>Ga0193747_1000004_pt1 | contig 365558 bp, 308 predicted proteins | sample L1m2metaG_FD_143048 | JGI IMG/M metagenome (GOLD analysis project Ga0193747, IMG submission 143048) | Soil microbial communities from a riparian zone of the East river system, Colorado, United States - L1m2 | ecosystem: Environmental > Terrestrial > Soil > Riparian zone | place: USA: East... | reverse complement strand
GAGTAAGGGACAATGCAGTAGGTGCAGAATTTATTGCATCCTTCAATGATCGGGACAAATGCTACGTGAGGTGAGTGGCGCTCTACAGGTGAAATATCCCAGCCCTCTCCTTCCCCCCGCTCTCCTATATCAACGATCCGCTTTTCCCCGTCAAAGGCTCGCTCAATTAACGAGCCAAGACGGTCAGTTGCCCTGGTTCCGGCAACGAAATCAATCGCCGTTTCCTGATCGAACACTGACTCGCCCTCAAGCTGGGCCACACAGCCCATAATACCTATTACAGGCTTTTTTTGTCCTTTACCTCGTGCGCTCTTTATATCAGCTATTCTATGAAAAACTTTCTGTGCGGCCTTAGCCCTTACCGAGCAAGTATTAAAAATAATCACATCCGCTTCGCACTCCAGTCTTGCCAGACTATAGCCGTACGCCCTCAATTTCGTGGCGGCGCGCTCCGTGTCTGCCACATTCATCTGGCATCCCAAAGTTTCTAAATAGATGCTTGGTCGCATTGCTTCTTACCTTCTACATACAAGGGTCGGCATGGAGTTTATCAGAAATCAATTCCTCAGGCGATATTTCTTAATACCAATGCGAATCAAGTGTAGAAAATAGCGCGCGTTGAAAACAGAAAACTTTAAGGGAAACGATTTATGACGTGCGCTGCAATGCAGTCTGTAAGACCTTGATTCTATACTACAGATTTCTACCCTTGATTCGCATTACCAACTTATACAGCAACGACTACCGCTTCTTCACTCTCTTTCGAGTGCGGGAGTTTTTAGATGATTCTTTAAGCATCCAGCGTGCGGCATCTCTGGTCGTTTGAGAATCTTCCACACCTGCAATCATTCTCGAAAGCTCGCCCACACGCTCTTCTTCTTCCAGCGCCCTTATCTTCGTAACCGTACGGCCTGACATCACCTCTTTCGTGACGTACAGGTGATGATCGGCAAACTTTGCAATCTGCGGCTGGTGAGTTACACAAAGCACCTGATGTGTTTCAGAAAGAGTTTTTAGCCTGCGGCCAACTGCTTCTGCGACTCTGCCGCCAATACCTGCATCGATTTCATCAAAGACCATCGTGTCGCATTCAACATTGTCTTCCACCTGCTTCTTCCTGCTCATGGTCCGTAGAGTCAGCATGATTCTAGATAGCTCTCCACCGGATGCTATCTGTGATAAAGGTTTTAGCGCCTCTCCGGGATTCGCCGAAAGTAAAAATTGGACTCTATCCAGCCCTGTCTGAGAGAATTCGCCACCCTCAGCATTAATCGTCTCGCGGCTAACACGAAATATAGCATTCTCCAATGCGACCTGCCGAAGCCCATCAGAGACTGCTTTTTCAAAATTTTGAATTGAATCTCTTCTGCAAGCGCTCAGGTCTTTTGCTCTCTTTATATAAAGGTTTCGGAATTTGTTGAGATTATCAGTAAGCCCCTTTTCAACGTCCGACTGCTCTGCGAGCGATTGAAGATGCTCGTAGAGCCTGTCTCTTATCTTAAGCAGACCGCTGACATCAGCTTTATATTTTCGTTTGAGCCTCTCAATCTCCGCAAGCCTCTGCTCCACTTCAGCCAATCTTGCGGAGGAGAATGTCGTCTGATTTCCATAATGGCGGAAGAGGTCTACAACCTCAGTTAACGCCGCTATGCCATCTCGCAGCAGATCGGATGCCACATGAACTCGACCATCAATCTCCGCCAACTCATCAACCTGCCGCCGAATCCCGCTTAAACGAGAAAGCACGCTCTCATCCGCTTCATACAGGTTCTCATATATAGCTGTTTTGAGTCTTAGAATTTGCTCAGTATGAGTTAATACCTTTTTCTCCGCCTCTAATAAATCGTCCTCCCCTTCTACTGGATTCACTGCCCCAATCTCACTGAGTTGAAATTGAACGAAGTCTCTTGCAGTCTCAAGCCTGTCCATCTCTTCTCTGTGTTTCACAAGTTCTGCGCGTGCAGCGTCCCACAGTTTAAATAATTTTTTGACTTCCACGTTGAGAGGCACACATCCGCCAAAAGAGTCCAGAAGTTCCAATTGAGATTGAGTTGATAGTAAAGATTGCTGCTCGCCCTGACCGTGAATTTCCGCCAGGTAAGGCTGCAATTCCCTGAGAGTTGCAAGAGTCACGCTTTTATCGTTAATAAATAGCCTGCTTTTCCCGCCTGCGCTTATCTCCCTGCGAACTATTAATCCATCGTCATAGAGGCCTATTCCCAATGCTTCCAGTTTTTCTTCGACTGTGTGTAACTGATCTCCGTATATCTCAAAAAATCCTTCGACAGTTGAAGACCTCTCGCCCGTGCGAATTAGAGTCGAAGAGCCTCTTGTTCCCAGGAGTAATCCCAGGGCATCCACAACAATGCTTTTGCCAGAACCCGTCTCCCCCGTAAGTAGATTCAGTCCAGATTGAAACGTTAAGCTCAGCCGGTCAATAACTGCAAATTTAGATATGTTAAGGTACTTCAACATAAAGCCACACCTCAGCCGACAAATCACTTTAAATGTAAAAGATGAACAACACCCAGCATAGATTCAAATTACTCCTTGACCAGCCCGCTCTCTCTAAGTAGTATGCGAATTCTGACTTTTTCACCTTATACTCTGGAGAAGCTAACTCATGTCATTTAACAAGATTATTTTAGTCGGGAATTTAGGGCGCGACCCTGAGTTGCGCTATACACCTCAAGGAACACCTGTCTGTAATTTTACAGTAGCAACCAACGAGAAGCGTAAAGACCGCTCAGGGGAGATGCAGGACGTTACCACATGGTTCCGTATTACGCTTTGGGGACGCCAGGCAGAAACGGCCTCCCAGTTTCTCACTAAAGGCCGCCCGGTTTATGTGGAGGGCAGGCTCCGTGTAGAAGAATGGCAAGATCGGGACGGTAAACAGCGCTATACTCTGGAAGTTCATGCAACAGACTTACAGTTTTTAGGTGGAGGGCGATCGGAAGAAGGGCAGCCTCAAACAGGCAGCCGAAGCGCTCCGTCCGAGACTGCGCCTGAAGAAGTTGCAGACGATGACATCCCTTTCTAAGTGAAATATGTCGGCGCGCCGACGTATTTCGCCTGGAACTATTAGCACAGACTTAAGTGGAAGACGCCTCCCTCTCTCCCCATTCGCCTAATAAACGCATCTTCGCGTAGCGTCGAGCCAGCCTCTGCTCCGGACTAAAGCTTAACGAATCGCCTAAGCATTGATAAAGGATTGTATCTAAAGAACGCGCTGTTTCGCCCACTCCGGCATGCGCCCCTTCAGACGGCTCCTTGACTATATGGTCAATAATCCCCTGCTCTTGTAGATCCGTAGCGGTTAAACGAAGACTTTTAGCCGCCTTAGGCGCTTTTGAAGCGTCCTTCCAGAGTATAGCCGCACATCCTTCCGGTGATATAACCGAATAAATAGCATTTTCCAGCATCAATACGTGGTCGCCAATGCCTATTGCCAGCGCTCCGCCTGACCCCCCTTCGCCAATAATAGTTACTATTACGGGCACGCGCAGCTTTGCCATCTCACGCAAATTATAGGAGATGGCCTCAGCCTGCCCACGCTCCTCTGCATCAATTCCCGGATAGGCTCCAGGGGTATCTACAAAGGAGAAGATAGGGCGGCCAAATTTTTCCGCCACCTTCATCGCACGCAATGCTTTCCTATACCCTTCAGGCTTTGGCATCCCAAAATTCCTGAATTGACGCTGCTTCGTATCTCTACCCTTCTGATGTCCAATCACAACGACCGGAAGCCCGTGAAAGCGCGCCAATCCGCAAACTACAGCCGGATCGTCTGCGAATCGGCGGTCGCCGTGAACTTCCACAAACTCCTCGAATATGTGCTCTATAAAATCCAGTGTGTACGGCCTGTCCTGATGCCTGGCAAGATGAACGCGCTTGAACGCGGAAAGCTCTTCTTCAGCGTCGCCTTTCTGCGCCGCAGAGTCCCGCCTATCTTTGAGTGGAGTTTCCGACATTATTCCATGCTCTTATCTAGTCATGACTCTTTTAATTTAATCCCAGTCAAGAGTTGAGCAGCGCCTTTGTTGATTTCAAAAGATTTAACAGTCTCAGATCATAGTTACTAAAAACCCCTTATTTTTTCCAACTCATGTCCGGGGTTAATTTAACGTAACATTAACCCATTCGACTTTACAACCTTGAGAATGGAGCGCTGATTCAAGTTCCAGGCTCCCTCTTACGCGAAGAGCCGAGTGCGGTCGTGCGCGAACCAGCATGTTCCCGTCTACAAGCATTTCCAGAACTATCTCGCAATCTCCTTTATGTTCGTCAAATAACTTAAAGAGTTGGTTTAAGAATGGCTCGTACTCATTCTTTGCAGGCAATCGTACAACAACGGACCGGGCATTTTTCTGCAGAACATCATCAAGTCTAACCACTTCATCGACAATAATGGTCGCGCTTGAGTCCTCCGGTTCTAATTTTCCGCGAATGAGCAGCGCGGCATCGTTTTTCACAATGGATTCAAACTTACCGAAGACCTCTGGCCATAGAACGCATTTCACGCCGCCCTCTCTATCCTCAATGCGGATTAGGCCGAATCGTCCGCCTTTTTTTGTCGTCTTGATCTGTAAATCCGTAACTATTCCACCTAGATTTACTCTGGCACCGCGTTCAAGCCCAAGCAGATCGGCAGATTTTAGAGCATTAAGCTCCTTAAGAATTTCCCCGTAATTTTCAAGAGGGTGGCCTGTGATATAAAAACCTATTGCAAGTTTTTCTGATGCAAGGAGTGCTGAATGAGTCCAGGGTTCAGCGTGCGGTAACTGCTCTTGAACATCTATTGAATCTTCATAGCCCGCCGTGAAAAGCGCATTTTGCCCGGAGGATTTCATACGCTTGGCCTTGGCTGAGCGGGAAAGGGCTGAATCTATTGCCGCAGTTAACCTTGACCGCCATGAATGTATAGAGCCACCCTGGCTTATAAGCGAATCGAAGGCACCGGCAGCAATAAGACTTTCCAGCACTCTACGATTTATCGCCACGGTATCTATACGCTCTATGAAATCCGTAAAGGATTTAAACGAGCCGCAGCTCCTTGCTTCAATAATTGCGTTTACGCTCGTTTGACCAATACCTTTGAGCGCAGCCAACCCATAACGAATTGCCCCCGCCAGAGCAGTAAAGATAGCGCCGCTCTCATTTACGTCTGGAGGAAGAAGGCTGATTCCCTGCCCTCTCAGCTCATTGGAGTATTTGAAAACTTTAGTTGAATCATGAACCTCGTTGGAAAGGACTGCGGCATAAAAATGCTCTGGGTAATGCGCTTTCAGGAAGGCCGTCTGAAAGGCAAGATACGCATATGCGACGCTGTGGCTCCTGTTGAAACCATAGTCCGCAAACTGGGCCATTAGAGTGAAAATTTGCTGGGCTTTCTCTTTCTTTATTCCACGCTCTGTTGCCCCATTTATGAATTTCTGCTCATGCAAAGCCATTTCTTCACGCTTTTTCTTGCCCATAGCTCGCCGCATCAGATCAGCCTCTCCAAGCGAATACCCCCCGAGTTTCTGCGCAAGCTGCATGATCTGCTCTTGATAAACAATGATCCCGTAGGTATTGCTCAAAATATCTTTCATCTCCGGAACAATGTACCGGACGTTTTTATGACCATGATGACGTTGAATAAAGTCTTCTACCATCCCGCCATCAAGAGGGCCCGGTCTATAAAGGGCATTAAGAGCAGCAAGATCTTCAAGACCTTTAGGCTTTAGCTTTCTACAAATCTCCTGCATTCCCGTCGATTCAAATTGAAATACCGCTTCGGTTCTCCCTTCAGCAAACAACTGCATGGTTAGCTGGTCATCAAGCGGGATATTCGACCAATTAATTTCAGACTCAAGCGACTGCTTAATACTCTTTAAGCAGTCGCTTATTACAGTCAACGCCGTCAGTGCCAGGAAGTCCATCTTCAGCATGCCGGTTTTTTCCAGATCCGACATGGCATACTGCGTCGTCAACTCATCTTTTGTTGAAACAGCTACAGGGATTAATTCGTGTAGAGGCTCGGGTGAGATTACAACCCCCGCAGCATGAACAGAGGAATGGCGCGCGCAGCCTTCAAGCCTTCTGGCGATCTCAATCAACTCCCTCACCTGCGCGCTATTTTCAATCGCAGCGCGCAGATCAGGGACCTGCTCAATGGCATGCTCAATACTTACGTTTCTTCCTCTGACAGGAGGAGGTATTAATTTAGCAATCCTGTCAACTTCTGCATAGGGCATGTCAAGCGCTCTCCCGACATCTTTTATGGCCGCTTTAGATGCCATCGTTCCGAAGGTAATAATCTGGCATACGGAATCCCGTCCATAGAGCTTTGAAACATGGTTAATTACATCTGCGCGCCCCCTGACGCAAAAATCAATATCAATATCGGGCATGGAAATTCGCTCTGGATTCAGGAATCTCTCGAAAAGAAGGTCGTATTGTAGCGGGTCAATGTCGGTTATCTCCAGACAATAGGCAATTAAGGAGCCTGCGGCAGAGCCTCTGCCGGGACCCACCGGTATTGATTGCTCTTTGGCGTATCGAATGAAGTCCCAAACTATCAAAAAGTAGCCCGCAAAACCCATCTTTTTGATCATTGCAATTTCACTTGACACTCGCTCCTGGTAATCAGATAAAGACCTCTTCAATTTCCCGTCTGCCAATAACGGCTCCCAAACAGATCCTCTGCGCTTTTCATAGCCCTCTCTAACCACTTTTTCAAAATATTCGTCAATAGATATCTCTGATTCGTTAGGTGGGATTGGATATTTAGGCAGGTAATTAACCCCGCTTGGAAGATCAAGCCTGCATCTTTCCGCAATCTCAACAGTCCGCGTCAAGGCCTCTGGCAATTCGTTGCCAAAGATCGCCCACATATCCTCTTGGGAGCGAACATAAAAATTGGGCGGCCCATATCGCAGCCTGTTCTGGTCGTGTACGGTTTTTCCTGATCCTATGCAAAGCAATACGTCATGAGCGCGGGCATCTTCCGGCGTTAAATAGTGCGCGTCGTTCGTCGCCACGAGCGGTATGCCCGTCCTCTTCGACAACTCAACCAGAGGCTTCCTTATACGCTTCTGTGCATCAATTCCGTGTTCCTGAATCTCAAGAAAATAGTTTCCCTTCCCCAGAATCTCCTCGAACTCTAAAGCAGCAGCGGCAGCATCCTCGAAACAATCGCGAGCCAGCAACGCGGATGGAACACCGGACATGCATGCAGAAAGCGCTATAAGGCCATCGCTATGCTCAGACAGGAGTTCTCTATCAATCCGCGGCTTATAATAAAAGCCTTCCTTGTATGCCTTTGATGTTAATCGAACAAGGTTTCTGTATCCTTCGTAATTCTTAGCTAAAAGTATAAGATGGTTGTTAGCCTTCTCACCGGGTCTGGCAGCTCCCGCTCGGTCGTGCCTGCTACCGCGTGCTATATATGTCTCGCATCCAATGATTGGCCGTACGCCCTTACCTTTCATTGCGTTATAAAAGGAGATCGCGCCAAACATGTTTCCGTGATCAGTAATAGCGCATGCACTCATACCCAGACCAGATACATGCTGGGCCAGGGGTTTAATCTGTATAGCCCCATCAAGCAGGCTGTAATCGGAATGAAGATGTAGGTGAACAAAGTCCTTTTTGGCCATAGTCTCTCTGTACTGGTAGGTGTTGCTGTCTGAAGTTTGCACAAAGGTGGAATCTTAAAACCGGTCGAGGATTCCTTCCCGCGGCCGCACACTATATCACGTGTTTCGGAAACGTAAAGGAACAATATCTTGTTTGAGATGGCTCATACGCTGGCTAAAGCTTTTATAGTGAAGCTTTTTCCGAGGGAGATTACAAAATGCTTGAAAGCTTTCACATGAAACAGGAAGAATCACTCTTAAAGCGCTATTCCCACTCGATTGTGCTGGGCGGCTTTGAACTGATGTCGTAGACGACGCGATTTATCCCTTTCACTTCAGAGATAATACGTGTAGAGATGTTTGCCATTGTATCGTGAGGCAGGCGCGCCCAGTCAGCGGTCATTCCATCCACGCTTGTAACAACACGAACGGCAATAACCTTTTCGTAAGTGCGCTCATCGCCCATCACACCGACAGTCGAAACCGGGAGTAGAACGGGAAAGGCCTGCCATACAGCATCATAGAGTTGCGCCCTGCGTAACTCTTCATCAAGTATTCTGTCGGCTGATTGAAGAGTGCGCAAACTGTCCTTTGTAATCTCACCTATGATCCGAACAGCAAACCCTGGGCCGGGAAAGGGGTGCCTTTTAATTATCTCTTCAGGCACATTCAACTCGCGCCCGATTAATCTAACCTCATCTTTGAAGAGATTTCTTAAAGGCTCAATCAGTTGAAGACTCATGCGCTCGGGTAAGCCGCCAACATTATGGTGGCTTTTGATTACGGCGGAGGGGCCATAAACGGAGACTGACTCTATCACGTCCGGATATAAAGTCCCCTGAACCAGAAACCGCACTCCTCCGATTTTATCCGCTTGCTCTTCAAATACTTCTATAAAGACGCGCCCGATCTCTTTCCTCTTCTTCTCTGGGTCTGTTACCCCTTCCAAAGATTTTAAGAATCTACCCTCTGCCTTAACTCCAGACACGTTAAGATTCATGCTGTTTTTGAATAGAGATAGCGTGTACTCGAACTCCCCCTCGCGCAGCAATCCCGTGTCAACAAAAACACATGTCTGCCTCTCGCCAATAGCCAGGTTGACGAGCGCTGCGGCAACTGTAGAATCCACTCCACCTGACAGTCCACAAACGACTTTATGACTCCCTGCCCTCTCCTTTATGGCCTCAACCTGCTCCTCAATAACTGCTTTAGGCGACCAATCGCCTTTACATCCGCATATGTCGAAAATAAAATTTCGGAGGATTTGAGCGCCCAGGGGAGTATGCGCCACCTCCGGGTGGAACTGAAGTCCGAATATGCGCTTGCTTAAAGCCTCTAAAGCATTAAGCGCTTCATCCGTTCCGGATATTATGCGGAATCCCGGTGGAGGGGCGACCACGTTATCCCCGTGACTCATCCACACATCAATCTCCTCAGGCAGACCACGAAAGAGAGGGCTATTCAGGTCGTTTAATTTCAACCTGGCATACCCGTATTCCCGATTTTTTGAGGGACGCACCTCCCCGCCCAGAGAGACTGCGAGCAGTTGTAGCCCATAACATATGCCTAATATCGGACACTTGATCTCTTCAAGAAAATCGACATGAATGCGTGGGGAGTCTTCATCATAGACTGAAGACGGGCCACCTGAAAGGATTATTCCTCGCACCTCTTCTCTAACAATTTCATGGATGGGAGTATTATATGGCAGCACTTCACAAAATACCCCTGACTCACGTATGCGGCGTGCAATCAATTGAGTATACTGCGACCCGAAGTCCAATATTACAATAGTTTCATGGCGGTATGTTTCGCTCAAGCCATCCCCCTCGATACAGCTTTCAGAACCAAACTAGAGCAAAAGAGTTATTCATGGTAAGTATATGTACCATCAAATAGCGGCATATGGCAAAATCTCAGATATATTTCCGTTTTTTAAGAACATGGCTTCCGGGTATTGATATGTTCAAGGCATTTCGAATCTGCATTTCCGGCTATTTCGTTCTACTTCTTATCCTTTCTCACGCCAGCGGGAATGTTTTTTCGCTTCAAGAGTCTCGGCCACTTCAAATCATTTCCCTGACTCAGCCACTTACACTTCGCTGGAGCTACTCCTCAGAGCTAACTGTAAATCTGACCCCGGCAGCAGATTATAATAGTATCTATCTTCCTTTAGCCGGCGGAAAACTTCTATGCTTAAGGAACGAAGACGGTAATATAATTTGGAAGGGGGATATGGGAGGGGAACTCTCAGCGTCCCCTGTGGCTGACGAGCAAGGCGTCTACGTCGCCTCCGAAATAGGAAGTAGCCTTAGCGCAACCCCACAAGCAACAGGCACGCTACGACTTCTGAGTAAAAACACCGGAGTGACGCTGTGGATGCGTACTCTCCCTATGCCATTCCGAGGCTCCTTAGTCTTACACGAAGATATATTGGTAGGTGGAACGAGCGGCGGTCGAGCTTATGCGTTTAGCACCAGAAGCGGAGATATAAAATGGATGAGGCAGTTTTCTTTCCCCTTCAATTCGACGCCTTCAATATCCGGGGATAGAGTTTTCATAGGCGGCGAGGACGGCTCCCTTCTCTGCCTTGATCTATCAACAGGAAGAACTCTCTGGCGTTATCGGACGCGAGGGGCGGTTCGCGGCAGACCCGTTATCGCTGCCAGGCTTATCTGCTTCGGCTCCGCTGATGGCTACGTTTATGCAGTTGATGAAGATTACGGCCAACTGCGCTGGAAGGTGCGTACAGGAGCGAGCGTTCAATCGGTCGTTGGCACTGAGAGGGGGATTCTGGTCGCATCTCTGGATAATTTCGTGTACTTTCTTTCATCTGCGAAAGGTCGTCAGTTATGGAAGCGGCAACTCGCAGGCAGGCTTACAGCAGAACCTTTAGCCACGGAAGATGGCGCTCTCTTTACCCCGCTCTCCGGCGATACGGCGATTGTCCTTGATCTTCATGACGGAAAACCTGTGAACCTGCTTCCCGTCGGCGAAGACAGCAATTCAGCGGCCTCTCCTGTCGCAGTCGGGAAAATTCTATTTCTAACCACCCGACACGGATTACTTGCTTTTGCCGGTCCTACATAATCTCTTAAGATAGACGCTATTATCAACTCTTTGCGGATTCGGGCTTTCTTCTTATCAGTGAGAAAAGGCGAAAAATGATACCGTGAAGGACGTAAATCGCAACTGAAGCAAGAAGGACGTAACGAGAAAAGAGCCAGACGAGCACACCAAGCGCAGCTATAAAAAGAATCATCATGCGCGTGCTACGCCTTGTTGTCCCAACGGTCTTGAAGCTTGAATACCGCAAAGTGCTAACCATCAAAGCCCCAAGGCAAGCAACCATAGTCATCATCAGCCCGCTGTAAAGCACTGCTTTCCCTTCGCCATACTGTATAAAAGGCATGGGTGCGAAATGAATAACGGCTGCGAGCAATCCTGCGGCCAATGGAATCGGAAGCCCCACGAAGCTCTTTTTATCCAGCTTGATAGTTCCTTCGGCTATGAGCCTCGGGCGAGCGGCCTGTACATTAAAACGAGCCAGGCGAAATGCTCCGCACATCAGATACATAAATGAGAGGAACCAGCCGAGCTTATGCAGGTTGCTCCCTTCAGGCAAGGCCGAGCCGTAACTCCACGTATAAACAAGCAACGACGGCGCTATACCGAACGTAAGGACATCTGCTATGGAATCAAACTGTACGCCTATCTCCGTTGTGGTTTTGGTCATACGGGCTATACGCCCGTCAAGCATATCGAAGAACATAGCGAACCCTATCGCAATAGCGGCATTATCAAATAACGCGGCAGCCCTGGCGAGCGCTTCGCCGGTACGAGTTCCCACAAGCTGAAAGCCGCGCAGCGAAGCCATAATCGCAATAAATCCCATCAAAATATTCGCGGCTGTAAAAGCAGACGGGATAAGATAAAGCCCCTTCTTGAGGCCGCGCCGTTCCGGGGCGACTGTTTCCGCTTCTGGCTTGATGCGCTGAACGCTAGCCATCAGACTATCCTCCCTATGATTGTTAGCCCTCCGCGCACACGCATACCTTCGCGCACTTCTATCCTGACCGTCGGCGGCAAAATTAAGTCCGTGCGTGAACTGAATTTAATCAGGCCGAACCGCTCGCCAAGCTCTAGATGGTCGCCCACGTGCTTCCAGCAAACTATTCGCCGCGCTAGTATGCCTGCAATCTGCTTACACACTACTGTCAGGCGTTCGTTCTGTATAGTTAAAGTATTCTGCTCGTTCACTAAACTCGCCTTCTCATTAGTAGCCATCAAGAAATACCCCTTCTTGAAAGACATGTTCGTAATTGTACCCACGATAGGCGAACGGTTGATATGAATATCCAGAGGCGATAGGTATATGCTCACGACCACAGGCGAATCTTTCTCTTCCGGGGAGAGGGGGCTGATACGTGTGATCTTTCCGTCGGCTGGCGAAACGACCAGATGTTCGTCGCGCGGGACTTCCCTCTCAGGGTCACGAAAAAAGTAGGCCATAAACCCGCAGAGGGCTAAAAACAGTAGTCCCAGAGGCCAGTAGCCCAGCGCAAAAGCCAGCAACGCTAAGAGCAAAGGAACGACTATATATGGAATGCCTTCACGAGCCATAGTAAGCATGTTGAATCTTAAGATTGCAACCTTTCAACCAACATCTTCTGATATTCAGGTAGCGGTTCAAGCTGAACGTCAATAGCAGAATCGGATCGGTAGTGGCTCAGGCATGAAATTTTCGTTTCGGTATTTATCCATGCAATAATTTGAAGCTGACCCGGCTTTGCACAAATAGTCGAATATTCACAAGAAGTAGAATAGTGTCACAAAAAGTCTGTGCTCTCTTCTAATACCGTCCAGTCGCGCTAAATGTCAATTCACCCGCTGGGAATTTAATCGACAGGAGTTATAGGAAGACGTACATAGCTCCAATCTACCGACTCTTTATTGCCAGTTGTAATAGCACGCAAATGCGATTGGAAAAGAGGAATGTTTGATTGCAGCCTTTCAACATCCTCTCTTCTGAAAGTAACCGTGAAACTTTGCCTCTGAGGTTTACGGCCCACGATCTGCATCTCAACTTCAAAGATATAATCACCCTCTTTCCAATACATATTATTGGCGAAAAATTCTTGAGCTTGGACTACTTCTTTTACTTTCGTTAGCGTTTCCGATTCACCGTCCTGAGTTTTTGAGTATTTATGATAATCAAGCACCTGAGCAAGCCTATCTTGCAACTCATTTTGGAACTCCGAGTCCATGAAAACAATTATCCTTTCGGTTAAGGTTAATACGGAAATCTTTAAGACCAATACTTCAGAGGGTTTAGCAAATTCTCCGACATCTGAGCCTGCTTGAATCTGAAAGAACATCTCTTTTACATAGCCCCAAATAAATGAACGCTCTTCGCCCTTTTCGTGTCTAACATCAAGCGTTATCTTCTTAACTAATGCATCCTGATGTTCCGCCGAAAAAGACGCTGCCCATATCACACTCGGCCCATAGTCGCTATAACCGACTTGAATGGTTTGAGCGGAAAGCATTTCGACCTTTGGCTTGGTAAGCGCTTTATTTAGCCACTCTAGTATCTGTGGTATCCAAGCCGCTGCGCCAATGAGAGCAACAATATCTTGCCATGCCATTAAGGGCATCCCCTCCTTCCTACAAGGCGGCCAGCCTAAATCATACTGCAACTAGAATGTATCCAAAGCGGAATATTATGCTAGCCAAGTCAGAGCTTCTTTAAATCCTCCATAATGACTGGACTTGATTTTCAGCTTGTGTGGAGCGAAGCTATCAAGCATTTACTACTCGTATAGGTGAAAAATGATCAACATGAATACCCCTACGATTGATGCTTTAACGCTTGACGAACTGGATGATAAGCACGAATATTTAGCCCATGAATACATCCAGAATCTATCACTCATCATATTCCCGTACAACGCACAGGAGCGCGTGATGGCATCTTTCGTGGCGTACTTTGATGAAAGCGGCACACACGATGGCTCCCCAATCCTAACGCTAGCCGGATATATTGCTGACATTTCCCAGTGGGTGGAGTTTGCGCGGGAATGGAATGAGATATTAAAGCAGGGAGGTCTCACGCACTTCCATATGTCTAAGTTCGAGGCAAGGCAGGGTGAATTCAGAGGCTGGGATAACGAGCGTCGCCTCCTCATACAGAGAGGGCTTATAGGCATCATTAAGCGGAGGGTAAATATAGGCGTTTTTTGCGCAGTAAATCTTGCAGCTTATGATGAGTTCATTACTGAATGGCGAAGAGATAATTTCGGCTCACCTTATAATTTTTGCCTGAAGATGTGTCTTTCACAGGTCACCTTTTGGGCGCAGAGGTTCGAGCGCAAAGAACCTATCGCCTATATTATTGAACACGGAGCAGGATACAATCACGAAATAAACAAGTCATTTCGTGAGACATTTGCTAACGAGAAGATGCGTAAGTTCTTTAGACTTGGCTCATTAACATTTGATGATAAAAAGAGAGCCTTACCACTACAAGCCGCAGACATCTTAGCTTATGAAGTATGGAAAGATGCCTATAACAAGTTTGTGATTGAGCCTAAAGATAAACGCCCGGAACGAAAGTCATTTCTAAGTCTTAGAGAGAAACTACATCAAGGCACATATTGGGGCAGGGATGAGTTTATGCGAGAAAGAAAGCGAGAGAATACGAATTTCGATATACAAACGCCTGACGGCACATTCGTATTCAGATTCAAGCCGGAAGACACTAGCCCCCCTGAAATACTTATACCGAATTTAGACATAAAGTTTAGTGATTAAATGCGGCTCGCCTATACCGTTACAGGTAAAGGTCGTCAAGTCCTACCTAATTAACCGCGCCTTGTACTGCCCGGCGGTGATTGGGGACTCTGACGTGGCTGCGGCCTCTCTCTCGGCGGTGCTTGCCTTTCCTCTCTCTTAGGGGGTGGTGGCTGAGGTGGCGGCGTCTGTGGTCTATCTTGACTCATATCTACTTCCTCCGGTGACTGTTCACAGCTTGTTGATAAATCGTAGAGAGTTGTTTTGTTCCAACCGATCTCGCGCCTCTTCTTACTCTCGTTCTTAAAGTAGCTGTAAACTATCACGGTTTTTACATCCGCATCTATCAAAAAGTCAAAGTTGAACTCTTCCTCCTCGCCCGGTTCGATTTCTCTTTCCCTGCGACTAAATGTTATCTCCCTTTCCGCTAGAGTGTCCCAAGCGGCCTCGTGCTTTCCTTCTTTAACAATATCACCACTTTTGCCGATGGAATCCAGCAGCGTCTGCGGGCATGGAGATACCTGCTGAACTCCTACGAATCCGCTCTCCAGAGAAAGTAGAACTTCCCCCTGATTTGAGACGGTAATCACGACGCGGAGAAGAACCCTGTCGGGGGAAATAAGTTTGTCCGCGACCTGATGAGTAATCTTGGTGCGCGGGAATCTGCGCCGTCTCTGGTAGTATAAAAATGCCCCGCCGCAGATAGCTAGGATGGTGACTAGGGATTGAACAATATCAATGATGTCTTTCCAAAACTGAATGTTCTCCATATCAGCTTCTATTGAGTAAGATTTTCTAAATCCCTATTTACGGCTTTGCAAAGTTTATCATCAAGCTGAGTTATGGTCGGGAAGGCTGCTTTTAGATCAGCAGCAGTCGGGGTGCGCTCTAAGTAATTCGCCAGTTGTTTGGCTGTGACGCTCCTCTTTTTAGTGGTATCGAAGTGCCTCGTACCTTTCTTGTTAGAAGGTAAACCATGTATCGAAAGATAAGATAAATATTGTTCCCAGACCATTCCGTACACTACCTCCGGCCTGCTAACGTCGAAGGCATTCGGTTTGTAGTATTCTAATATATCGCCACGCCCTCTCCCGTAACTTTGGAATCTCTCTTTCGATGTAGGAGGGTTTGAAGGGTCGAGAAGCCTCGAATCCATTATCTCCTTCACAGTCTTTTGTACTTTGCCCCGCTGCTCTTCTGTGAGTAGAGTTTTGGCTGTAGTACTCATTTCAAGCCTCCGTTAGATCGTAGTCTTTCGTTGCCTGACGGGTAAATGCTTCGGCAGGTCAACATCATCATCAATCAATTTGTCTACGCTTACACCTACCGCGCGTGCATAGGCCAGCAACTCCAATAAAGACGGAAGTCGTATGCCATTCTCATAGTGACTAATAAAGTTGCGATGGCCGCTTTCTCCTTTTCCTATCTTCCGCAGCATCTCCGATTGGGATAACCCTAAAGCCCGACGAATCTGAAGTAGCTTTTCGGCCAGCCGCTCAGGACGCTCTCGTGCTCTCTTCTTAGCCACTGGAATCACCTCCAGTGGCGAGCGTTCTTAGCGGTCGTGACTTGCGTCTAGTCACAACAGTGACTAGCATGTTGACCGAATAGGTCAACGCCCGGAATCCACGTGTTTGTGAACTCCCGGCGCGCCTCATCACTTTATAAGGAAGGGCGCATCACGCATGAAAAGAACCTTTTACATTGTAGCCGCAATGCTACTCGTTACGTGGCTTGATGCTACCGCCAACGCGCAAAACACTCAAGCATCTTCGCCTGATCCCTGCGTTGAAAATGGAGGATGCGTAATAACCAACTACGATAGATTTCAAAATAGTACGATGGTGGCAATGACTCCAGTCTTGCTCACTCCCATTCAAGAGAATCTACTAAAAAGCCTCACACTGAGTGTGGCATATATTTCTCCCGGCACAGTTATAACCAGACCAGCGACTGCCACTTTTATCTTCAATTCCACTATCTTGATTCAGAGCGAAAGAAGGAGAGAGGCATTTGATTCAATCAAGGGCGTTTACCTTCTTGTTGATGGCACTTCTTACCCGCTCGGAAATGTATACTTATCTAGGTTTGACAATACTAGATTCTCAACATGGACTTATGGCCTCGAAGTTCCATTCAGAATTTTAGAATTGATTGCATCTGGCAGGACTGTTGAGATGCGCGCAGGAGACGTTGAAGTCACGTTTGACGATAATATCAAAGCGGCATTCCGTAGCCTCGTGGAATTAGCGCCTCAAGCAGCCTCGCAACGAGTGAATACTTCGCCAACCGAACCATCACGCACTCCGAAAAAGCGAACGACGCGCCGTAAGCGCGTGCGACCATAGCCGTGCGTTGCGATGTAATCCGCTTGCCCAAACGGGTGTGTTCAGTTAGAATGCCATCCGAAAGCGAGAAACTAAGATGTGGACGAGTTCTAGCGAACACTCGTCAAGCATCGGGTTTCTCGTTTTTTGTTTTTAGGCCGATTTATGTAATTGGCCTATGGGAGGCAAAGCAAAAGCGCCGCTAAAGTTTTCGACGACCTGCGGCGCTCATGCTCTTGCTAATAAATCGAACCGCCTTAGTAGTTGGCTCGACGTGTCGGACGGTAGCATTAGGTTTAGGGGGATTGCAAGGGAATTCGCGCCGCTACCGCTAAGGCTTTTATTTTGAAGCATTTAGCCATGAAAATTCAGTTGCATTTGTTCGCCAGTCACGGTACTATTGACTGCGAAAGTCAAAAGAATAAAGGCTTTGCTGGCGGTCACCAACAAAGCCTTTTGATAGAAACCGACGCGATAGTTCGCAATCAATTTCCGCAACTTTCATTGTGGGCTACCGCACCAGAAAAGGCAAGGCTCACTATGAATAATAGAGAAACGAAAGGGCGCGAGATCGCCGCCCATGCCAAATTAAAACGCAATAGCAAACTGTGGATTGTACCCTCGCAATCAGGAAATGGTTCATACACTGTTGACCTTCAGGCGAAAGAACCATGCTGCACTTGTCCTGATTACAAAAAACATCACATCGAATGTAAACACATCTTCGCCGCCGAGTATGCCGCCAAGTCTCAAGGCTTAAAGGCATCCGATGATAAAAACTCTATCCGCAAGCGTAAAACTTATCGACAAGTCTGGACGACTTATAATCTAGCGCAGACGCGCGAGAAGGCGCACTTCCAAGAACTGCTTTACGAACTCTGCCAGAACGTCGAAGAACCAATCCAAACTATGGGGAGACCACGTCTGCTTTTCTCAGACATTCTCTTCTGCTCTGTATTGAAAGTCTATTCAGGCTTCGCCACGCGGCGATTGATAACCGATCTAAGAGAGGCTGCAAGGAGGGGTTATATCATGAAGGCTCCTCATTTCAATTCCATCTATAACTACTTTGAGATGGAGTCATTGACCGCCTACCTGCGTGACCTGATTGAGCAGAGCAGCATCCCGCTGAAAGAAGTGGAAGAAAATTTCGCAATAGACGCATCCGGCTTCCGCACGGCGGGTTACGTCCGGTGGTTCAATGCGCGCTATGGGAAGGAGCAGGATAATCACGACTGGATCAAACTCCATCTAACATGCGGGGTCAATACTCACATCGTGACGGCGGTAGAAGCGTCAAAGCGCCATGCTCACGACAGTCCATTCTTCAAGCCTCTACTGAATGCGACCGCCCGCAACTTCACTATCTCCGAGGTGTCGGCGGACAAAGCCTATTCTAGTCAAGGCAACTTGAAACTGGTGGAGAGACACGGCGGTAGGCCATACATTGCCTTCAAAGATAACGCGCGGGGAGACGGCAAGTGCAAAGTGTGGAACAGGATTTACCATTACTATTGCTTACATCAGGAAGAGTACATGGAGCATTACCACAAACGCTCCAACGTGGAGTCAACTTTCTCGATGATTAAGAGGAAATTCGGCGAGTCGTTGAGAAGCAAGAGCAAGACCGGGCAGATCAATGAAGCGCTCTGTAAGATTCTATGCCATAATTTATGTGTGCTTATCCAATCGATGTACGAACTGGGAATAGAATTGACTTTTTGTGATAATTCGCTATCGTCACAAAAAGCACCCTAAGATGTAGGAATATTTGTGCAAAGCCAGCTGACCCACTACTATCGAATTAAACATAATTCTCCATCTATCCTGCTACCCTTATTCTTTCCTATTATAAACGGAAACGGGGCGCATGAAGTTAGACTTGCGCCCCCGTTTCCAGTTAAGACTTAAGCTCTGCCGCCTGCGACCTGTAGCTGTTTAGAAGCCATCCCATAAATGCTTGCAGCATCACTTTAAGCCAATGTTTATGCGGCTTCCAGCAACACCAGACTATTTATGAGATGAGTTCTTAGCTCGACTTTATCCATTTTGAGAGCGTCAAAATGCCGATGGCATAAGTCTTTTGTTTTCAACACCAGACTTTTTGAATGTCAGTCAAAAAGAGGACATTCAAAAAGTCTTGCTCATAATCAGGACGCTAAGTCTTTTATTTACGTTCCCTGTTTCCAAAATGGATAAAGTCGAGCTTAGTGCGACGACTCTCTGGACTTCTGATGTTGAAGTAACATCGAATGCATCTGATCTTTAATTGCAAGCTTCTTCTTCTTAAGAGTTATCTCTTCCAATTGCTCTTCGTCGCTTGGGTATGTGAGCGACGACAACTCGCTCAGGCGCGCTTCGTAGCGACCGTGTTCGCGCGCCAGTTCGCGGAACTCAGGGTCGCTCATCATCAGCTCTTCCTTCAAGCTGTCCACGTTGATTGTTTCCATTTTCGGGGACTTCTCCTTTCAGATGCCTAATGAAATGTTTATGAACTTCGACTGTTATCGAGCAGCCATCCCAGTATCCTTCTCTGCGGTAAAAATGTTAGCTCAAAGGCCGATGCCAAATCAAGCTTATGGGTCAAAGAGGCAGCGGCTCAATCTGATATTAAACGGCAGGATCGTGCCCTGGTTTGAAAATAGAGGCCAACATTTATCCGGCTAAGATTTTCAATTCATGACGCTGCTAATAGCAGAAACGAATTAGCCTCAACTCTCTTACCGGCCCTCTCACTGTCAATAGCAGGGGCGGCAACAATTAAAGAACAGAAGGATTTTGACCCCGGCCTTCAAACTAAACAGCCGCCATCAAAATGTAAGCGACATCAAAAGTGCATCCTCGGGCGGCTCCCTGTAATAGTTTTTCCGCTTGCCTGTCATCCTGAAACCACATCGCGCGTATAGCGCCTTCGCAGCCGAATTCGACGCACGCACCTCCAGCAAAGCTTGCCGCGCCCCACGGGACGCAGCAGCACGAAGGACGGCGTTAATCAAAGCCTCCCCGATTCCGCGCCTGCGAAATTGCGGGCGAACCGCGACGTTATTTATATGTAGCTCATCTGCGGAATAGCGCGACGCAATGAACCCTGCGACATGCTTGCTACCATTATTCGAATGCGTCAAATGATCTAGCGCTACAAGCATCAACTGCCTGTCTCCCTGCGCGAGTTCATAATGATAAGCATCCCATCCCCAGAGGCTCAAACCGCAAGACTCTTCAATCTCTACGACCTCCAAAAGATCGTGCTCAGACATCTCCCTGATCTCAATCCCCTGTACGATCACTTCTACAGAACTCATAACCTTTATGCCGTTTTAATCTCCGCATCAGAAGGGCGTACATAGATCGCCCTCAGGTCTGCCGTATTCGAGACATGGCCGAGCAGATAGCGCCGCCACGCTAACCACGCGACGCTCTGAGCCAGCGGGTCAAGAGGCCGTGCGATGATCCAGTCGGACGGCTGCCGGGCTGAGCTTTCTTCAGACGCGCATCTGATTCCATGCTCTTCAGCGAACGATTCGATTATTTGAGAATAGATTCGAGCGCCGTCTCCTGCCCAGACTAACGACTTAAGGTCTCTTTTTTTCTCAAGAAGTCTTGCGGGCGGCAGATGCACAGGTTCTTCCAGAGAGACAGGCGCGCTGTCGGAAGAGCCGGAAAAGAGTTGCGAGAAAAGCTCGCCTCTACCCGCCGGGAGTGCCGCAACGATTTGCGCAGAAGCATGAGCAGCGTGAGCTACAGCTTCCAGGCTAGGGATACCGACGCAGGGGCGCGAGAGTGTTGCCGCGAAAGACTTGACCGTCGCCAGCCCAATGCGCAAGCCTGTGAAGCTTCCAGGCCCGACCGCTGCTGCAAAAAGATCAACCTCGCCAAGCGTTTTACCTGCTTCGCGCAGAATGGAATCAATCTGTCGTAAAAGATATTCGGAATGGGAAGCATCCTTTTCACCTCGGACAACAGCTATTAGCTGCTCGCCCAGGCTCAAGGCTATGCTTCCCTCAAGCGTTGCCGTTTCAATGCTTAATATGAGAGGCGTGTTACGAAGTGGCACGTTTTCGCTCTCATTCTTTCCTGGAAAGGCTATGAACTACCACTAGACGCAAGCCTGTGATGTGATAGTTAAAAATCTTAGCCCGATAGATGATAGTCTCTACTTTCAAGCTATGGCACGACCTGCGAGTCCACTTCATTGGCCGCATTCAAAGTTACTGTGAGTCAGGACTGAGCCGAACCTGCGCTGGTATTCCGCAGAACTCAGGAACGCACAGACCATTGCGCGGTAATCGCCGGGCTGCCTGTTATCCAGCACGTCCAGCCAGAAGCTTAATCCACCACCGTCCGCATCACGTCTTAAGTAGCCGAAATATTCCATCAGTACGAAGCTTGGATTGTACTGTGCATGACGGAAAGCATCTGCTTCAGCAACATCAAGCAGCACGCGCGCACGCCCCCCCTCTGTAGAGTAATCGCTCAGAAGCTGCGATCTCATCGTCGAGAGATCGACGCCGTAGGAGCTTCTTGCAGAAGACAGCATAGCGTCAACATACTGCTCTGCCGGCATGCTGAGCGGGTAGCGCTCTGTGAATTCCGTGCGCCCCACAAAGTCCTGTACGAATGCTTCCCTTCTGGCGTTAAGGTTATCGCCATCAACGACGCGGCTGCGGTCTGCCATGAACCTCTCGTAGCCCGGCGCATTGCCCAAGCCAGCGCTGTAAAGCCTGTAGACGAACGAGCCTGTAGCCTGGAATTCGTCGCTCGTGAAGAACGCAGCGCTCACCGTTATGCGCGCCTGTCGCAGGCAAACTGCATCGCCCTGGCAATCGCTCAGCTTCGACGACCAGAAGTTAAGCCCGCCCTGATCCGGCTCACGACCCAGAAAATCAAGGTACTGCTGGCGTACAAAATATTCCGGCGTGTCTATAGGGTTAGCCATCTCCGCACCGGGCACGCCCGTAAAGAGAGCGTTCGTTACATTTCCAACCAGATTGAATGTACGCCCGGGCGGGTTAAAGCTGTAATTGGAGAGTGACGGCGAAAGACTGTAGAACTCGCCTGCCTCCACGCCGTTGAAGTTGTAGCGCCCTTCGGAATCTGTGATGGTCTTGAACGATTGCGAACCATCAAGACGCATCACAACGCCACCGAGCGGAGCGCCGTTGCCTGACACGACACGCCCGCTCAAACTCACAGGCGCAGCCGTAGGCGCAATCGCCATAGTAAAGTAGGCAACCTCCGGATCATGGTCTGAGATTCTCTCAGGGCGATTCGGATTCGGATTGGCTATGGTATGGTCCAATGACTGCGCGTTGCCACCGAAGCTGTATGAATACTTCTGGTCTGCCGGAAGCGAATCAATCAGGTCCGTCAGGTCAGGATTATTCAAATCGGGGCTTGATTCCACCACCTGGGTGGCGGGCGCAGGTGTCCCTTTGATCGTCCCCATCACATCATCATAACCATCGTTGAACTGAAAGGAGTTGTAATCCCCTACGGAAACGATGTTCTGATCGTAGGGAAGAACCTGCTCGGGACCGCCACCGTTTTGCATGGTGTTTATGAGCCTCGCCAGCGATGCAGCCTCCAGGTTTCGCTTCACACGTGTGTGTGCGCCTGCATTGGTTGTGAGAGTAACGCTGCTCAACGAACGCAGGTGATTGACTATGACGCTGAAGAAGAGAGTCGCCCCGGAAGGCTGAACTATGCTCGCGCGCAGCACAAGCGGCGGTCGGTCGTTGAGTAGGTCAGCCGGGCCCCCTGTTGGATTATTGAAAGTCTCTGACTTGTTGTACTGCGTCACGCTAAAGACGGTAACTGTGGACTTGACCAGAAAACCTACGTCAATTCCCCCTACATCGTTCCCCTCCGAGAGATAAGCGGTATAACCCGGATTCGGGCGGCTTGCTGCGACTTCATCATTGTTGATTTTGGTTGCCACTGCCTGCAATGTCGTCAGGTTCTCCATCTCTTCGACGCCGATTACATCCGGTAAATTCAGCATGTTACGAATGGCAAGCGAAGCTTTGTTCAAGCGATTGTTGAAAGCCGTCGTCGTCAGAACCACATCGCTGACTGACGGGTCGTCCGTCGTATCGAAGAACCTCTGCATATTAAAACTGGCGATGGTCAATTCCCTGCTATTTGGCACAGGCGCAGGAACGGCGGTCATTCCACCGGTGACTGTCGGCGTTGGCGACGGGTCCGTGTCAATCGTGTATGTACGGAAGCCATAATCGAGCGGGCCTGTGATGTTTGTTACCACTGCATTCGTTGCGACTTGAAGGTCGGTAGAGCCTACAAGGCCCAGACTATTGATGCGCAGGCGTTCCGGGTTGGCATCAAATATCGGAACACTGGCAGGAGCCGCACCAGAAGGATAAGGAGTAGGTATAGGATAAGGAGATTCAATTCCGGGTTCGCGAAAAGGTCGCGCCACACCCGTAATCACCCCGTAGAAATCTCCGAAGCTTGACGAAGTAGCGTTGGCCTCATCAATGTTTCCGCCCGTCGGCCCGACAACCGTGAGCGAATTAACATGCACACGCATGCCTTCGTACTTCTCAAGATTATTAACATCGTTGACGAGGGTGTCGGCGGCAGTCAGCGTGATGGCTGCCGGTAGCGGATTGCCCGTCGAATTGACGGAGACAGACGGCGAGTTTGCGATTTCCGTCTGCGACGGGCTGCCCGGATCAGTAGCCGGAATGAACTCCTGCACCGTTCCTGAGACAGTCACGGCGTTGCCGACACTCACCGTCGGCGCGGATGAAGTGAAGACGAAGATGCCTTCGGAAGTGTTCGGGTCTGCGTCGGCGTTGGCGTCCGGCGTTTGTAGGAAAAAGCCGTTGCTTCTCAGACCGGTGACGATGCCCGATGTGGTCGCGATTGAATTAGCCAGAGGCGAAGTCGTGCCTGAGCCTTGAATATCGTGGATGGCGACCGGGGGCGCTTGCACTGTCAGAGAAATAGTCGTGCTGCCTGCGCGTGCCTGCGCGTCCGCGATGGAGATGGGCAGAGACTTCGCGCCGCCCGTCGTGGCCCCAGCAACCGTCGCTAGAAACGAGAAGATATTATCGCCAGCAGTCACGTCGCCGTTTGTGCCGTTATCAAAGAAAGTCTGTGTGGCCGAACCGCCAATGCTGGTCAGATCACCTGTCACAGTAATCCCGGTGCTGGCCGGGTTTGTGCCGGGCGTGACCGTCACGGTTAAGAGAGTCGTGTTGCCAGCCGCGACCGTATTGGGATTCGCAGCGCCGACCCCGGAAGGATTGGTCGGACCGCCGCCGCCCGTAGTTACGCTGATGTCGTCAATGCCTATCCATTCGTCGCTGCCGATGGCGTCCGTTGTGATGACGCGCAATTGTACGAGCGATTGATTTTCACAGGCGGCGGGCAGCGTCACGCTCACAGGCGTGACGAGCGTCGCAAGACTGGGGCCGGAGGAGGCATCTGCGACGAAACCGGCGGGGATGTTTGTGTAGTTGCCTACGCCGCCGACGCGATACTGAAGCGCGACGGGTTGCACAGAGTTGTCAGCCGAGCCGTCAATATCGCGCAGGTTATAACTGACATTGATGTTTGTCTGGCCTGTCGTGTTTAGAGCAATGACAATGTGCGGCGCGCGCGCAGTGCCAGACCCTTGCAGAGCTACGACGGGGTTTGCGATGCCGTCAAACTCTGTCACGCCGCCAGTGGTGAATGTGTTCGGATCACTATGGTTTGCATTAACATCAACAGGTGTGCCTGAGCCGTCTGCTACTACGGTTTGCGGGTCAACGCCTGTAGCGCCAGTCAATGCGTCGCCGCGATAACCTATAATTCCCGGAACGCCTGCCCAGTTATCGTCTGCCGTTATTAAACCCGTATTAGTCCAGTTCTGAGAGAACGGGAGGGTCTGCGCAGAGGTGTCAGCCATAACCGTTCTTATAAACAGTCCCTTTAAGAAGCTGCCTGAAAGAATTGCAAGTATCAGGGCCGGGATAAGGCCATATGTAATTGCCACTCTAATGCGTCGTTGAATGATGCGGTTACTTGATAGCATGAAGATTCAAACCTCTACTGGTTGTTAGTTTAATACTTCTGCCCATAGCATACGGGCGAAGTAGCGTGGAGCAAAGTTTTGGAAAAAGACTATAGCCGACCTAGCGGGCGCGTCGTAATTCCGGGTCAAAGTTTCTGTTGCCGCTCTAACGGCCTGTAGTCTTAATTGTCAGAGAGAGAGTAAGCACGGCATAGAAAATAGCTCAACCGCTGTTGACCCGTTCTGTATGGAAAGCCGAGCAGAAGCCTATCTCAATCGAAGAAAGCAGGCGCTCAAAAGAAGAGACATAATACACTCTATAGCTTCGTCTACACAATCCTACAACTTATTCGGTAGTGGTTCAGTTTGAAATTTTCACACTGTATTTATCGAAGCGTATAACTTAAAATTGACCCACTACTTATTCTTTCTAAGTTTGAAAGCCTATGATTTGCTCAAGACCAACTCGGCATTGATATGAATTGATATGAAAGAAAAGTTGATTCGCCATCGAATCACCGGCGTTATCGGACGCGATGAGGGGCTGGAGTTTCTTTCAAAGAAACTCCAGCCCCTTCTTTGTAGGAATCTCCGGGCCGATTCCTGCTTATGATTCAGGCTCCAAGAATTAAAGAGTCATGTGCGCTGATCTCAATTAGCTCATGCCTATTGACTGCATTCGCTGTTCGAGCGTGTCACTACGGACGAGAACCGCCTCTGGTACTCGCTTGAGCTAAGGAACGCGCAGACCATTGAGCGGAAGTTCCCAGGCACACGGTTGTTAAGAACCTCTAACCAGAAATTGTAGCCTGTGCTATCTGGGTTGCGATGCAGGTAGCCGAAATATTCCATCAGCACGAATGCGCGGTTGTATTCAGCATTGCTGAAAGGGCTATTCTCCGCGACCATGCGCAGAACGCGCGCACGGCTTCCGTTCGAGTTGAAGTCGTCAATGAGCGCGCTTCTCTGCGAGCTTAGATCAACACCTGAATTCAACTCGACCGATTGAAGAAGCGAGTCAACGAATTCGCTACCGCTCAATCCTTGCGGGTACTTTTGTATGAACTCAGGCTGCTGGACGAACGATTCAGCGAAAGCTTCCCTGCTCGCTTCAAGTCCTGCGCCAGTGGCTATAGCGTGGCTGTCCTGTGTGAACCGCGAGTAATCGGGCATGCCGTCCAGCGCGGCTCTTGTCATGCGGTAAACGAAAAAGCCTCTTTCCTGAAACTCATCCGACATGAAGAATGCAGCCGACACATTGTCGTGCGCTTCCCTGACACAAGTTGAATCGCCGCCGCAAGCGCTGATCTTCCCGCTCCAGAATGCAAGCCCTCCCTGATCCGGCTCGCGCCCAAGGAAATCAAGATACTGTTGGCGCACGAAGAATTCTGCGGTGTCCAGCGGATTACCAGTCTCAATTGCGTTTGGCGTAGCTGTAAAGACTGCATCAGTCTTATTAGCCAGAAGCGAGAACGAGCGCTCTAAAGGTGTGAAGCTGTAATTCGCTATCGAAGGAGAAACCGAATAGAAATTACCCGTATCCAAATCTTCGAACGAATAGCGACCGTTGCTATCAGTAATCGCTCTTGCAGTCCTTGAGCCGCTGAGTGTCACGATCACGCCGCCAAGAGGCGAGCCGTCGCGTGTTGTCACCTGGCCGCTAATGAGAGTATTGGGAGCAGTCGGCGTTACAGGCGATGAAGCGGCGTTTTCAGGAACCGGAGAGGCATTGATAGCAAAATCGGTTGAATTGTTATCGGTATCAACAAGTGAGGTGCGTGTTAGAGATTGAGTGTTGGCCAAAGACCCTGTGGCCGGGCTTGTTTCAGAGCAAGGGTTAGTATTTGTCCCCCAGCTCACGAAATCAATAACGGCGGGTGAGCCTAAAATTGGCAACACGGTACTGCAATTGCCAGCCGAAGTAGCAGGCAGCGTAGTCGTGCTATTGACCAGCGCAAGCTTGGCCTGAGCAGCAGCCATATTGAGGCTGCCATTTGTAATGTTAGCCGCAACGGGTAGAGCGACACCATTAGCGCCGCCCGACGCTAACTGGATAAGGTAATTACGGCCAGATGCTAGTACGCAAGTTCCCGGTGTGGTTGAGGAACAGATGTTGACTATAGTCCAGGTTGTGGCTGCGCTGGACTGATATTGTATTGACCAGCCAGAGATATCAACCGAACTCTGGCTGACATTCACTAGCTGTACGTAATCGTTTGTGTAGGTAGCACTCGCGTTGCCCCCACCAGGGTAGACTTCAAATATCTCCACTATTTTTGAAGGAGCGCCATTAAATGCCCTTACAGAAGTTGTTGGCTTGATGTTATAAGCGGCCAACGCAAGCAGCGCAATGAGAAGGACAATCGCGCCACTCAGCTTCGCACGTCGTCTTGGCATTAAGCCGGAATTTCGATTTTCATCCCGGATAAATCTATCTCTCGTCATGATACTCTCCTCCGTGTCCGGTGTTGGGTGATACACAAATCTGGGCGTAAGTATGGGGAACCTTCCCTAATACTCACAGGATTCAATACAGGGTTATCTATCTATTATCTAACTTTCATCGTCGGGTCGCCGAATAGAACCCAGGTGTGGCGAACGTCAATATCGTCCGTAGACATTTTCGCAGTTCGAACGGCGTCGCCCAGAGTCGGCGGATTGCTGCTGAAAAGCTGCTGGTACAAACTCTTGTTCATCAACTGCTGCCCGACAGGAATCGTCAGCCCTGACGACGCCCATGATGCGACCGCTCCTCCGTTATCCGCGCGCAACAATGATTCGGACATGCTCTCAAGCCCAGGGTCGTTGAAGTATCCTGTAAGACAGGTCATCATTATGAAGATAGGCAGATGATTGCCGTTGTTCAGTGCGAGTGCATCATCGTTCCTGAAAATGCCCTGACCAGTCCACGCATTAACTGTCCCATGCCCTGAGTAGTTGACCAGCATTGGCCCCTGATTCACCGCCGCGACTATCTGGCTGCGCGTTACATCAAAGGTTTGACCTCCGAAGTTAACGTTCTGAACTGTCATAGCAGGAGGCAATAGCTGAGCGACATCCGCGTTCTCACCTTCAAAGTCGTAGCCTGAAGCGTTGGTATCGGCTACCATCACGGCAGTCTGCGACTGTGCGCCCGGCGTGAAATTTACTATCTTAGCTACCATCTTGGAGATTTCAGAAGCGGAGCGTCCGGGCAATCTGCCGACAGCCATTTCCGGTATGCCGTCGTCATCGAAATCCGCCAGCGCATCGTCCGACGCGGCCTCTGTAAAGGTCGCGTCAACCAGTTTGGAAGGCACGAAGTCAATGAAGCCCCTGTTCATATAATTCCTGGGATCGTAGCTTGCGCACCCTACCAGCAGCAAGTAGTGTGGCGGCTGTGACCAGTGCCCGTGCGCCCAGTTAAGAAAATCGGTTACTGCACCGGCAGAGCGGTTTCCGTAACCGAACTCGTCATAGACATCATCAACATTTACCACAGTCACGTTAAGCCCCTGGCTTCTTCGCAAATCCACAAGAGGCTGTACGGCAGCCATGAAATCGGGATAAGCGATTACCAAAAGGTTTGCGCCTGAAGATGTGCTGTTCAATTGCGAAGGCTGATTGAGTGTGATGCCGTCCGCGTGATTCGTCTGGCCGCTGGCGAAAGCCAGAAACGTGTGGCGACCTTTGCCGCTCCATGAATTTGTGGGAATCAGAATTGAATAGCTGCCGCCCTGCGCTAAAATTTCAGGGGCGATTTCCTGCACGTTGTTTGGATCGGTCACATCAACGACGCGCACCTGCGGAGAAGTGAAACCGTCAACTCTCACGGGCTGCCCGGCCTTCGCGCTGTAGGAAAGAGAATCATTGTCGACCTTGAACGCATGAGCGTAAGTAACGCGCACGTAGTCAACCAGAGTCACACCGCTGGTCGTTGGCGTAGTGAACGTCAAGGTGTTGGTCCCCTCGCGTAGCTGAGACATGGTGACGGGGATTTTGAACACGACGTTATCGTGATAGTACAATGTGAGCGGAGCCAGAGGCACGCCGTTAAAGGTTACATTGATAACATGCCCGACGGTAGATACTCCCTGAAGCGCAATCTCAAGTGTGCCTTCCCACTGCGCCGTCAAATCCACATTATTTAAGTCCAGAGTGATTGTAGTCGTGAGCGATGATAGAAGAGCTTCACCATAAAAGTTCTCGGTCTCCCCGTTCAGTACAGCCGTAAAATAGTTGACGCGGGCGCGGTGCTCAAAAATGTATGGGAAATTCGGAGTTGGAGCGCTTGCCGCACTCACGTCGAAATGGTTTCTCTGAGCGCTTCTCTTTCTGGCCGAAGTTTTGTGTCGCTTTGAACGCTTAGCCCTGGGGCTGTCTGTGCGCGCCGATGGCGAGATGATAGCTGCATTGCTCGTCGCTGCGTTATTTGTATGTACGGTTGCCACAACAGACTGGCTGCTACCACTAACGGCTTGATGCGAAGGACGCTCTGCTTCAGTCACAGTCGTCGCTGCGTTATTCGAGTTCCCCATCGAGGCAGCCGGTTGGCTGTTATCATTCTCCGCTTGATGGGAAGGGCGCTCTGCTTCAGTCGTAGTCTCAGATTCAGTCGAATTTCCGGTCGAAGGCAGTCTCAGGATACGTGGAAATAGTTGCCCCGCAAACGGGAAGCGAAACTCTTCGTTTCCAGGTCGTGGCGCGACAATGGGAGAAGGTTTCGGAGGGACTGTAGTGTCCGGTCTTACGGGAGAAAATACCTGCATGCGCTTGCCCGGCGTAGTCCCTGCTACAAGCCAGTAGATGCGAGTATCCGTGGCAGGCGTGCTCAAACTCTGCCCGTAAAACTCGATGTAATCGGTCGGGCCGAGTTGCCCGCTCGGACGGCTCACTCGTATTGGCTGCTCCACGCTGTCAGTGTAAAGGCTCAGCGTGCTTGCATCGGCAGAGGCGCTCAACCCGGCAGAGAGAAGCTCAGGTTGCGTGATGCGATACCACCCGTTCTTTTTAACCTGAATCTTTAATGACGGCTGAGCTGCAATCGCCCACTGAGTCGTTAAATTCCCGGCAGGTTGAATAGACCCGCTCGAATTATCAAAAGCTGTCGCAGCCGCGCCACGTTCAAAAACGTTCTCAGCATCCTGCTGACTCAGTTGCGAGAGCAGTTGAGACTGCTGCTGCTGCTTGGGAAGCGTGTCGGACGACACCGTGAAGAAAGGGCCGTGGATGCTCTTCGCGCCGCTCACATCAATAGTTTCAAGATAATAGATGGCGTTGGCCGAGCCGCGCCTGTCAACCCAGGTGTAGCCGCGTCCGGCAGTCAAAGCATTTTCAGCGCCAGCGCTGAGCGCAGAACCGGCGATTGGCGACCGATTGACAAGTACTCGCTCGCCGTCGAGTTCCCTGTATAGATTGAATCCAAAATTGTTTAGCTCAAAACCCGTCTGCCATTCCAGCAAGACTCCGCCGCTCGAAGCCGTTGCACTAAACGAAAGAAGTTTCAGGGAGCTTTGCAGTTGGCTGGAACTCGTCTCAGTGCGATTCTGTGAAGCGCCTTGCGCCATGAAGGGGAACGCCGATGTCGTGATGATTGAAACGGAGATCAAGACGGGCATGAGATAAATCCTGATCCGCGACTTGCCCGTAAAACTACTCATTACTGCTTACCTCACTTCTAATCTCGCTTAAAGCAGAAGATAGAAAACAGGACATCAATATCATTAACGTCGCAAAGATTCTCTGTAGGGGAGATAGAGTGACAGGTGCGACGTACTTTTAATGCCTAAGGAAAAAGGAGCGATTTAAGGGCTGGCCGCTTCTGATTCATCAGCCGCCGGGTGGTACTCTTCGGGCCAGCAAATTGCTCACACGACTTAACCTTTATAAGCATATTCCGCTTCAAGCGCAAGTGTGGGAAGACGATATGGTGCTACAGGAATCAGATAATATTCGACTTCTCTGTGAGACCGCTAAAAAACTTGAATGTGCGCGCGATACAGTGGCTTATTTGAACGGGGAATCTGGGCAGCCCGTTAAAAGCCCACCCTAGATCAATCGTTGCCTTAATCGGATCGGGCCAGCGAACACGTATGCCTTCCCACACACCCAACGGGTTGCGCAAATATTTTTTCATAGGCTCCGGGTAGCTCATCGGAGGCTGATTTGTCGCAAACGGAGATTCCCACTGCTTCAACATGGTCTGCACGAGCCAGCCTGGAAGTTCGCGCGAGCGGCTTTCAATCTCATCGTTATTAACTCTAGCGCCCAGAAACTCGCGGGCTAGCCCTATAGCACAGGTTATCCACTTCGCGCGCCGATTGTTCCGGCCCAGACAGATTTGCCAGTCGAAGCTTGCCGCGCGTGTCTCCAACGCTGCTCCGATGTCGCAGAGCCAGAGCGGACGCCATGCGCCGTGCCTCAGCATATGAATTGAGAGAAGCGCGAAGTGATCCTCTTCGCTCATAACCCTGACATCGTAGTCGCCCAATTTTACAAGCCTTGAGCGCTCGAAAAGCTCTTCCGCATTACCGCCTGGAAACTCTTCAAACTTCTTATGAAGATCGAACCACAAGCCCTTTGCCTCCGGGCGCGAAAGAACTGATTGCGCCAGAGCGTGCTGTTCGGGCAGCACAAAGATGTCCATGTCTCCAAAAGGGCGCAGTACGGTTTCCGGGTAAGAGCGCGCTATGGCCCAGCCTTTCACCAGCACCGGCTCGATGCCGGAGGCGCGAAGAAGCGAGAATATTTTTCTGATTTCAGATTCGTGAATCGAATCTTGCAGAGCCAGTAGACGATATGCCTGCTGAAAATCGTTGTAAGTAGAGGGATGAAGATTTGAATGAGCCAGACGCCGCCAGCCCAGCGCGGCAGCGCCTGAGCCTAGAAGCAGTGGGGCTACACGGTCGAATTCGGATTCAGAAATCTCTGGAGGTGGGGGGTTGGTGCGCCACGAGCCGGTAAGAGCTTTCGCCACCAGAATGCTTGGTGAATCGCAAAACGCTTCCGACAACATCACGCTTGACTTAGCTTGCGCTCGCTGAAGATGGGGAACATGCCAATCAAGGGTGCCGGTTAGATTTTGGCCGACACCCTATTCAGCAATTTATCCCATTAGAGGCAAAGCTGCTCTTGCCCCTAACTACGAGACTTACGGAGCGCATACTCCTGGAGAACCAACGCAACTGCCGGAGCAGCATTGAGCACCTGACGTGCAAGGCGTTCCGCCTGCGAAACATGTCGCAGCCTGCGCAGGAGTCGGCGCTACTATAGAGGTGACGACCGGCACGGCCACAACTGCCGCGATGCCCAGAGCGCGCATCATCTGCCTTCTGTTCATGCCGCTTGTAATGATGGCAGCGGGCATTGTGACGCGCTCTTCAAGCAGGTGATCCTTCGAGAGTTGATCCAGAGCGAACCATACAAATTTTTCGTCCACCTGAGCATTCAGTTCTTTCTGAAGCAACTGTGCCATTTCGGGTACGCTCGTCTGGCCGTCACAATGTTTCCAAACCATGGCAGCCGTTTGATTCAAGCAGTGTGCTTTATCACGCTCGAGATCATAAACCAGAACTTCATCCGGTAATTCTCTGACTACCAACCCATCTTTACGAGCAAAGGGGGTTTGCTGTCCTTTTTTATCTTTCATGTAGCCTCCAAGTAATTGATTGCTAAACTGAAAACGGCTCCCAACCTAAGAACTGCTATGTACGGCGTGGAGTTTACCATCATTTGCAAAGAATGGAACAGAATTTATCTCATCAAGTTGGCCCAAAATTGACCGGGCCACCTCTCTAGCCTCGCCTCGCGCTCCTTTTAGGACACGCGCATTTGACACTACTTGCTGCAAAATTGCAATCGCTTTTCCAGGCTCGCGCCGCGCAGCCACAGTGTTGGCGAGAAGTGTTAAGGCGCCCTGCCCAGGCGTCAACTCTACCGGACGCCATCGCGCGCCCGCCCTGTACTGACTTGCAACCACAAGTCCTACCGCGAGCGGCTTTCGACCAACGCGCCCGCCCAGTGCTTCCACAGAGATGTCCGTTTGCCTGTGTTCGCCGCTCTCTCTCATAGATAGCTTTTTCGGAAATGGGTGAACACGCCCACGCTCATCCAGCACCGCGTACTCGTCAGAATAATAGGTCGCCCCTGCCCGCACCAGTTCAGACACCAGCGTCGTCTTACCCGAGAAGCTTCGTCCCGGAATCAATATAGCTTGACCACGCCAACCAACGACTCCAGAGTGAACGAACAGCCTGCGCTTCGCAAACTCTGCGACGTACAATCGCAAGGAGGACTCAAAAGATTCAAACAACTCGTCTACGTCCAGCGTGCGAGCGACGCGCACGTGGTCTTCATACAGAAGATTGAAGCGCCTTACGCCGGGTCGATTCGCTCCCTTCCCTAACAATATAGAGTAGAGACGCTCGACGCTCTGCACCTTTGAAGGCTTCCACCCCGGCGGAAGATTTTCAACAATGCGTTCAAGCAGAGCATGATCATTCACGCGAATGCCTATGCGCAAGCCGAACGATGTAAAAGAGAGTCCTGCCACCCAGCCCAGGCGGTCAACTTTCTCTATTCAAGTAGTTCTCCATTTAAGACGAGGCAAATTCAGAGACAAAATAAACCTTCCCGCTATATTAAACCGAAAAGAAAATTTAAGATCGTGATAACCAGGCTGCTACAGGCGACTCTAAAGGGGCGCAGCCGGCGAGAACCAATACAGGTTGTCCGAAGGCGGCCTGCTTATTTAACCTTATGCAAGGCGGGAAATTATCACGTGCGACTGCTTGCGTCAATCTTTCTCGCGCAAACTTTACCGAAAAATTTCATCCCTGGCACCTGCCCCTTCCCTGAAGCGAATAGACTGACATGGTTTTACGGGGAGATTGGTAAACTAATTCACCTTTTGAATCTCAAAATCATCTACCCAAACTTTTCCGAAAGCAGGGCAAGGTGACGTGGTGCAATCCTCGCGTCGAAGACTTACGCGCACGGCGCTGGTAGCTGCCCCGGTCGTAAACTCAACAGAATAATCATTCCAACCTTCCGAATTCTGGGGCAGCGGCTTGGTTTGGGCCAACGGTCGGCTTTCGTCTGTATTCGCATCGAAGACGGAAATCACGGGAAAGCCGCCACTCACTATCTTCTCAGTTCGAGATGCGAATCTAATAACGTAATGCTTATTCGGCTCTGTCAAAATAATCTGTGAGAGCGCTTGAGCATTCGCGGGCGATTCACCATTCCACTCGACACGAAGGCTGTAATTGCCGGAATGTTTCAGGCTTGCATCCTGAGAGACAACGATGGCCGAAATGTTCTTTACTATCTGCCACCCGAACGTCTGCTCTTCCAGGCTCACGCGATCTTCAAAACCGCCGTTAAGCAATAGAGGCATTTGCGCAACTCTACCTTGAGTTTCCCCGCCAGCCCAAATCTCATAAGCAGATTGAAACTGCTTTCCTTTGATTAACAGGCTAACCAGTTCTTGCCTCTCTCTTTTGCTCAGGTCATGCAAGGTCCGGGCGATTTTTGTCGCTTCAGTATACTTCCCGCGTTGCGCATAAAACCTTGCAAGCCCCAGACGCCATTCGTCCGTTTCCGGGCGTATGACCTGCTCCATCGCTTCTGTATTCCCCTGGTATGCGCCCCACGTTAAATCAATGAAGTTTGGAAGAAGCGTAGGGTCGCTTAAGACGGCGCGCCGCATCTGCGCAAATGCATCTACGTAGCGACCTGCGCGAAACAGCACGTTACCAAGTTGCCATCGCGGTCTTGCATAAAAAGGGGCGAGCCTCACAGATTCAGTCAGCGCTGTGATGGCACCTTGCTCATCATCTGCTCGGTCACGCGCTAATCCAAGCCTCTGCCACAGAATAAAGTCGCGGGGTCGAAGCGCTGCCGCCCGCTCGAACTCTTTAATCGCCTCGTTCAGATTACCGGCATCTTGCAATACCAGAGCACGAGTATTGTGGACTTCAGGGTCGCCGGGAGTAATCTGCACTGCAAGGCTCAAGGGTTGCTCACGACCTGTCCCTTCGCCGTAAAAAGAGAAGAGCCTTGAAACACCGACCTTAATCGTCGCCCAGATTGCAGTACAAAAAATCAGTATGAAGATAAACCCGCACAGAATCCGCAAAGCATTCTGTAGAACTCTATTCTTCGGAATTGAGCCGTTACCGTCCGTACGCGACTGGTTTCCTTCAATCAATTTCAAGTTAGATGATTAAGGCTGAAAGGCAAGATAAAGGCTTCGCGCGCAATTTGAAAAGAAGATGCGCGCGAAGCCTTAAACAGATAGACCGCGCTCCTTGCTACGGCGTGCTCGGACTGGGATTCCCGTTACCTGAATCGTGGTTGGCAACGATAGTGCCGATGATGACAGCTCCGATTGCGCCAGCCGCAACTGATACTATAAGCGCAGTGTTCGAGCCACCGGCTGCGCCGCCGCCAGCCGCTCCGCCAGCTTCAGCACCAGTGGAGTTAACTACAGGGCTGGTCGCTCCCGGCGGAAAGCAGACGTTCAATAAACCGGCATGCGATGAATTGGAATGAGCCGCACTGCCCTGATCAGTTGCAATATCACTGTCCGTCCCCTTCTTCGAGTGGACAATGGCGCAACCCGAAATCAGTTTGACTTTAATCTGTCCGTTGCTGTAGTCAATTATGGCCTTCGTATTCGGAGCAAGCTCAATCGTTCCGAGTGAGCCAAGATCAATTACGGCGCTGGTCTGATCGCCCGTCTCGAGCGTAGCGCCAGCCATAATGCTGGAGCCGTCGCTTGCAGCGTTTCCATTTACCAGCACTGGCTGGTTACCGCGCACTACAAGTTTACCAACGGGGCCTTGCGCGGGCATCGGTATCGAACCGGCAGCAGGGATTGGCCCAGCAGCCAGGTTAACCTGAACATATAACTGCGCAACACAGAAAATAAGCAGGAGCGCAACTGATTTTAATGCTTTCCGCATTCGTGGCGTCATATTCTAATCTCCTCCAGGAAAAGGCCATACTAGCTTCAGATTCACATTGTCCGGTCTGTAAAAAAACAGAGAAAACTCGTTCGGGAGTTTACAGTCATCCCCCATAAATGGTCAATGATTATTCGTCCTCGTAAGGGCTAGTTTTTTGGTCACCAGCGCTATCACTAACCTGTAGCAATGCAATTTCATGCTAATAGATGCTCTTTTACTGCAAACGAACGTTTGACGAAAGAGCTTGAGAAATCACCTTCGCTGTCTGGTCCTGTTGATTAGCGTCAGCAACTTGTCTGCCATCTCTGCGTTGAGCGGCTTCAAGACATTGTATTCGGTCTGAGCCGCGTCGCGGTTCCCTACGGTCAAATAAGCGACACCAAGATTGTAATGGGCTTCGGCGTAGCCGGGTCTTATCTGAACCGCATGCTTGTAAGCATCAATGGCTTCGTTGAACTGCTGAGTCTTGTAGTACGAATTGCCCAGATTGTTGTAGGCTTCGGCATCGTCCGCTCTCAAGGCTACGGCCTGCTTGAACGCGGCCACAGCATCCTGAAACTGTCCGGCGCGGAAGTAGGCCGCACCCAGATTAACGTAAGCAGGCTCGTAATCCGGCTTGAGCCTTATGGCCTCTTTGAACTCTGCTATGGCTTCTGCGAACCTGTTAAGATCGTAATAGGCTTTGCCCAGATTGTAATGAGCATAAACGTATTCAGGGTTGATTCTGAGAGCCTCTCTCAACGAATCAACTGCCTCATTGAATCTGCCCATCTTGTCAAGCAGGTAGCCCAGATTGTTATAAGCTTTCGCGTAATCCTGCTTGAGCCTTATGGCTTCGCGGTAAGCGTCCACAGCTTCCGCCTGTCTTCCCAGTCTGTCGTATGCGAAAGCCATGTTGTTATAGACGGATGCCGCGCCCGGTTTGAGTTCCAGCGACCGCTTGAATGCTGCGACAGCCTCCTCATAACGACCCAGATTGTTTAGAGCAGTACCCAGATTGTTATATGCGTCTGCGTAGTCGGGTCTTAGCCTTACGGCTTCCTGATAGGAAGCGGCAGCCTGATCGTATTGGCCCAGCATATAACTCGCATTTCCCAAATTGTAGTGCGCGTCCGGCAGATTAGCTCTTGTTTGAATCGCCTTCTTGAAGGCGTCTGCGCTTTCTGTGAACTGGTTGAGGCTATAATAGGCAGCGCCCAGATTATTCTCGGTCTCCGCGTCGTTCGGCTTGAGTTCGAGAGATTTTTTGAAAGCCTCGACAGCTTCACTGAATTGGCCTGACTTGTAGAGAGCAGCGCCCAGGTTGTTGTAAACAACTGCGTCCGTTTGCTGCAAAGCGACAACACTTTTCAAGGCAGTCACGGCATCTGCGAATCTGCCCAGCCGCTCATAAACATATCCAAGCTTATTGAAGACTTCGGGCGCGTTTGGTTTAAGCCGCGCGGCCACCTGGTAAGCTTTAGCAGCATCCTCGAAATGGCTTTGCCCTAGAAACGTGTCGCCCAGGCTTTCTTCAGCCTCGGCCCAATCCGGCCTTATCTTCAGAGCCTGCTCGAACGCCGCAGCAGCCTCCGCGTACATCTCCAGACTCATCAGCGCATTGCCAAGGTTGAAGTGAGAGTCCGCATCATTCGGATCAAGTTTTACTGCGTGCTGGAACGCATCAACAGATTCCCTGTATTGAACGGAACTGAAATAAGCAGCGCCAAGATTATTGTACGCAAGTGCGTCATTGGGATTCTGCGCGATAGCTTTCTTGTACTCGGCAATCGCGTCACTGTAATGCCCCTGATCATAAAGAGCGTTCCCTTTGGCATTGTAATCTTCGGCAGTCTCCGTCGCTGCCGGTCTGGCTCTGTTTGCTTCCGACTCTGTTGAGACCGGACGAGTTACATGGCTCGACGCCGGGCGAGTTGGGCGAGTGTTGCGCGCCACTTCTACGGTTGGGGATGGACGCCTAGCACGCTTAACGACCAACGTTCGTGCGCCGCCCACCAGGTCATGCCTGGGCATTGGATTCTGAAAAGCAACGGCTGCGCCGCCTATGATGTCCTGAGCCTGAAACGCGCTCGCTCCGCCAACAAGATCGCGCCCCGTCCCCCCGCGAATGTCCTGAAGAGCCAGCGCAAGTCCACACTGGCAAAGGATTGCGATGATTAAGAGCGTGCTATGAAGTCGCCTTGATCGTTTCCGCTTCATACCTGAAAAAAAGAGTTCAACTGCGAACTGAAGATGCCGGGGAGCGCGCCACTTTGATTGATGCCTGCTCGAAACATTTTAGATGCCAGCGATTCTTTCGTGCTCAAGCAACAATCCAAAACTTTCACTGGCGGGGCGATAAGGCGGAGACTGTGCATGCCAGCACCACGTTTGCAATCCAAAAGGGCAGCAACACTCTATCACTCCATTACTGACCTTTCTTCTCATCGCTCGATTATCGCTCTGCCTCTATATTTCTCTATAGGAATCTCGGCAGTCGCTATCACAACCAGCGCGACTAGAATCAGGCAGTTGACTGTAATGTGCAGGCCGAAATCAACGAAGCTATGTACCATAACGCCGAAGATGCCGACGCACGCTCCCGTTATCGTTGCGCGACGAAACGAGTCGGATGCCGCCAATGCTTTTCGAACCTCCCGAACGATTAGAACGGCTAGCCAGATAAAAATTGCGATGCCGATTAGCCCGCCGCTTGCCAGTATCTCCAGATAATCGTTATGCGCCTGCTGCGGCGTGAGTTGCCCGGTGGCGTCGTGGTACTGAGTTATCCCTATCCAGTATCCATTAAATCCTTCGCCCAGGATAGGATGGCTTTCAAACATTCGCCACGTTGCTCGCCAAATCTCAGCGCGGCTGCTGCCTCCTTCTGCTCTACTCTGACCTGCTTCTTCAGGCACATTTTGAAAACGATTGACCAGACTCTCGCCGCCAACCCAGACCATTCCGACAAAGATTGCGGCGACGAGTCCTACGATTAGAACTAATCGAAAGACTAATGATCGTCCAAATCTGAGCAACGCATTATTGTTTGCTTCATGATGAGAACCGCTTCGCATCTGGGTTAAGTTGAAAAGGAGAGCAAGAAAGATGACCTGGCTAAGCATGCTCAATATGCCGCCGCGAGACAAGCATAATACAAGAGCGCTCCAGACCGGAGCAGCAGCAGCGACGTATATCAGGACTCTATCGCGCCGAGCGCCGCCGGCAACAAGAAATCCCAGTATGAGACCCAAGACCATCTCCATCAAAAAAGCGAAATGGTTCTTATTGATGAACTGCGCGTAACCGGAATTCGGCATCAGGTACGGAAGCACAAATCCAGGCCCCTGGTGCTGCGTGGTCTGGCGTATGATTCCGAAAAGCGCGCTCACGACGCCAACCATTATAATCAGAAAGATAAGCGCGCCGAGGCGTCTGCGGCTATTTGTGTAGCGAACGAGAAGCGCGAGCACGAGGCTGATGGCGGCAACTTTCAGTATGAAGATGCGCGTTTCAAACGGGTCGGCGCTAATCGTGCGCAACGCCGCAGAGCTAATTCCCGCTGCGCTTGCTTCCACGCCCTTCAAGGGTAGAGTTTGAATAAAGGCGAAAAGCATCAGCGCAAGCAGCGGAAGTAGCAATCTGTATTTTGCCACCCGGCCTAAGCCGGTCAGCATAATTTCAACAACACTTAACGCAGCAAGCGCGAAGACCGCGCTTTCAAAGAAAGATTCCCACCACGGCTGAACTGTTCCGTAAGGGACAGCCGTAAGAGCAATCACTATGAGTAAAGAGTAGAAGATGAACGCGGTCAGTATCCGCGCAAGACGGACGCGCACCTGTGCTCGTTCGTTTACCTCGAACGACGCTGGAAGAGTTTCGGCCAGTGATTCGCTCACAGGAGGGGTTAAACTTTCGCGGTTGAGCTTAAATTCAGAGATTCAGTAGATGTAATTTCCGTTCGGGCAATATCCGCAGGCTGTTCCGACAATCCGCCCTCATCTGTTTCCTGCACGGAAAGGCAGGCTTCAGGAAGCAGATCATTTAAGTAAGAACGCAACTCGCGTTCGTGCCCGTTCTGCGACAGCACGTCCAATCTTTCGAGCGCCACGCGAACGTCTTTCGATGGACGATCAGCAATCTTGTTAATGAAGATTTTCGGATGCGATGTGCCGACAACATCCTCTTCGTCAATCTTCAATCGCTCGTTCAGTTTTTCGCCCGGTCTGATTCCCGTCTCTACTATTTGAATATCTTCGTGCGGCTTGAGTCCCGAGAGCGTGATGATAGCTTCGGCCAGATCATAGATACCCACGGGTTCGCCCATGTGAAGTATGAAGACCTCTCCGCCGTCACGCGCTCTACCGATTGCTCCGGCTTGAAGAACAAGCTGAGAGGCTTCGGGTATGGTCATGAAGTAACGCTTCATGCGCTTGTCTGTGATGGTGATTGGCCCACCCTTACGAATCTGTTCCTGAAAGATTGGAATGACGGAACCGGCAGAGCCTATGACGTTGCCGAATCGCACGGCCACGAAATGAGTCTGGTACCGGCGGTTCAAATCCTGTATGACAAACTCCGCCATACGCTTTGTCGCGCCCATTATGGAAGATGGAAAGACGGCCTTGTCCGTAGAGATTAGCACGAAGACTTCCGCGCCGAATTCTCCTGCGAGTTCTCCCACAAGGTTCGTGGCGAGCACATTGTTCTTGACAGCTTCGCCCGGATTGTATTCCATCAGCGGGACGTGCTTGTGCGCGGCGGCATGAAGGATTACCTGCGGGCGAAAAGATTTGAAGATGGTGTGCATGCGCGTGGGGTCGCAGGCGTCCGCGACCAGCGCTACGATGTTCAAATCATCGTTGGATTCGCGTAGCTCACGGTCAATCTGGAAGAGAGCGAATTCTGCGCGCTCGACAAGTAGCAGTTTGCCGGGCTTGAAGCGCGCGACCTGCCGCGACAATTCAGAACCGATTGAGCCGCCCGCGCCCGTGACCATAACCGTCTTCCCTGACAGGAAATGTATAAGGCTCTCTTCGTCAAGCCGCACAGGCTCGCGCCCCAGCAGGTCTTCTATCTGCACGTCGCGGATTCGGCTCACCTCGACCTTGCCCTGAAGAATTTCGTAGAGACCGGGAATGATTCTCACCTTGACGGGAATCTGTTCGCAGATAGTTACTATGCGCTGAATCTCATTGCGCGAAGCCTGAGCTATTGTTATTACAACGTGGTCAATGGCGTGCCTGCGCACAAGCTTTGGAAGCTCTTCGGTCGTGCCCAGAACTTTCAGCCTCTGCACGAGCGTTCGTCGCTGCTTGCCCGGATCGTCATCCACGAAACCTTTAATCTCAAGATCAAAGTCACCGCGATCCAGAATCTCTTTGGCCGCGAGCACACCCGCGCGTCCGGCTCCGATTAGAAGGACTGGACGTTTGATCTCGTTCATCCAATCGCCATAACGAAGCCGCTTCTTCTTTTCATATCGCTCGAAAAGATAGCGGCGCAGCACGCGCAGGCTCAGGAGTCCGCCAAAGGCCAGCACAGTGTCTATGATGTTGACTGAGACAGGGACGCGCCCGTAGGAGTAAGCACCGGGCAGACCCAATCTGAGCGAGAGAATAGTGATAAAAGAGGCAAGCGCGGCGTAAAAGAAAGGGCGGACGTGGCCTATGCCTGTGTATCGCCAGATGAACGAGCGACCGCCTGTCAGCGTCAGGGCGACGAACTGAACCAGAACGACCAGAGGAATTTGGAGCACTACATAGCTTATCCACTCATCGGGCACGTCTAAATCGAAGCGAAGCCAGTAAGCGATGGTAAATGCCAGGACAAGAGCAATTATGTCCAGGCCGAACTGAAGGCGACGGCTAAGCAATCGCCCCCACCATACGCTGACTTTGCGCAACTCCCTCGTGTTAGCTGACATCACTCGTGCATCCGGTTCAATCGCAGAAAAGTGTTAAGGAGACAGAGCGCCCTCACCGGGCAGGGCGCTAAATCAAGTTATGCATTGTGAAAGTCCCGTCTGTACGGGTGGCGAATAATCGTAGGTCTTTAAAAGCTTCGATTCAGAAGAGCGAATTGGCCCATCCGTTTCCACCTAAACTAATCAGGCTGTTCTTATACCACATAAGCCCTGTCAGGGAAATATCAGGCCAGATGCAAACTGTATAATTTTGGTGATTCACATTTTACGCAGGGCTATTAGCCGATGGTATCAGTCCGATTGTCACTGAACTTTATCATGGCTCTGGGAGTTAATATAAATTCCCAATCACCGCCAATAATTTTTCCTTGAAATGATTCGCGCATTAACCTTATCAAAGTGCTAATTCCGGCGGTCTCAGGTTTTTTCTATTCTCGGCCAGTCTCACCCCTAGAGCCAGCAGCAGATAAACAAACGCGCATCCAAGCAGTATGGCGAGTTGCGCAGCAGCCCCAACTTTCATGTAAGCGATAGCGCTCAGGCCGCAGCAGAGCATCAAAACGTATTCGGCCATCACAGTTTTCCTGTGACTCCAGCCCGCAAGCACCATACGCTGGTAATAGTGCTCGCGGTGCGCCTGCCAAACTTTTTCGCCGCGAAGTAGCCTGCGCAGAAGTGTGATGGTCGCGTCAACTATGAATGGCGAGAAGATTAGAATAGGAACCCACAGATCAAACAGTCCGAGGTGAACGCCCATGATTGAGAGCGTTCCGGCGAGGAAACCCAGGAACGTGCTGCCTGCGTCGCCCATGAAAATTCTGGCGGGCGGGCGGTTGAATATCAGGAATCCCCCTGAGGACACAACGGCCAGAAGCGCCAGAAGCGCCATGAAATAGTAGCCGCCAGCCCACGCGATCATAGAAAGAAAACCGAAACCCACGACGCTCATGCCGCCCGCGAACCCATCCATTCCATCCATGAAATTGTAAAGGTTGGTCATCCAGACCAGCCAGAAGATGGTGAGCGGAGCGCCGAGCACGCCTAATTGATAAGAGCCGACAAGAGGGAGCATGAGCGAGCTTATTATCATGCCTGCTCCAAACACAACTCCGCACGCGGCTGCTATGTGAACGAGGAAGCGAATTGCAGGCGCAAGCTCTTTCCAATCGTCAACCAGCGAGACCACAGCTATGAAGAAGAGCATCGCTATGATGAGAAGATTGCTGACGACGAACCCTCTGCTTCCTGTTAAGCCTGAAATTTTCAATAGCGTTTCTGTAGCGAGACCGGCTGCGAAACTGAAAAGGATAGCAAGTCCACCGGTTTTAGGGACGGGCTTGGCATGAAGCGAGCGTTCGTTCGGATGATCCAGCAGACGCAGACGCGACGCGGGCAGAGAGAGAGTTCGTGTTACCCTGCAAGAAAGGGCTAAGACAATTAATGCGATGAAAAGGTGCAGGATAATCATGCCGCGCGTTCTTCTCTCATCAGTCGAACGGTCTCGCTCCAGCCCGTTTCAAGGTTGAAGCGTGGTTGGAAGCCAAGCTCTCGCTCTATATTCTTCGCGCTGACCGCCACATCTTCGTTGAGCTTGTCCACAGTAGCCCTTCCCACAGGTGAACGAACTCCAAAGAGCCTCGCGCCGTCTTCAAACATACCTGCCAGAGCGCGGGTTGCGCCAACTGGAACGCGCAGGCGCGGCGGTCTTTTATCGAGCGCCGCGCTTATTGCCTCGATTATTTCGTTCAGAGTGTGAACGCGCCCGTCCGTGACATTATAAATTTTCCCTGCTGCGCTACTGTGCGAAGCGGCGAGCAGGCTCGCGGCGCAAACGTCCGCGATGAAGACCAGGCTGCGACGGTTTTTTCCATCGCCAATTTTTACAAAGCGCCCTTTGCTCAATGCGTTCAGAAGCAGAGGGTAGTTCCCTTTCATTCTTGGGCCATAGACTGCTGCAAGCCGAAGAACAACGGACGGCAATGCTTCCAGAACTATCTTCTCTCCATCGGCCTTCGTCTCGGCGTAAATCGTCTCAGGGTTCAATGAAGAAGTTTCGTCGAAAGTTTCTCCACTACGGCAGGAGCCGTAGACGTTGATAGTGCTGTAGAAGATCATGCGCCGGACACCTGCCCTGCGCGCAGCCTCGGCAAGCAATTGCGTGCCTTGAACATTTACTCTTCTGTATTCGTCACGAAGCGAAGCAGATGGCGAGTTAATGTGAAGCTTTGCGGCGAGGTGAAAGATTACATCTACACTCTCAACAGCGCGATGCAGGGAGTCCGAATCCGTCAACTCTCCCTCGAAAATCTCTACACGCTTATTCAGCCCCTCACGGTTTGAGGATTTTCGGACAAGAGCATGAACACTATGATTTTCTGCGAGCAGATACTCGACAAGCGCCGATCCAATCGCACCGCTCGCTCCCGTAACCAGCGCCTTCATACGATTACTTCAATCTGCCGCTATGCTCAACCCTTCGCGTTTCTTTGCGCCTTTGCGTGAAACCTTTTCCTCACGCAAAGACGCTGGAGGCGCTAAGAAGAGCGCAAAGATTTCACTGTGACGCTCTTAATCTGAAACTACAGAAGCTTCTGCTCCACTCTGCTGAGCTTGTTGCGCCGAAACTCTGCCTTCCTTTTGCAACTCTTCTTCAATCCAGCGATAGGTTTTCTCCAGCCCATCTTCGAGCGACACCCCAGGCTCCCAGTTGAGAACCTGGCGCAGGCGTGTGTTATCGCTATTGCGACCGCGAACGCCCTGCGGCTTTGTCAGATCGTAATTTTTTCCGATTCTCTTCCCGGCAATACCGGCGACGATTTCGACAAGCTCGTTTATAGAGATCATGCGATCCTGTCCAAGGTTCAACGGCTCGCGGTAGCCGCTTTGCATCAAGCGGTAGATTCCTTCCACGCAGTCGTCTATATAGCAATAGGAGCGCGTCTGCTCGCCATCGCCCCAGACTTCAATGGAGTCTCCGTCCTCTGCTAACGCAATTTTGCGACAGATAGCAGCAGGAGATTTTTCGCGCCCTCCATCGTAAGTTCCCAACGGGCCAAAGATATTGTGGAAACGGACGACGCGCGTGTCCAGCCCGAAATCCTCGTAGTAATGGCGGCAAACTCTCTCCATGTAAAGCTTCTCCCAACCGTAGCCGTCTTCTGCGTCCGCCGGATAAGCATCCTCTTCTTTGAGCGGCGTTACGTCTGCGTCCCGTTGCAGGTAGCCCGGATAGATGCAGGCGCTTGAAGTGTAGAGATACTTTTTAATTCCGTTAGAGCGCGCGGCTTCTATCGTGAGCATGTTGATGAGCGTGTTGTCGCGCACGATGACGGCTTTGTTGGTCTCAATGAAACCTATGCCGCCCATGTTGGCCGCAAGCCCGTAAACTTCCCGTATGCCGCGCGTAGCTTTCAAACAGTTCTCTTCATTGCGCAGATCTAAAATCTCAAATTCGTGCGCAGCCGTTTGCTCATACTCCGGCTCTTTAATGTCCGCGCCGCGAACCCAATAGCCTCTGTCAACAAGATATTTGGTTAAATGATGGCCTATGAAGCCTCCTGCGCCCGTAACCAGGACTTTTACCTGTTCTGACATTCCAACTCCTTCAGTTTCAAACTAAGATTGAATTGATTAAACTTTATGCGCCCGGGTTCGAGGCATTGAGGCTGCGCGATGGCAGATGCGTCGGCTGGGATTCAACAGCCTCGACCATCATGGGCAGCAACGCTTCCATAGAATACCTGCCGGAAAACTCCACCTCGCTCGATAAAGGCATCAACACGTCCGACTGTGCAGATTCCAGAATATGTCTGATCACTTTATCCACCTCGCCATGACTTGCCGCCCTTCCTGATTCGCTCAGGTGCGGGAGTAAATCTACTACGTGGCTTTCCGTTGGGCCAATGTAAAGAAAGGGAGCGCCGACGGAAAGTATGTTGTAGATTTTGCAGGGGTGAACGATGCCTGCGAACTGCTCGCCCATCACCACTACGTGCAGGTCAGCCGCTGAGAGCGATGCCGCCAGCTTATCCAAAGGCTGATAGGGCAGGCACAGAATATTTTTCAAACCGCGCTCGGCTGCGAACGCTTTTACTCTACTGAACTGACTGCCGCCGCCTACGAAGCAGAATGCTATCTCGGAATTATCCTGTAGTTTTTCCGCCGCGCCAAGAAGTGTATCGAGCGGATGACACGGGCTATGGTTGCCTGAATACATGACTACCTGCTTCCGGGAAAGATCGTGGGCAGCGCGGAATGCTTCTCTTCCCTCGGCATCAAATCTCACTGCGTCCGTGTGAGACCAGGGCGGAACGATCTCTATTTTGTCCCCTGAGATGCCTTTGGCAAGTATGCGCTCTTTCATGAAGCGATCCAGCACGATAATCTTTTCGGCGCGGCGAAGCGCGTAGACAAGTATCGCATTTAGAAATCTTGCTGCAACGGAGCGCTCATTCAACCAACCGGCAGCAATTGCTTCATCAGGATTCAAATCCATGACCCAGTAGAGGAAGCGGCCACCTTTCAGTTGAACGAAGAGCGCGGCGAGAAATGAGATGAGCGGGGGCGCTGTCATCCCTACCACCACATCCTGCCGGGGCAACAAGATCAGACGAAGAACGCAGGCCGCAAGAAAGCTTGCGAAATTCAGAGACCTGCGCAGCTTCGATTCTTTTCCAAGATTTAGCGAAGGGACACGAACTATTTTGATTCCCTTCCATGTCTCTCGTTTTGCGAAGCGCGCACTGGCGTCGTCGTAGCCTCTTCGACTCGCAATGACCGTCACCTCATGCCCTTCACTCGCCAGCCTGACCGCGAAGTCCGTCAGATGCTGGCTGGCCGAAACCACATCAGGGTAGAAGCACTGATTTAGAAGAAGTATCTTCATTCGTTCGATTTCAGGAGACCTATAATCGAAGTCGTTATCGGACGCGCAAGTCAGGTTGAGGAGATTGTGTGAGCCAGCAAATCTATATTACGTCTTTAAAGCCGGTGTGCTTGCTACGCGGGCTTCAAAATATGCGATGGTGCGCTCAAGGCCGTCGCGCAATGCTACGGTCGGATTCCAGTTCAGGAGTTGCTGTGCGCGGCTGATGTTCGGCTTGCGCTGCTTGGGGTCGTCTTGCGGTAGCTGACAGTATTTGAAGCGCGGGGTTACGCCGCAAATTCGCGCCACCTCTTCCGCCAGTTCCTTAATGGTAAACTCACAGGGATTGCCAAGATTGACTGGTTCGTGCATGCCTTCGCAATTCATCAAACTAATAAGAGCTTTTACCAGATCGTCAACGTAGCAGAAGGAGCGTGTCTGCGAGCCGTCGCCGTAAAGCGTCAACTCTTCGCCACGCAGAATCTGAACGATGAAATTAGAGACCACACGCCCGTCGTTCTCAAGCATCCTTGGCCCATATGTGTTGAAGATTCGCGCGATGCGCGTGTCCACTCTGTTCTGACGATGATAATCCATCATCAGAGTTTCCGCTATACGCTTTCCTTCGTCATAACATGATCTGATTCCAATCGGATTTACATTGCCCCAGTATTCTTCCGTCTGCGGATGAATCTCCGGGTCGCCGTAAACCTCCGACGTTGAAGCCTGAAGTATACGCGCGTGAACTCGCTTTGCTAACCCCAGCATGTTTATCATGCCCATCACGTTTGTCTTCACAGTCTTCACAGGATTGTACTGGTAGTGAATCGGCGATGCAGGGCAGGCAAGATTGTAAATCTGCTCTACTTCAAGCAGAAGCGGCTCGACAACATCGTGCCTGATTAACTCGAAGCGCGGATTATCAAGCAGGTGAAAAATATTCTCGCGTCTGCCCGTGAAAAAATTGTCAAGGCACAGGACTTCGTGCTTCTCCTCTAAAAGCTTTTCACAGAGATGAGAGCCTATGAACCCGGCTCCGCCCGTAACAAGAATTCTCATCTTAAGGAATCTCTCAAAAAAAATTTACTCGTGCGTTCGGCGAACCACATTGTTGCCGAGGTAGAGCACATCCATGCGCGTCTTCAAAAAGCATTCAATCGCATGGCGCGGCGTGCAGACGACAGGCTCGTTCTCGTTAAACGAAGTGTTCAGGACTATGGGAACTCCTGTCAAACTGTTGAAGTCAGAGATAAGCTGGTAATAACGTGGATTGACCTTTTCGGAAACTGTTTGCAAACGCCCTGAGCCGTCAACGTGCGTGACTGCGGGAATCTCCGTGCGTCTTTCCGGCCTTATCTGATAGACCATCAGCATTGTCGGCGCTGGATGAGTTTGCTCGAAGTAGTCTCCTACGCGCTCTTCCAATATAGAGGGCGCGAACGGACGGAAAGGCTCTCGCTTCTTTATACGCTCGTTCAGGATGTCTTTCATGTCCGGGCGGCGCGGGTCAACGACTATCGAGCGATTTCCAAGAGCGCGAGGCCCAAACTCCATACGCCCCTGAAACCATCCCATCACAGCGCCATCGGCTATGTCTTGAGCCGCACGCCTTGTCACCTCGCGATCCGAATAGCTCTCGTACTTTAACCCGGCTCGCTCAAGCTCTCGGCGAATCTCTTCGTTGCCGAACTCCGGGCCTGTGTATGCGCCTTCCATGATTTCAGCGCGGGGGTTTTCCAGAATTTCATTGTAGATTTGATAGCAGACGCCGAGCGCAGTGCCGCTATCACCGGCAGCAGGCTGAATGAAGAGGCGGCGAAACGGAGTGTTAAGAAGAATTTTTCCGTTCATCACGGAGTTGTAGGCCACGCCGCCCGACAATCCCAGATCGGTCAGACCAGTCTGCTCATGCAGATGATTAAGAACATGAAAGCCAATCTCTTCCAGACGCAGTTGCAGGCTGGCGGCGATGTCGCGTTCCCTATCCGTCAGAGGTGAATCGGAAGCGCGGGCAGGCCCGAATCTCTTCGCAAACTCGTCCGAGTAAATTCTGCCTATGACGGGCGAGCCTTCATCCCAACTCATCTCTACGCCCTCGGCGTGATGGCGGAAGTAATCAAGATTAAGGCGGAAGCGCCCGCCCTCTTCCGTTCTGATGATGTCCCGAAAATCTTCTATGAATCGCGGCTCGCCATAGGGCGCAAGCCCCATCACTTTACCTTCATCGCCGTAGTGCGGGAAACCTATGAATTGAGTTGTCGCCGTGTAGAGGATACCGGAAGAGTGCGGGTACTCGACCTGACCCAGCACCTCTATGGAATTTCCCTCGCCTACGGCCCACATGGTTGAGATAAAATCGCCGAACCCGTCAATCGAAAGCAGCGCCGCGCGCTCGAATGGAGAGACGAAGAACGAGCTGGCAAGGTGCGCGCGGTGATGTTCTACGTTATGAAACGCGGCTCGCAACCGGCTCTTTGGAACCCCGAGAGCTTTAGCCAGATCGTCCTTCAAATCTCTGACACGCGCGGCGTTGGCAAGACGATCCGCAACCTGACGAAAAATGCTTGAGCCGTTTTTTTCGCCTTTCTGATTCTTGCCTCTATCGAAATCGCCAAGACTTCTTGCGGCGCGTGTGGCCGTGTAAAGAATCTTTTTGTGAAGGTGCGCCGACGGGTCGCGCGAGATTCCAATCTGCTCTACATCTTCAATAGAGCAGCCTGCGGCCTCAAGACAATATTTCACAGACTCTACGGGAAACCCCGCGCAATGTTTGCGACGATTGAACCGCTCTTCTTCAACAGCAGCAATCAAACGACCGTCTTTGATGATTGCAGCAGCAGCATCACCGTGATATGCGTTTATTCCAAGAATGTACATAATTCAGGAGTGATAAGTGATGAGTGATAAGTGATAAGTGATAAGTGAGTAAATAGCGAATGGAAGAACTGCTTCTTTCCATTTACGATTAACGATTCACGGCTTTCCTCTTATCACTTATCACTCATCACTCATCACTTATCACTTTCTTCCAACTTCTCCACAATCATATTCAAAACCCTGACCGCCTCTCTTCCCTCTTCCGCAGAGACGGGCGATTCTTTCCCGTTGGCAACAGCGTCAACAAACCGCTCGACCAGTATATCGTGCGTGTTGTCGTAGCGCCCCGTAGCCACCTTCATGCTCTTCGAGAGAAGATTCTGCACTATCTGCCCTGATTCGCTAAGGAGCGAGAGCGCGACAGGCACGGGCTTCAAGGTTGGGCGACGATTGTTGACCAGGTACATCCCTTCAAGATCGAGCGCGAGAATCCCCTTGCTCCCCATAATATCAAGGCGCGCAGCCCACTGGTCTGTCGTGTAAGAAAGCGTCACAGAGCTTATCGCATTGTCTCCGATCATGTTTATTCGATAGTCGTCATAGCGCGACCAGGGATAATCCAGAACCTTGATCGCGTCAACGCTCACGCGCTTGACCGGGTTGATGAAAGCAAGCGTCATGTAAACGACGTGCGGCCCGGATTCGCCTATAACACCGCCGGGCAGTTTGTGCGCCCAGTGATCTTTTTGCGAGGTCATGTAGTTCGTTGGCGTCGAGAGGAAGATTCGCATCCCGCGAAATTCGCCAATCGCGCCGCGCGCTACCATCTCACGGGCTTCCATGAACGGGTAATAGAATAGATCGCTATGGCCCACGCATACCTTAACGCCGTACTTCTCTTTCGCTTCGACAATCTGATCGCATTCCTCAACGGTCAGCGCCATGGGCTTTTCAATAAAGACGTTGCAGCCCATCTTCATCACTTCGACCGCGAGCTTCACGTGAGTTTGCGGCGGCGTGCAGATGTCAACGATGTCCGGCTTTTCGCGCTCGATCATCTCGCCCACGTCCCCGTAGTATCTGGCTATGCCGAACTTAGCGGCAACTTTCTGCGCGGCCTCTTGATTTAAATCGCACACTGCTGCCAGATCAACTTTGCTTTTATGTTTCAGGAAAGCCGGAATATGCTTCTTTCCAGCTATGAGTCCGGTGCCTATTATCGCCGCTTTAACTTTCGCCATTCTAATCCTTTCAATCTACTTCTTACTGCCCGTCACAACCATGAACCACCCTAAACTCGACGGCACAAGCGATCTAGTCCATCCGGGCAGGAAATGTCTTCTGCCTATACGCATGTCGTAGCGCGTGACGATTCTTCTTACAGCTATATCGCTTAAGCCATCGAAGAGTTTTACGGCCTCGGCGGGCGTGTAGCTTTTAGTGCCGGGACTCTCCACATGCTCCGCAATGATTTCGCCTACAGGTTGAGTGGGTTTCCCGCGCATCAGCCCGTACACGACCCACGATTGCAGAGCCAGAAGCGAGCGACGATGATAGAGCATTACAAGAACGCTCCCGCCCGGACGGCAGACGCGAACTATCTCACGCGCAGCACGCCCGGTATCCGGCGTGTGATGAATCACGCCCCACGAATAGACCAGATCAAAATAGTCGCTTCTAAACGGCAGGTTTTCCGCGTCGCCTACAAGAATCTGCCCGCTGTGCCCGTAAAGCCCCAATCTTCGTCGCGTGAGCAGAGCGCCCTTCTCCGTTAAATCTATACCGTAAGTTTGTGCGCCGCCGCGCGCGAATTGCAGAAGGTCTGTGCCTAGGCCGCAGCCGACCTCCAGAACCTTTTTCCCTTTCCATGCGCCAAACCCCACAACGTCGTGCATAAAACGGTCGCCACTGTAGCGTTGACGCTCGACCGATTCAAAGAACTCAAGGCTTCCTTCTTCAAGCGAAGCCACGTCGCCAGCGCCGCACGGCACTTTTTCCCAGTAACCTTTTACCTGCTCTTTCAAAATAATCCCTGTTCTCTCTATTCTCGAAACTCGCGCCGCTAGATTTTATGCAGCTACAGCGCTCGCCTGCCCCAGCATATATTTCCTGAACCAAACATCGAACATGATGATGGAGAACAGCGCGTAGGAGTTATCGTTCTTGCCCGTTCGATGCTGATGTCGAAGAAGCTCTATGTAATCCGTATTAAAAATTCCATGACGCTCGACATCGGCGCGGCTCATGTGCTTGTCGAAGTAGCCATCGAAGTGATCGCGCATCCAGACGGCCAGAGGGAAATTGAACCCTTTCTTCGGCGCTCTCAAATTCTCTTCAGGAAGCAGGTCTGCGAAGACCTCTTTTAGAATAGCTTTGCCTTTGCTTCCGCGAAGCTTTTCACTGAAGGGAATATGCAAAGCATGCTCTACGAAACGATAATCCAGATAAGGCACGCGCACTTCCAGCGAAACGGCCATGCTCATCTTGTCAGTGTATTCGAGTATGTTATCCGGCAGAAAAGTCTGCACGTCCAGATGAAGAATTCGATTGCCCGAATCTTCTAATAAACTTTCTGAAAGATGCTGTCTTATGATTCTGCTGGCGGGAAGAAAGCCCCCGTTCTTATCTGGGCGCTCGAACGTCACTTCGTTGAGCAACCCTTTTTTCTGCTCTTCGGTCAAAAAATATGTCCAGTTGACGAACTGGCTCACTTCGTCTTCGCTCAAACCGTCCAACAACTGCCGCGCGCGCCTCATGGTCATCTTGCGATAATCGTCCGAAGCGAGATCGAGGGCGCGCCTTACGCCTCCCAGCACAGGGCGCGGCACGCGGCGCAGCCATCGAGCCATCTTCATAGCGCGGTAGCGCGGGTAGCCAGCGAACAGCTCATCGCCGCCCGCGCCGCACAAAGCAACTGTCGCCGCACTTCGCGTGTGTTTGGAGATCAGATACATCAGGTAAAAGGTCGGATTGCCGAATGGCTGGTCGAAATGATGTACGAGTTCCAGCATCTCAAGCGGCTCATTAAGGTCAACCGCAATCTCGTGATGCTCTGTGCTGAATTTTTCTGCGACACGGCGCGCTATGTCGCTCTCGTCGTAAAACTCCAACCCTTTGCCCCTAAAGCTCACGGTGAAGGTTTTGACTTTTTGCGAAGTGTTTTGTGCCATCAACCCTGTGAGAATCGGCGAATCCACTCCGCCGCTCAAGAAGACTCCGAGCGGCACATCGCTTATCATCTGACGCCTGACGCTATCCGTCAGAAGTTCTCTCAAACAAGCTCTGGCGTCCGTGTGCGAGCCATTTCCGTTTTCGCTTCCCGCTACGGCCTGCGGCTGCCAGTAGCGCCACATCTTCGTCTCATTCGTTTTCAAATCCAGTTCGAGCGCGTGCGCAGGAGGAAGCTGATGGATTCCGCGAAACATGGTTTCCGGGCAGGGCACATAAAGATATGTGAAATAATCGCGCAGGGATTGCCAGTTGATTTCAGGTGAATATGCGCCGGACTCTAAGATGGATTTTATTTCTGAGGCGAAAACGAAGCGGCCATTCTCGTGCAGGTAGTAGAGAGGTTTGATTCCAAAATGGTCGCGCGCGAAAACCAGCTTACTCTTGCGCCTGTCCAACAGAGCGAAGGCGAACATCCCGTTCAGCCTGCTAAAGCATTCCGCTCCCTCCGCTTCATAAAGGTGCAATATGACTTCAGTATCAGTCCCTGATCTGAACCTATCTCCCTTTTCTTCAAGCTCGCGTCGTAAATCTAAGAAGTTGTATATCTCTCCGTTGAAAGTTATCCATAAACTTTCATCATCATTGCTCATAGGCTGGTGGCCTGCCGACGAGAGATCAATGATGCTCAAGCGGCGATGCCCCAACCCGACACGCTCCTCTGCGAAATACATTGCATCTTGATCGTCCGGCCCGCGATGAGCCAGCAGGTCGGTCATGCGCGCCAGAACTGATGTATCGCTTAGATTAAAAAATCCGGTGATGCCGCACATAATTCCAGAAATTATAGTTCGCCAAGCTGTCGTGTTTCACCTGCCGCCAGAACATTACCGACGGGTCGCGCCGTCAATTTACGCGCTATCGCTTTCTCGTAAAGATCAATCAGTTCGGGCACGATACCTTCCCAGGTAAACCTCTCTAGTACGAGTTTCCTGCCGCGCTCGCCCATGCCTAGCGAGAGCGACGGGTCAGCTAGAAGCTTTCGCAGCGCTTCTTTCAGAGATTCCACGTCGAGATTAATCGTCAACCCTGCATCCGCCTCGGCCACCTGTCTGGAAAGATTCACGCTGTTACTGACTATCACGGGAAGGCCGCAGGCCATAGCTTCAATTACTGAAACGCCGAAATTTTCATGTAGCGAGGGCAGCACGAAGATATCCGAATCAACGAACGCAGCCTGCACCTCACGACCTTGCAGCGGGCCTAAGAAATGTACGCGGTCTGCCACACGCAAGCTTTCGGCCAGTTCTTTCAAATCCTTCAAACATGTTCCTTCGTCCGGCCCTGCGATGACGAGCGCCGTTTCAGGAAATTCTTCATGAACCGATGCGAAAGACTTGAGCAAGAGATCAGTCCTCTTCTTCGGAGTTATTCTTCCGAGAAAAAGTATTAGACGCCGTTCTTTCAGTTCCGGGAATTGCTGACGAAAACTGTTGGGTGGCGGCAGTTCTCTATAAACATCTTGTGCTATTCCTAGGGGAATAACTGCGTCTGCGGCCACGTAGTTGAAATGCTGCGCCCCTTTTCGCTCATCCTCGCTTGTGAACCACAACGCCGCTGCATTGTTGATGGTCTTTCGTTCTATCAAAGCTGTGTAAAGACGCTTCTTCCAGTTCTTCTGTGTAAGCGACCACTCATCCATCATCCCGCACGGCCTCAGTATATACGGGACACCTGCGCGAGCAGATGCGCGAGCGGCGGCGGCTACGGGGTAGTTCCAGAGTGTATGGAGATTCACCACATCAGCCCAGCGCACAAGCTCAGGCAACGCTCTGCCGAGTTTGGGCGACCACTGCCACGGGCCTACAAGGTTCGGAAAGATTTCAGTTTCGCATTCGATCTTTTCCGGCAAATCGTGAGACCAGCGGTCTGTGGTCACAAGGCGCACATCTACACCCGCCCTTGCAAGCGCAGAAGTCATCCCTAGAGCGGCAACGACAGGCCCGCCACACAACATAGCCAGCCTGGGAATTATGTGAAGAACTTTCAAAGTGTTATCTGATGAAGCTTGCACCAATTGGCGAGCACGAACAGAGACCAGGGGCGTGACCAGCCCACAGCGCGCGGGCGATTAAGAAAGCGACGCCAGACGCTTCGCGCAGCTTCAGCGTTTATACCTAAGGCAGCCAGCCCTTCCTCGTCCGCGAAGACCTGGTTAATCTGCTCGCGCAAGCAGGATTGCATCCAATTCTCGAACGGAAGCGTGAATCCCATCTTCGGCCTGCGCATGAAATCGGTTGGAAGCAAGTCTTTAATTGCATCTTGAAGCAGCGGCTTTGGCCCACGTCCCGTAACTTTCCATTCGCCGGGCAATCCAAGCATGAAGCGAACAACGGCCACGTCAACGAACGGGACTCGAACCTCAAGAGAATGAGCCATGCTCATAGAGTCCGTGTCACGCAGCAGCATGTTTGCCATGTACCCTCTAAGCTCGTAAAGCGACACGGCGTTAACGGCGTCATGCCATCCATTACCATTCTCAGCGCCGTCCGCGCGCACGCTATCAGGAAAGAGAGATTTCAATTCGTCCGGGGCGAATAGCTGGCGCGTGATCGCGTAGACCGCGTGCGGGCTTCCCTCGCCTGTCAACAGTTGCCATAGCTTCTTCTTCTGCACAGAGCCTTCTGCGAAAGGCTTTCCGATCAGGGCAGCAGTCTTGCGCAGCAGAGGCGACAAGCTTTCAAGTTGCCTCATTCTGATAGCCCTGCGAAAAGTGCTGTAGCCTGCAAACAACTCATCGCCTCCGAGGCCGGAAAGCGCAACGGTGACGCCCGCCTCTTTGACTGCCTTTGAGACTACGTAAGTATTGATTCCATCAATTGTCGGCTGGTCAATTGCGCGCAAAGCGTCTGGCAATGTCTGTAAAAGATTCTCTTCTGAAAGCGGAATCTCTGTGTGAACAGTATCGAATCGTTCGGCGACGAAACGCGCGTGCCTGGATTCTGTGAATTTCCCTTCTGCGAAGACTACGCTGAAAGTTTTGGGCTTTTCGCCTGTAACCTTACTCATCAAGGCCACCAGCGCGCTGGAATCCATCCCGCCCGAAAGAAACAGCCCTAGCGGCACATCGCTCACCAGATGCAGGCGCACAGACTCTTCAAGAATCTCTCTTAATTCCCCAACCGCTTCATCACGACTTTTCACACTGGTTGGTTGGGCGTCTGTCCAGAGCTTTTCAGCAAAGAATCTTTCTTTAACCTGAAAAGAGTTCCCTTCAACTTTGACGGTCATCGCGTGGCCGGGCAATAACGAGCGCACTCCTTCCAGCATCGTCGCGGGCGCTTCTACCGAGCCGTAATCCAGAAATGAAGCGATGCCTTCCCGGCTCATGCGTCGCGGGACGAGGCCGGTCGCCAGAAGCGCGCGAACTTCCGAAGCAAAGACGAATAGGTTTTCGGTTCTGTAGTAGTAAAGCGGCTTGATTCCGAAGTGGTCGCGCGCCAGTGTGAGTTCGCGTCTGCGCTCGTCCCAAACCGCAAGCGCAAACATGCCGCGAAATTTATCAAAACAATCAATGCCCCACTTTGCAAACGCCCGAAGCACAACTTCCGTATCCGTGCGCGAAGCCCAGTCGCGCCCATTTTCCTCCAACTCTTTCCGCAACGAGAGGTAGTTATAGATTTCACCGTTGTAGGTCATGTGCAGGCCGCTCTCTGAATACCCCATCGGCTGATGCCCGGCTGGCGATAGATCAATAATACTAAGCCTGCGATGACCAAAGACGACAATACTCTCATTCTCTGCCTGAACGATTTTGAGCATGCCAAGATCGTCAGGCCCACGATGCGCTAAAGCGCAGCTCGCGCGCTCAACGGCCTTAACCGCTTCGTCGCTCCTGCCCTTCATCCAGATTCCAACGATTCCACACATCGCTCGAAAAACCTTTCAAACAGCGCGCGTCTTGCCAATCGATTGACGGCGAGATTTATAAGTTTCGGCTGCGGATAACTCTTGTTTGAGAATATCAGAGAAAGTCTGGCGAAATTTTGGGAAAGTGAAATTCTCTTGCAGTCGTTTATACCCTGCGCTTCCTAATTTTGCGCGAAATTCGGAATCAAGGCACAGGCGAATGAGAGCAGCGGTAAGCTGTGTTGTGTCGCCGTATTCTACAAGCAGGCCGGTTTCGCCATCCACCACAACTTCCGGTGCCCCACCGCTGTTTGCTGCCACCACGGCTTTACTGTACTGCATGGCTTCCAGGAAGACGAACCCAAATCCCTCGCCCGCGCTTGGCATAACAAATAGGTCGCACGCACGATAGTATGCCTGTAGAGTTTCATCATCTACGAAACCAAGGAAATGTACGCGCTCGGCAACTCCAACTCTATCAGCCAGCTCTTTATGTCGCTCAAGGTCCGTACCGCCGCCGATGACAATATACTGAACATCAGGCACGTGAGATGCAATTGAGGGCAGAGCTTCTATCACCTTGTCCACACCTTTATACTGCTCGCTCTTTTCAAGACGGCAGACAGATAGAAGAAGCGTCCCTTTAATTGCCGGATGGTCTATTCTGGTAGGCTCGGAATCGTGCCGCTCAAGGGCATTCGGTAATAGGAAAAAACGCTCCGGCGCGAGGTCATTAGCCTCGATTGCTCTCTGCCTGGTGTAGTCGCTAATCGAGACTATGAAATCAGCCCTGTGCATTGCGAGGCTTTGAAATCCTTTCAGGTGCCGCCATACATCTATTCCATAAATCATTACGCCGTACCGCATTTGTGGCTGCATTAATTTCAGCATCAACCCGAGGGGAGCATGATTAACATGCCCGATGAGCGCAATATCAAACTTTTGCCTGAAGGCCAGCGCCATCACACGCTTGATAAATTTAGCGCGATTCCCACTGAATGCCTCAAGCTCTATGCGCGACAAACTGCTGGAGGGTTGTTCTATGCACGGTTGCTCGTCCATAGCAATCAGCACACGACTCCCCTCCGCATCCTCTAATTCATTCAGGGCGCGGCAAACCAAACGGTTGTAAGTGGAGATACCGCCGTAAGTGCCGAAAGTTGTTGTCTGTAGAGCTAAGATCAAAGCGAATATCTATTTTTCAAGAGCAAGGCGGGCTGTTCTCAATATTGCAATACGAATGGTCGAGGGCTTTTCACGTATCCACCATAACAGAATGCAGCTAGCGATTAGATTCTGAAGGACAGCTCCAAACATAACCTCCGCGCTCGACCCTATACCGTTTAAGAGATAGACCAGGGTTGCTATAAATATTGCCCACCCGCCAGCCCCGGCCTTACGCCCGGCAAAGATTTGCTCGAGAAGACTTAAGACAGTTCCTTGCATGAACATCACCAGAAGGACGCCGAAAAACCCGAAGTTCATGTACCCTTCGCCTATTAGAGTTACACCAAAGGTGGAGGTTTCCAAAATCTGCTCGGTTGAGACACCGTAATTAATTGCATAGAAAGTATTCGCGCTGTTGGCAGTAGGCTTCCCCGGCCATAGCACGCGAGGAATCAGAGCAACGGCGAAATACTTGTAGCTTTCTCCATACTGGTATGGAACGCGCTCCGGCGTCGAAGCATAGATGTAAGCGAATTGATGTATGAGGTCTGTGCGAGATGTAGTATCTGAAGCGGATTCAAGAAGACCGCGGTTCTCCGTGAAAACCGCGACCCAGTAGTCTGTTGCCTGACCAAACCATTGTACCGCGCGATTTGTAACCGATGAATCTGCAGCTACCGCGTTCTCTGTAGCGGCGGATTTTCTAATATCCCCCTTCACAGGGGAGAGGAAAACAACTATTAACCCGATGAATATAAAACCAAATATCGGCACCCGTCGCGTGTAAATCCATCTAGTTGTGAAGAGGACGGCTATGGGTATGAGTATAGACTCAAGCATTGTCGTTGAAGCATTACGAACAATCGTAATGCCTACGATTATGTAAAGCAGAACCTTGAGCCATTTGTTCCCATGCTTTTTGTAGACAACCCAGCTTAAAATGCCAATCGCCACCAGTACCTGATTTTGAAACAACGCAATAAATGAAGATAGCGGGGATTTGAATTCAATCGGAAGGAACAACTCGACAAGGCTCAGAATCTGAGCCAGGGCAAAAATAAACACACAGTAAAGCTTCGCTCGATTAACATTAAGCGGCAGGTTGATTGCCGGAAGCACTTTATTAATTTTCTTCGTTTGAAGTAAATGGTAAGCAAGCTGCATCACACAGACGCCGATGATTGTCATCACAAGCGCCATTACAACTTCCTCGTTCTCCAGAATGGCGTCATCGTATGCCAGCGACATAACTGCATCGCGTGTAAAAATCGGGATTGCGAACTGCGCGGCGTATGCCAGGCACAGTAGCGGTAATACAGGCACACCAGCGCTATCCTGCATGACGTAGCGATATGATGGATACAGGCATACACCAAGCAAAACCATCGCTAACAGGACTTGCAGCGAAGAAAATTCATACTGAGAGAGAATCAAAGGGGCGATGATGGTTAAGCAGAAAAAAGATGCCGCGCACAGTCTCATCACTGAGCGAAGATTCCACTGGCTTATTAACCCGGATTTGTTTGCGTATGCAATGCTCATCTTTTCAGGATTCTTGAAAATAATACGGGCGCATTTATGTCTTAGGCTTTCGAGCAATCATGGTTAAGAAAAATCCCCAGCGCTTTTCAACGAAGCGTCGCAAAAACGGTAGCGGGAAATATCTCAAATCGCTTCTGATAAAATGAAAGTCTTCAAGCCCATCGAAAAGCGCACGCATTTCACTTTCAGTCCAAAAACCCGACTTGGGAATAAAATTATTTGTCCCGGCAAAAGATGTATCAGCGCTGATTGCAAGTAAAAGCTGCTTCGAGAAGCCGTGCTCTTTCGAGATTTGGTACATATGTTTGAATTTCGAAGGCGCGAAAGAAAGAAACGCTTCAAGGAAACGCAGCCGCAACATCAGCCATATTAATGGGCGAACAATCAGGTTTACCAGGGCATAATGGTAAGAATTTTGATTGTAGAACATTACACGCACTATGCCGCCTGGCTGACAAACCCGTATCAACTCGCGGCAAGCCTCGGGAGTGCCTATTATGTGATGAATCACGCCGATAGACATTACGAGACCAAATTCGTTACTAGCAAATGGCAGAGACACAGCATCAGCATTTGTGAACCGTTTGCGCAATTGATTCAGATCGAAATGTTTTTTCGCCAATTGCAGAGAACGAAAGCTATAGTCTAAGCCGTAATGATCTATTCCATTCTCTGTTAAGAAACGCGAATCCATTCCGATTCCGCAACCAACTTCTAGAACCTTTTTCCCCCTACAATCTTCAAGAAAATCGAGGCGCATCTGATCCGTCTCGCGCTTATATTTTGCATAGATGGCTTCGTAAGACTCTCTCGTTCCGGGTTCGTAAGGAACGCTATCGGTCGCAATTGGATGCGTGTTCCAATAGTTGCTGAGCGCCTTCTTTTGTTCAGTCTGGTCTATCGATGAAGCTGTAACTGTATTATTTTGCTTACCTATCACCGGAAATTTCCTGCTTTCAAGTTAATTATCTACTCCGCATTCACTTTGCCCAGACAGTCATAAAATCGCCTTTCCCTGTCAACGCCCCAAACAGTTTGTATACGGGAGAAGCCATCTCAAACACTAATAGCGGAATTCTCCTACTGTTTCGTTCCTCCAGCATTTTGTTGACAGTCCCGCCCAGTTGACTCGCTACGGAATAAGCATGGATTTTTAAGGGGATGAATCCGGCGGCTTCAAGCATCAATCTGGTTGACAGTTGGGTATGGTGATACAAATGCTTGGGAACCTGTAAGGCTGGAGAATCTGTCAAAGACAGGCGCATACTCCAGGAATTTTTACAGGGGAAGCTCATCACCAGAAGGCCGTCTGGCTTGAGCAGTCTTTTGCATTTCTTCAAAATCTGAATTGGGTCTAACAAATGCTCAAAGACATGATCTAGACGAATGCAGTCAAACATTTCATGAGGATATTCGTTCTCCAAAAAGAGTCCGCTGCTCACATTTATTCCTTTATCCCGCAACCGAGAAAGGTTCTGTGTGTTTACTTCAATGTCATATCCATACAGGTTGCCGTAGCCCAACTCAGACATCGCCAGCAGCCAATTACCAGAGCCATATCCTACATCGAGTATATAAGCATCTTTGTGAAGCTGTAGAGGAATACTCAGTGTGTAAGGAATAGTCCTTCCTGTCGCCCACTCTGCAAGCGCGCCCAGACTCGCTTTCACACGCGCCTTCAACCCATCTGAAACGATCCTGGCTGTTCTTAATTTTGCAATTCGGTATTTGAGAGAGTGCGCATTATGCAGATTGGCAGCGCTTGAGCCGTCAAAGTTGCCATAATCTTCTTCATAAAATGTCTGTAACAATTCCCAGCCCGGCGTGGGAGCAACGAATCCGAGACCGCAACTCTTGCATTCCAGCAACCGGTACTGCCATTCCTTTGATTCACCGTTGCTACGGTATGCATGCTTCAGATGATCCAGCAATATGCTGAAACTTCGGTTCCCGCATGCCTCGCAAGATCGCATTGACTGATCTAGGTTTTCAATGACTGGCTGGCTCATTTTTAAGAAGACAAGTACCTCTGTCCGACCTCTAGTATGCTGCGCCAAGATGAAGCATAAGTCCAACTGGAAAGAATAAGCTCGCTCTCGCGGCAAACATCTTCGCGGCGAGGAGAATTTAAGAAACGCGCGAGCTTCTCTCTTAAATCCGCATCATCCCCAGCCTCGTATATAGCCCCGTTTTTGTCTGGCGCAATCAGGTCGTATCCAGCGCCTACTCTGGACGATGCGATAACCGGAAGCCCACAGGCAAGAGCTTCATGAACAGATACCCCCCATGCCTCGTGCTGAACAGGATGCACAAAGAGGTCTGCAATACCATAGAGGGCTGGCAGTTTAGTATACGGAACATAGCCTGCAAAGATGACATGACTTGCGGGATGTGCCTGTGCGTACTGCTCAAGCGCTGCGCGCTCTTTCCCATCTCCAACGAGCATCAAAAATATCTTTTCGTCACCCATCGCGCAGAACGCTTTCAACAAGTCCCATGGCGCTTCGCGCTCGTTGAATTTTGTTATGCTCAGAATTACTTTGCTATCATCCGGTAATTGATAGCTGCGTTTCAATTCACTTTTCGCCTCCCCATTTAAGCAGGATTTCTCTTTGAAATAGTCTGAGTCCACTGCATAGGAGAAGAGCGATATGCGCTCCTTTTTAATTCCGTAACGCTGCAAATACTTTACAGTCAAACTACCGGTAGCAAAGAAATGCGTGTAAAGCTTCTTGAATGCAAGACAATTTATTTTTTTCAGAAGATGTTTTGATATAGAGGCCGCACCGAATTGCACCGAATCCAAACGCAATGCCACAGGTGTTCCACGCAGCCGTGCAAACAACGATGCAAGTATGTATTCACTTCTGCTGTAGCCGTTGATGATTAATAGATCGTATTTCTCCCGGTTGATTTCATCGAGCAGCCAGCGCATCCTTTTGGAGCGGGGCATGGTTGCGTATGAATATCCGCTCAACAGGTCAATGCCCCAGGAAACATTTGCAGACAATTCCGGGTCGAAGATTTTTTCCATATGCTCGGGGTTAGTGTAAATAACCCGTATTTGATGCTCTTTATCTTTAGCCGCATACTGGAAAAACGGGCCTTCAAATTGTGTGGGATGGGCTATGATGAAACCGATTTTCATGCAGCGATTCTGTTTCGGCAGTATGCTGCGATTGATTCATGCAGTATCGCGGCGCGCTCGTCATAGCTATTACCCTGACGATGTTCGTAGGCCGATTCCTTCATGCTTTCGATGTCGAAAGCTCCTTCCATCAAGAGTCTGAGTTTATTGCGTAAATCCTGTGCGTCCTCATACATCAAACATGATTGCCCGGACGGGAAGAAGCTGTTCTGCTCCTCAGAGCTTGTGGTTATCATCAAGCCCCGCATGGCCGGAATCTCAAAGGTACGCATGTTGTGCGACCCGTAGTTTTGAGGTCGAAGGATATTTATAGACGCCTTTGAGGAAGTGACTACCTGACGCAACTCTTCGCCGTAGATATTGAATGGATGCGCTTTCCCGCGTAGCGGAGAACGGCTGTTGATTCTGTCCCAGCCCTCACCGTAAATCTTAAGATCGAACTCGGCCACTTCCGTCAGAACCTGTTCGCGCTGCGCGTCCCATCCACCTATAAAAGTTACAGTGCCTTCAAGTTCCTCTCTACGCCTAACCTCAGGAAAATGATTATCCTTATCGTAAGCGAACGGAAGGTATATTACCGATTCGCAACCGGCCTTTTGAATTGAAGGGATTAAACGGCGTGCCCATGTGGCATATATATCGTAATGCCCTATTGAATTCACTACGTTCTGATTTGTAGCCCCACGCGAGACCAGATTAAAAGGGTCGTCAGGATTGTAATTCACCCACGCCCCCGCTTTGGAAATGGTCTTACAGCGAGCCAGCCACGCAGGCGTTAATTGCATTCCCTTAAATACGATGACGGCATCGTATCTCTGCGAGTTATTTTTTAGATGCCGGAAAAGGTTTCGTCCGATGAATTCGTGTTGCACGTGCAGCGTGAGCCTGTTGATAACGCGATTTTGCCTGAACGGTCTGGAAGATTGTTCAAGATCGAAATGATCTACGAGCGGCACCCCGAGCCTGCCGAATGCTCTTGCAAAAGCATTCTCTATCGCCCCCGTGCGCTTTGAGCCGATGATTAAAAGGCTCTCCAACATCGCAGCCATGCTTACTCGCTCATTCTCTCCAGAATAGGCGAGAACTGTTTCTCATAATTCCATTCTGAAAGAATCCTCTGCCTTCCCCACTCACCCATGCGGCGCATCTCCAGAGGATTATCAAGATACCAGCGAACCGCGCCAGCTATGCTCTCAGAATTTTCCATATCACAGGCAAGCCCGTAACCCGGCTCTATGAAGAATTTTCGCCAATCTGGTAAATCGGAGACCAGAAGCGCCAACCCACAAGCTAAGTAATCGAAAGGCTTGTTCGAGGCTCCTGTCATGTTCTTCATATTGATGTCTTCGCCACCCGAAGGCATAAAGGCCATTCCAATATCGGACTTACGGCAAACTTCCAGAAGCTCTTTTCGAGTAGGCAGGCTTCCGAGGAACTCTATACGCTCGCTCAAGCCGAGTTCTCTTGCGGTATCGCGCAACTGCTGAACATAGCCATGATGCCCAATCGTCTCATAGCCGACCACACGCAATTTAACTTGCTCTGGTAGCTTCGATAACGCATGCAGCACTGAGAGCGGTAATCTTGCCGGAACGATTGACCCGTGATAGAGCAACCACACGGCTCTATCACTCTCCAGAGCCTTGGGCCAGGCGGCCTCCTCTTTATTCGGACAGTTCCAGACACATGCCGTGTGGCCGTTCGATAGCTCACGAGCGAAAACTGCTGCGCGATTGTGGTTTGGCAGAATGCAGATATCTGCTCTTCGCGCCAATCTCTTTCGCGCCGCGAAGACCAATCGAAAGAGTCCTGCCTGATTCTCTTCTACAGGCGAGTCATGCTCATGATAGATTATCTTAAATGTAGGCCAGTAGCTCAGAAGAAGTGTCGGAATGCTTGAAAACGGATCGGAAGCATAAATCCAGTCTGGACGCCATCGTAATACTGTCAAACACGTGTATAGAGTGAACCATAAATAATGAAGCTTCTGCCGCAATCCGGGCTGGCTGTAACTCAGCTCGCGTATCTCAATTCCTTCTCGTGAAGGGAATCTTAGATTGTCTTTCTTTCCCGCTCTTATCCCTATAAACAGCGCTTTCCATCCATGTTCCGCCAGAATTTGCGAGCTATGCTCTATGGGCGGCCACGCAGCAGGATTGGTATACTGTATATAAAGAATTTTTTTAGACCTTACTATTTTCTTACCCTCTTCTTACCCTGTTATCTTGCAGCGTTACAGTGAAACAACGATCAGTTATAAACAGGTAGCTGACGTTGAAGCTATGCTTCTCTATTAGCCTTTAGGATGTTTTGTAAGCGACGACCTCGCCATACTCCACAATTCGTTCGACGGACGACCCGTTTAGAAACTCTACTCTGTAATTGTGTCTTGAAAGAAGTGCGATTAGTGATTCACTGGTAGTCCCGACGGGCGACCATAGGTGCGGGTGGACTTCTATAAAAATAGCGCGCGGAGAGCGAGCTTTATCATCAAGTAGTGCGCTCGCTCCTTGAAGAACCTGCTCCTCGTAGCCTTCTACATCGATTTTTATAAGGTCGCATCTCTTACCCGCAAAGACAGAATCCAGAGTCACGCATTCGGCCTCAACCATACCGTCATGAGCCGCCCCATCGCCTTTAGAAGCGATATGCGATTCGCATGAATTTAATTGAAAACTGACCCGGCAATTATTTGCCCCAATCGCAGCTTCTATGGGTTCGACTATTTCCGCGAGCGAGTTCAAACGAACATGCTCTTTCAAATCCGCGAAATTGATCGGGTGTGGCTCGAACGCTATAACCTTTCCAGCGGGTGCGACTCTTTTCGCCAGAGCTATAGTATAGAGGCCAATGAATGTGCCCACGTCTGCTACAACATCTCCGCTCTTTACCTCAGCCATCAGCGCACGCCAAACATCCGGCTCGTACTCCTCAGTAACGGCGCGGTGCTTTGGCATAACCAGAACTGTATCCGTCCCGTTGATAACCCTTTCCAGCCCACTGCGGCCTGCCAGAGAGACGGCTTTATTGTAAAGCGGCCTCACGCCCTTCCATAGCCAGGAGGCATGCTCCAACTTTTTGTTGTGACGAATCGAAGCGGCTAACTTTTCAGTGATATGCATAAGCTCAGTGAAATAGAGATGGCAGTATGAGCGATGATTGGGTTTGGTTTTACTGCTTAAATACTTCTACCTACAGATAATATTTCCGGGGGCAGCGTTTCAGACTCTTTTCGGTACTTAACAACTTTTGCAGGCGACCCGACGGCGATTGCATAGTCAGGTATTGAATTTTTCACAACCGAGTTTGCGCCGATTACAGCCCCTCGCCCGATAATCAGTGTTTCGGGCGAGCCTATTAAAATAGTCCCACGCCCTATCCATACATCGTCTTCAATAATAATTTTGCCGAGCGTATCACCTTGCTCGTTGATGTTCCGGCCAGCATCTTTGTAATTATGAGAAGAGTCTCGCAAAGAAGAGTATTCCCCTATCAAAACATTATTGCCTATGATTATCTCCTGTGATGCGCAAAAAAGAACATCGTTTGCGACGTAACAGTTAATACCGATTCTGAGAATTGCAGGCGGATTCGTGGCGATCACCATGACGCACCTGTCGTTGAAATATGCCCGCTCACCGATTTCCAGACATCCTCCCGGAATCGAGATGGAAAAGTTTTTACCGAAAGTTATCCCCTTGCCGACTTTAGCACCTAGAAGGAGTCGCAATTTTAGTGTGATCAATCTTGACCGTAGGCGCGGCCACATGAAGAAAATTTTATAAATAAGGATCGCAACGGCGCGCCAGCCATACCTTTCATACGCTGCCTGCAAGCGCGCCGTCTCTCTTCTCTCAGCGAGTCGAGCGTTTTGATGCGAGCGTTTTACTGCCATTAATGCACGTTCTGCGGCTGGCCTTCTAATTCAGATAGATGGCGTCCCATCAGCCAGGAGATAATTCCGCGCTCGCCCTTGTTCACGATTGCAATTCCTATTAGAACGGTGGAATAGATACAGGCTCCGGCAGTGATATAGGCCAGTAGGTTTAGCCATCGTGATGCGAAAAGCTGTATTCCGCGCTCAATTGAAAGCGCAATAATGAAGCCCATCACCAGCGAGGCGAAAAGCGGCGGCGCTATAGCTCCAAGATAATCGCCCAGACGCAGTTTCATCAGACGGCTCGCCAGCATATGCGGCAAGATGAAAATAACCGGGCTTATAATCACATATGCCCAGGCAACACCGAGCAGTCCCCAGCGGACGCCTATGCTGAAAGCGACCGTCATTAGAATTAGAGACACCAGAGCCAGAATGAAAGTAATCTTGGTCTTCCCAAGTGCCCAGACTGCTACTCCCCAGAATCCTGTTGCCTCAAAAAATCCTATGACGATTAATATTCGCAGCACAGGAACGACCGCCGCCCACTTTTCACCGTAAATTGTCGTCACAAAGAGCGGTGCGGCAGATCCCAGCCCTATGATTAGCGGGAACGTTGCAGAAGTGACCGTGCGTGCCATGCGAAGGTAAGCCTGGCGAAAGCGTACCATATCATCCTGCACTGACGAGAGCACAGGAAACATCACACGCCCTATAAGAACGCATATAGTCATTCCGGGCATCAAGATTAAATTGTAAGCGAGCGCATAATAGCCAAGCGCAGTAGCTCCTAACACGGCTCCGACAAACGCATTGTCCACACTGCGTACTCCATGACTAACCACGAAGTAACCCAGTGCACTCAAACTGAATGAGAATAGCTCGCGCGCAGATTGAAAGCTAAACCGGAATCGTGGTGACCAGCGTGCAGTAAACAACCTCCCGCAGGTTAACATTAGAGACATTGCGATCTGCTGTGCGACCAAAGCCCATACACCTGCGCCTGCTAGAGCTAAAGTGATGCCGGTAATTCCGGCAACCAGATTCCCGCCGGATTCAATGATTGCAATTTCCCTGAACTTAAATTTGCGCTGGAGAAGCGCATAGGAAACCCATCCAAAACCATTAATTAGGAAAGTGACCATCAACACTTTCAGCAATGGAGCCACTCGCGGCTCTCTGAAAACCATTGCTATTGGACGTGAAAGCGCAACGCCTATTAATGCCAGAATAATGCCTGCGCCAATATTCAACCAGAAGGCGGTCGTTAAATGCTCTTCGCGCAACTCCGCCCGCTGAACAAGAGCCGACGAAAGCCCCATATCATGAAAATAAGTAAAGAAGTTGACTGCTAAGAGTGTTAAAGCAATCAAACCAAAATCTTCCGGTGACAATTGGCGGGCAAGTATGGCCGTCACAACCAGACTTGTGGCGCGTTGCCCTATCTGTGCGACCGCCGACCACGAAACCCCGCTGATAACTTTTTTTGTCAGGGACATGAAGATACTTAATCTCGAAGAGCTATCTTCTTTAGAAGAACATCAAGATAAGAAGAAAGAAGAGTTCAAGCTTTAGCTTGCTGCTCACGAGCTAAAGCTTGAACTCTGAACTCTTCTCAGCTCTGAATAATTACCTCTTCAATAACCTACAGTCATACTCGTAACGCAAGCTCTCTATTATATCGCTCGCCATAGGCGCGCCATGACAGCATTTCTCGCGCCGGTCCAAGATAATCGCGAACTCCTGTAGCACTTCGAGCACTCTCCAATGCGCGCCCCAGAGCTTCCGTCAGAGCTTTTGAATCTCCAGATGGAACAACGGAAATAATCTCTGGATTCTCAAGAAACTGGCGTAAGTCTTCGCCGCCCGTATAATCTGTGCAAACCAGATGTAGACCGCTTGCGAGAGCCTGCGCCTGCACCAGTGCCAGTCCCTCTTGACGAGAAGCCAGAGCGAAAACGTGGCCGCGCGAATAAAAGTTGGTAAGCTGTGCCGGGTCAACCGGAGGATGATGCTCGAAAGCCTGATCGACTGGTAATGGCGCATCGCCAAGAGCACCTACATGTAGAAGCCTGACTCCGGGAAGAGAGCGCCATGCTTCAACCAGAAGGTCACATCCTTTCTGAAGCGACCAGATGCCTGTCATGATGATCTGAGGAGGAGCTTCGCTCGGTGGAGCTTCGGTTGGCGGGAACATTTTCAGGTCAACGCCGAATGGATTCCGAAAGATGCGAGCCTCATCGAAACCGCGCTCTATGAAGCTACGAACAACGTGGCTGGACGGAACAACGATAGTATCAGCAAGGTCGTACTCTGCAAGTTCTCTGTCAACGGCCCATTGCGGTACGGGTGGAAGCGCTCCTGGGCGGCGTGGCAGACTTTCAAGAATTTCACGCTGTGAAAGGATATGGCGACTACCGCGTTCGAGAAAAACTTTAGCGCTATACTTGCGCTTCACCGTTTCTATCGTGTGCAGACACATCCCCGACAGGCCAATGAATACGTCGCATTGACGAATAAAGATCGAGGCGGCTTTATCCAGCGCGATTGTCAGCCATTCGTTGGCGCGGCTTTCGAATGCAGTTCCACGGGCAGCGCTGGCGAAAGCATAAAATGGAGCAACGTAGGGCGCAAGCCATCGATTGCACCTATCTGGCAGACCAAAACGACGTGTGCGCCAGGGCGGCACGAGTGAATAGAATGACACGTCATGCCCCAGCGCATCGAGTTCCCTGGCAAGGTCGCAGGCCCAGAAGCGACCGGATGTTAAGATAGCTATACGCACGTCTTTATGAAATTGAGCTACCGACGTGCAACGAATAGCAACCCATCGCCATTTAATTCGACCGCTGGTATTCCTGCCCTAATCAATGATTCATCGTAAGGCGTGCTGTAGCAAGCTCCTTTGAACTGATGGCGTTTAGCCATGTGCTGAAGAGCTTCGGCATTTAATAGTAAGGGATGCGCCTCTCCCCATATGGAATGATAACCGGCTACACTCGATTCTCTATGCGGCTCGCCATTAGGCATCAATAGATAAACTATCCCTCCGGGTTTAAGTATTCTGCTCGCAGTCTTCCAGAGAATATTAGGATCGGGTAGATGTTCTATGACATGGGAACTGAAAAAACAATCCACCGGCTCGAGCGGTTCTTCAAAGATACAGCCCAATTTTTCCTTGGCGAAGCGCGCCCTACTTCGACCGATCTCAAAGGAATAGACCTTATACCCTGCCTGTCTCAGTTGCCAGCTTGCATATCCCCACGAGCAGCCAAAGTCGTAAACGCTTTGACCGGGTTGCAAGCCGATAAGCTTGAGTATATTGAGGTCGGGCGAGAGATCTTTCTCCATGCCTTTAAATGAACTGCTCAACATTCGGCTCAGTTCGTCATCACTTGGTAGCTCAGTCGTAAATCCCTCTGTATAGTCGTCCTGATAGAATTCCTGATTCTTCACCTGCGAATCTTTAGGAACTCTAAATCGCAGTTTGCAGGAGGCGCACTCGTAGAGACTGGTGACCAGATACTTACGTTTAATAAGATGCGTTTCCGACGAGCTACATGACGGGCAACTCTTATCGGCTAATAAATAGCGGCTCATGGCCCAGAGTAAATAATTGAATCTTGCCATCTACTTGCGTCCCCGTATATCTCCGATAATATACGCAGGCGAACCGGCGACTATTGCGTAATCAGGCACGTCGCGCGTGACGACTGCGCCCGCTCCTATCATAGCGTTTTCACCGACAGTTACTCCGCCCAGTATCGTCGCGTTGCTTCCCACAGAAGCGCGGCGCTTCACGCGCGTTTTCAGTAGATGCCAATCGCTTTCCGTCTGAAGCTCTCCCTCGTCCGTAGTCGAACGCGGGTACATGTCGTTTATGAACATAACGCCATGACCGACGAAAACCTCGTCTTCAATCTCGACGCCTTCGCAGATGAAAGTGTGTGATGAGATTTTGCAGCGCACGCCGACGACTGCATTTTTCTGGATTTCAACGAATGCGCCAATGCGTGTTTCGCTCCCTATGGTGCAGCCGTAGAGGTTGACCAGCTCGGGATGATGGATTTTGACACCTTCTGCCAGAGAAACGTCGGGCGCTATTGGCATAAGCAGTTTTCAGTCTTCAGAAATTTGTCTTCAACGTTCTGCTGAAAACTTAAAACTGAAACTGTCTTTCACCCTTGTACTTCCGAAGCGACTTCGCTATCTGAATCGTAATACGACTGCTGGTAATAGCGCTGGTAGTAGTAATGGTCATGCGAACTGATGTTGACGTTGTTCAAGACGACGCCGAAAATTTTCGCGCCCACATCCTGAAGCACCTGGCGCGCTCGTCTGACAACGTGGCGCGAACTCTTGCCGCCGTGTACAACCAGCAACACGCCATCAACGATAGTCGAAATCAGCACGCCGTCTGTGAACGAGGCTATGGGCGGCGAGTCAATGATGACATGTGTGAAAGACTTTTCGATGCAGGAGAGAAGCTTGCGCATCTGCTCCGAGCCTAAAAGCTCCGCAGGGTTGGGCGGCACAGGCCCGGATGTCAGATAATGAAGACCGCTAGGCTCATGCTGCTCCACCATATCAAGCAACTCCGCATCGCTCATCTCGCTCGAAAGATATGTACTGAGACCCTTGCCGTTCACCGTCTCGAAGATAGAATGCAAGCGAGGGCGTCGCATATCAGCATCAATTATCAGGACGCTTGCGCCCGTCTGCGCGAGGCTGATCGCAATGTTCGTAGCCGTTGTGGTCTTACCTTCGGCTGGCTGGCTTGAAGTGACCAGCAGGCTTTTCGGCGCGCGCCCGGCTGTTGACAGCAGCACGGAGGTGCGCAACTGCCTGTAGGCTTCCGCAAGTGCAGAGCGATTGTCTGTGTTGAATATCAATAAGGACTGATTCCCCCCGCCCTTGCCGTTGCGTATCTGAAGAGAACCTGCCGTTGGCAGCAATTTGCGACGCGCCCTGCCCTCGATTGAAGGAATGACGCCGAGCGCCGGAAGCCGCAGAATTTTTTCAACGTCGTCCGCCGAGCGCACTGTATCGTCCAGATAATCCAGGAAGAGCGCGAACCCTACGCCGAAGCCGAATGAGAGTATCAGCGCCAGCAGCACTATGCGCGTGCGATTTGGCCCAATAGGCCCTTCAGGAACGAGCGAATAGTCAACCACATGTATGTTATTGGGCGTCCCTTCGCCCATAACGTCGTTCTCCCTTGAGCGCTGCAAGAGACCGTCAAGAAGTTGCTTGTTGGTCTCAATCCCCTGCTTGATGATGTTGTAGTTGACGGCGGCCTCGTTCTGCACCAATGTTTCGGCGCGCTGTTTGTTGAACGCATCGCGCAGCGAGTCTTCCGTCGCTTTCGCCTGCATGTAATTGGTCTTCAGATTGGTCGTGACCGTGCTTGCCGCGTGCGTTCTGGACTCCTGTAACTGGCGCTCAAGAACTTCTATCTGCTTATTTATCTGCTGAACCTCCGGCCACTCCTCAGTATTGTCCACCAGAAGCTCTGCGCGCTTTTTTCTCAACTCGACGAGGCTGCTCTCGTATTGCTGAATCTGCTTGTTCGTATCATCGGCTCTAGCTTCGGCAGCGCCCGGCTGAAGACTCGCCTCGTAGGCTGCCTGCGCGAGCTTTCGCTGATTCTCTGCTTCCAGAAGTTGGCGGTTTAATCCGGCGAGCCTTTCGACCACAGTGTTCTGTCCCGCGTCGAGCGAGAGAATCGCATGTTGATTTGCGTAGTTAATCAGCCGCTCTTCGTCTGCGCGAATCTCCGTCTGAAGCTCCGCTATGCGCTTCTGCATGTAGCCGCCCGTTGTGTTGTTGTTCTCGTTGCGCTTCTCCTCATTGGCTAGCACGAAAGTGTCCGCCAGCGCATTGATTATCTTTGCGGCTATTTGCGGGTCCTGGTGCGTGTACGAGATGTCGATGAGGCGAGTCTCTTTAATCAGCAGCCGCGTCTCTTTGACCGGATCAATCTTAAGACCTGCCTGAAGCAGTGCGACGTAGGGCTGAAGCCGTTTCGCCTCAACCAAATCTTCACTCGCCACTGCTGAAGCAACGTTCGTTGTAAGGGGTATGTCCTGTGTGGCCTGCTGATTCTGCTCGCTGTTTGAAGATGCGCCCAAGCCCACTATCTTGAGAATATTTTGCCAGGTCGAGCGAGTGTTCTGCGACTGCGGGTGCATGAAAGCCTGATTGTGCTCAAGGTCAAGCGTCTTGACTACGCGGCGGAGCAGGCCCGGGCTGCTCAGGATTTGCAACTGCGTGTTGAAGTAGGCAGGGTCGCTAATCCTGTAGTTGATATTCACGCCGCCCCGGTTTGTGCCAAGCGCCGGGTTGATATTTTCAAGATCAACTTGAACGCGAGCCTGCGCAGCGTAGATGTCCGGCTTGCGCGCCATGTAAATCGCCGCAAGCGTAGTCATGAGCACGGTGATGCTGATGACAAGCCACAGGCGCTTACGGACGGAGCGCCAGTAGTCCAGCAGGTGAACCTCTTCTTCCGCCGCTAAGTCGTAGCCCCTGTAAATCGGTGGAGCGGGCTGGCCTGTCTCGCCAGCAACTTCAAGGTCATTGACATCCCTGACCCTGTTGACGAGTTCACGAGATTCTTTCATGCTTGTCTCCTGCTATCTCTGACGCTAAATTTTCGGCCAGAGCTTAAATCAATTTCACTACGCCAATCTTTTCTTTTAATAGCTTCAATGAAGAAGAGTGTAAAACTTCCTGCGCTTTAGGGGATAACTCTTATGGGAAGCTGCGAGACAGCGGGCGCAATCGTTCCCAGCAGACTGCGCAGGAAGCTCTTGCTGCCGCTCTCCTGCACCTCTACTATGTCGTTGGGCTGCAACAGAACATCTTCGGCGCGCTGTCGGCTGATAGCCCTGAGATCAACCAAAATTTCTGTCTTCTGGTTACTGCCGGGAAGCTGTCTGACTATACGAACGCGATCCGTGCGCGTGTCGCGCAGCGTGCCGCCCGCAATGGCAATCGCGCGCGTTACACTCACAGGCTCTCTGAGCGGTATGTTCGTCGGTCTTGCAACGTTGCCGACAACATACGCCTGCTCCGCTTCAGGTACTGTTATGATGTCGCCAGGGCTGATGAAAGGGTTCGCAGCCGGGTCGCCGCGCAGCATGTCACTCAATTTGTAGGCGGCGAAACTTTGAGTATCTTCAGCCTGCTCGTTAACAGCGCCTGCATCGCACTGATTGATGACGCCTGCGTGAATCACGTTGATGGTGCGGCCCGCGTGCTCGGTTGGCCCGTTGACGTAAGACATTAGCTCAAGCAGGCGTATACGCCGCTGCATCTGAAACCTGCCCGGCTGGGTCACTGCCCCAATTACGGCCACAGGTTTCGACTGGTACTCTTTGACGAAAACATCCACATGCGGGTTACGCTTGTATCTCAGATAGATTGTAGCAATCTGCTGCGCCAACTCGTTCTCTGTACGACACGAGGCAGGAACATCGTAATCAATCATGGGGATTCGTATCATCCCGCGCTGATCTACGCGAATCGCTTCCCTGGATAGCTCAGGCGCTCTCAACACGCGAAGCTCCAGCACGTCGCCAGCGCCAATGCGGTAACGCTCGTCTGCAACTGAAGACGACTGCGAGGTGGAAGACGACGCTTGCAGCGCTTCATTGTTTTGAGGTGATGACGTAGAAGTTTGCGTTTGTGTCGCACCTTGCGTTTGTGGCGAAGAGGTCGGTTGCGAGGCGTGTGTCGCAGGCTGTTGCGGCGGAGCAATTACAGGCGGTTGCTGCTGCTGAGCGCAGACCGTAGCTGCGGCTAGAAGCGAAAAAACGAGCGCAACCGTTATTGACCTTTTCATCATAAACTCCTTCATTTCCCGCTCATTCCCAGACGGCGCGAGGCCAGAGCTTCGCGCACGTGATTCGGATGGGCAAGGTTTAAGACTGTGTTCGAAAGAAGAACCATCAACTCTTCGTGCTCGCGCAGGAAATCCCCTGTTAGCGGGTTATCGCCGGTCTTGGTGATGCGCCCGTCTCTGACCCATTGCCAGAACTGCGTCTGCGTCGTCCAGAACTGTTTGCCGTCGCGGCACACTATCAGCGCGGTCTTGCGTTTACGCTTCTTCTTATCTTTATTTGAACTCACGCGACAACTCCAGATGAAAGAGATGAACACACTTCTACCGTTGCATGAACCTCACATCCCAACAGAATATTTCAAGTACGGGACTGTGACCACGCTGAACCCACAAAGGGGAAGCCTCTGTTTGCGAGGCGGCAACCGGATTATCAAACCTGCTTGTTCAAGCATTCAGTGCGGAAGCTTCGGTTAAGCGACCGCTTCCGCACTCTTAAAAAACTATCTGGGCTTCTCGGCATTCTGCGAGAGAAGACGAGAGACCAGTTCAGCGCGGCGCTTCACGCCGAACTTTACGAAGATGTGGCGCAGGTGAAACTTCACGGTCTGCTCCGTCACGTGCAGTTTCTCGCCAATCTCTGCGTTTGTAAGCCCTTCGGCACAGCAGAGCGCGACCTGTGCTTCGCGCCGGCTCAAGTTGTTGATACCTACGACGCGCTCAATCGCCAGGCCGAAAGCGCGGCTTCCCTCGTAAGCCTCCACCTCTTTCGGATAGGGCGCAATGCCTACGGCGCGGCGGCGCGCGAAAACTTCTTCAGGGTTATATATGAAATAGATTGTTCCCAACTGTTGGGATGCGCCGTCGCCTGCGACCTTGTAGCGTTCTATGCTGAGTTTGCCCAACAGGCCGGAGATGCCGCGCCGAATGGTGCTGTAGCCCTGCAAACCTGTGAGCATCATCAGGCGGCGCGTGCTGAAAGCGCCGACGCGCGTCTTTGCGGCGCTGGTTTCGACCAGCATTGCCTTATAGATGTGATGCTCTACGGGCGTGTGGCTCAAGGCGAGCAGCGCCATTGATGACCCGTCGTTGGCGGGTTCTATCGGCTCACCGAAAGGCGAGGATATAGAGTCAAAGGAACTCCTTTTGTGATCTTTCTGGGGGTACATTTTTAGTTCGGGTGACCGATTTCGCGGTGAGTCGTTGAGACTAAACAAGACCAATGGTTAAAAGCCGCGAGTCAAAAATCCGTAACAAAAAAGGCTGCTAATCGTATATTTCGGAGATGGATTTGACGACGCACGCCCCGCTCATCTCCTATGGAAGAACACATCGAGCGCGCTTAGCCTACTTCCTGATTGGCTTCATGTCAAGCGCAGGTTTAATCACCGCCCGCGCCTCTTCCAGCTATCCAGGCAAACCTCACCTAAAGTAGTGCGGGAGAGTTTCGGACGCAAATTGTTGAGGCTTGCCTTCTCAGGTCAATGCGTGTAGGCTCACGCTCTCTTCGACCGAGGTTGGTCTGGCCGATAATGAGCGCCCGCGATCCTCTCGTCAACAGGATTTTATGAGCAATTCTACGCCAATGTTGAGGCAGTACCGCGAGTTGAAGCAGCAGTATCCCGGCACGCTCCTCTTCTTTCGTCTAGGCGATTTCTACGAGCTTTTCTTTGAAGACGCAATCACGGGTTCGCGCGAGCTACAGATTACGCTCACGGCAAGGCACAAGGAGCGCGGCGACCCCGTTCCCATGTGCGGCGTGCCACACCACTCGGCAGCCACACACATTGCGCGGCTTGTGCGGCGTGGCTATCGCGTAGCCGTGTGCGAGCAGACGGAAGACATTGCGAAAGCCGGTAAGCTCGTGCGCCGTGAAGTCGTAAGGGTGATTACGCCTGGCACAGCGCTAGACCCGCAACTGGTTGAGTCCAGAGAGAGCGTTTACCTGGCTTCGGTCTGCGGCGCGGGCGAACGTATGGGCGCTGCATTCCTTGATCTTTCTACAGGCGAGTTTCGCGCAACTGAAGCGGTGGGAGACAATGCATGGGCGCGCATATGCGCAGACATAGAATCCTTCGCCCCGCGCGAGATTCTATTCCCCGCTTCACTTGCCCCACTAATTAGGAGCGCAGGCAACGGCGTCGGACACACAGCCCCGCTTCCACTTCAAGATCAGAAGATTGCTGCGCAATCTCAGGCGTTATCGGACGCGAGAGGTCGCACTGATGCGCCACTTTCAAGTGATGACTCAATCTTCGCCCACGCCGCTCTCACTCCTCTGGACGATTGGCTCTGGCAATCCGCTTCATGTGTAAACTTACTCTGCGCGCAATTCGGCGTAAAATCGCTTGAAGGCTATTCGCTAGAAGAGAGGCATGAAGCAGTTCGCGCGGCTGGCGCTTGCCTGCAATACGCGCAGGAGACACAGAAAGCTGCTGCGGCTCACGTGACGGACATAAACTATTTCGAGCCACAGGATCATCTCGTTCTTGATTCCGTCACTGTGCGAAACCTTGAGCTTGTCGAATCTGCAAGCATGCAGTCTCGCGGTGGCCGCTCTGTGCTGGAAGTGATTGACGAAACGGTGACTGGCATGGGAGCGCGCAACCTTCGCTCTTGGCTGTTGCGTCCCTCAATTCGCAAAGGTGAGATTGATTCGCGGCTTGATGCGGTTGGCGAGTTATTCGGTTCGCAGATGAAGCGCGACCGCTTGCGCCTGCTCTTGAAAGATGTTTCAGACCTTGAGCGCCTGATTGGCAGGCTGAATATGAGAACGGCTACGCCGCGTGATTTGAGCGCTATGGAGCGCTCGCTCAAACAGGTTCCGGCGATTCGATCTGTCTTATCAAACTCCGATTCGTCTTTACTTCAAATACTTCATGAAAATTCTGACGAGCTGGCGGACGTGCGCGACCTCGTTGCTCGCTCGATTAGCGACGAGCCTCCTGCGAAACTCAGTGAAGGCGGCGCTATTCGAGATGGCTTTTCGAGCGAGCTTGACGAATTGAGAAATATAAGCCGCGACGCCAAGAGAATCATCGCCACATTGGAGGCGCGCGAGCGTGCGCGTTCCGGCATAGCTTCACTTCGCATTCGATACAACAACGTCTTCGGCTATTTCATAGAGGTCTCGAAGACTAATGCTGCGCGCGTGCCCGCAGATTACGAGCGGCGACAGACGCTTGCGAACGCGGAGCGCTACACCACGCCGGAGCTTAAAGAGTGGGAGACGAAAGTTCTGGGGGCGGAAGACCGCATGGCGCAACTGGAGACGGAAATTTTCGCAGAAGTCTGCGCGCAGATTGCCGCCGAGACCAGACGTGTGCAAACAACTGCGCGCGCCCTTGCGACGCTGGACGCACTCTGCTCTCTGGCAGAAGCGGCAACCCGCCATCGTTACGTACGGCCTCAAATCCATGAAGGCGATGAAATCGAGATTATTCAGGGGCGTCATCCGGTCATAGAGGCTTTTAACGAAGAGCCTTTTGTGCCGAACGATCTGTACATGAATAACTCTACGGATCGCATGCTCATCATCACAGGGCCTAACATGGGAGGGAAAAGCACTATATTAAGGCAGACTGCCATCATCTCGATTCTAGCGCAGGCGGGTTCATTCGTGCCTGCCGAGCGGGCGCGGCTTCCTTTGCTGGATCGCGTCTGGACAAGAGTGGGCGCTTCCGACGATCTGGCGCGTGGACGCTCTACTTTCATGGTCGAGATGACAGAGACGGCTGCCATTCTTCATAACGCTACGCCGCGCTCTCTAGTGCTGCTTGATGAGATAGGTCGTGGCACTGCGACTTTTGACGGGCTTTCAATCGCGTGGGCTGTCGCTGAATTTCTGCACGATTCCGGCGAGCATGCCGCAAAGACTCTTTTCGCAACTCATTATCACGAGTTGACGGAACTGGCCGAAAGATTACCGGGCGCGCAGAATTATCAGATTACTGCGACGGAGCGCGAGGGCGAGGTCGTTTTTCTACATAAACTCGAACGGGGGCGCGCGTCGAAATCTTACGGGATTGAAGTTGCGCGGCTTGCAGGGCTTCCTCCCTCGGTTCTTGAGCGAGCGCGTGATGTACTCGTGAGACTGGAGCGTTACGAGCTGGACGTTTTCGCTGAAGAAGCGGATAAAAAAAACGAGACGAAATCATCTAAGGGTGACGTGGATGAGTGGGCCAGATCGGAAGCCGGACTGGACAGAGCCGCGCGTCGTGCGGCGCGCAAAAGTGTGGCGGCGCAGGTTACTCTTTTTGACGCAGTGAACCAGATGCTTCTTGACGAGCTTCGCAAGCTTGATGTAGAAACAATTTCAGCCGAAGAAGCGCGCGAACTCCTTCTCAACCTACGCAAGCGCATTGTTTGAGCGCGCAGCTAAATCTTCGGACGGCTATTTAACCAAAAATTCTCCCGCGAAACTTCATTCAAAAAACTTTCAAATGGCAGACACGCTAGATTCCCTTCCGCTCGAACAACAAATCGGACAGATATTCTACATAGGGCTTCCCGCGACCGAGCTTGACGATCAGACGCGCGATCTCATACGTCATGTTCAGCCCGGCGGCATAATCATCTTCGGACGCAACGTCGCATCACCGGAACAACTGCGCGGGCTGCTGGATGAAATACGCGAGATGCTTCCTGTTCAGCCTATTTGCGGCATAGATCAGGAGGGCGGGCTTGTTGACCGCCTGCGGCGCATCTTCACGCCGATGCCTGCGGCGCGAACTATACGCCAGCACGGCGACCTTGCGGCTGCGCGCTCGCTTGGTCGAATCAGCGGCGAAGTTCTGCGGCTTCTTGGCTTCACTATGAACTTCGCTCCCGTCATGTCAATTATGACGGACGAGCGCGACCTGCTCTCAAACGGGCTTTACTCTCGCTCGTGGGGGCGCTCGCCCGGCGAAGTTCTGGGCTACACGATGGTCTATTTGCGTGCGCTTCAGGGAACGGGCTTAATGGGCTGCCTGAAGCATTTTCCGGGAATCGGGGCTGGTGAAGTTGATTCACACGAAGAGATGCCTATTGTTCGTCTCTCGCATGAAGACCTGATGGCGCAGGACCTTGCGCCTTACATCGAGTTATTTCAGCGAGAGGACGACCGCGTACGCGCAGTGATGGTGAGCCACGGCGGCTTCCCCAACATAGACATTCGTCAGGGCATCGCCGGTGGTCTGCTTGAGCCTGCATCTTTGAGCCATAGCATTGTGACAAGCCTTTTGCGCGAAGAGCTTGGCTTTCAACATCTTATTCTGACTGACGATCTTGAGATGGGCGCTATTGCGAAGCACTGCGACATTGAAGCCGCTGTCGTTCGCGCCTTCTTCGCTGGCGTTGACATGACTCTCATCTGCTCGCGCCCGGACATGATTAAGCGCGGCTACGATACTCTGCTTCAGGTTGCGCGAGACGGGCGCATCAAGCCGGAACGAATGAGCGCTACGCTGAGTAGAATCCAGGCGGCCAAGGCTGTCATGCAACCGCCGCCGCCATTCGACCCCAAACGCATACGCGAACTCGCGGACGAGGTGACTCAGCTAAATCGCAAACTCAATTACACCTACGGAGGCAAACTCTGATGATAACCCGGCGGATCGCTGCCACAACTCTACTTCTGCTCCTTGCGATTATCGCCTCCCTGGCCGCAGGCTGTAGAAGAAACAGGTCGGATGCGTTCGTCATGGCGCTTGAATCTGCGCCGGGCAGTATTAATCCTCTTCTGAAAAACGATGCGTCGAGTGATCGCTTTCGCCAGTTGATGTTCAATACGCTGGTTCACAAAAATGAGCACTTCGAGTATGTGGGCGAACTCGCCTCGAACATTGTGACGGCGAGCGATGGCCTTTCCGTCACCTTCACGCTGCGCGACAACGTAAAATTTCACAATGGCAAGCCTCTAACTTCTGCCGATGTGAAATACACGTTCGATACGCTCTTTACAACTGACTCTCCAAAGGCCGCGTCGTTTTTTGAAAGCGCACCATCCGGCAATCAGGCTTCAAATCCAAACTCAAGCGGGAATGCGAGCGCAAAGCTTGTCAAGCAACCTATCGTTACCGGCATCGAAGCGCCGGATGCGAAGACTGTGATTTTCCGATTGCGTAAACCCTGGACAGAACTGCTTGCCAACTGCACACCAGTCGCAATTATTCCTGAAGGCAGTTTTAGTAGTCAGGTGAATCAACCGCTCGGCTCCGGCCCATTCAAATTCGTGAGCTACGATTCGGCGCAACAGGTCGTTGACATGCAATCGAATGAGGAATACTGGGAAGGCGCGCCGGGCATAAAGCACCTGCGTGTCCGCGTGATTCTTGATGCGAACACACAGCAGGCGGAGTTAAGGAGCGGGAGCATCGATCTGGCAATCAACACCGCGCTAACGCCGGACGCTTACCTGAGTTTGGGGCAGACCAGCAGCCTACAGCTAGTCCAGACGCCCGGCTCAAATGTTCAGTATGTTCTATTCAATACTCAGGCCGCGCCGCTCAATGACGCGCGCGTGCGACAGGCGATTGCATACGCGATTGACCGCGAGAGCATTGTGAAGAGCCTGCTTCTGGATCAGGCGCGAATCGCTCATTCGATTCTGCCGCCGGAATCGTGGGCATACGCGCAGGGCCAGCAATACAACTACGACCCGCAGAAGGCCAAAAAGCTTCTGGACGATGCGGGCTTCCGCGATCCTGACGGCGACGGGCCGCAGCCGCGCTTCTCCACTCCCATAGTGATGAAGATTTCCGCCAGCAATGCCGTCGTCCGCCAGTTCGCAAGCGTGATACAGAACTCTTTGAAGGAAGTGGGCATCCCCGTCTCAATCGAATCATTGGAAGACAACACGCTCCGGGACGCGCAACGCAACGGGCAGTTTCAATTAACGACAGGGCGCTGGGTTGGCGGCAATCAAGACCCAATCTTCCTGCGCGACCTTTTCATCACGGGCGGCAATTTCAACCGTGGGCGCTACAGCAATCCTGACCTGGACAAATTTCTGGCAGAAGCTGTCTCAACCCTTGACCGCGAGCGAGCCAGGACGCTATACGCGCAGGCGCAGGAAATAGTCAGCCGTGAGATGCCTATGTTTCCGCTCTGGTATTTCAATAACATGGTTGTGGCTAAAAAGAGTGTCGGGAACATCAAACCGGATTTGAGCGGCGACTGGAGATTCGTCAGAAATCTGACAGTTCAGGGCAGGTAGCAGCAGAAGCGCAAAGAGATAGCGCAGGGAGCATAAGCCCTGCCCCAATAATAAAAAGAGGATGTGCGGTCATAGAGTCAGCACCGCCTGCTTAAGCACGCGCGGGTAGTTGTTGGATTTGCAAGTTAGTAGCAAAGCAACTCGATACCCGCCCGCTACCGCAGGCGGTACTGACCTAAGTCTCACTCAAGTGAGAACCGCTATAAGAGTTTTTCAGTACACTGACACTCTTAACCAGCACCCCGAAGGAGTTTCGCTCTGCTCCGAAGGAGTTTCAGACTTCTCCGAAACTCTTAACCCATGTTCCGAAGGAGCAAACCAGAGATTCTTAGGAGTTTCCAATCAGCCCGAAACTCTTTCAGAGACCACCGAAACTCTTTCGGAGTGCTACGAAGGAGTTTCGCTCTACCGGTTAGGGGTTTCGGAGAACTCCGAAAGCCTTATGGAGCGGTGTGAAGGAGTTAATGAGCGGCGGTTAACCCTTTTGCAATGCTCAGAAACGCCAAAGATGCTCTCGCTAACTCTCTCGGAATGCTCATTTGCTCCTTCAAAGCGCACGTTTGCTCTTTCAGAACGCTCGGTAGCTCCTTAGAGATGGTCAGAGTCTCTTAACGAGTCCTCAAAGCTTCACGAACGATAGTTACTGTGATAGCGCGCTCTTATTCCAGATGACTGTATAACGCCACAGAAGATGGCGGTGGATTCGTGCGCCCGGTAGATGCTGCCTGCACATTTCTTTAACCTCATCAAGCGTCAGATATGTCTCGCCTTTGCCATGCTCATTCCATGCTTCTCTCAACTGTTTTGGCGGTCGAATCCGACCTGTTTTCCAGACTCGCCGCGCAACACTCACCCCACACGCAAACACGCCCATTGCTTTGTCAGCGAGTCCTGCGTCTGCGACCAAATCATTGATTACAAGCACCCCGCCTGCCTTGAGCAGATTCTTCATCTTCTGCAACGCTTCATTCAACGGAAGATGATGCAGTGTAGCGATTGATACAACGCAATCGTAACTCTCGTCTGGAAGTGACAAGCGCATCACATCATCCGTCACGTATTCAATATTTGAATAGCCAGCCGATTGCTGCTCAGCCAGCCGTATCATTTGCGGGGAAAGGTCTATGCCGGTTACGCTCTTTGCACTTGAAGCCAGCAGCCGTGTGAACTCCCCCGCTCCGCAGCCAATGTCTAATATTTTTTCACAATGAGGCGGGATGGAGCGAAGTAGAAATTTGTAATAAGTATCACGCGAGCCTCCATGAGACTCTGTAAGCAGAGCAATCCGATCAAAGTCTTCGCGTATACGGGAGATTGATGAGGCCATAGTTCTCTTTAGCAGCACAACATCTTATTTTAAGGGTAAGCCCAGAGATTCCAGCGTCCCCCTTATTGTCTCTCGCGGAATAACTCCCTCGCGTATGAGACGCGGTTCAGCATTGCTTAGATCAAGCACGCTTGAAGGCTGATAGCTGCGCGCGCTGCCTGAATCAACGATGAGATCAACCCTGTCATCGAAATAGCTTTCGACATCCGCAGCGTTTTGCGCCGGGGGCATGCCAGAAAGATTCGCGCTCGTTGCTGTCAGCGCTCCGCCGCACGCGCGTACAAACTCGCGCACATCCGCATCTTCAGGCAATCGCACGCCGACCGAGTTCGTTCCCGCCGTTAGCTCCACTGGAATTTCTTCACGCGCTCTTGCGACAATAGTGAGCGCGCCCGGCCAGTGTTTTTGAGTGACCGCATTGAAAAGCAAGCTTCTATCTGCAATAAACTTTTCCAACAAACTTTCGTCGCTGATGATAACGAGAATCGGTTTCCCCTCTTCCCTTCCCTTCAGCTCGAAAATTTTCTGAAGAGCGGCGCGATTGAAAGGGTCTGCCCCCAAGCCATAAAAAGTGTCCGTGCGAAAAGCCACAACGCCGCCACGCGCGACCACGCTTGCGGCCATCTTATAAGCCCCTGCCCCATCGCCAACCAGCATAACTAATCGCACATAAAGCGGAAGCAAGCCGCCCCCGCTTTATGTATGAATTCTCAAAAATATCCTTGCAGGCGTGATGCTCTACCTCACCTTTACACCGTAACCGATGCCGTCACCGAATGAGAGCACTTCTGCGCGCAGTTGCGTATGATGAACCAGATGCTGGTTGAAGAGGCGCAGCGCTTCTGTCGAGGCCACTTGATCCAGCGAGCGAATCTCGCCTGCAACCTGGCCGCCCCACAACACGTTATCCACTATAACGACGCCTCCTATGCGCAGCAGCGGCAGAGTTTTCTCAAGATAATCCGTGTACTCTTCTTTCATCGCATCAATGTAGACAAGATCGAATGTATCGTTCAATCGTGGAATCACTTCCAGAGCTTTCCCGCGCTCAATTCTCACGCGGCCACTCACACCTGCTCTGGAAAAATAGTCTTGCGCGCGCGCGATCATCTCATCGCTCGGCTCAATCGTCACGACCAGACCGTCTTCATCCATTCCTTGCAGAAGATGAATCACAGAGTAGCCGATTGCCATTCCTATCTCTAAAGCGTTGCGCGCCCTTATAGCGCGCGCAGTGATTTCCAGAAACAGCGCGACCTCGCGGTCTGCTATGGGCACGCGATTCGTGGCCGCGTACTCTTCCATCTCCGCAATGACGCCTGTGTTCGCCGGATGAAGTCTTTCCAGATATTCAGCCTGCTCGCGGTGAATGATGGCGTCCGTGCGTGCTTTCATAGTCTCCTCGCTTAATTGAAAAGTTTCCGGCGACTCTACAACTATATCCCACCTGTCGGATTATTCTTGCTCTCTATCGGCAAGAGAAATGTATCTTCGAGCAAGTCCAAGCTCGCGCAGTTTGTGCTGCAAAGACTGGCGGTGCATCCCTAAGATTGCCGCTGCGCGCGTAACATTTCCGCCAGTCTCTTCCAGACAGCGCGCAATGTAACGTCGCTCGAATTCCTTTCGATCTTCACGAAAGCTTGCAGTGAAAGGAACGTTAAGCATCTCCTCGCCTTCTTCCAGCGTCTGTTTGGTCTGCGCTCGCGCTTGAGAAGGTTTGATCTCTTCGGGCAGGTCGCGCTCTCGAATCTCGTCGCCTTCTGCGAAGATGACGGCGCGCTCAATAGCGTTGCGCAGCTCGCGCACGTTGCCGGGCCAGTCATAATCAATCAGAAGTCGCAGCGCGTTCTGAGCAATGGGGCGCACCGGCAGCGAGAACTTTTCGGCTGAGAGTTGCGCGAAAGATTCCGCCAGCACAGGTATGTCCTCGCGTCTCTCACGAAAGGGAGGGATTTCGATTGTGACCACGCGAAGACGATAGAAGAGGTCTGCCCTGAAATTCCCGTTTGAAATCTCCTGTTCGAGCGGTCTGTGCGTTGCGCTCACTATTCTCACGTCAACGGGAATTGATTCCGTCCCGCCCAACCGTTCTATTCGCCTCTCTTCCAACGCGCGCAATAGCTTCGCCTGAACGTTCGCGCTCATGTCGCCAATCTCGTCAAGGAATAAAGTCCCGCCGTCAGCCTGCTCGAACTTACCATGACGGCGCAGGCTTGCGCCCGTGAATGCGCCCTTTTCGTGGCCGAACAACTCGGATTCTATTAGCTCGGATGGAAGCGCGGCGCAATTCACGGCGACGAAAGAGCCGCTTCTTCTGATAGAACTTCTCTCATGTATTTCTCGCGCGACCAACTCTTTCCCAGTACCCGACTCACCGCGCACTAGAACCGTAGCATCCGTTTCAGCAACCTTTTCAATCATAGAGCGCACGCGCTCCATATCATTAGAAACGCCGAGGAGTGCGCCGCGCCTGACCCCTTCGCTCTCAATGCGCCGTCGCAGGCTGCGGTTCTCGCGCCTCAACCGAATCGTCTCGAATGCGTTGTTGACGACAAGACGCAGATCGTCAACTTCAAAAGGTTTCGAGAGGTAATCGTAAGCGCCGGATTTGACCGCCTCGACGGCCATTCTTTCAGAGCCGTGCGCAGTGATGATAACTACGAGGGGCGCTTCCTTTTTCTCATCCTGTAGCTCGCGCAAAAGATCGAGGCCGCTCGCGCCCGGCAGGTTAACATCCAGCAACAAAAGATCGGGCTGCTGTTTTTCTACCAGAATGCGCGCGGCCTCTGCGGAATCGGCCTCGGAAATTTCGTAACCAAAGGCGGAGAGCGCTCGGCGCATGCCATAGCGCGCGGCCTCTTCATCGTCAACAATAAGCAGGCGCAAAACGGTTCCCTTCGCTCCCATGCGATTAATTTAGCACTTTCGGGGAAAGTTCGCTTGCGCGCAGCGTGCCACGCGACCGCAGGCAGGCCGGAATGATTGCTCAATTTCAATTTGATGAGACTATTGCCGTGAACACCGAGTCTATTCATTCTTGAGGTGTAATGAGGAGGGCGATTCACCACCGAAGACACAGAGAACACAGAGGCAGCACAGAGAAGATAAAGGTATTTGAGATTTCAGATTTCAGATTTGAAATCCCTCTGTGAGTCCTCAGTGTTCTCTGTGCCTTCGGTGGTGAGTCTCAACTCTAAATATCTCTCAATTGCGAAGATTTACAATCTTCTCGCTCAATCAAAGCTCCGATGCGCGCTTCATGGCGATTACCAGAATGAGAGCGTCGCCAGCCGGGCCTGCGCTCATGCTGCCGACGACTGCCGGTTGACCTTCTCGCAAGCTCACGTTTGTCCAGATACCAGTGTTCTCGTAATGAATGTCAGGGGCAGCGCCTGTGCCGCTGGCGGAAAGCGTAATACCCACCTGAATCGGAAAATGTATGGAGAACGAAAGGTTCGTGAGGCGTATGATAGTCCGCCCCTCAGCATCTTCCATAAGGCGTATGTCGTCAATCTTGAACTCGTTGAAGCTGGGCGTGTGCGCGAATGTCTGATCGTTGGCCGTCGGAGTGAACAATGCGCCGCCATTCCAACGCAAGCTCACGCGGCCTGCGTCTTGAACTCGCGTAACCAATGTGGTCGCAACTCTATAGTTTCTGTACGGGAGCGATGAGCGCAACTCCCTCACTACGGAATCGAGCGGCTGGGGCATTCTTTCGTCCACAGCCTGCTCATTAGTCCCGACAATCAAATAGATTTGAGCATTCATGTTCACGCTGCTCTCGCGCCTCTGCTGCTGCTGCCCTTGCGCAGGCTGCGTCTGCTGAGCATGTGCCGGGAGAGTGAATGTCAAAGCGCAAAAGGCTGCGAGCAATAGAGACACGAAGAGCCTTTTGAAACGAAATGGTGGCATGACTTTTCTCCTTCTGCGGAAATTTCGTGCGCGTCTGAAATTCTTGCCGCGCTCTCTCGATGCTGACACGCAGAGTTTGAATGAAAGTTCCTACAAGATGAGAGAAGTTTTAATAAGGAACGGTCAAGCTCCTTACCGAAGCTCTCCTTTGACTAAAAAAATAGCCTTCTCAGCAAGAGATGATTAACTCGAATCGCGCGCCCGTTCCGTTGGTTGAGTTTGAAAGGCGCGCGCGTCCGCCTATCTCTTCCATACGCTTTCGCACGATGGCGAGTCCCAGACCTGTGCCGCGCTGCTTGGTGGTGAAGAACGGCTCCCATATCTTCTGTCGCGCCGCTGCGGGCACGCCCGGCCCTGAATCTGTAACCGAGATGCAGATGGCCTCACCTTCTTTCGCGGCCTCGATTCTCACTCGTCCTCCTCTGGGCGTGGCCTGCGTCGCGTTGATAAGAAGATTAGAGAGCGCGTCGCGCACAGCAGCGGCGCTCGCTCCGTTCAATTCCGCATCAACGTGGCCTGCGATTTCGAGTGAGACGTTTCGTGTCCTTGCCTCCGGGCGGAAAAGTTCGACGACGGCCTGAATCAGATCATCAACCTTTGAAGGAGTGCCCGGCGGAGGCGAGTGTCTTGCGAAACTCAAAAGCTGTGTGACGCTGCGACTAAGGCGCTCCGTCTCGCCAATGATGAGGCCCAAGTCGCGGCTGTACTCGCCCACCAGTTTTTCATCTTCGCTCATCACCTGCGCTATCGATTTTATAGCCGAGAGCGGATTCTTCACTTCATGCGCAACTGTCGCGGCCATACGCCCCAACGCTGCCAGCCTTTCGCCCTGAGCAACGCGCTGTTCGAGCTTCACGTTTTTCTCAACTAACATGCAATCCTCAATCGCAATTGCCAGTTGCCCTGCGAGAACTTCCAAAACTGCGCGTACATCATCGGTCAGGGCGTCCTGAGAGCCTTTAACTAACATCACTCCGAAAAGCTCATTCTCGCGCCTGAGAGGAAACGCCAGATCGCATCCGAACTCGCTCAAGACCATTGAATCCTCTATTACGCTCAAGCCGCTTCCTCGCGCGAGTCTCAGAGCACTTTCGGTCTGAATCGCAAGCCCTTCATCATGCTGCTCCCCGTCGAACTCGATTTCACCTTGAGCCGATTCGCTTTCCATTGAATCGAATGAGCGAGGAATTATTCTCACGCTGCCGAGGCCAAGAGTTTCGGCTGTACGCTCTTCAGCGAAACGCAGAAGTTCCGGCAGATCCCTGTAGCGCCCTGCGAGCGAGCCTATGCGAGCGACCACTTCGCGGTAGAGCGATGCCTCCTGCTCGAAGAGTTTCCGAAACCTGTTCTCAAGCCACCTGCGGAATGGCGCAGCCGAAAGCACAAGGCCGAGAATCAACAGCGCTTCGACTGCACCGGCGCGCAGGCCGTATCGAGCGGTCACCCATTCGGCGAACGTGCGTATGCCGTAAAGATATATCGCCAGCACGACAGCGGCGAACGATGCGATTATCAGGCTCTCCTTGATAATCAACTCAAGATAGCGATAGCGATAGATGTAATAAGCTATAACAGCCGACGGCAACAGCGAGCCAAGATTCGTTATAGTCTTTAAGTAGAAGCCGTAGATTGTTCCTTCGCCCAGATGAAAGCCATAGGCGGCAAGAACCATCGCAGCTATCGCCAGAAGCGATGCGGCTACTACAGTCATCCAGCGTCGCTCGCTAGGTGACGCCGACCGCCTTGCGATGAGAATGTCGGTTACGGCCACAAACGCAAGCACGTATGAAGCCCAGACGGCAAAAGGCAGAACGTAACGCGACACTTTCACGAAAAGCGGAGCGTAATCTCCCTGCCAGACGAGCGGCACGACTATGACCAGAAAGATGGCCGGGATATATGAGAAATAGACGCGGAAGCGCTCATTCAGTTTCAACGGGCGCGAGTTGGCCGCAGCCCATAGATAAAGATGCAGGTGCAGAAGGAGCGAATAGGAGAGCGTTATGCTCATGACCGCAATCGTATCGGCAATTCGGAGCAAGTCGCTCCATCTCTCTCTGTCCAGACCCAGTACGGTGTGAAGCGTGATGAAAAGATTGCTGGTGTGCCAGAGTCCGAAGCCTAGGGTCAGGGCAAGCAGCACTCGCTCGACGCGATTAAGCCCGCGCCTGCGACGCCAAAGCAGCGCTCCCATCCACAGATGAAGCGCAGCGCCCGTGCTGTAGCCAATCAATTGTATAGCTTCCAGAAGCGACATTTATCCTCGGAAAGTGTAAGAGCCGGAATCAAGCAGCAAGAATACTGCTTTCATCCGGCTCAATGCCACTCGCGTGCCGCAGAGAAATGGAAAGTGGTAACGCGAAGATGTCAGGAGCAAGCCCGTATCTTCGTTAAAGCATTTATCCGACCTTCTCCTTCGCGCCTTATCTTAAACGATTCAGGGCTGCGCGCTGGACGAAGCGCTGGGCTGTTGTTGAAGTATCAGAGTGATTTCAGTACGACGATTGCGCTGGCGGCCAGCGAGCGTGGCATTTGAAGAGAGCGGGTTGCCGCCGCCCTGCCCTGTCGCCTGAATGCGCCCGTTGTCAACACCGGCTGACACAAGCCTTTCTGCAATCGCCTGTGCGCGATCCTGCGTCAGCTTCTGCAAGTCGTTCTGGTCTCCGCGATTGTCTGTAAAAGATTCAATCACTATCTGGTAGTCTGGATTATTGGCTAAGAGCGCGGCTAAAGGTTCTAGTTTGGCGGTGGCTGCGGGCGTCAGGTCGCTGCGCCGCGCATTGGCCCAGAAGGATTCCGGCAGAACCAGAACAAGGCCGCGCGCAGTCTCGCGCACAGAGCCGAATTGAGAAAGGTTCTGCTTGAAGCTGGCCGACGAAGCGCGCTGCTGCTCCGCACGCTGCTCCGCGTTCTGCCTTGCCTGTTCGGCTGCGCGCTCGCCTTCTATGCGCGCAAGTTGCAGCTTGGCCTGCTCGGCCTCTGCACGGACTCTATCAAGCTCCTCTCGCAAGCGCGCAATCTCAGAGCGTAGGTCGCGCATCTGCTCGTTGGCGTTCGCAAGGTCGCGCTCGGAGTTTTCGCGTTGCCGCGCTTCTCTATCCAATGACGTTCGCAATTGAGTAAGCTGATCCTCAGCGTTTGACGCAGACTGCTCGGCCTCGCGTATGGCAGCGTCGCGCCGCTCTATATCAGCGCGCCGCTCACGCGCTGCCTTGCGCGATGCGGCCATCTCCTCCGCATGCGCGCCCAGACTCGTTGCGCGACGCGAGAGCGCGTCAATTTCCGCAGTGGTCTGGCGCAACCGCCATGCGTTTTCTGCCTGCTCAAGCTGTTGCTGCGCTTCCTTCAACTCATCCTGCGCGTCTCTTTCTGCCCCCGCGTAGCGCGCAAGATTAATAGCCTGTCTTGCGCCCAGCAGTGATGTCGGCGTTTCATGCAAATCGCTGTCGGCAATCTCAGGAATCTGCGGATCGTTGAAGTAGTCGCTGGTGTTGCCCAGATACTGAACGTTGACGGTAGCAATTTGCGCGTCGCCGGGTCTCAAAGGTGGAAGATTCTCCAGAACAACCATGCGGCTTGGGCTGCGTACAAGAAAATGCGGCTCGGCTGTCACAATCAGCGCGAAAGTCTGAAGCGGCGTGGTCACGTCCAGCTTTGAATCTATGAAGTTGCTGCCGCTTCGCTTTATCTCGCCAAGATTATCAACGTGACCTTCGGGCGAGATAGCCCAGAGCACGTAGGTCGTGTAAACGCCGCCGAGTTCAGATGCGCGCGGCAGATTGTCTACGTTCAGTTCAACGCGCGTCCCGCGTCTTCCGGCTCGCCTGACCTTCGCCGTCCCGGAAAGACGTGGCAGCCGGGTTGTCCCGCGAAATCTCACGGTCAGGGTTTCATCTAAAGGATACGTGACGGCTATGGTCTGACGCGGAACGTCGCTCTGTGCCGCAATGAAAGCCGCAACGAAAAAGATAGTAAAGGCTGCGCCAACGAGGCGCTGGAAAGAGAGAGGGGAGCACGGTCGGTTATGCATACGATAGCTCCTTACAGGGTTGTCATTAACGAAAATAGACGGGAGAGTCTTCGGGCGCGCAAGCGCGTTTTTAAGCTCGGACGCTTCTATTGATGCTTGCATCAATGGGAAATGTTGCCGAAGGTTGCCGGGATAATCAAGCCCTGCGCGTTAATTTTCTCGATTTGTAGGAGCGTAAGCCGGGCGGGCGGGGACAACAAATCACAGAAAATTTCTTCAATCTTCTTGCTTTCCTTTCCGACTTCGCCTATTACTGTGCAGGTCACAGGCAGGATGAGAGCGGCGACGAACCGCCAACTCCGCCTGATAGACGCGCTCTTAGCTATTTCAAAATCTGATAAAAGCTCTACCCCTTAGCGAGCTTTGCTCTTTTCTTTGCTTCAGAGAGCGAGAACCTGCAACTGTCTCTACCTTGAGCTTTAAGATAATTGATATTTCTCGCTGTAGAAGCAAAGGGGAAGACATAAGCTCGCAAAGAATGGTTTTGAAAGGTGCCCTTGGATTTCTAAATTTTACCAGGAGAAGCCCACATGCAAATACGTCACGCATTCTTTATTGCTCTCATAATATCAATCGCCGGCCTTGCAATCGGTTGCTCAAGCAAAGGGTCTAATGCGAATAACAGCAACAACTCGAACCGCACAGCAGCAACGACGCAGCAGAACTCCAACATCGCTTCGATCATAGAGTCAACTGCAAACGCAGCTATGGATAATCCCACAGGCAGGAGCGACAGCACATCTTCAAACACTCAGACGAGCGAACGTTCGACACGTAATTCCAGCTCGAAGAATTCCAATAGAACCGCTACGCTCAACAACAACAGGGCGCGCCAGAATAACAATGACGCCGTGCGCAGAATCGCCAATGAAGGCGAGCGTCAGATACGAAATATTCTCGGAAGGCCGTAACATTCAAGATGGAAATATAAGCATCCGGCTTTGCCTGCTGCTCTCCTCGAAGATTGATAAGAAGGGCGTAGAGCTTGATTGATTACCAATCAAGCTCTACGCCCTTTTTTGTAGCTAAAGAAAGATTCAGCCGCGTGCGGCGCGGCGGTCTGCGACGAATTGGACTATGGCGCAGGTCAGCGCGCAAAGAAGCAATATGTGTATGAAGCCGCTGCGCCCCGTTAGCACGCCTATCAACCAGATCAGAAAGAGTGCGCCCGAGATTATCCACATTCCCATCGGTTTCAAATCCTGCTTTCCCGCTTCATGTATCAGAGCGCCGTGAACAGATACAAACGCATGAAGAGAATTTCGCTACTGGCTCGCGGCTCTCGGCCCAGGCTTCGGCAACTCTATCGCGCGCAACCCTGTGCTGTTAGAATCGCTCCCGACGAGGAAAGAAGAGTTTCCGGCTTTAGCTATAACGAGCGAGCGAGAGTTCTGCTGCGCGCTTGTGCCGCCGCGTGAACCTTCTTCTTCGGCAGTCCACAGCAATTTTCCGTCGCGGCCTGCGAATCCGAGCGCGAATTTCGCCCCGGCGGCAACCAGCACGTCTTGAACACCGTCGCCGTCGAGGTCTGCGAACGCGGCTGAATCAGCATCTGTAGCGCCCTCTGCTACCCATGCGGGCTGGCCTGTAATAGTGCTGATGGCAACAACGCGCCCCGCCTCTGTGACGGCTATGACCTCGGGCGCTCCGTCGCCGTCAAGGTCGGACACTGTGAGGATTCCGCGCGGCCTGTCGTGCGGGAAATCAATCTTACCCAACGGGTGCAGGTCTGACGGGTCGAATGCTATCAACCCGCTCTCCATGCCCACTAGAATCATAGCAATGTAAGGCCCCTGAACGAAGACGGGCGCGGTCGTGAACTTTGTATTTAATTTCGTCTCCACAGAGAGACTGCCATCCTCTGCGCGTACCTGAAGGACTCCCTCTTTAAGAGCCAGAGCGATGCCGTGCGTGTTCTTGTAGGCGAAAGATACGGGCGAGCCTACGACGCTTGAGCCTACATCCGTTTTGCTGAGAACCTGTCCGCTTTCAGGGTTGATGAGAAGCAGAGTTTTCCCGCCGTTTGCTATGATGGCAAGCTCGCTCGCCGTCTGCTGTCCGAAATCCGCAGCCACCCCACTGGAAACCGCTTCTTCAAGACGAACGCGCCAAAGCTCGCGCCCCGTCGCTCCTTCCAATGCGCGCACGCCTGCGTCGAAAGCCACAAGGACGTTCGCAAGCCCCTGCGCGGAGTTGAATATCACGGGCGTGAAGGCTTCAGCGCCGCTGTTGCCTGTCTGCTCGCCTCTCAGAGCATTGGGGCGAAAGCGCGCAGTCCACAGAGCCATCCCGCTCGCTCCGTCCAGCGCGAAGACCATGCCGTCGGAATTCACGCCCACAAAATCGTAGCTGGTAGCCGTGCGCAGATGAGCCGCCAGCGGCCTCTGCACATAACCTGTAGTAGTTCGCCAGCCCGTTGCGTTTCCCGCGTGCAAGGGTGCGACGGCCACTTGCTGAGGCGTGCTGATAGTAGATTCAGTCAACGCTCCGGCTTCAAGCTGAACTGTTTTTGACGGCGAGAAAGTTCCTGTCTCCTGCGCTGCGGGCGCTACTCGCCAGTAGTAACGTCCGGGCGCAAGGTCTGTCACCAGAGTTTCCCTGCCGACGACTACGCTATCAACCGCAACGTCTGCGAATCGTTCGTCGCGCGCAACCTGAATTCTATATCGCGCAACATCGGGGCGTCCGCTCCAGCGCAGCCTGAGTTTCGCGGCTGGCTGCGGAGTCGGCTGCGGCGCAGGTCTGGCGCTCTGCCTTCTTTGCGCGCCTGCTTCGGCGACACAAAACAGAAGAGAAACTGGTAGAAGAAATGTGATGAGAATCGTTTTCAGGAGGCAAGCATTGCGCATAGGATTCAAGGGGGTTTCAAACGCTCTTCCTGATTTTTTGCTGACAGGGAAAAACCGGAAAGAACGTTTGAGAAAAGTTTTAAGGCGATTCGTTCAGTTTGTAGCCGACGCCGCGAACCGTTAGAACGTAGCGCGGATTTTTCGGGTCAACTTCAAGCTTCTTTCTCAACCTGTTGATGTGCGGGTCAATATTGCGCTGGTAGCCTTCATAATCCGTGCTCCACACTCTATCGAGCAGCGCATTGCGCGACCAGGCGCGCCCCGGCTCGGAAGCGAGCAATTCAAGAATCTGGAACTCCAGCGGCGTCAACTCTATTCTTTCACCTGCGCGCGACACTTCATGCCTGCGCTTGTCAATGATTAGATCGCCGACTTCTATCTTCTCCCCGTCATGCTCGGACTTTTGCGGTGCGGTTCCGCCGCGCTTCATCAACGCTTCCACACGAAGCTCAAGCTCGCGCGGGCTGAAAGGTTTCGCAAGATAATCGTCAGCCCCTGCATCGTAGCCTGAGACTTTATCTTCGATTGAGTCGTGCGCCGTCAGGAACAGCGTGGGCGTCTGTATGCCGCGCTCGCGTATGCGCCTGAGCAGATCGAAGCCCGTCATGCCCGGCATCGAAACATCAAAGATGAAACAATCGAAACGGTGCGTCGAGGCCACTTCAATTGCGGCCTCGGCGCTCTCCTTCTCTTCCACTTCAAAACCGAGCCGTCGAAAATATTCTGCAAGAAGAAGGCGCAACTCCACTTCATCATCTACTATTAGAAGCTGCCCGCCGCTCTTCTGTCTTGTCGCTGTGTGTTGATCCAATGCGCGTCGAGACCCCTTGCCCACGGAAGTTTTATGACGCGCAGGATTATAGCGCAGATGAAGAGCAAGAATGAAAGGGTAGATGTCAGATGTTGGATGCCGGGTGCTGGTAAAAGCTAAGAACCGGCACCCGGCATCCAACATCTGACATCTGGTAGTGTTGAAGTTTGAAATCATCGCTTCGATAAATACAGTGGAAAAATTTCAAACCTAACCACCATCTAACATCCGGTTTCCTTGACGCGCACTCACAGTGATAAGTATAGTTTTGATTTACCGACGACCGAGCGTCCGGTTACTCCTACCCTCCAGAAAGCGAAACAAGCGCGCGTTCTTGACGATGCACGATCTTCGGAGACTACTTAAATACCTCAAGCCACACTGGTTGACTTTCCTGCTGGCGACAATCGCAATGGTGGTCGTCGGCCTGCTCGAAAGCGCCGTAGGCGCTTTGATCGTCCCCATATTCGATCAGGCTTTCGCTCAAGGGGCGGGCAAGCGCACGCCGACTCTCTTCGGCCTTCAACGCTTCATCCCGGATTCAGGGCTTGCCGCCTGGCGCAACATAGCCATCATGCTGCTGCTTTTCACACTGGTGAAAGGCGTGGCCGAATATTTTTCGACCTACCTGATGGCGATAGTCGGCCAATCTTCAGTCCTGAATCTCAGACGCGAGCTTTATCGTCACGTGCTCACGCAGTCGGCAACTTTTTTCGAGCGACATCGCTCGAACTATCTAGTCTCGCGTCTGGTCTCCAGCGCCGCCGCCATAGAACTGGCCGTCTCGAACACACTGCGCGACATCCTGCGCGAGAGTTTCACGCTGGTGGGTTTTCTGGCAGCTTCGTTCTATTACAACTGGCGGCTCACACTCGGCTCGCTGACAATTGCCCCCGTCATTGCTTTTCTCACTGCGCGCTTCGGCACGTCGCTCAGAAATCTCTCGCGCGAATCTTTCGAAGGCAACCAGCGATTAACTGATACGGCGCAGGAAGCGCTCGCAAACCAGAATATTGTGAAAGCGTATCGCGCAGAAGATAGAGAGCAGAAAAGATTTTTGTCGGTTGCGAGAGAGATTATGCGCGCCAATCTTCGATCCTACCGAATCGCGGGTTTTGCTCCGCCGACCATTGAGATGATAGGCGTGATCGCCGTCGTCGCGCTCCTCTTCTTCGGCCAGCGCGAGATCGAAGCAGGCCGCATGAACGCTGCGCAGTTTCTCACCTTCATCTTTTTTCTCTTCCGAAGCTACGACCCTATGCGCAAACTATCGCGCCTGCAAAACAGCATGGAGCAGGCGCTGGCAGCCGCTCGTCACGTATGGGAGGTGATGGACGAGCACGCGGAGATTCCTGAAAAGCCGGACGCAGTTGAGGTCAAGCCGCTGCGCGAAGCAATCGAGCTGCGCGATCTTTCTTTCGGCTATCAAAATGAATCGAAAGTGGTTTTGCGAAACGTGAGTCTGCGCATCCCTGCGGGAACAATGCTGGCTCTTGTTGGCGAATCGGGCGGCGGGAAATCCACGCTGACCAAGCTCATCCCGCGCTTCCATGATCCTTCAAGCGGGACAATATTCTGGGACGAAGTAGACCTGCGTGACGCGCGAATTGCCAGTCTCAGAAAACATATTGCGCTTGTCACACAGGAGACGATTCTTTTCAACGACACGGTGCGCCACAACATCTCTTACGGGCGACCCGGTGCGACCCATGCGGAGATTGAAGATGCTGCGCGCATAGCTTTCGCACACGATTTTATAGAAGAGCTTCCTGCCGGTTACGACACGATTGTGGGCGAGCGCGGCATCTTTCTTTCCGGCGGCCAGCGGCAGCGCCTGGCAATTGCGCGCGCTGTGCTGACGGACGCGCCCGTCTTGATTCTTGACGAAGCCACTTCGGCGCTCGACACTGAATCCGAGCGGCTGGTTCAACGAGCGCTGGACAACCTCATGCGCAACCGCACGACAATCGTGATTGCGCACAGACTTTCAACCGTGCGGCGCGCCGATACAATCGTTGTGATGGAGCGAGGCCGCATCATAGAGACGGGCAGGCATGCAGAACTGCTCGCGCGCGGCGGCCAATACAAGCGACTTTACGAGCTACAGTTCGCAGACGAAGAGGAGGAGTTACTCGTGAATCGTGAATCGTAAATAGTGAATAGAAGATGGAAGACCTTTGCGTCCTGCTTTTTCTATCCGCCACTTACAATTCACGGCTTTTGACGATTTACGATTCACGATTCACGGCTTTTATGAAATCAATGACCGGATTCGGTAGAGGCGCTGCCGTCGGAGAAAATTATTCCGTGGGAGTTGACCTCAAGACCGTGAACAACAGATTCCTCGATGTTCACCTGCGCACGGGCGGCGAGATTTCTTCGCTCGAAGCCATCATCAAGCGGCGCATAGGCTCGCGCCTGTCGCGCGGTCGCGTTGACGTGAACATCACACTTGAGCGAACGGGCGAAGTCTCTTATGAATTGAACCGCCCGCTCATCAGCGGTTACCTCTCTGCAATGCGCGCTCTGAAACAGGAGTTCGATCTGGCGGGCGATGTGGACATAAACGTGCTCGCGCGTCTGCCCGGAGCGATGCAGCCCGTGCGCGACGGATTGAGCGATGAGATAGTGGCTGGCGTAGAGCGAGCGATTGATGAGGCACTGAACGATCTGGAACGCATGCGCGAGCGCGAGGGCATTGCGCTGAAAGTTGAGATGCGTGGGCGTCTGGACGAAATTTCTCGCATGGTTCCGATTATAGAGGCCGCCGCGAGCGACCTCGTTGACATCTACCGCACACGGATTCAGAGAAGGGTCTCCGAGCTTCTGGTGCGCGACGGCATGAACATAGAGCTTGACCAGGGCAGGCTCGCGCAGGAGGTTGCTTACCTTGCGGAGCGCAGCGACATAACGGAAGAGATTGCGCGCCTCAGAAGCCACATCACGCAGTTTGCTGAAGCCATTGAGAGCGAGGGCGAAACCGGCAAGCGACTCGATTTTCTTCTTCAAGAGTTAAACCGTGAAGCAAATACAGTGCTCTCAAAATCTTCCGACATGGCTATAAAAGAGGCGGCGCTGACTATAAAAACGGCTGTCGAGAAGCTAAGGGAACAAGTGCAGAATGTCGAGTGAGATGAGCGATGCTACGCTCAGCGCTGCGTGCGTCGGGGCGACCGCCTCGCGCGGGATGCTCGTCGTCGTAAGCTCACCATCGGGCGGCGGCAAGGGTACGCTCATTCGCCGCGTGTTGAAAACAGTGCCCGACCTTGGCTATTCTGTCTCTTACACCACGCGCGAGCCGCGCGAGGGTGAAACGAGCGGGCGCGACTATTTTTTCGTCTCAATGGACGAGTTCAAGGCTATGGAGAGCGCAGGAGAGTTTCTTGAATGGGCGTCCGTTCACGGCCACTTTTATGGGACATCGTGCTCGCAGGTCGAACGCGAGATGAATGATGGGCGCGACATCATTCTTGAGATTGATGTTCAGGGCGCTGCCAGCGTGCGCCGCATAGCCCCTTCGTCCGTAACGGTCTTCATCCTTCCCCCTTCGTTCGAGATACTGAAAGAGAGATTGATTGCCAGAGGGACTGAGGATGCGGAAGACCTTGCGATTCGTTTAGGCAATGCGCGTGCAGAGGTGGAGCATTACCGCGAGTTCAGCTATGTCATCGTCAATGACGATGCAGATCGAGCTGCGGCTCAACTGGCTTCGATAATTTATGCGGAGCGAGCGCGTAGAGAGAGACAGGAACGAGCAGCCGAGCGCGTGCTGGCTACCTTCAACTAATTTCAGTTGAAGGCACTGAGCCTAGATTGAATGATCTGATCAAACCAGTCTTACATCTGCAAAGAAATATCAATACGGAGGATCGCAAGACATTATGGCTAGACCGGCAGAGGCAACTGCGAGCGCCACCGAAGCGGAAGAGACGAAACAAATCCAACAACCGTTTGATTCAAAATATCGTTTGATAATCGTGGCGGCGAAGCGCAGCAAGCAGATTCAGCGCGGTGCTCACCCGCGCGTGGATTCAGACCCTCAGAAGCACAAGCCAACGCGCATCGCGCTGGAAGAGGTCATGCGCGGCAAAGTGCCTTATACAATTGTGAGCGATGAGGCCATCGCAGGCCGCGCATAGCGTTCAACTCAAGCGCTTCAGGTCATCTCACGCGAGGTCGCGCAGCATCATCTTTCGCGCTTCACTTCTCTGATGCGCCCGCTTCATCATCTTTCCACCGGCGGAAAGCGTGCTCGGCTGCGAGCGCCTCCTGCTCGACACGTATGGCATGATAGGCTTGCATTTTCGTATCCTTGTCCATCTTCCATCTCAACTCTCGCAACGCCAGCAAATAGTCCGACAGGTATCTAATCAGAAACCCCAGGGATCCTGCGCGCTCGTACTGCAAAACATGTGTGGTCTCGTGAGCTATGAGCCACGCAGGCGCTCGCAATAATCCGCCCTCGTCCTTCTCAACAAGATCAGGATTAACAAACACATGCCTGCCAAACGTAATTGCATTAATGCCAAACTGATGAGTGAGCCACCGCGAAAAACTTCCCGAATAAACATAAACCGGAGGCAGATTGATACCGCCGTCCTTATTGTAGCTTCTATGAAAAGCCTCTATCTTCGCGTGTGAATCGGCACTAAGTATCATAAAGAGAGTGATGAGTGATGAGTGATGAGTGATGAGTGATAAGAGAAGGAGACGGAATCCAGAATTCAGAAGATAAATGCTTTACCTTCCGGCTACTGACTCCTGACTCCTGTCTTCTGCTTTCTCTTATCACTCATCACTCATCACTCATCACTCTCTTTTACATTCCCTTGTAATCCGGCCCGCCGCCGCCTTCGGGCGTGACCCAGTTGATGATCTGGTACGGATCCATTATGTCGCAGGTCTTGCAGTGAACGCAGTTTGAGAAATTTATTTGAAGCTGGCGGCGACCGCTGCTTCCCGCTTCGACCATCTCGTAAACGGCTGCGGGGCAGAATCGCTGGCAAGGGTTTCCATACTCTTCAGCGCAGCGCGTCGAGCATATGTTTGTATCCAGCACGTGAAGATGCGCAGGCTGGTCTTCGTCGTGCTTGACCGATGCGTGGTAAACGTCCGTGAGCTTATTGAAGGTCAACTTGCCGTCGAAGCGAAGGCCGTTGTAACGCTGCTCCAACTGGTCGCCGTGATAGCCGTAAGAAGAGAGCTTTTGCATCGCTTCGTGACCGGGTTCTGCGCTCGCGCGATCAAAGATGCCCCACGCGCGCCCGCCCGTTAAGAACTGCAAGCCTGCGTTCGCAAGCCCAAGCCATCGCCCGTGACGAAACGCTGCGTGAAAATTTCTGACCTTACGCAACTCCGTCATAATCCAACTCTCTCTGACAAGTTGCTCGTAAAGGCTCAACTGAGTTTTCGAGAAATCGTTCGCAAGCAGGGCTTCAAAAATTGTTTCGGCAGCGAGCATTCCGCTCTTGATGGCAGTGTGTATGCCTTTCAAGCGCTGCGAATTCAAGAAGCCAGCACAATCGCCCACAAGCAGCACACCGTCGGCGTAAATCTGGGGCATGGCATGAAGACCTCCCGCAGCGATTGTCTTCGCGCCGTAGCGAATCATCTTTCCGCCTTCAAGCAGTTTTGCCAGGAACGGATGCTGTTTGAATCTTTGAAACTCCGCATGGGGATCAAGCAGAGGGTCTCTGTAGTCTAGCCCTGTGACGTAGCCTATGTTGACGATGCGATTCTGCATCCCGTAAATCCACCCGCCGCCGTAGGTCTGCGCGTCCGATGGATAGCCTAGAGTGTGCGTGACGCGCCCCGTAGGGTAACGATCATCCGGCAACTCCCAAAGCTCTTTGATTCCCAGACTGTAAACTTGCGGCTCGCGCCCGTCGTTTAGATTCAATCTTTGCGAAAGCTGCTTGACGAGAGAGCCGCGAGGCCCCTCGCCCAGCACTGTGACCTTCGCCTTGAGGTCAACACCCGGCTCGAAGTTGGATTTAGCTTTTCCTTCCTTATCAATTCCCTTATCGCCCGTGCGCACGCCAATGACATGATCCTCTTTATCGTAGAGCATTTCTGCTCCGGGAAATTCCGGGAAAATGTTCACACCGGCCTCTTCACATTTTTCGCCAAGCCATGCAGTCAGGCGATTCAGAGAAACTATGAGGTAGCCGTGATTCTTTAGCGGCGGCGGCGTGATGGGCGAGCGTATCGCGCGCTTTTCCGTCAGGTAGAGGAAGAAGTCTTCTTTTACAGGAGATTCAAGCGGAGCGCCCTGCTCCTCGAAGTCAGGAATCAACTCGCGCAGAGCGCGCGGATCCATCACCGAGCCGGAGAGGATGTGAGCGCCCACGGACGCCCCCTTCTCAATCACCCCAATCTCAATATCGCCTAGCGGTTTGCCTTCTTTCTTTCCACCAGCGACCGCTTCGTTATGCTCGCGCACGAGTTTGGCAAGATGCAGCGCCCCGCTCAAATTCGCAGGTCCAGCGCCAACGAAGACCACATCCATCTCTAAAGTCTCTCGCTCCACGACGATTTAGCTCCTCAACAAAAAATGGTATAGCTCTCTCTGAGCGTATGAAAAATGAATGAGTATTCAGTCAGAAAGTATAGCAGATGAGAATCAGGTTAGTCGAAACAGGCGAGCCATCACCGATGATCTTAAGCAATCCATCTTACCGCCGTTAGGCTTCAGTGAAACTATGAGGTTAGAATTCAAAATCACTTGATAGCAAGTTGAAAATTTTGCAGAAGCTGCTCAACTCTTTTGCGAGCTTTGCTTCTTTCTTTGCGCCTTTGCGAGAAACCTCAACTTTCGCAATCTTGAGTGTTAAGTGAATTGCAGGTTCACGCAAAGGCGCAAAGGGAAGACCGTAAGCTCGCAAAGAATAGTTCTGAAGTAAGTTAACAATTGAGTCTGGGGTTGATAATGACAGAAGAGAAATTCACCAACCGTCTTATTCACGAAACCAGCCCGTACCTGTTGCAGCACGCGCACAATCCCGTTGACTGGTATGCGTGGGGCGATGAAGCGTTCGAGCGAGCGCGTAAAGAGGGTAAGCCTGTTCTATTGAGCATAGGCTATTCCGCCTGCCACTGGTGTCACGTCATGGAGCACGAGTCGTTCGAGGATGAAGAGATTGCCCGGCTGATGAACGACAATTTCGTCAGCATTAAAGTTGACCGCGAGGAGCGGCCAGACCTGGATCAAATCTATATGAACGCTGTACAGATGATGACGGGTCACGGCGGATGGCCTATGACGGTCTTCCTTACGCCAGAAGGAGTGCCGTTCTACGGCGGGACATACTTCCCGCCCGAAGATCGCTACAACATGCCGGGCTTCCCTCGCCTTCTGACGGGGATTGCCGAAGCATATCGTGAGCGCCCGGACGAAGTAACTCAAACGGCTGTGTCAATGCTGGGCGAGCTGCGTCGCATGGGACTGGCTCAAGAATCTTCTTCCAGTCTGTCGCTCGACCTTCCGGACTCTGCGTTTCGGGGTATCGCCAGAAGTTACGACGCGACTTACGGCGGGTTCGGCGGCGCGCCAAAATTTCCTGCGCCTATGAATCTGGAATTTCTCCTGCGAACCTTTTATCGAACCGGCAACGAACAGGCTCTGGAGATGGCAGAGCACACGTGCAGGCGTATGGCTGAAGGCGGCATGTACGATCAACTGGGCGGCGGATTTCATCGCTACTCTACGGATGCGCGCTGGCTCGTCCCTCATTTCGAGAAGATGCTTTACGATAACGCGCTTCTCTCGAAACTCTACCTGCACATGTACCAGTTGACTAAAGACAAGTTTTACCGGCGCGTTGTCGAAGAGACGCTCGATTACGTTCGGCGCGAGATGACGGACGCTGGCGGTGGGTTTTATTCCACGCAGGATGCCGATTCAGAAGGCCATGAGGGGAAATTCTTTATCTGGACGACCGACGAGATAAAAGAGATTTTGGGCGAAGAGGATGCGCGACTCTTTTCTGCTTACTACGATGTTACTGCTACAGGGAATTTTGAGGGGGAAAACATTTTGAATGTTCGCAGGAGCAATGAAGCTGTTGCCAGCTCAATGAATGTTTCAGCCGAGCTTTTATCTGCGGCGCTGGAAAGAGGCCGGAGCAAGCTTTTCGAGGTTAGAGAGCATCGGGTCAAACCGGGACGAGATGAAAAGATTCTCACTGCATGGAATGGTTTGATGCTCGCCAGTTTCGCTGAAGCCGCAGCCGTTTTAGAGCGTGATGATTACAGAAGCGTAGCTCTACAGAACGCCCGGTTCGTTCTGGATAACTTACGCAAAGAAGGCTTATTGCTCAGAAGCTACAAGGACGGGCAGGCGAAGCTGAACGGTTATCTTGAAGATTACGCCTTCTTCGCGTATGGCCTTGTGACTCTATACGAAACAACAGGCGATATGCTCTGGTTAAGAGAGGCGCGAGCAGTCGCGGACAAGATGATTGAGGAGTTCTGGGACGAGGAGGATGGAGGTTTCTATTACACTGGAAAGAGTCATGAAGACCTGATAGTACGAACGAAAGATTATTTTGACAACGCAACGCCATCCGGCAATTCCGTCGCAGCGGGCGTGCTTCTGCGGCTTGCAACGCTGTTAGGCGATGAAGATTACAGTCGCAAAGCCGTGACAATCTTCCGCCTGCTGGCCGACGCTGTTAAGCGTCATCCGTCAGCCTTTGGCAGATTGCTCTGCGCGCTAGACTTTTATCTTTCAACTCCAAAGGAGATTGTCCTGATAGGGCTGGAAGATGGTGAAGAAACAAGAGCGATGAAGCGAGCAGTTTGGGGACGCTATCTGCCCAACAAAGTTGTCGTAATAGCCGAAGTTGTTGACGATCAAGCCTCTCAATTCGTACCGCTGCTGCGCGACCGCACAATGATTAACTCTCGCTCCACCGCATACGTCTGCCAGCATTACACCTGTAATCGGCCAGCGACAACGCCCGAAGAGCTTTCCAAACAGCTTGAAGGATAAAGATGAAGATGAAAGATGAACGAACAGCTATACTTCCATCTTTCATCTTTAGGTCTTACGCCTTTCTCTTCTTCCTTCTCTCTTTAATCCATCGCTAATTGTCTTTGATACATTGGCCCAAAGCTTCCAGGATTTCCAGACCGTAGCGTTCCACGCGCGACGGCCCCAGACCATTAATGGAAAGAAGCGCCTCCAGTTCACGCGGCATCTCTATGACAAGGTGCTCCAGCGTTCTGTCAGGACAGACCATATATGCTGGCACATGTTCGGCCTGCGCTTTTTCAAATCTCCACCTCTTCAGAACATTGACGACTCTTTTCTCTTCATCAGTCAAAGGTCTGAGAGGTATCGCGGGAGCGCGACGGCGAGGTGTCCCCGCACCGTCAGTTTTTTCTTTCACAGGGGTGAGCGTGGCGTTGCGAAGAGCCGCATCCAGCCTGCCCCTCTCTCTTAGAATCAATGTCAGTTCATCATAAACGTGAAGAGCAATGTGTGCGTCCAGGGCCGCGTAATCGAGTTGGCCTCTTGTCAAAGGACGACGACGCCAGTTGGATTTCTGGTAACTCTTGTCCAACTCAATCCCGAAAAGATGCGCGGAAACTCCCGCAAGACTGTAAGAGGGTAGCCGTAAAGCGGAGCGAGCCAGGCGCAAAGTGTCAACGAAAGAGGCAGGCTTGAGACCCGTCCCCGCTAACATCGCTTCGTCAAAGCGAGCATTGTGAGCAGCCATCTTAATTGAGGGCGATTCGACGAGCGGGCGCAATATCTCAGCCTTAAGAGCCAGAAGATCAAAGACCAGAACTTTACCTTCTCGCGCAGCTACCTGCACGAGTGAAATGGACGAATGCTTCGCGTACGGCTCCCAGTATGTCTCCGTGTCCAGACCTACTATCTCTTCATCCGACAAACTCCGAACGGCGGCGATTGCATCGGCCTCTTCTGTGATAAAGAGATAATCCGGTTTTTCTTCAACTCTAGCCACAACCACGGTTCGCTTTCACTGAAACATGGAAACTGTGTGCGAAAGATAGACAAAACGAAAGGCGCGCTGAGCATTTCAACGCGCCTCTGTCAAATAATCAGCAACGAAGCTGCATTAGTTACGGTTGTGTGTGTTTGATGTTGTGGTGGTTGTGGTGTGCGTGTTGCTGTTCGACATGTTGCCGGTGTGGGTATTGCTGTTCGACATATTGCCGGTGTGCGTGTTCGACATGTTGCCCGTGGTCGTTGTCGAACTGTTAGTCGTCGTCGAAGTGCTGTTCGTTGTCGTCGTTCCACCACCCGTCGTGCTGGTGTTGGTCGTCGTCGTCCCCATGTTCGCATTACCGTTATTTGCATTGTCCGTCGTCGAGCATCCCGTCCAGAAAGCCGCAACGGCAAGCAAGGCAATAAGCGCTAAGGTTTTTCGCATCGAGTTTTCTCCTGTAACCCAAAGGTTAGATTGTTAAGAGCTGCGCGTGTATATTACCTATTTTTTTTCTAAAGACAACTCTGCGCACGCTCAGTTAATGTTGCAACCACACCGTCCCAGCCCTCAGTGGGGGTAGCCTGCTAAAGGATGGGAGCGTGAGGCAGATTCAAAACGGTTCGAGCCGAGATACTCTCAACCGGAGTCTCGCCTCAGACTAAGAACTTTTCAAAGCGCCCCTCCTCACCTTTAATGGGAAGGATTGGCACCCTGCGGATCACTCTTGCGGGATGCTCGTGCAGTTCCTGATAGCACTCCATGGCTGGAAACTGCAACGACCAATTCGACCGCTCAAATAAAAAAACAGAAATCTTGCGGCGCGCAGTGTAGCATTAGAACTGCTGGAAATAAACGAAAAAGTTCAAATAATTGCGCCATTGAAAATAATCTTTCAGAACCGAAACCGCCTCTGAACGTGGAATATTTCCCTTTCTTGCGCGCTGTTGAGCCAGAACTCCACTGGATTTCTTTCTCAACTCAACCCGCTTGAAATAAAAGGCACAGTTGGGGATTGCTGTGAAGATGGCGGAATCTATTAAAATTATCACATAACTCAAGCTTCACATCGCTCACTTCTTATAAGAGCATCGGAGCGCCTTTTATAAGAGCATCGGAGCGCCTTAAACTCTTCCATTTGAATAAAAAGGCTTGACTTTACAGGGGGAAAAAGCTATTTTCGATTTGGTGGTAAACATCGTTTGCCTCCGCCTGGTTTCATTAAACACGGATTTCTGAAAGTTCACTCAGTTCTTCAGCCACACGGACAACCTCATTTTCTATTGACGGTCTTTGCTTCCTTTGTAGCCCTGGTCACATCAAGAGGAATCAACATGCCCAAAGGTAACTGGAAGAGCCTGGCATTGTTAGCAAGTGTTTCAGCCGCTGCCGCTCTCCTTTTCATAATCTCCATCTTCTCGCTTCTAAAGCTTCCCATATTGGGATGGACAGGTTTAGCTCCATGGGCTTTCATGCTGCTTCTCACTCTGGCAGCCAGCCGCTTAACCGTACCCTTAGCCAAAGAGGATGGGGTCAGCCAGTGCCATAAATCGGTTGCGGATACTTTTATTTTCCTGGCCGTAATGATCTACGCCATTGCTCCTGCGGAGAGTTTAGGGCCAGCTATTGTTTTAGCAGGGGCTATCGGATTTATCTCATCCTGTCAAAATGCGGAACGTCGAATCACTGTTTTCACGACCGGCTCTGCAATTATCTCCACGGCTGTCGCGGCCTTCCTTTACAGATTTATTGTTGACCTACTCGCGTCGCATCTCACGTACGGCGACGTGCAGAAGCTATCTTTAGGAATGCTTCTAGTGCCGCTGTGCGTGCTGGCGCTCGTTCAATATTTTCTTAGCACGATTGCTACTGCGGCCTACATTGCTTTCGAAGAAGGAAAAAACCGGATTGCGCTTTCAAGAGACAGCCTGATCTGGACTTCGTTGACGCAGTTGGGCGCTGCCGCCTCCGCCGCGCTATTTTATTCAGCGCTTCACGAAAGCAGTATTGCGTCCGTATTCGTAGGGCTTGTGATAATCAGCCTTATCTATCTGCTCTATCGCTTCGACGAAAAGCGAGTGGAGGAAGTCAGGCGAGCCGAGACCGAGAAGGCCACTCATCTTAAAGAGATGGCAGAGCTTCACATGAATACGATTGAGTCGCTCGCCATAGCAATTGACGCTAAAGACCAGACGACGCACGGCCACGTTCGCCGCACGCAGATTTATGCGACCGAGATGGGCAAGCTGCTGAGCGTGAAGAAATCGGAATTACAGGCGCTACAGGCCGGAGCACTCTTGCACGACATAGGCAAGCTTGCCGTCCCCGAATACATACTGAACAAGCCGGGCAAGCTCACGGAATCAGAGTTCGCAAAGATGAAGATTCACCCGACCGTGGGCGGCGACATATTGAAGCGCGTTAACTTTCCCTATCCGGTCGAGGACATAGTTCGCTACCACCATGAGAAATGGGACGGGACAGGATACCCGAAGGGCTTGAGAGCCGAGTCCATCCCGCTGGTAGCGCGAATAATCTCCGTGGTCGATTTCTACGACGCAACGCGCTGCGACCGTCCTTACCGCAAAGGCATGACGCGCGAAGATTCGCTCTCGCTTCTGCGCAAGATGGCAAGCACTTCATTCGACCCCAAAGTCGTTGATATGTTTATCAAACATGTCGAAAGGTTCGACAAGCTGATTGATGCTCAGGATATTCAGGAGCAGGTCGCTTCCGAGTTTGTGGAAGATATGACGGGCGCGAGACCAGACGCCGGTCTTGCTTCTGAAATTCTGGGCGCGCCGGTTAACGACGACTCTGCGGGATTCCGCTCCATCACAGAAGCGCAGCGCGAAGTCTTCGCCCTGCACGAGATCGCGCAAACCATAGGCTCGTCGCTTAATCTTCAGGACACTGTGACGCTCGTCGCAAGCAAGCTGCGCGCAATCGTTCCTTTCGACACCTGCGTCATCTACATTGTTGATGACAAGAACGGGAAAGCCTTCCCTGCGCACGTTGCGGGCGACCACGAAGAGATTTTCCTGCGGCGGCGTATGACAGTGGGCGACGGTATTACGGGCTGGGTCATAGCCAACTCTCGCTCAATGTGCAACGCATCGCCGGAGCTTGATATGGTAGGCGTGCCGGACGATGTGACAAGAACTTTCCGTGGCGTGCTGGTCTCGCCGCTCATACGCGAGGACGGAGCGTTCGGCGCAATCTCGCTCTATTCCAAGAGCCGCACTTCTTACACTACAGAGCACGTTCGTCTTCTTGAATCGGTTTGCCAGCATGCTTCATCTGCGCTCAATAACGCTCTGACGTTTGAGAAGACGAAGGAGAGCGCGCTCACAGACACGCTCACAGACCTTCCCAATGCGCGTGCTTTCTACATGATGCTCGAACAGCGTATTGCAGAGTGCCAGCGGCTGAACAAAGAGTCGCTCGCTGTAATCAGCATGGACGTTGACGATTTCAAGAAAGTGAACGACACATACGGTCATGCCGTAGGCGACCGAATGCTTGCCAGCGTTGCTTCCGTAATCAAGAAAGAGTTGCGGCAGATGGACATTCTCACGCGCTACGCGGGCGACGAGTTCGTTGCGATCATGCCTATGGCTTCGAATGTGATGGCTACTATGGTAGGAGAGCGAATTCGCGCAGCCGTGCAATCATATAAGTTCGCGGTTAGAACCGGTCGTTCGATTGATGTTGGATTGAGCATAGGCATCTCCTGCTTCCCCTCCGACGGCGAGACTACAGAAGAGCTTCTGACTGCTGCCGCGCGTAACATGCAGCACGACAAGCACGCTCGCAAAGTTCTCCCAACGCTTTCGGCCACACCGACCGCCAGTTCTTTCGATACTTTCCGATAATTCCAGTCCTTCAACAGCTAAAAGGCGCACATCGCAGCATTAATCGCGCGGTGTGCGCCTCTTTTTTTCATACGCTTTTGCACTGCGTCGCGCGACTCGCGTATAATCCAGCACATCATAATTGGCTCTGAAACGCATTACTAGACGTGAACGTTTCCCCGCAATCACGCATAAATAGCTTTTTACCTACAGTCTGTCAGAGTCTGCGAAAAGAGTTGTGAGAGAGAAAAACTGATGAGCAAACAATCTGCACCAAGCAAGTCCAGAGCTGGAGCCGAAGAGCGCAGTTCCACAGGCGTTATGGAAACGGCCACGCCGGAAGCTGAAACCGCCCAGCCTCAGCAGCAACATGAAGAGAAGAAGCAGGAGCAGAAAAGCAGAATTGATGAGCAAGACGGCGAAGAGCTTCTGCATCTACTTTATCAAATGATCCTCATTCGACGCTTTGAGGAGAAGTCGGCTGAATCTTACAGTCTGGGAAAGATAGGTGGTTTCTGCCATCTCTATATAGGGCAGGAGGCCGTTGCGGTTGGAGCACTGGCAGCGCTTCGCCCGGACGATTATGTGCTGACGAGTTATCGCGATCACGGGCATGCGCTGGCAAAGGGAATGTCTGCGGACGAAATCATGGCAGAGCTTTACGGTAAGGCCGGAGGATGCTCGGCAGGCAAAGGCGGCTCGATGCATCTTTTCGACGCTGGCGTGAATTTCCTTGGAGGCCACGCGATTGTTGGCGGGCAGATTCCTCTGGGCACAGGCATAGCTTTCGCAACCAAGTACAAGGGGACGGATCAGGTCACACTCTGCTTCTTCGGCGAGGCGGCGGTCAATCAGGGCGCTTTCCACGAATCCTTGAACATGGCTCAACTCTGGAAGCTTCCATGCATATACATCTGCGAGAACAACCAGTACGGGATGGGCACTTCGCTTAAGCGAGCAATGTCGCTATCGGATGTTTCGCTCAAATCACACGCCTACGACATCGCTGGCGAATCCGTTGACGGGATGGACGTGCTGGCGGTGCGCGATGCAGTTGCGCGGGCAGTCGAGCGAGCGCGCAAAGATAACTTGCCGACTCTACTTGAAGTTCGCACCTATCGCTTCATGGGCCATTCGATGTCCGACCCCGGCAACTACAGAACCCGCGCCGAGATCGAAAAACATCAGGAGCGCGACCCCATCAAGCTCTTTACTTCAAGCTTACGAGAGAAAGAGATTCTGGACGACAAGGCGCTTGAAGAGATAGAGGCGCGCGTGCGCGAAGAGGTCGAGCACGCAGTTCGCTTCGCAGAAGAAAGCCCCGAACCCGCTCCTGAAGAACTTTACACAGATGTGTACGCAGATTCGTGAATCGTAAATCGTAAATAGAAAGGCACGAATTGTGAATCGTGAGCCGTGAATAGAAAAAGCAAGCTGCAAAGCTCTTCAACCTCTATTCACGATTTACGATTCACGATTCACGAAAAAAATGGCAGTTATCACGATGCGCGAAGCGCTCAACCAGGCGTTGCGGGAAGAGATGAACCGCGACGAGACTGTTTTTCTGATGGGTGAAGAGGTCGCCGAATATCAGGGCGCTTACAAAGTGACGAAAGGCTTGCTGGAAGAGTTTGGCGATAAGCGTGTGATTGATTCGCCTATCACAGAGCTTGGCTTCGCCGGATTAGGCGTCGGCGCGGCTATGGTCGGACTGCGCCCTGTCATAGAGTTTATGACCTTCAACTTCAGCATCCTTGCTACTGACCAGATAATAAACTCAGCCGCCAAGATGCGATACATGTCCGGCGGGCAGTTCAAAATCCCCATAGTCTTTCGCGGCCCGAACGGCTCTGCCTTTCAGGTCTCGTCGCAACACTCTCAGGCGCTTGAATCATGGTATGCCTACTTCCCCGGCCTGAAAGTCGTCATGCCTTCGACTCCGGCGGACGCAAAAGGACTTTTGAAGAGCGCCATACGCGACGACAATCCCGTCATCTTCATGGAGCAGGAGCGCATGTATGGCAACAAGGGCGAAGTCCCCGATGACGAAGATTTCATCATCCCTCTGGGCGTCGCTGACGTAAAGCGCGAGGGTAAGGACGCAACCATCATCGCTCGCTCGCTGACCGTCCCGCTCGCTCTTAAGGCCGCAGAGGAGTTGGAGAAGCAGGGCGTCTCGTGCGAAGTCATTGACCCGCGCACCATTCGCCCCCTGGACATCGAAACCATCATCAACTCCGTGAAGAAGACCAACCGCGTAGTCATAGCCGAAGAGTCGCATCCCTTCTGCGGCGTCGGAGCGGAACTCAGCGCAGAGATAGCCGAGCGCGCCTTCGACTTTCTGGACGCGCCCGTGCGCCGCCTTTCAGGTGCAGACGTGCCCATGCCCTACGCAAAGAATCTTGAAAAGGAAGCAATCCCCGGCGTCGATAAGATCGTCGCTGCCGTAAGAGAAGTAGCATATTTGGATTAAGTGATAAGTGAATCGTGAATAGAAAAACGAACTCCTAAAGCTCTTAACCTCTATTCACGATTTACGATTTACGATTCACGGCTTTCAAAGGATACACGAATGGCGACTCAGGTTGTGATGCCGAAGCTCTCTCCCACGATGGAGGAGGGACAATTAGCGCGCTGGCTGAAGAAAGAGGGCGATAAAGTTTCCGTAGGCGAGCCGATTGCCGAAGTTGATACGGACAAGGCCACTATGGAGATGCAGGCGTTGGGCACAGGCGTGCTGCGTAAGATTCTGATTAAAGAGGGCGAGACTGCGCCGCTAGGACAGATCATAGCAATCATCGCGGAACCTGACGAAGACATATCTGGGCTTGTCGGCAAAGCAGAATCAGGGCAGGCCGAGAACAAAGAGAGAATTGAGCATAAGGTGGAAGCCGGTGGTGGCGGCGCTGAGCAGGAGTTAGCGCAGGTGGTTCCGGGCGGCGAAAGAACGCAGGAGACTGTTAAAGGCGCTCCGCTCCGAGGAGATACAGGCGGCGCTCCGTCTTCGCAAATTCAGGACAACTCTGCTCAAGAATCAAGAGAAGCATCGGGCAATGGCTCTTCCATCTCAGCAGGCGAAGGCAGACGGCTCATAGTGTCGCCACTGGCTGCGAGAATGGCAGCAGATGCAGGCATCAATCTTCGCACGTTAACGGGCAGCGGCCCCGGCGGCAGGATAGTCAAAAAGGATATTGAAGCCGCGATGCAGACCGTCAGCCAGCAGCAGCCTCAAGCCGTGCGCGCAGCAGAAGCCCACGCATACCAGCAACCGCAGGTTCAGGGCGCGTCAGCTTACCGCGACGAGCCAATGACGCAGATGCGCCAGACGATTGCGCGTCGTCTAACAACCTCGCTTGGGCCAATCCCACACTTCTTTCTCACTTCGGAGATCGAGATGGATCAGGCCGCAGAGATGCGCCGTCGCATCAACGAGCTTGACCCGCAACTGAAGATAAGCATCAACGACATCATCATCAAGGTCGCGGCTGCCGCTTTGATTCAGCACCCGCAGGTCAACGCATCGTTGCAGGAAAGGAGCCTGAGATACTATGAGAGCGCGGACATAGGCGTCGCCGTCGCAATTGAAGACGGATTGATTACGCCCGTAGTGCGCGCTGCCGAGCGCAAAACCTTGAGCCAGATTGCAAGTGAAGTCAGAGAACTGGCCGAGCGCGCTCGCTCGCGCAAACTTCGTCCTGAAGAATATACGGGCGCGACATTTTCCATAAGCAATCTGGGTACGCTCGGCATTGACGAGTTCACAGCCGTCATCAATCCGCCCGAAGCCGCAATTCTAGCCGTAGGCGCGATGACGCCGAAGCCCGTCGTTCGTGATGGCGAGATAGTGGTCAGACAGTTGATGCGCGTAACGATGTCCTGCGATCACAGGGTCATTGACGGCGCTACGGGCGCGCGATTTCTTCAAACTTTCAAACGCATACTTGAAAACCCACTCTATCTTATCGTCTGAGCGCGGCGGTCGTGCTATGAAAACGGGCGCATACGGCAGGCGCGGCGGCGCAGCCCCTCATCTTGCGCTCATAATCGTACAAATTGTATTCGGGACATGGCCCATCGTCGGCAAAATAGCCTTGCGCGCTCTGCCAAGCACAGGGTTGGTCGCATTCCGCGTGGGCGGCGCTGCAATCGCCTTCTTGCTTCTTCGAACGATTGTCGGGCGCGTGGAAATAGAGAGCCGTAGAGACTATTTCCTGATAGCTCTTTACAGCTTGCTAGGTGTCGTCCTCAACCAGTTTCTCTTCGTCAAAGGTCTTTCGCTTTCTACTGTCATCAATTCTACATTGATCGGAACGACCATTCCCGCCTTCGCGCTTCTAATCAGCATAGCTCTGGGTTTCGATTCCATGTCATGGCGCAAAGCGCTAGGTATTGCTCTTGCGGCTTGCGGCGTAATTTATCTGGTTGACCCGCTGCGGGCAGATTATTCAGGCGGGCACACCGTTGGCAATCTTCTGCTGCTCGCCAACTCTGTGGCCTATGGCGCTTACATAGCCATCTCGAAAGATTTGGTGAAGAAATATGGAGCGCTGACCGTCATCACATGGATATTTGTATTCGGAACACTCGTTACTATCCCGGTCGGCGGGTACGAGATGACGCAAACTTCGCTTCAGAACGCAACCATGCAGACGTGGATTGCCGTCGCATACATAATCCTTGCGCCGACAGTTGGCTGCTACTATCTGAACGCCTGGGCGCTTGCGCGCGTAGAGCCTAGCACCGTAGCTGTCTACGTCTACCTGCAACCTCTGATAGCATTCGCCCTGGCGCCCTGGATTTTGCAGGAGACATGGAACAGGCGAACGTGGGTCGCAACCCTGCTCATCTTCGCGGGCGTCGCGCTCGTCATAAGCCGCACGAAGAGCAAGGCCATAGAAGAGATGTCGGAGCACCCCGAAGCAATGAGCCACTGAAGAAAGTGCAGAATGCAGAATGATGAGTAATGAACAAGAAGAGGTTGTCTTTAATTCATCACTCTGCACTCTGCATTCTGCATTCTGCACTGCTCTTCCTATGCTCTTTTCACGACTCGAACATTCGGCTTTGCCTCTTCGTCGGCTAGCTTTCTCAACTCGAAGAGCTTCATCAGCGCTTCGACGGGCGAAAGCGAGTTGATGTCTGTGGCAATAAGCTCGCGTGTGATTCTGGATTGACGTTCAGGTGATTGCGAACTGTCCGGCGCAGTTTCTTTCGTAGAGCTTTTCTCTTTAGCTTCGTAGTGGATAAGAAGCTCTTCTGCGCGCCGAACCACAGGGCGAGGCAGTCCGGCCAGTTTCGCTGCATACACGCCATAGCTTTTCTCTGTCCCGCCCGGACTAATCCTGTATAGAAAGACAAGCTCGCTTCCCTCTTCAGCTATCTCAACATGAAAATTCATGAGACGCGGCAGGACATCTTCAAGTTCGGTCAACTCATGATAGTGAGTGGCAAATAGCGTCTGTGAACGAACGCCGGGGTGATTGTGTATGTATTCAAGAACAGCGCGAGCAACCGATAGGCCGTCGTAGGTGGAAGTGCCGCGCCCAAGCTCGTCCAGAAGTATCAACGAGCGCGGCGTCGCGTTGTGAAGAATCTGCGCGGTCTCGATCATCTCTGTCATGAAAGTCGATTCGCCGCTGCCCAGACGATCATAAAGACCTATGCGTGTAAAAATGCGGTCGCATATACCAAGCCTTGCTTCTCGCGCAGGAACGAAGCAGCCCGCCTGAGCCATTAACACAATCAACGCGGCCTGTCGCAGGAATGTTGATTTGCCGGACATGTTCGGCCCGGTTATCAGGGCTATCTGCGGCCCGGTGTCGCCTCCAAGCTTCATGTCATTAGCCACGAAAGGATGCTCGGCAAGGATTCTCTCAAGCACTGGATGGCGGCCATCTTTAATTTCCAGACCGGCGGTTTCAGAGATGATTGGACGAACGTAGTTGAACTCACGAGCAATTTCAGCGAATGAAGCGATTACGTCAAGGTACGCGAGCGTGCTCGCGGCAGCAAAAACTTCAGCGCGCGATTTGCCGACCTCTGAGCAGACCTGTCGAAACAGGCTCGCTTCCAACTCTGCGATTCTCTCCTGCGCGTTAACAACGAGCGCTTCGTACTCTTTCAATTCCAGCGTGATGAATCGCTCCGATTGTGCCAGAGTCTGCTTGCGCCTGTAATCTTCGGGGACTAGATGCAGGTTGGGTCTGGTTACTTCAATGAAATGGCCGAAGACCTTGTTGTAGCCAACGCGCAAACTTTTAATCCCCGTGCGTGCGCGCTCGCGCTGCTCCATCTCTGCCAGAAAAGTCCTGCCATCGCGCAGCAGCCCACGCAAGCGATCAAGCTCTTCCGAATAGCCCGCGCGGATTACGCCCACATGTTCAGAGGTACGCCTCGGCAATTCATCTGAAATAGCCGAGCGAACCAGTTTCGAGACATTCTCGCAAAGCGGCAGGCTCGCAAGCAGAGCGCCGAAACGCTTAGCTTCCCTCTGCAAAACTGAGCGTACACGCGGAATAGTTTCTAAACTCTGGCACAGGGCTAATAGCTCCTGCGCAGAGATTATCCTTGAGCGAGCGCGAGCCGAAAGCCGCTCAAGATCGTGAATCGTTGAAAGCGCCGCACGAATCTCAGCGCGCGCCCTGTCGCTCTCTACGAACCACGCTACATGCTCTTGACGTTGCACAATCTCTGCAACATCAAGTAAGGGCTGGCGCAGCCAGCGGCGCAAAAGTCTTCCGCCCATAGCCGTCTCAGTTTTGTCCAGAGTAGCCAGCAGGCTCACGCACCCGGCGTCCACGTCGAAAATCTCAAGACTCCGAACGGTCTGCGTGTCCAGCGTCATGAAGCTATCTGTCTGGTATCTGGCTAGACGTATGAGTTGATCAGATGAGTCGTTCCGCGTTTCCTGAAGATAGGTCAGTATAGCGCCAGCCGCTCGAACTGCGAGCGGCCATTCGCTCAGGCCGAAAGGTTTCAGGCTGCGCGCACCGAAATGTCTGAGAAGCGTCGAGCGGGCGTTGTCGTAAGCAAAAACGGGATCGCGTAGCCGCGTTACGAATCCGGGCAGCGCGTCGCTTTCTGCCTCCGCGCCTGTTTTAGATACGAGCACTTCTGAAGGCGCAATGCGCTGCAATTCAGGGAGCGCATCTGTAGCATCAAGCTCAGTCGCTGCGAATTCCCCTGTGGACACGTCCGCATATGCTATGCCAGCACGCTTTCCATCAATCACTATACCTGCGAGAAAATTGTTGGCCTTGCTTTGAAGAAGTCCCGGCTCAATTATAGTTCCGGGCGTAACTACGCGCACAACGTCTCGCTCAATCAGATTGCGCCCCTGCTCGCCCTTCGTAGGTGTCGCGCTCAGTTGCTCGCAGATGGCAACGCGGTGGCCGCAGGAGATCAATTTTGAGAGGTGGCGCTCCAGACTGTGATACGGAATCCCCGCCAGTGGCACGCGCATGTTCTTGCCCATTGGCTTCGAGGTGAGAACTATGTTCAATTCTTTCGATACAAGGCGCGCGTCGTCGTCGAATGTTTCGTAGAAATCGCCTATGCGGAAAAGTAGTATCGCGTCCGGGTGGCGACGCTTTATCTCAAGATACTGTTTGTGCAGCGGAGTATTGGCCGTCATCACTCGAAGATTTTCGTCAAAAGCTCTTCGACCGATGTGAGGGCGCGGTGAAGTTTATGAAGTTGCTCGAAGCTCATGATTGAAGTCACGCGGCCTATTTCGTGAAAAGCCCCGGTGCGCGCCATGCTCATAGAGCGAAGCGCCCGGTTCGTATCTCGCTCGCTTGCGATGATTAGGAAAGGTTTTGAACGCTGCGCTTCATATGCTCGTTTCAGTTTCGCAAGCGCCGCATCAATGTTTCCCTTGTGCTGCACCTCGAAGACGTGGCTCAGACGCGGGCTTGTTTCGTCAGCGCGCCATACTACATCATAAAACTCGAACTCGCTCTCGGCGTGGTAGCCCAGCACGCGCCCGATGTCCAGAAGCATTCGCTGAACGTCGCCATGCGTGAAAGATTCAGGGCGCTCAATCTCGCGGCCATTATTATCCGGCAAAGAGAGCGCCGGGGCTTCTTCCGACGCGCGTTTCCTTCCCGTCAGAGTTATTCTCCACAGCCCGCGCACGCGCTCAATCTCTCGCTTCTCCTTAAGCTGGCGACCTGCGCGCTGCACCACTCGCCTCCACTGCTCGCGATGGCCGTTGCCATTCGCATGCACTTCGCTTTTATCAAGCTGCGGGAAATATCCTGCAAGCCTTTCGTAGAGAAAGCGCACGTCTTCGACGCCGCCCGTAGCGATCAGCTCTTGCAGAATCGGCAACTCGACGCGCGCAGCGCCCGGATACGCCATCTCTCTTAAAATTCTCGGGAATCTTCAGGGTGAAGAAGGCCGAAAGCTCTATAACAAAACGTTCGACTTCTGCAAACAAATTACAGGAGATGCGCACACTTCGGCAAGCGTGGAAAAGCGCAAAGGCGAACGATTGAATGACTTTAGTCTCCAACCGCTCGCCTCTGTCTTTGAGATTTAAGCTGATGCTCTATGCAGCCCTGGTTGCTTCCAGCAGACCAAACGATTCTTTGATCTCGTCGGATTCTAATGTATCGCGCTCCATCAGTCCTTCGACGAGCCGCGCTATGCAGTCGCGGCGTGCGTCAACAATCTCGCAGGCACGAACCATCTGCGCGTTTATAATCTCGTTTGTGGCCTGCTCGATTCTGTCCAGAAGAGCCTGGCTGTGCGGGTCTTCCGGTTTGCCAAGATGGATTGGCCCAAGCGGACTCATGCCGAATTCTGCGACCATGCGGCGCGCAATTTCAACAGCGCGCTCTATGTCGTTGGAAGCTCCCGCCGTCATGGTGTCAAGCAACACCTGCTCGGCAGCGCGCCCGCCAAGAAGCATAGCTATCTGATCCTCAAGATACTCGCGCTTCTTCATCAAGCGGTCACGTTCCGGCAGCGCCTGCGTTACGCCTAGAGCGCGCCCGCGCGGCAGAATTGAGACCTTGTGAATCGGATCGCCGTTTTTGACTTCCAATCCGACTGCAACGTGCCCTGCCTCGTGCACTGCTGTCGCGTAGCGCTCGTCGTCGTCCATCATGAAGCCTACGCGCTCCGCGCCCATCAGAATCTTGTCGCGCGCGTATTCTACATGCGGGCGACCGATTGCTTCCGAGCCGTCACGAGTCGCTGCGATAGCAGCCTCGTTCAGAAGATTGGCGAGGTCTGCGCCGGAAAAGCCCGGCGTCCCGCGCGCTATCCATTTAAGATCAAGCCCCTGTTCCAGTTTGAGATTTCGCGCGTGAACTTTCAAAATCTCCTCACGCCCGCCAGCGTCTGCCAGATTTACGGCAATCTCGCGGTCGAACCTGCCGGGGCGCGTCAAAGCGTTATCCAGAATGTCCGGACGGTTGGTAGAGGCTATGACGACAACACCGCTGATTTGATCGAAGCCGTCCATCTCCACTAATAACTGGTTGAGCGTCTGATCCTGATCGGCTGAGGCCGAATCGTTACCACGCCCGCGCTGCCGACCAAGCGCGTCAATCTCGTCAATGAAGATTACGCATGGCGAAAGCTTGCGGGCTTCCTCGAAGAGACGACGAACTCGCGCCGCGCCAAGTCCTGCGAACTTTTCCTGAAAACTTGAGCCTGAAACCGAAAGGAATGGCGCACCGGCTTCGTTTGCTGCCGCACGCGCGAGCAGCGTCTTTCCGGTTCCCGGAGGGCCAACCAGAAGTATGCCGCGAGGAGCGCGCCCGCCCAGGCGACCGAACTTTAAGGGGTCGCGCAGGAACTCGATTGTTTCGGCTAGTTCAGCACGTGCTTCGTCAACGCCGGCTACGTCTGTAAAAGTTACAGCCTGCTTTCCGTTGAAGTCTTCAAGCTTGAAATTGCCGCCGCGACCGCCCATGCTTGCGTAGACACGCCAGCCAATGAATCCGCATAACGCCAGCATCATTGCCGGGAAGAGCCAGCTCATAGCCGTAGAGAGCGCGCTTGGCTTGAGCGAGTGGAATTCGACCGGAACGTTCTTCTTCGCGAAGACTCCGACAATCTCCTGTTGCGCAGCCTCGCTGGTCACCACGGCCTGAGCGATAGAGCCATCTGCGGCAGTGACAGTCAACGTCTCGCCGTCAACTATTAGTGAAGCAGCGTTGGGCGATTCGCTGATTGCACGCAACTCCGTGTAATTGATGGTGCGTACTGAACTTTGGTGACGCTGGTAGAAAGTCACCAGGCTCGCAACGGCAAGGAGCAGAAATAGCCCCAGCGCTATAGCAAGGCTTGGTTTCTGTGTACGGGGGATTAATCGAGCAATAGGGGACGGCATAAAATCTCCAAAAGCTGTACGGACTTTTAAGGGGAAAAGTCCTCAAGCGCAGAATCAAACTAGAAAGGTAACGTGGTTGAGAATTGTTAGCAGATTGTTGGCGGAATTGCTCACAACCTCGTGCGCCCGGAAAACCTTGTCCAATCGAACCGGCGTATGCAGCCCCCACATGAGGAGCGCACGCGAATTACACTTTAGCAGCAGGCAGAGAGTTTAGTCCAGCAAATAGTTAGATTATTACCTGCAACAACCTTTCGTAAAGCACCTGAATCCCAACTGCCGAGGCAACAACTGCCAACTCACTTCAACGCACCTTCGGATGAAACAGCCCTCGCTTCGGTTGGCTATTAATTCTGCTAATTCAACTAACGATTAATCTGCTGCTCTAAATTAAAACACGAAGCTCAAATAGTTAGCTGCGATTTCCATACAACAACCGGGGAGTTTTCAGTAAGCGAGAGAAGCTTGACCGAGTATTCTCTTGTTGTAAAAACTGGAAATCAAAGACTTAGAGGTTAAGCTTGGATTATTTCAGGCAGGCTGGCACAGCCATTGCCATACAGGGAGTTCAGTTGACGGAAACATTTTCTGGTAAGAGGACTTTTGAACAAAAAGGAGATGGCGCAATGCTTTGGACGATTCTGGTAATTCTTCTGGTTTTGTGGTTGGTTGGGTTGATAGGACACATCGGCGGCGGACTCATTCACTTGCTGCTGGTCGTGGCTCTTATCGTTTTCGTGATTAACCTGCTCACAGGCCGCCGCACAGTTTAGCAGGGGCTGCAAGATAAGCTCAGGCAAAAATTGTGAGCCGAGTTCTGGGGATTAATGGCTGTCGCTTGAAATGGGAGGACGAATATGCTTTGGACGATTCTGGTGATCCTTCTGGTGCTGTGGTTGCTCGGACTTGTGAGCGGCTACACCGTCGGTGGATTCATACACCTGCTGCTTGTGCTGGCGCTGGTCATTTTCGTGATTAATCTTCTGACCGGCAGACGCACGGTCTAACAACGGGCGATAACGGGACGTAAGATTAAATTTCCCGATATTGAATTGAATGAGGGGATGCCGACTGTATGGTCTGGCATCCCCTTATTTGTCAGAAATCTGAAAGTAGATTTGAATCAAGTGGCGCTATGATTCTCGCCACAGGGTATAGATTTTTCTGCGTATCGTTGTAAGGCGAACGCTCGTAGAAAAACTGTAGCCTTTCGCGCGGGCTTGCCGCGAATCTTGAGTCGGTTGCGACACGCTGCTCGAACTCGCGGCGCAAGGCCGGATCATTCGCCAGCATCTCACGCGCAAGCCTTTCGACGACGTAATCCTCGCCATATTCCTTCTGCTCGAAAATTCCATTCATAAATCCCCATGCGACGAAAGAATCGGGGCCGTCGGGTTCAAGCAAGTGAACCGCTACGTGCCCTGCGGGCTGTGCCAGCGGGACAATCACGGAGCCTGCCGGGAAAAGCCTGCGCTCGCGCACAAGGTTGGTTTTATAGCCCGGCTGAAAACGCCCCTCGAACGGCGCGCCAGGCCACTTCACGTCGCTGAACCTGTAGCTTTCGATTTCAAACGTAGTAGGCGCTTTGAGCCTTTTGAGATTAAGACCGTGCGCTTCCAGAACATCAATCAGGCTCTTCCATTGAGGAGGAACGACGTAGTAGAGCGGCGGCGCGACCGCGACAGATGCGCGCATGTCATCGAACAATGGAACTGTTATGTCCAGAGGCTGCGTGCCGAACACCACACGAACCGCGCCAGAGATTTCACTCAACTCTCTGTGATACTCCACGCCCTTTAGATGGAAAGGAATCGAGTTTTCAGTCAGCGAAAACTGCAACGGATATTTTCTGGCAGGATCATATTTTCGCCCCGCTTCCACTGTTTCCCTGTCCGCATCTTCGACCGCATGCAGCAAGCTTTGCGTGTCGCGGTTCACTTCCTCCAGCGTAAATCGCAGCAGGTCGTAAGTGCCGCGCACCCGCGTGCGATAGTTCTTGAGCATGTGCGTCTCTATCAGCAACCCCGGACGATTCCTGATAGGCGTGTAGCCCGCAGAGTATCTCGGTGTTTGAAGAAAGCCCACAATGCCTGAATTCAGATCGCGGTTGTCACGAAACTCCATGTACGGCGCGAGCAGGTTTCCCGCTGCTTCGGTTGCCGGAACAATTCGCCCGTCGAATGCGGCTCGCTCCCAGGCCAGGACTGAAGGCGGCGCGTTCTCGTGGTGCTCGTATTGATAGGTGACGTTGTAGCGATAATCGGCTCCGTCCGTGACGTGACAATCAACGAACAGGTCCGGGTTCCATTTGACCCAGAGCCGCAGCCACGCGCGAGTCTCCGGCGCGTCCGCCTTCATGTAATCGCGATTCAGATTCAGATTCTCGGCGGTCGTGCGCCAGCCCATCTCTGTTGGCCCATTCTGGTTAATTCGATTGTAAGAGCCGAATCGCTCGTGCCCGTCCGTGTTGTAAATCGGAATGAAAAGCAGAACGACGTGATCCAGCAGGCCGAGCCGGGTCTTCGTAATCGCAATGTCGCGCAGCAACGCAAGGCCGGCATCTTTTCCATCGGATTCGCCTGCATGTATACATGCCTGAATCAACACTACAGCCTTGCCTGCGCGTCTGGCAGATTCGGGCGTGAATGTTCCGCCGCTCGCGGCAACCAGTAGCGGCAAATCTCTTCCCTCGCCGCTTCTGCCAAAGGTTGTGTAGCGAATTAAATTGGACGATGATGCCAGCTTCTTACTGAATGCTATTGTCTCATCATAGCGCGGCGTCTCGCGGTAGTCCGTCCTTTCGGCATGAGTCTGCCATTCGGGCGGCACGGGAGGTGAAGGACTTTGAGCCATAGTTTTTGAAGAGAAGAACAGTATAAAAGAGAAGAACAGAGTCAAGCTACGAATAGAAGTATCTGACCGGATCATAATAATTCTCCAGGCTGAAAAGATAAATTCAGAACTTAAAGCGCAAGCAAGTTATTTGCGGCTTACTATACCCCGTAGTGACACTAAGGCAAACACTGAAATGTTTTACTTATAAAGCGGCTTGGGGTTAAGGTTGAATAAAATGTGGACTGTTCCTTAGCTTTTTTTCAATCTTAATCCCAGCCCTTTGCCTCATTCACCGCGTATGATGCACAATTGGATTATCACTTTGACAGCAAATTTCCCGTTCTGAGGTTTTGAATGTTTTTTCGCCCCGGTGCTCGTCACATAATTTTCTATATTCTGATTCTTGCTGTATTTGCCGGGAATGTCCCTGCGCTTCCCATTCCGCTTTCTTCTAGCAATCCCGGCAATTTCAGCAGACGTGATTCGCACAACAGGCTGCTTGGCCCGGCGCATCCGCGCCCGCCGCGCACCTACGACGTTCAGCATTATACTCTTCGCTCGCGCTTCGACGTTGCGAACAAAACCTTGATTGGCGACGAAACAGTCGCGCTCAAACCGCTTGCCGCAGGGTTCAAATCGTTCGAGCTTGATGCTGCTGCCATGCAGATTGAATCCGTGACTCTCGACGGCAGCAACAAGACCTTACAATGGACGCAGCCGCCGGAACGTCTCTCAATCGCATTAGACCGCGCTTACGAGCCTGCGGAAACCATAAGCGTCCAGATCAAATACCGCGCGACTTCGCAGCAGCGCGGCCTCTTCTTCATACAGCATGGCAGCGTTGGGAAAGGCGGGACTCAGGATGTCCAAATCTGGACTCAGGGTGAGCCGGAAGATAATCACCTGTGGTTTCCCTGCTACGACTTTCCCGATGACAAAGCCACAAGCGAGCAGTACATCACAACAGGCTCGAATCAGATAGCCATCTCGAACGGCCAGCTACTGGAGACTACGAATAACGATGACGGCACGCGCACGTTCCACTGGAAGATGGATGCGCCCCATTCCAGCTATCTTATGTCGTTCGTCGTAGGCGATTATGTGAAGCTCACAGACACCTATAAGAATGTCTCTGTGGAATACTACACGTATCACGGCACTGAGGCGCAGGCTCGTCGCTCGTTCTCTAAGACGCCGCAGTTGATGGAACTTTACAGCCGTCTTCTCAACTACGAATATCCCTACACACGTTACTCGCAGACAATAGTTTCGCAATTCGTCTTCGGCGGAATGGAGAACATAACTTCAACCACACAGGCCGACACAGAGATTCTGCGCAACGTCTCGGATGAATCCCCTTTCTCTCCAAACATTCTTGTGGCGCACGAATTGGCGCATAGCTGGTTTGGTGATCTGGTGACGTGCAAGAACTGGGCTAACCTATGGCTCAACGAAGGCTTCGCAACATTCATGGAGGCCGTTTTTATTGAAGAGCAGCGCGGACATCTGGCCTATTTGACGGAGATGCGCGGCAACCAGTACAGCTATTTTAATGAGGACGAAGTAAAATACAGGCGTCCGCTGGTTTACGACCGCTATCAATCGCCCAACGACCTGCTGGACACGACCACATACAAAAAAGGCGCTTTCGTCATACACATGCTGCGCGAACAGGTAGGCGACGAGGCGTTCTGGAAAGCGCTGAACCGCTACTTGAATAAGTATAAATATCAGAACGTTGATTCGTCGGACTTGCAGAAAGTTTTTGAAGAAGTTTCGGGGCAGAAGCTGGACTGGTTCTTCGAGCAATGGGTTTACAAGGCGGGCTACCCTGAGCTTCGCGTGCGCTCGAATTACGACGAGCGCAGGAAGCAACTGACATTAGATGTCGAACAGACGCAGGAAGCCGACGACATCACGCCCGCCGTCTTCCGTCTGGCGGTTGACGTAGACATAATCACCACAGGCGGCACCATCACAAAGCGCATAGAGATTACCGGGCGCTCACAACGTTTCATTTTCGATGTGAACACAAGACCGCAGGCGGTTGATTTCGACCGCGCCTTGAGAATCATGAAGAAGCTAGACCTTCAACAACCAGCAGCAATGGCAGCATAAAGGGAGCCAGCACCGCTCAAGAGAATATCTCAAAATAACTTTGCGCCCTTCTTAGCGTCTTGGCGTCTCCAGCGTGAGATGGTTTTTCACGCTGGAGGCGCAAAGGCGCTAAGAAGAACGCAATGAGTTGATTCTATGATTTTGAAATACTCTCTTAGCTGACCCCGCTTTACGAACTCAAACGAAGCGTCTTACCACACGATCTACAAACGACTCTACGCTTCGCGTTGAGCGTGGCGCAGGCAGAGCAGCGCAGGTACATTGTCTTTGCGAACCAGTTTGTAACAAGAGCGCTCGCCGCGAGTATAGCGATAAAAACCGCTGCGCTCAGGAGCGTGTCCCTCAACCTTTATACCTCTCGACCATGCCGCGATGATAGGCTTGCCCACGCTCGTATCCACACTTGAAAGCGTTCTCCGAGCACTCTTCGCCATATTGCTTGCGCAGGAACTCGTTCGCTTCGTCGTAAGATTTAGAGCGAGTGGCCGGGTCGAGCGCGGCGACAAAACCGCTGCGATACCTTGCTTCTTCCGCAGCCAGATCGCCTCCCTGCCCTCTGTAATGCTCTGCCTCCGCGTCGCGCAAACCAACCCACCAGCTTTCACGCGCCGCGTCCAGGCTCTCTGCGCCTGCCTGCGCCATAATGGCGCGCGCAGCATCGGCCTGCGTTCCGTCTTCGGCTATGACAACGATAACCGTTCGACCTTGCCTTAGCGCATCTTCGTAAATGTAAAGCTCGTCGTGCGGAATGCCATCGGCAAGATTATTTTCCACTTCTCCGCCAAGCACTGCGCCCGTTGCTGCGCCTCCTGCTCCCAGTAGCGCTGCGCCAAGAAGACCCGCCGCGAAGATTGGGCCAACTCCGGGAATGAAAAGGCTCGCGGCAGCCGCGCCAATTTGCATCCCTCCGGCGATTCCAATTGCGCCGCCTACAGTCCCGCCAATGGCCGAACCCATTCCGGGCTGCTCCGTTTCCGTTGTGGGCACTGTTGACTCGATCTCTTCCGGCGTTGTGCCGGGCGTGAGCAGGTTGATTTTTTCCGTAGAGACGCCAGCCGACACGAGATTCTGAACTGCGCTCTCGGCCTGCGCGCGGGAACGAAAGATTCCAGCGACGGTTTCCATTCCTTTTGCCCTCCCTTTTCCTTTGTCCTGTTTTTCGATTAGTTGTATAACGATTCGCCTTACTCTTTCAAGTAGATGCTTTCACTGTAAGCGGTATCTATACATTCTTGAGTGAAATGTTAAAGATAATTCACCACAGAGACACAGAGTACACTGAGATAGCACAGAGACATTCAACTCTCTGTGTAATCCTTGTGCTCTTCGGTGGTGAATCTCAACTCTCTACTTATTCAAGAATGAGACGGTTATTGAGTCTGGCATGCTTAGCGTGGTAAAGTATTCATGTTAGGAACAATAAGCGGAAAGGCGCTCGCGGAACAATTTTTATATGATAGAGATCGTTGATAAGCATTGGCCCATGTCCGAAGGCGACGGCAAAGCCACGCGCAAGCGAAAGCCGCGCATACTAGCCATCACCACAGATTGCTGCACGGGCTGCGCAGGCTCGCCCGCCTGCATAGAGTATTGCCCGATTGAAGCCTGCATGTTCTGGGTTCCAGATGAAGACCACCCGCCATTCGGTCGCATAGAGGTTGACCCTTATCTCTGCATAGGCTGCCAGAAGTGCATCAGCAAAGGGCCGGACGGCGCATTCCTTGATGGCTGCCCGTGGGATGCTATTGAGATGGTTCCCACAGAGAACTGGGAAGCCATGCACGGTATAGAACTGCCTGACTTACCGCCACCTCCGCCCGCTTAAAACGAAAAGCTTAATGAGAAGCAGACGAGCGGCGTTTGATGGCATCTGCAGTCACCGCCGCTTGCTTTTTGATTCGGACAGGTGTTGATCCGTCACCCCTTGCAAAACTTTCGACCACCGGCAAATCTTCACTCTCGCCGACGAAAGCCAGAGCGACCAATGCGTTCTCTATGCTGTCGGTGTCGGGCGCGATTGAGAATATCTTTTCGGCGGTGGCTACCTGCTCGCCTTCACGTTTCGAGACACTTTGGATTCTACCTGCTACGGGCGAGCGCAGTTCCTGTATCTCTCCATCGCCTCGCCTGATTCGTGCAAGCAGCGCACCTACGGTAACCGGTGAGCCAGAGGGTAAGACGCTGTTCAGTGTCCCTTCTACCGGCGCTGCGACATCGAACGGCTGCAACATCGCCCGCAACTCATTCCTTCCCTTTCCATCGTTGAAATTGACCAGCGCCATTGCAGCATTGCGCCGGACGATTGGCTCTACATCCGTCAGCAATCTTAATAGAGTCGCGTGAAACTCTTCTGAGCTACCGTCTCGCCCCATAACCCATGCGACGGTCTTGCGTATTTCAGACTCTGGACTGTTTGCCAGCGCCACTATCTGCGGATACCAGCGCTTCACGCTCTGGTCATGCTTGCTCATACGCTCTTCTACCTGGGCGAGCGCGTGCTGAACGTGTCGCGTGTTCTGCTGGTCTGCTAGGTACTGGCCCACCTCTTCGTCCGTAAGGTGACGCCCGAACCACGTGCCGTACCATGTAAGGAATGGAACTATGATGAAAAGCGCGGCGACGATTATAAGAGGCAGGGGCGAGCGTCTGCGTGCGTGTGGCGCGCTTGCGGGAAGAGACGCTTCAGGGTTATGCCCGTTTCCTTCCATCCAAAAACCCTTCAGCCTCTAGCCGGAAAAATCTGGTAAAGCATCAAGTAGACGATAACGCCTGTGACCGAAACGTAAAGCCACATGGGGAAAGTCCATCGCGCAATGCGCTTGTGCTGAGTGAAGCGCCCGCGCGCCGCGCGATAGACTGTCAGAAATATTAGAGGAAGAATCAAGATTGCCAGAACCAGATGAGTAAACAGTATGACCAGATAGATCGGTCGTACTACAGGAATTTCAGGGAAGCGTGTTGAGCCATGATAGTAATGGTAGACGACGTAAGAGACCAGAAAAAGCGCGGACGTTGTGAGCGCAGCGATCTGGCAGTTGCGATGAGCCGCCACGCGCTTTCGTCGTATGAACGTGTAGCCTGTGACGAGGAGGACTCCGCTTGTAGCGTTCAGCGCAGCGTTCAGGTGGGGCAAAGCGTAGAGGTAATCACTCATTGAAAAAACTTGAGAGGCGCAGGCTTTACAGGGCTACTGTTCGGCGGGGGAATTTTGATTTCGTAACAACTGTTTGCCTTCGTTCGTCAGCGCGTAAAAATCGTTGCCGCGCTCTTCCAGAACTCCTTCTTTGACCAACCGCTCCACCGTATCGAAAACTTCAGTGCGCGCTTCCGGGTCGTTACCGCCCGCCTCGAACAACTCGTGAAGGTCTAGCTCCTCCTTGCCCAGTTCCGTGAACATTGCGAGCACGCACTCTCTAATCGAACTCATACATTTAACCTTCAATCAGAACTGTTCAGGGTTGGTTCTCCTCAGGGCCTCTTCAAGCGCTTCACCATGTTTTCAACGTCCGGCGGGACTGAGCGTATGGTTCTCTTTTTAATTGCGCGCGCGGGCATGCCCACACTCGCCGGAGGAAGCGCAGCCTGTCCTGCGTCGCCCTGTATGGATGCTGTCGCGGCTTGCGTTGCAACTTCAGCGCCTCTTCGCTTCAAAGGATTTGGCAGAATCCCTGCATCCTTCAACGTCATTATAGGATTGACGAGAAGCACCATTGCGAGCAGCGTGAAAACGACCGTCAGAAACAGACTGTCAATGGTTAAGAAGTTGGTCACAGTGCCCAGAGTAATAACGTTCCACACGACGACGCCCAGGAACGCCAGCGCGAGCACAATGCAGAGGAGGTTCAGTAGAAAACCCTCACGCTTCATCTGACTTCCCTCCCAGAGGACTGTATCTGTCATATCTTCTTCGGAATCGAACTCTAAAAATTTAAGGCCGAAAACTGTTTCATCTAAAATTTCAGTGCTTTGCCTTTGGTGCGGGCTTAGGCTTTTCGACTACTTCAGTGTAGCCGCATCTCTCGCACTGCCACGCAGGGAAAACCGCTTCGGGGTCGCCTGCGCTCTGATAGACAGCCTGGTCGGCGGGGATGATTTTACCATTGCAGTAAGGGCAGACGCGCCCCCTGATGGTCTCGCGCTCTATATCAACGTTAAATTGGTTCTCGGACATCTTCCGGGTCTATTCTATCTTCTCAACCTCAATTCGAGAAAGGCGCAAGCGTGAATGCAAGTTGAACGACGTTCCTGGCCGTGCGCTCAAGAAGACTGACCAGCCTCGCGTTTTACCACACTCGTTCCTCTTCTAAACACGCTCAACCAATTCGAGCGCAACCACCTTTTCAGAATATTCTCTTTCTCAATTCCAGACAGAGCTATCTCTTGAGCGCGTGCGTAGTGCCATATAAGAACGAAAAACCCTGTGAAGAGGATAATCGGTGGAAGAAGAAGAATAAGGCCGCCCAGATTCAACGCGCGCGAAAGCGTCTCGGCATTGGCAGAGCCTGCAACGGCAGCCCTGCACATAGCGCATTGGGCCATAGCGCTTGTGCACGGCGCGAAAAGAGTTAGCGCCAGAAGCGTGCCCCGCCACACGAACCTGTTGTTCCCCGAATATTTCTTCATGGATTTACACCCGTCGTCTGGTCATGCCCGCTGAATTTATATCGCAGCGACGAGGAGCGAAAGCTATCCGGGAAGAAGACGAAAAGAAGGCAGATGCACATTACCATCGCCGGTACGAGCGTGAGAATCAGGCTCAGGCGCTCGAATCTCAGGTGCATGAAGTAGGCCATGATGAGCGCAGCCTTTATGATGGAAAGCCCCAGTAGAATGGTGAGCTTCATCTTCAAATCGAAATGGATGTAGCCCAGGAAAACTTCTACAGCCGTCATCACAAGCAGCCAGACCCAGACTGAAACGAACAGCTTTGTCGTCCCGGCATCGTGCGGTTCTTCTTCCGTGTGTGCGCTCATCCTTTCAGAATCTCCTTCGGGTTAATTCTCTAAAACGACTAACCTCTCACCCTTTGAAATCCACAGACAGCAGGTAGATCATTGGGAACACGAACATCCATACCAGATCAACGAAGTGCCAGTATAGTCCGCTTATCTCCACGTCCTCATGTTTGAGCCGTTTGACCATAACCGCAACGCTCGCCAGATAAATCAGTCCCGTGAAGACGTGGAACATGTGCAGCCCGGTGATTGCGAAAAAGGTCGCGCCGAAAAGCGGCGAAGCGCCGGGCCAGCGATGCGCCCATTCGTCTGGAAGCGCGAAAGGACGAAGCCCTTCGCTTATCAGGTGGTTCCACTCTATCAAGTGCAGAACGATGAATGATGCGCCGCCTAAGATTGTCCCCCAGATCCATTTTCTCGCTCCCGCCTTATCACCGCGCGCAGAAGCTTTCACAGCCATCACCATCGTCAAGCTGGACGATAGCAGGCAGAGCGTCATCACGCTTGAGAAGATGATGCTGGGCCAGAAAGGAAACGGCGTGGGCCAGTTATCGCTGGACGCGCGCACGTAGCTGTAGCCGATCAATAGCGCCGAGAATGTCAGCGAGTCGGAGACTATGAAAAGCCACATCCCCAGTTTCCTGTGGCCGACTCTATAGGGGAACGCACCGCCTCCCCACTCACCCGAAATCACCTGCTCGGCTTGCACCTGTGTTGCCACCTCTTTACCTCCAGAAGAATAGGAGTAAGAACAAGTAAATCCAGAGTCCGTCCATGAAATGCCAGTAGAGCGAAACCGCTCCGGCCAGTGCCAGCCGTTTCTTCTCCTCGAATTCACCCTGCCGTTTACGCCACGTGCGTATCAACAGGTAATCGAGCGCGAAGATTCCGCCGAGAAGATGCAGGCCGTGCGCAGCGGTCAACAGGTAGAAGAAAGAGACGTGCGGGTTCGACGACATATAAACGCCCTGACCTACAAGCTGCCGCCACACAACAAACTGCGATGCCAGAAACCCCAGCCCCAGAAAAACAGTTGCGAGCAACCAGCGACCGTATACGCTCTCTTCGCCCCGCTTCAAACCCTTTCGGGCAATCTCGAATGTAATACTGCTCAACACTATCAGCGCCGTGCTCAGCCACAGCAGGCGCGGTATGACCAATGGCCTCCAGTCGGGCGGTCGCCGGTCGTTGACCCATCCGGCACGGACAATGTAAGCGCTCGTCAGAGCAGTAAAGAGCATAGCAATGCCCGCGAGCGCAACCCACATCCCTATGCGATAGCGATCAGGCTCGAACCTTCCGGCAAGATCGCCGCCTCCGGGGTCGCCGCCATTGCCGCGAGACCCGTGACCGTTAGGCCCGGACTTTCCAGACCCTCTGTCAGCGACTCTCTTCCCCTTTTTCGTTATCTCTTTAGTGCCCGTGACCATCGTGGCCATTACCGCTTGTCCCTTTACTATGCGAAGCTAATTCCGCGTCTGTCTCTGTCTGCATTATAAAATCGTTCGGCGCGCCCGGCACTGCAAATTCATACGGGCCTCTGTAAACCGTCGGAACGACGCCCGCGAAATTGTCGTGCGGCGGCGGCGACGCAGTTGTCCATTCAAGCGTCGTAGCCTCCCACGGATTCTCGCCCGCCTTCTTCCCCTTAAAGATGCTCCAGAAGAAGTTGAAATAGAAGAGCACCTGTGCGACGGCTGTGACGATAGCCGCAACGGTCACGAATTTTACGAGCGGGTCTGCCGGGTCAATGAAATGATAGATTGACTGCCCGTTTTCTGCGAACTGCGCGTAGCGTCGCGGCATTCCAATGATGCCCATGATGTGCATGGGCACGAAGATGGAATAGACTCCTATGAACGTTATCCAGAAATGAATCTTTCCAATTGTCTCGTTCATCATGCGCCCGAACATCTTCGGGAACCAGAAGGACATCGCCGCGAACATGCCGAAGATTGCCGCCACGCCCATCACTAGATGGAAGTGCGCCAGCACGAAATAGGTGTCGTGCATGGGAAGGTCAAGCGAAGTCTGCCCCAGCACCAACCCTGTGATTCCGCCCGCGACAAATAGCGACACGAACCCGATAGCGAATAACATCGGCACAGTGAAGCGAATCTTCGCGCCCCACAACGTGCCCAGCCAGTTGAACGTCTTGATTGCCGAAGGCACGCCGATGGAAAGCGTCAGAATAGAGAAAGCCATAGCCGAATAAGGACTCATGCCGCTGATGAACATGTGATGTCCCCAGACGAAAAAGCCCAGAAGGCCGATGCCGAACATTGCGAATACCATCGCGCGATAGCCGAAAATAGGTTTTCGCGCGAAGGTGGAAAGTATGTGCGATGTCGCGCCCATGCCCGGCAGTATGGCTATGTAAACTTCGGGGTGTCCGAAGAACCAGAAGAGGTGCTGCCAGAGGATTGGCGAGCCGCCCTGATGAGTCGTGATGAGCGTGTCTGTTAAGACTTCGCCGCCGGGGATGAAGAAGCTCGTCCCGGCAGTCCTGTCAAGAAAAAGCAGTATGCCGCCGGCGAGTAGAACAGGGAACGCCAGCAGCGCGAGCACGGCTGTAGTAAACCATGCCCAGCAGGTGAGCGGCATTCTCATCAAGCTCATCCCGCGCGTTCGCATGTTCAGAAGCGTCGTGATGAAATTCAAAGCGCCGAGGAGAGAGCCAACGCAGAAAATCGCAATGCTGATAATCCAGAGCGACATGCCTGCGCCCTGCCCCGGCCCTGCGATTTTTCCCAGCGCGCTCAGAGGCGGATATGCCGTCCAGCCACCGATTGGCCCAACCGTCCCGCTCCCTCCCTGCATCCAATCGCCCAGCCCTGAGAACCATCCGCCAACAACCTGATTGCCCTCTACGAATATGGCAAGTATCAACACGACGAAGCCCACTAATGTCACCCAGAATGACATCATGTTGAGGAACGGGAAAGCCATGTCGTCCGCGCCAATTTGAATCGGAAGGAAATAGTTTCCGAATCCCCCCTGCGGCGCTGTCGTCAGCACGAAGAAGACCATCATCGTCCCGTGCATCGTAACGAGCGACAGGTAGAACTCTGGACTCATCACGCCATCGGGTGCGCCCGTCGGAAAGAGCGTGCCCAGGATAGGCCACTTCGTCCCCGGCCAACTCAGGTTCATGCGCATCAGCACGGACATAATCAGCCCGACCAGCACGGAGGTCATCGCCAGCAGCATGTACTGTATGCCAATGACTTTGTGGTCAAGACTGAAGATGTATTTACGTATAAAACTCTTCGGCGCTTCGTGCCTGTGTACTTCCCCGGAAATCTCGTGAGCTGCCATAGCCCCTCATTCTCCTCTCGCCTTACGCTTGCGAAAAGTTTCCTGTCAGTAAGATATAGGAATTTGCTGTCTTAATTGGCCCACGCGCGATTGAAACTGGTCGGGCGGCAATGCCATCAAAGCACGATGCTCGTCTTCAGGCAGGATGATTACGTAGCCGCGCATCCTGTAGTGGAACTGCCCGCAAAGCTCTGCGCACGCGAGTTCGTATTGCCCTGTTTTCGTCGGCGTGAAATGAACGTGAATCGCCATGCCGGGCACAAGGTCTTGCTTGAATCTTAAAGGTGGAACCCAGAAGCTGTGCGTCACGTCAATCGAGCGGAGAGTCAGTTCGACAGGGCGATTAACGGGAAGCACGAGCGTCGCCAGCACTGCATCGTCTCTGGATTTCGGGTCAGATGGGTCGAGTCCCACCAGATTTGAAGAGCCAATGAGCGAAGGGTCTGTGCGACCGAACTGGCCGTCAACGCCCGCGTAGTGAAAATTCCACTGGAACTGTTGTGCAACAACTTCGACCTGGAACGATCCCGGCGGCGCACCCACAAAATGAAGCTGCGCCCAGACCCTCTGGCCTATGACGGCGAGCGAGATGAAAACAATAGCCGTCACCACAGTCCAGATAATCTCAAGACGGTTGTTGCCGTGCGAGTAGACCGCTCGCGTGGTGTCGCCGGGCGTAGCGCGATATTTCCAGACAGCCCACCCTAGCGCGACCTGTGCTGCCACGAAGCTTATGCCGACCACTATGATAGTGCGCATGAACTGGCGATCAATCTCAGGCCCGTGCTCCGAGATGGTAGCCGGAAACCACCACTTACCGCTCGCAAACAGCAGCACGGAGCCAAGCGTGAGCAGCCAGATGAGAACACCCAGAGCGCGACCCATCGAGTAACCTCCTAAAAGGCAGTGATAAGTGATGAGTGATAAGTGATAAGAGAAAGCAGAAGACAGGATTCAGGAGTCAGTAGACAGAATGTAAAGCCTTTATCTTCTGAATTCTGGATTCCGGCTCCTGCATTCTTCTCTTTCTTATAACTTATCACTCATCACTTATCACTATTTACTTATCACCTATTCAAAACCATTAGACCAAAGAGCAGTGGTAAATAGAGAACCGATGCAAGCAGTAGCCGCCGCGCGTCTTGTCTTGATTTCGAGAGCGCGGCGCGGACACTGCTGTAGAGAAATAGAGCGCCGAGCACGACGGCACCGCAGAAATAGATTTTCCCTGAAATGCCTAGAACCGTTGGCAACAGGCTCACAGGGATTAGCATGAGCGTGTAAGCGATTATCTGCTGGCCTGTCACGCGACCTTCAGGCTCTATAACAGGCAGCATCACTATCCCTGCTCGCCCGTAATCCTCTCTGTACATCCATGCGATTGCGAGAAAATGCGGGAACTGCCAGAGAAATAGTATTGCGAATAGCACCCAGGCTTCTACGCCCACTTCGCCGCGCGCCGCAGTCCATCCCATCAAAGGCGGCATCGCGCCGGGGAAAGCTCCGACAGCAGTTGAAAGGGTCGTGCGGGTCTTAAGCGGCGTGTAGAGAAAAAGGTATCCAACGATTACCGACAGGCCGAACGCTGCTGTCAAAGGGTTAACCAGAAAAGCCAGGTAAGCTTCGGCTCCGGTTGTTAACCATATACCCAGAACTAAAGCTTCGAGCGGCTGAAGTTTCCCTGAAGGGAGCGGGCGAAGCGAAGTCCTGCGCATCATCCCGTCCAGATCGCGCTCCATGAACTGGTTCAGGGTTGCGATTCCAGAAGAGAGCAGGGTGATACCGACGAGTGCGTGAAGAAGATTCAGGTAATCAACGGGGCCGCGTGCGCCCAGAAAATAGCCTGCGGCTGAAGTCAGTACGATAAGAAAAGTGATGCGCGGCTTTGTTAGCTCAAGGTAGGCGGAGGCGCGCTCGCGCGCCGTCAAGCGCACGCCTCCCGCTGCGATATTGCCGCGATCAATCTCGACTGCAACTGCTTTCATACATTAACAGGATCGCTAAAATATCTTCCGACTTAATTTAAATCTAAAACGCAATTAACCGATACTGCTAAAGCTCAGGAAATCTGTGGCGTATGAAATTCTCAGGCAGCTTGAAACTTTTTTTGCGCAAGGCGGCAGGCACGATTGAGTCTGCCCGCCGCCTCCCACAATTCATTTTCCCTCAGTGCGCTTCCGTTACCATCGGGACTTCGAGCGCAGGCATAACTTGAAGTGAGCCAGGGCCGTTCGCCGTAGCACCGCCAGCAGCGTTGAAGGAGAAATCGGCTGTGGCCGTACCGTTTGCATCAACCTTCACAGTGCCTAGCGTCTGCTCGCCCAGTTTCTCCTGCCACGCGACGACAGTGTAGGTTCCCGGCGGCACGCCTTTGATAGTGTAAGTGCCATCGTCGCCGCTCACGGCGAAGAAAGGATGCTTCATCACAGCGACATTTGCTTTCATCCAGGGATGCTGGTTGCATTTGACTGGAATCATCACTTCGGAGCGCGAGAAGCTATGAGTGAGCGCGGCTGCGCCTGCCGGTTGGGATTGATTCCAATCCTGATTCTGTTTCGGCATGAAGTGAATGTTATGCGTCGTCTGATCGCTGCTCGTGATGTTAATCTTCTGATTGACCATCACGCCCAGAACGTGCGGCCTGTAATGACAGCCGTTCTGGTCTAGCGTCACGGCATCCGTAGGCGTATCGAACGACAGGCTATCTATGTTCTGGCCGTCCGCCGTCGTCCCGGATTTGATATAGACGAAAACATTCGCAAGGTGGCCGTTGTTAGCCATTATCTCCTCGGTTGTTAACCCAGGACTCTTCGAGGCGCAGTATGCGTCGGCTGAAAGATCGGGTTTGGGGTTTGCAGGGGCCTGACCGTTCAGCGCGATTGTTCCCTTGATTGTTCCTTCGTTGCCTTTCGGCTTCCATCTGTTTGCAGCGGTGCTTCCACTGTTACCCGTTTCGCCTGCGTCCTCGCTCTTCTTACAAGCAATACCGAGCGAGAGAAGCGGAAGAATTAGAGAGATGGCAAGCCAGAGGCGTGCGCGTCTGCTTAGCATTTGTGATTCCTCCAAATCAGTATGATTTCTTTCTGAACATTAAAACACAGGTATATTGAAAAACACTATTCCGAGCGGTGCGTGACTGCGTATCTCACACCGGGGCCGCGCGGGCTGTAATCAGTCACGCTTGCGCTTATCTTCGGCCTGCCGCGATTCTGCGGCGTAGCGTTACGGCTAACAGGCTTTGGCGTTTGACCGTGCGCGGTCTGCCCTTGCGGCGTGCTTTGCGCCGGCTGTGTCGTTGTGGCCCCACCCGTCGCAGGCGCGGGCGAGGCAGAAAGCAGTCGCTGCTGCTCGTCCTGCGTCATCAACATCATGTAACGTACCAACAGCTTGGCATGGTCGCCCGTGTAGTCGTGAACAGCCTGCGGCACGTTCGGGAGATTCGTTACCCAGCGATCACCTTCCTGCCTGAACAGTCCCGTTGGCATCGCAGTGCCCGGACTAATCTGCGCGGGGTCAAGCAGCCAGCGGAACGTCCAGTCCGGCTTAAGACGCTGCCCCGCTATCATGAAGTTTGGTGCAATCGCAGTCGCGTCATGTTGCGCGTTGCCGGTCATGTGGCACTTCAGGCAAGGTGTGCCCGAAGTAAATAGCTGGCGCGCAATCAGTCGCTCCTGATCCGTGAGCGGGTCTAGCTGCTGCGGAATGTACGGGTCTTCCTGCGACGAAACGGCCATGAAGAAACGTACAAGTTTTTGAAGCTCAGTCGGCGAGAAGTTGAACGTAGGCATGCGCACTTTTAAGTAGCTTCGCACGCCGTTTCTATCCGCGCCGGGTTGTTGGGGCAACTCGCCGTGAGACCTGTCCTGCGGCTGGCCGTTCTGAGCCGGTTGTTGACTGGCCTGCTGGCCTGCTGCTGCCTGACTACCGCCTGCGTTCTGCTGCGGCGCACTTGTGCTTGTGGCTGTAGCGTTAGTAGAAGAAGGAGCGTTGCTGCTCTGCTGCCCTCCGCTTGTGCCATGACTCAAGGACGGGTCGCGCAGGAAACTCAACAGCCAGTTCGGATCAACGCGCGCTCCCTCGCTTGAAAGTCGCGGCGGCAGTTGATCGCGCCCGTCGGATGTCTGGTACTGTGCCAATCCCATCAGCACAGAGTTTTGTCCCACCTGAATGCTGTGACAGCCCATGCAGTTATACTTCTTAACCACCCACCAACCTTCTTGAATATCCCGCCGACGATCGCTCGGATTGTAGAACATAGTCTGCGGAACGGTTGCGCCTTCCGCCCCTACGCTGCCTAAAAGGAAAGTGGTCAGAGCAGTGCGCCACTCGTCCGTCAGGTAAGGCTTCGGCATTCGCAGACGATCAGCAGGAGCTTTCTCTTTCCCGCGATCATAAATCGAGGGGTCTGTCAGCTTGTGCGTGAAGAAGCCCTGATGCGTGTACCACTCTTCGTGATTGTTCTGGTCTATAGGGTCAACGCCTCGCTCCGCATCATTGGTCAGCATAGCGAAGTCCAGACGCTCCATTGGTGTCGCGCCTTCCGTCGTCAACTCCTTACCGATTCGCTGCTCGTCCTCGAACCCGCGAATCTCGTGGCACCCTGCGCAGCCGTACTGCTTGATTAAAGCTTTACCTCGATCATGCAGGCTCGCATCCGTCAGGTAGGAAGCTTCAGGAAAAGATTGCGGCTGAGAGAGCGAGAACAAGTAGGTAGCTATGTCGCGCGCGTCCGTGATAGGCAGACGGAAATTCGGCATCACCGTCATGTTCTGCACTTGCAGTTCCGCGCCGTCGTTTGGACAACGAGAGTGCTGCTCTGTGTCGAACACGAAAGGAAGATTGTGATTCGCGTAGTCTTGCGGCGTCAAATCGCGGTGCTCGCGCGGGCAGTAGGGTGCCCATCGGTTGCGCGGGTTGTAAATCCAGCGAACGATGTAATCGAAGTTAGCCTTTTGTCCAACTTTAGTCAGATTGGCTGCGAAATCCCCGCCAACGTGTTCGCCGTTCTCATCAATCGAGTGGCAGGCCATGCAGCCGCGTGTGTGGAAAATCTCACTACCGCGCGCCGCATCGCCACGCTGCTGCTGCGGAACTTGCCCGTCAAAGCTCTCCTGCCAGAGATAAGCTGCGATGGCTTTAATCTGGTCTGCTCCGTCCTCGTCGCGCTGAAGACGCCAGAACGTGGGCATCTTCGTTCCCGGTCGAAATGCCTGCGGGTCTTGCAGCCAGACGGGAATCCAGTTGGGATTGAGTTTCAGGCGAATCTCTTTCAGGTTCGGCCCCACCTTCTTCTGATCCTGCAAGAGGTAGCGCGAATTCAGATTCAACTGGTCAATGCGCGCGGCCAACTGGCTGTTGGTAACATGCAGCGCTTCAATATGAGCTTTCAAGCGCTGCGCCGTCTCATCATCCGTCTCCGGCCTTCCGCTCGTGTCTTCAGCTTCCAAAGCCTCGCGGTCGTTCGCTTTCTGCTGCTCCTCCAACTGGCTTATCAACTGCCTCGTATTGGAGAGCGCGTCCGTCTCGCGGTCGAACCCTTCGTAGCGATGGCAGCCGACGCAGCCGCGATTCTGAAAGAGGTCGCGCCCCATGTTCAGAGTTGTAGCGTAATCGAGAACGCGGTCATTCTGGTGGCACTGTAAACAGCCTGCCTCCGTATTCTCACGCTCGTAAAGCGGGTGCAGCCAGAAAGGGTTAAGGCCGTGCGCCTTGACTACGTTTGTCGTCGCGCGCCCGTTGCCGCCGTGACAGGCGGAGCATCCGAAACGGTCTGGATTGTGAATCTGCAATAGCTGGCGATTCGGGTGCGAGACAAACGCGCGTGCCAGATCGTCCGGCCTTCGATTGCCGGTAGTGAAACTGGCGGGCGTCAATTCAATTGGCTCGCGCACGCCAAGGTGGCAGGTTTCGCAGCGATCAACAAGATTCGTTTCGTTGACGTTAATCTGCCGGATTGTGAAATCGAAATCGTTGTTGCGCTTGATGAGACTGTCAATCTGCTTCTGCGTCAGGCCGACCATGTGATTCTTCAGATAGTCGTCGCGCTTCTTTGCAGCTTCAGTGTAGGGCTTTAGAATCTCTGTGCGCTCTGCGAGCAGTTGCGCTTTCTGGTTTTTGAGATCGTTGTAGAGAGCTTCCAGATGCGGGAAATCCAGTTGCTTTGTCTCAGTCGCCCCGTTGCCGTTCGGAAGCTGAATCTTAACCTGCTCGGCTCTCTTCTTTGCAACTTCCTGACGGAGTTTGTTCTTCGCTGAATCGCTCGTTGCCTGTTCCACTCGATAGTTGAGAACAGTTATCTGCCCGCGCTGGTTCTGAAATGGCTCGGTTACTACGGCCAACTGGCTCTCTATGACTTTGACCTTATTATCAATCTCCTGCTTGCGCGAATCCGCCGCCTGCTGCGCCGCCTGAGCTTCGGAATCAAGCTGCTGGTATTCGGGCGAATTCTTGACCTCCTCTTCGGTCTGCCCGGCGTTCTGCCTGATGTTCTTAAGATAATGATTCTCGCGCTCGACGAATTCACGCTGCATTCCCTTCCACGGACGCTGCCCGTAAACCTCGTCGTAAAGCGCCCATGCCAGCGATGCTATCAAAAGCACTGCGCAGATGAGCATGATGCCGCTAGTGGAGCGGCTTACGATGGGGTCGCGCTCAGGCAGCGCCGCATCTTCTCTTTTCACCAGGGCGTCTTGTTCCGTAGAGTCGGCCAACTTGTCTTCTTCCTCCGCTTGCAGAAAAAGGCTCAAATATTAAACCAGGGCGTAACCCAGACATACTTGATGGTGAACACCAAACGTATGAGAAGTTTTACCGGAAAAGCCAGAAGCACAGAGATTGCGAAGAACTGAAACGTCAGGTACTGCAAAATGCTTGTGCGAGCAAGGATTTTCTTATCGAACTCTGTGCGAGTCATCAGCCAGTGGAAGAACAACCCGCCTAGAAGATAGAAGACGCCGACGACCATCGCGCCGAAAATCACCTTGCCGGGCACGCTCGTGATACCGAAGATTTCATGAAGGTCGCGGTTCTTATCAAACACCACAGCGTTGTGATCCCAGGTCTGACCGGGCCAGAACCATATCCAGCCGGGGCCGCGTATGAACGTCCCTATGATGATAAGAGTAATCCACATGAAGAAGCCCCATGCGAACATCCCGACCGCGAACTTTCGCTGCTTGAGCGAATAGTAACCGTTACCAAGCGGGTTCGCGTCAACGTAAGGAAAGACCATCAACCCTATAATCATCACCGTCGGCATCACCACGCCCGCAATCCACGGATCGAAATAGACGAGCATCTCCTGAAGGCCAAGAAAATACCAGGGCGCTTTCGACGGGTTCATCGTCAGATTAGGATTCGCCGGTTCTTCGAGCGGAGCGTTTAGCGTGATTGACCAGACGAAAAGAATGATGGTGACGATAAGCGTGGCTAGAAATTCAATGCGCACCAGATAAGGCCAGACGTGAATCTCGCGCGCCCAGCCGGGACGCCACGGCAGAGTCTTGCGGTGATGTGTTTTGGCTAACTGCTTGTCCCCTTCAAGCTCTCCAATGAGTTGATCGTTGTCCTTCGCCTGCCTGATTCCAAGCCAGGTGAAGAAAGCCACGAGCGGTATCAGAGCGACAATAGGAATGTTGTCGGGCGCAGACGCAATCTTCCAGAGCTGGTGCCAGTCCTGTACGAAAAATATCGCGTAGAGCGCGACACCGATAACAAGGGCGAGCAGAACCAGCTTGCCTACAGTGAGCCTGAATCTTCCCTCTGCCATCTTCCTTAATCTCCGAAGGAGTTAATCGAGAAATTTCAGATTACAATTTCAGCCCGACACTTTTGCGCCGCAAAACTTTCTACTTCCTCTTAACAGCTTTCATCTCAGACTCAAGCATCACGGGCGCAGGGCCGCTTATCCCCCCGTCCTTGCGTATGCGCCAGAAATGCACGGCCATGAAAATGGATGCGACGAGCGGGATGCCTATGCAATGCCAGATGTAGGAACGCAGGAGCGCGTTCGCGTCAACGATTGAACCTCCCAAAAGTCCAAAACGAACGTCGTTGTAAGGCGTCATCCCAAGTTGCGGCCCGAACGGCCCTTCGTGTCCGAACATGGGCGTGGCTCGCGCCATGTTCGTTCCAACCGTTACAGCCCAGAATCCAAGTTGATCGTCCGGCAGCAGGTAGCCCGTGAATGAAAGCAGCAACGTCAACACCAGCAACACAACGCCAACGCACCAGTTGAACTCGCGCGGTCGCTTGTATGAACCCGTCAGCACGACTCGAAACATGTGCAGCCACGTCGTGATAATCATCAGGTGCGCAGCCCAGCGATGCATGTTCCTCAGAAGCTTTCCGAAAGGAACGTCGTGCTCAAGGTAGAGAATGTCCCGAAAAGCCTGAACTTTCGTCGGGTGGTAATAGAACATCAGTAGCACGCCCGTGAAGGTCAGGACGATGAAGAGATAGAAAGTGATGCCGCCCATGCCCCACGTGAAATTGTAGCGAACGGCGTCGCGGTTCACTTTCGCAGGATGCAGGTGCAGGAAGACGTTTGAGAGAATTGCAAGCGAGCGGTTGCGCGGGTCTGAGCGGTCGTGCGAGACGCGGAAGATTGATTTCCAGAGCTGCGTCTGCTGCGGGTCGCGATAACCTTTCGCCTCTTCGATGGCGCGGTTCTTCAATTCGACAGCATCCTGGCGCACCTTTGCCACCAGTCCAACATCGCTCTTCTCGCCTTCTAACTGCTTCGTCTCCTGTTGATCCGGACGCTCAGAATCCATCAGGTTCTCCCGATTGCGGAATGCGGATTTAAGAAACATTTGAACCGGATTGGTAGCTGGTCTCTTCAACCTGCTTATTAATCCGCATTCCGCAATTGCTACAGTTGTATAAACGATCCCTCGTCGTTGAATTCGTTGCGCTCGCCTTTTGGCGATTTGTAAAGCTTTGCAATATTGACGACGACCTGCCCTTCAGCATCCAGCTTCACTTCGGCGCGATCCATAGGGCGCGGCGCTGGGCCTTCAAAGTTGATGCCCTCGCTGTCATAGCCGCTGCCGTGGCAGGGGCATTTGAACTTGTTCTCGCTCGGACGCCAGTCCGGCGTACAGCCCAGATGAGTACAGCGCGCGTAGATTACAAACATTCGATCAGAGGTCTTATCGACCCAGATGCGATATTGCTGCTGCCACTTTGTATCGACGCCTACGCCGTAATCCGACGGGAAGCCGATGCGGAAGACGCTTGAAGGCTCGAAGATGGTGCGCGGCAGGAAGAAGCGCAGGAACATCAGGAAGCAGGTAGTAAGAAAGCCGAAGACGGTGGCCCACACAATGCGGCGGCGCATCTTGTTCACGGGCGGGTCTGGCGCTGGCCCAACGACCATGCCTGCTGGCTTCGTTGCTGGCTTAGTCACACCTTTGGCGACCGACGCTGTAGGAGTGCTGGAAGCTTTGGCCGCTCCGGGCGCAACTCGTGCAGCGGGCGGTGTGGCCGCAGGCGTCTCCGTTTTAGCGGCCTCGGTTTCTTCCGGCGAATTTCGATTAACTGGACTGTCCACGCCGCTTACTCCTCCATAAATTCTTGACGGCGAACATTTCGGGCAAATTGGCAAACGTAGACTTACCGGCTTCGAGCCAGCTAGAGAGAGACTATAGAAATCCCCGCAGAACAGGGAAGAAAATTTCTCTCTCTGCTTCGTGGTCTTACCCAAAATGGCTGCGAAATGTCATGAAGTGCGCCGCGCCAGAATTAAATAAGAATCGGCTCGGTAGCGCTATTTATACTATTTTCATTTAGCTCTGGCAAGGTATAATTTCGTTGCGACTCCGGCATTGCTTTCAGGGTTTGGTTTAAGAACTAAAGGAATTGAGCGCAACATAAATTGAGCGAAAAAGCGCACGTCATCATCTACACACGCCCCGGCTGCCACCTTTGCGACCAGGCGAAGCGCATAATCCTGCGCGAAGCTCTCACAGAGCAATTCATTCTCGAAGAGGTCAACATTGATTGCAACCCGGAGTTGAAAGAACGCTTCCGTTATGAAATTCCGGTCATCTTCATCAACGGCGAAGAGGCTTTCCGGCATAGGCTGACCGCAGAAGAGTTCAGGGAACGCCTCAAAAGTCTATGAAGATATTTGAATTTTAAAAGCAACCAAGCCCTTGCGTGGCTTTGGTTATCTGAAATCTTTCAAAAAAAATTCTCTCAATTCGCATCCATATGCAGCCTTGTGGCTGATTCCTCTATCGCTGCGAATAGATGCTCGCGCTCTCCCTCATCACGCGCCTGCCTGTAATCGGAAAGAAGCTCTTTCAATCCGGCAAGCTCTTTGTAGAGTCCTGCGTTCTCTACGGGCGGCGTCAGGTAAGAGATTAACTCTGCATAAGAGCGCCGCTTTGCTATTGAGCCTTCCGACGGGTTGTTCACGCTGTAGATGTAGATGTTCGGCAACTCATCTATCAACCTGTCCGGCCAGCATTTTTCCGAAAGCCCAACCTGCTTGCCCGGCATGAACTCCAGCGCACCGTGAGTTCCAACGTGAATCACAGCATCGGCCTTAAAAACTTTTTCAATGAAGGTGTAGAACGCGGCGAACCCGTGATGCGGCGCTCCGCTTCGAGCCATCAACAGGCGCATTGGGTCACCCTCATAACCGAACGTGGGCTGCACGCCGAGGAAAAGCTTTCCGAGTTTTATGCCTTGAATCAATAGTTTTCCGGCAAAACTATTAATCTCGCCCGGCGCGCACCCCCATTCCCTTTCAATCTCTTCGACGTAAGGACAAAGCTTCAGATACTCGTCCACACTCATCTGGTACGCCACGCTCGCCGCCGCTCCGTACACTTCAGACTCTGCGCCCAGAAGCCTCTGGCGTAAACTGTCCACGCTCTCAGGCACTTCGACATCGTAGCCCTCATCTTTCAACTGCCTGAGAATCCCCATCACGCTCGGAAATACGTCCAGTTCGGCGGCAGTCCCGATGTTCCCTTTATTCGGCGGGAAGCAGAAGACTACGACAGCCAGATTCAACTCTTCCCTTCCAGCCGTCTGCAAACGATTCCAGCGCTTCAAGCGGCGAGCCATTCGTCGGCATCTTTCTTCGAGCGCAACCGGCTCGCAGCCACGCGCAGGAATCCCGCCGTAGATGAAAGGCTCTGTCGCACCGTCAATCTCAGGAATTGCAACCTGCATCCCCGCCTGCACTGGATTCAACCCGATTTGAGATTCGTTCCACGATTCAATCGTCTGCATGTCCAGACTCACAGCCGAACGAAACGGGCGATTGAGCTTTAGTAAAAACTCTGCCGCCGCCGCGCTGTCATTCATCGCAGGCCCGCCAACGAAGCTGAACCCCGTCAAGCTGACAATCTGGCTCACACGCGACGATTGACGATTGACGATTGACGATTGACTAACAGCCGCAATTGACGAACCATCGTCCATAGTCCGTCGTCCATAGTCCACAAAAAACTTCTCACATGCCTCGCGGTTGTCCATCAGCGTCGAGAGCGCAGGCAGAACCTGCAAGCCTTCATCCTCAATCGCACGAATCAAACCGTCGTAAGCCTTGCGAGTATTGCTCACCACCTGCGGGCGCATCAGGAGAAGCCCAATCGTCTTTTCGGGATCGAGTCCTGTTTTATAACGACGCTCGTGCCATTTCCTGTAGTCTTCAAACTTCCCGAAAAGCTTCGGCGCGTCCGGGTGATAAATACCTACCGTCGGCATCGCTTCCGGTTGCGGCAGCTTTATCTTCAGAGCACGCACGCGCTCATCGGCTGCATAATTCTTAATTGCGCAGAGCAGCATAGAGCGAATGTTTGCGGGCGTAGGCTGAAGGAAGTAGCAGAAGAGATAGAGATAGTTTTTGAAGTCACGCAGCCGTCCAGCAGAAGGGACTAGACGAAGAAGCGCGGGCAAGCGTTCGGCAATCTTCAGATACTGCGCGTGATTGCCGGACTTTTTATGACGATAAGCGCGCGCCTGTTCTCCCATCCACGACGCCACTCTTCCGACGAGTTGCTTAGCGCGCCGAGCACCGGGCTTCGCCCCATCTCTTCCAGCATTTCTTTCGTCATTCGACCGGGCAGAGCCAAACAGGTTCGAGAAATCCAGTTGCCCCATGCGCGTGCGTCGCATCAAATCCGGCATGCAGTTGATGACGACGACCGCGCTTCTGGGCGTCCTGTATTTTTCAAGCGTAGATATGAGCCGCGAGCCGTTCTCGCCGTCCATCACGTGAATGACAAAGAGAACATCCGATTGGCTCAAGTCATGCTCAATTCCTCTCCATTCCTCATCGCTAAACGTCGCGCCGAAGTTATGAGCGGCGACACTTAGGCCGAGCGCGTAATCACGATTGATCTCACGCTCTGCCTGTTTAAGAGGTGCGAGAAGACTTGTGCCGACGTAAAGAACTGTGACGTTCAAGATGTTATCCACGTTTGCTTAGGATTTTAGAAGTTTAATGAAGCCCGCTTGCTCGAAATGGTGATCTGTAGTGAGGGCTTCTGTTAAGCCGTGCTGTTGCATGAGGAGGAAGCTGACGGCATCGCACAACGACCAAGCCTTATCCAATCGCTCATGTAACAAAGATAATGCGTCCTGATGAAGCTGTGCGCCCACCCAGGCGACTTCCACTTCAGAGTCATCAAGCAAATCTGTAACGAAGGTTAGCGACCTTGCTCGCGGCGTATTGCGAGCATGAGCCAGAGCAACAAACTCAACCAGCACATAATTGTGAGTCAACCGCGTTAGCGCAGCATTGTAGATTTCCAGCGCATCTTGATGTCGAAAGTCGCGCCGATCAAAGAGGCACATCAGCCCCGAAGTGTCCAATAGCATCAGGTTTCACTCTCGCTCGCACCGGCAAACTCGCGCGCAAGGTCGCGGTCAATCCCTTCATTATCAGCAGACCTGACATTGCCGCTATCCCATGCTCCGAAGTGCTGGCGCAACTTTCCCTGTGTCGCGCCCCTCGTGGCATCTCCCTGAATAGAATCACTGTCCTTTGCGGCTTCCAAGAGCTTTTCTGCAAGCAGCCTCTGTTCTTCAAGCGGCAATTTGCGCGCAGCGTCAAAGAGTGTTTCCAGCTTCTCGCTCATAGTTTCCACCTTCTAGCCTCAATTATAGCAGCCTAATCGTAGCTTTGAGCACACTCACGCGCGCAAGGGCAAAGGCTACGAAGTCCGCGACGATGCCGCCACCCGAAAACCGAGAAAGAGGTTACGATGTTCATGCGCGTGGCTATCCTGAGTCGCCGAGCGGCAGTAGATGGCCTTGAAGAACCACGAACCGCCACGCCACACCCGGTACGGTCTGATTTTATCGTTCGGACGAAACATCTAAGCGACGCCTTCAAGCTGGTCTTCCAATCCGGCGAAAATCTCTCTCAATCTTTCGAGCATCTGAGCATCGGCTGTCCAGAACCCGCGTCCTTCTGCTTCCAACAGACGACTGACCAGCGAGTGAACGGAATGAGGGTTCAGATTGCGCAGACGCTCAAGCATCTCTTCATTGAGCACGAAAGTGTTTGCGACTTCAGTGTAAACCCAGTCGTCAACGGCATCGGCTGTGGCGCTCCAGCCGAATGTGTTTGTGACGTGGCTTTCAATCTCTGCGACGCCTCGGAAGCCATGCTTGAGCATACCTTCGTACCATCTGGGGTTGAGGGTTTTCGTGCGCGTCTCCAATCGCACTGTCTCTTCCAGCGAACGAATTTTGGTCTCGCGCGAAAGCGAATCTGAAAGATAGATGGCGGGTCTCTGTTGCGCGCTCTTCTCGACGGCTTTCGCCACTCCGCCCAGATACTCGAAGTAATGGTCAACGTCCGTGATGCCGATCTCGAAGGAATCAATATTCTGATGCGCGGCTTCGACGCGAGCGAGCGCGCGTTCCATTGCAGAGCGATCTTCTCGCCCTTCTATCGTGCGCCCCGATTTATCGCGCCCGTATGCGAAACATTTTCGAGTGACGAACAGGTCGCCCAGAGTTTCGCCCCGCTCCCACTGTGAATCCATGACCATGAAGTTGACGTTCGTTCCGTAATTGCCGGGCGCATTTGAGAAGAGACGAATCACCGCATCGTCGAATGAGCAGTTCTCTTCTTCCATCTGCTCGCATACATTTTTGCGCAGAAAATTCATCTCGAATGGCTCGTCCAGAGAAGCAACCGAGCGCACAGCCTTGTCCAGCAGGTTCATGGTCGCGCCGAAGAGGTCTCTGAAAATTCCTGAGACGGTCATCACCACGTCAATGCGCGGGCGTCCTAATTGTTCGAGCGGAATCGGCTCGACTTCCGTCGCGCGGTTCAAGGAATCGCGCACAGGGCGAACGCCCAGAAGCCAGAGCGCCTGCGCGACGCCCTCGCCCTGCGTCTTGATGTTGTCCAGCCCCCACAGCACCAGCGCCATTGCGCGTGGATAGCTGCCCCTTTCGGAAAGGTGTCTTTCGAGAAGGCTATTGACTACGTGTTCGGCTCGCGTGAAAGCGATCTCGGACGGAACTGTGTACGGGTTAACGGCGTGCGTGTTTCGACCTGTTGGAAGAATGGCTGGATTCTGAACGATGTCAGCGCCGGGGCCGGGTTCTATGTATTCGCCGCGCAGCGCACGCGAGAGCGCATCAAGCTCGCTATTGGTCTTTAACTGTACGGAGATTGTTTCCAGCAGAGCGAATACAGGTCTTGAATCCTGCGAGCTTACGGAAGCCTTTTCCACAAGCCATTCGACAGCCGCATCAGTTCCGCGCTCAAGAAAAAGCGTCACGGCGTCCAGTACAATCGCATCAACTCGCTCGCGCGAAGCAAGAGCGCCAGCGTCATCGAAAGAAGTTCCGAGTAGAGACTGGTAATCTCCTAAACCCACACCTTCGGCAACAAGATCGGGCAACGCCTTTGTTCCGAACTCTTCGCGGTCGAACGAAGCTACCATGCGAAGCATGTCTGCATGCGAGCGTTCTTCAGGGACGCGGCCAAAGACGTGAAGCCCCGTCGGAATCAATCGCTGCTCAATCTCCAAAAGCCGCTCGTAGAGCTTGAGCACGCGCCGCTCGCGCTCTTCCGAAGCACTACTCGGCTCTGATCTATTATCTGATTTATAGTTCAGCAATCTCTTCATCAACCTTAAAGGATTTCCCGTGTCGCTGCCGCGCTGTCAATAATTGATATGAGAGAACGATTATTCTACGTTTGAACTCATTGCAGGCAAATGAACGTATCGCGCATTTAATCTTTCCGCAAGGCGCGCTGCCTCAGAGTTTTTTGCGCTCCTGTTATTCGTATCAACCAGCACGACGCCCACTCCGGCTCTAAATAATTCAACGCCCAGTTCAGCAATCTCTTCGTCAATCTGCCTGTTTCGCGCTGCACGTGAATCATCAGATGGAACTCGCAGTGGAATATTAGCGCGCCCATCTGTGAAAAGAAGAAGCGTGACCTTCTGTGCGCTCTGTTGCCGGGAGCGGCTGGCAATATTAAGAGACTCTTGAAGACCTGCTGAGAGCGGAGTCGCGCCGCCAACCGGCAATGCGTCGAGCACGGAGCGGGCGCGTGTGATGCTCTGGCTTGGCCCAAGCAGCGTTTCAGCCGTCTCGCCACTAAAAGCTACAATCGCCACACGGTCGCGCGCGATGTACGATCTTTTTAGAAGCTCCGCGAGCGCGCCCTTAGCCCGTCGAATTCGATTCAATGCCATGCTGCCCGATGCGTCAACGGCGAAGATGAAAAGCGTACCCACCTTCCGGCTGTATCGCTTGTAGCGCAATGCGCTAAGGGGTACGAGCAATGCATGCGCTTCTTCATCTTGAGCGCGCAAAGATTTTCCTAAACTCGTCGCAGCAAAAGCGCGCACGGTTGCGTCCAGCGCGATTCGCGCGTGAGCAGGTCTCTGCGAAACGGCTCGACTGTAACGCCCGCCGCGCCTGTCGTCCATACTTTGCCGAGCCTGCATGTGCCGCCTGCTCTTTCTTCCCGAACTCTCTTTTCCACGCGACGGGAAATCATTATCGAAAGAATTTTCCTGTAACTCGCTATCTACCGCTTCGACAGGTGCGTTCAGTTCTTTCCCTTTATTCGCGCCGCCATTCAATTCCCTATTTTTCCCAAGACCGTTTACGCCGCCGTCTCTGTTGTCGTTTGTCCCGTTCTGCCCGGAATGATATGAGCCGGATTCTACCTGCTCTGACTTCATGCGCTCTACTGTCTCGTTGCGTTCAGCATCTTGAAAGGCTTGCTCCATCTCCTTTTGAATCCGCGCGTCGCCGCTGCCTGAGCGTTCGAGCGGGTCGCGGCGCAGGCGATGACGAAGCGACATCAGCGCAACTCTTCGGACATCGCTTTCCGCAACCTCTCGTCGTCCTTCAAAAGCGGCCAGCGCACGCGCAGCACGCGCGATTGTGATTTCGCCTCTATGGCCGTGAACGCCAAGGCGCTGGCAAAGCTCTGCGATTCCGCGCAAAATGTTCCCCGGAATTTTCGTCCTCGGAAAATTAATTTGCCCGCGCCTTATTCGCCTGCGAAGTTTCTCCTGCTCTTTCTCAAATGCCGCGAGAACAGTTTCAGGGTCTCGCTCGAAATCTTCCATCAACTCTACGACGCGCACGCGCCCCTCTACATCTGCGGGTGTAATCACCTCTACGCTTAAGCCGAATCGGTCTTGAAGCTGCGGGCGCAGTTCTCCCTCTTCGGGGTTGCCGGAGCCTACCAGAACGAAATGCGCTGGATGCTCAATTGAAACTCCTTCGCGCTCTACCTTGTTTCGCCCGGTGACGGAAACATCCAGTAGAAGATCAACAAGGTGGTCTTCCAATAGATTAACTTCGTCAATGTATAGAAACCCTCGATTGGCGCGGGCGAGCAAGCCAGCATCGAACGCTTTGACGCCTTCGCCCAGAGCGCGCTCGATATTGATGCTGCCCGTTACGCGGTCTTCTGTAGCTCCCAGAGGTAGGTCAACGACCGGCACACGTGCGCGTTCGCGCGCCAGTTTTCCTTCTTTCTGAAGAAGCGATTCACAGTCTGCGCAATGCTCTTCATCTTCTCGCGGGTCGCAGTTAAACGGGCAGCCGCGCACAACCCAGACGGGTGGCAGCAGGTCTGCGAGCGCGCGAACGGCAGTTGATTTGCCGGTTCCGCGATGACCCATGATGAGAACGCCTCCGACCGATGGAGCTATTACGCTAAGGGTGAGCGCAAGCTTCATCTCTTCCTGCCCTACGATTGCGGCGAAGGGTAGAGAGGCACGGGCACGTCTCTCTGTGCTTTTTGCTTTTCGCGTGTGATGGCGGTTCGTCAAAGGGTTAGGTGGCTATTATCTTTCGGGATCTATTTTCCGGCGTGCCGGATGGACTGTCTTTAGTTGACAGCCATTTTTAACCGAAAAACGCTTTCAACAGCAAGCGTGCAAAGCGGCAGGCTTAAGTGACAAACGCGGGCATCTCGTTTATCATTGGCGCATCTTATGTGATGCTTGAGACTTTTTACAGGGAGGCTCGAAGACTTTTGTCCAAAGACCGCCCGAGGTTTTATTTTCATCCTCAATTTTCCGAAATCAAATGTCCGCAGTAGAAGAGACCAAACAAAATAGAACTCTGCCAGCGTCCGTCGCAAAGACGAAAGCTTCGTCGTCTTCGTCTTTCGTCAATAGCTTGCTCCGCCTGCTAAGCTCTGTGCGATTCGGCATCGTCCAACTTATCCTGCTCGTAACTGCATGCATGATAGGCATGATTAAGATGCAGCAGTCCGTAGAGGGTTTCGATAAGTATTACGCAGACCTGATGCCCGCCGAGCAGTTTCTTTACGGGGGACTGGGCTTCTTTGACATCTATCATTCCTGGTACTTCAACACGCTGCTGCTAGTGCTTTCCCTGAACATTATTCTGGCTTCGATAGACCGATTTCCCGGAGCCTGGATTTACATCAAGAAGAAGAAGCTTGAAGCGTCGCGCCCGTACATCTTGAACCAGAAACCACATGCTGAGGCTAAAGTTGAGAATGAAAGTCTGAAGCAGGTGGCAGAACGATTAAGCGCTGAAGCGCGAAAGCTAGGGATGAAGCCGACTCTTACGGAAAAAGATGGCCGCACCTATTTCTTCGCTGAGCGCGGGGCGTGGAATCGTTTGGGAGCTTATGCGGTTCATGTAGCGCTGCTGACAATCTTCCTCGGCGGATTTCTGACGGCGCAGTTCGGGCGCACAGGTCAGATGAAGTTGATGCCCGGATTGACTTCATCCGATATGCAGCAACTCAACTACTCCCTTGATGGAATCACGCCCGTCGCCGTTGATCTGCCGTTCAAAATTTATTGCACTGACATTCAGCAAAAGCTGATTCGAGCGGACGGCTCGATTGATGCCAGCAATACGCTGGACTGGCTGACACGCATCGTCATCACGGATGAGACAGGACAACGCGAGGGGCTTGTTCACATGAACGCGCCGCTGGATTATCGCGGTTACAGATTTTTTCAGGCGAGCTTTGACCCGCAAGGCTCTGCGCGAAACGTTACCTTGAAGCTCACGCCGCAAGCTGGCGGCGAGCCTCTGATGGTGAGCGTGGCGCGCGGCGGCTCGCAGACGCTTGCGGACGGGACGAAGATTGAGTTTCTTAATTTCTTCTCCGATTTCACATTAAACGGCAATCGCCCGGACAACAATTCAAACGATTACGATAAGCCCGCCGTTCAATTACGTGTAACAACGCCTTCGGGCGAGCAGAAAACAGTTTACGCTTTTCAGATGGAGTTGCCGGATGGCGCGCCCGTCGGCGCTCCGTTCGGCGGCTACAAGTACAGGTTGATGGATTTCGAGCGTGTGCCGCTCGCTCACGTCCTCTCTATTCAGCACGACCCCGGCAAGCGAATAGTTTATCTGGGTTTCTTCCTTCTCCCGTTAACGCTCTGCGCGGTCTTCTTCTTCTCGCACCAGAGAGTCTGGGCGTTGCTGGAAGAGAAAGAGCAAGGCGTCATTAATATTACGCTCGGCGGCAGCACCAACCGCAACCGGCTGGCTTTTGAAGACAGGTTCAAGAAGCTGGCAAGCACCGTCTCTGGCGAGATAATAGAGGTAGAGCAATCATGAGTGAAGTCATAAACGAAGCAACATTTGTAGAAGCGCCCGAATTCAATCTTAAAGCCACGTTGCGTTCCTACGCTCCTGCGATTCTGGCTGTCGCCGGTGCGTTTCTGATGATGCTGTTGCGAATCAAGCTGGGTGGCGCAATCTTCATTTCCGATAGCGCGCTGATGCTGCTGGCGCTCTTCTGCTACCTGACGGCTGCCGTCTTTCACTTGACCAATCTTTATGCGCCGTCTACATGGGCGCAGCGATTGGGGCTGTGGCTTGCGACATCCGGCGTATTCTTCAATCTTTCCAGTTGGCTTGTTCGATGGATAAACGCGCGCGATCATGAGCTTGCAATTCTCCTTAGAAATCCCGGCGCTGAGATTCCCTGGTTCTTCCGCTACATCCCGTTTGCGAACCTGTACGATCTGAGTCTGGCGTTCGCATTCGGCGCAGGCATCACGACGCTTCTAATAGCGCACCGCAAGAGCTTCAGATTTTTAGGCGCTCTCTCGCTGCCGCTCGCTTCGTTGATTCTGGTGCTGGCGCGATTCATCGGAGCGGATTTTATAAATTTGCCGCCGGTGCTTGATTCCTACTGGCGACCGATTCACGTTGGCATCGCATCGCTCTCTTACGGCGTCGCGCTTGTTTGCTTCGCAATCGCCGTCGTCTATCTTTTGAAAGACAGAACCAGACCTGAAGCTATGGCGATATGGACGAGCATCTTCTCGCTCATGGTTTACGCCACCGTCAGCCAGTATTCCGTTTTCACTTCCGGCATGTATCGCGCTTCGACCATTTTGCTCGGCGGCGAGCGGCGCTCTCCGATCCCGCTTCGCATAGACATTCCATACGTAGGCGCAATCCTGATAGTCACTTCCCTGCTGCTTATAGGCGTCATCGTCACATTCGGAATTTACCTTGCTAAAAAAGATGAGAAGATGCGCGTGTACGGCCACTGGCTGTTGAAACTTTCTCTTGTGGCTCAAGCCGTAGGAATCGCAACGCTCGTCTCCCAGATAAAATCTCTGACGAATCTAACGTCGCGTATTGATCAGGGGCAGTATCTTCTGTTCGGCAAGTGGATGGCCGAGCAGCAGGGCTTGAAGCCGACCGAGATTGCGCAGATTGGCCCGGATCGTCTGGCGCAGGAAGCAGTGAATTTTGTGCAGACTAAGGGGTCGCAGCTTGCGTTGAGTCTTAACGCCAATCCCGTAGAGCTAGCCGCGCTAATCACGGCGCTCACGGCCACGTTCTTTGTTATCCTCTTCAGCTTCCGAACGGAAAAGCTGCGCGAAGTTCTACCGCCACTGGAAAAGCTCGACTCGCTCATGTACAAGACGGCGGGCGTCACGTTCGCTCTCTTGGCGATGCTTCTGATTACGGGAGCAATCTGGGCCAACGAATCCTGGGGAGCTTACTGGAGTTGGGATTCAAAGGAAGTTGGAGCGCTGGTCGCGTGGCTGACCTACGCCGCATACTTGCACACGCGGATTGCTCGCGGCTGGACAGGACGACGCTCGGCCTACTTTGCAATACTGGGATTCCTGCTTGTCATCTTTACTTATCTGGGCGTGAGCTACCTGCTTCCGGGATTACACTCTTACGCATAACAGTCAAGAGTCTGGAGTCTGGAGTCCAGAAATCAATTCGTCAAAAACATTTCCTGGCCTTTGACTTCAGACTCCAGACTCCAGACTTATTCATAATGACTAAAGAAAACATTCTCTTTTCAATCATAGGTCTATTGCTGGGCTGCATCGTTGGCTTCCTCTTTGCGAACTCTTATAACCAGAGCCACATGAATCGTCCTGCGGCTACAGCATCGCCAGCGACTGCTGGCGGGCTTCCTCCCAATCACCCGGCCATCCCTTCAAACGGCGTAAGCGATGCGGGCGGCGGCACAGGAGGCGCGGGGGGCGCAGGCATGCCCGAAGTTCAGCAGGCCATACAGCAGGCGCGCAGCGAACCTGATAATTTCGACGCGCAGATGAAAGCAGCAGACCTCTATTTGCAGATAGGCCGCTACGAAGATGCCATACAGTTTTTGATGAAGGCCAACCAGATTCGCCCCGACAACTATGAGACAGTTGTGAAACTAGGCGATGCGAATTTCGACGCAGACCATTTCGAGGTCGCAGAGAAATGGTATACGGCTGCGCTTCAGATGAAGCCCAACGACGTGAACGTTCGCACCGATATGGGCACGACTTTTCTGGCGCGCAACCCGCCGGACTACGACCGCGCGATTTCCGAGTACAAACGCTCGCTACAGCTTGATCCCAATCACGAGAAGACCCTTCACAATCTGGTGATAGCCTACACGAAGAAGGGCGATGCACGCGCGGCGCAGGAAGCTCTTTCCAGGCTTGAGCAGGTAAACCCGCGCGCAGACGATCTGGATCGCCTACGCTCAGAAGTAGCACAAATTTCCGGCAGATAAAGCAGAGATTAGAGGTCAGAGATTAGAGGCTAGAGGTTAGTAATTGCTTTCACTAACCTCTAGCCTCTAACCTCTAACTTCTAATCTCTGCTTTTACGGTTCGATTGTCATTCGCAGGATGTTGGCGAGGGGCTGGCGCTGAGTCGTCCCGTCGTTCATCACAACCACGACGATTCCGTTTTCGACTGTAACGCGGCGCACTGTGTTCATGAAGCGCTCAATGCGCATGCCGTCTCTGGTCTCTATGATTAATCGTGTGCCTGGTTCGGGCTGTGGCACGGATTCGGGTTGCGGTCTTGCACGCGCAGGCGTTCGTCGTCGCGCAGTAGAAGGTCTAGCTGGCGCAGGGCGAGTGGCTGGCTCATTTTCCGCGCCCGTTCCTTCTGCGGGTTGCGCTGATTCGGGTTGCGTGCGTGTAGTGCGCTGTGCGCGCCTGCGCGAAGGAGTTCTGCGAGAGGTTCCGGCAGTAGCCCTTGAAGATGAAGTGCCAGCAGGTTTGGCTGGCTCGGAAGTCTCAGCATTCGCTGCTGTTTCGGGCGGCTGCGCAGGGGTTTCGGTGGGCGCGACGGCTCGCTCGGTAGTTTCCTCCCGTCGCGGCTCTTCAATTCTCGCTCCGGCAGAATTCACGCGGCGCGCATTCGGGTCACGGCTCTCTGCTGTTGTGACAGGCTCAGGCGTTTGAACTTCGCCAACCACAGGCGCGAACGCTCCAGAAAAGCGAACTCTATATGTGCCTTCGTTGTCGTTAGGAGTGCGCGCTTCCACACGTAGAATCAAAGTCTCTTGCTGACGCAGGTAGAAAGTTTTAGATGTAGTGGTCTGCTGCACGTCCGCCAGCATTCTTATGTTGGTCATAGAGCGCAGGTCTGGGGTCGTGAAAACGTCAACAGTGCCGTCCAGATTTGTGTACTCTACCGTGACGGTGAGGTCTCCGTTCGTTCCCGTGAACGAGTAGAAGTGCCGGGTCAGGCGCGGGTCGCCAATGTCGCGCGGCGCAATCGCTCCGTTAATCTCATTTGAGCGCACAGGCGTTGGATACTCAATCTCGCTCGACTGCGCGCGCGCGGGCGCAATCAGCAGTAGAAGCGCGAATACCGCCAGCGTCAATTTGGAGAATTGAATCATCACTTGACGAAGTGCTTGCTAATCTCTCTCGAATCCCGGCTGCCTACTCTTAACGAAAAGAGTCTTGACCCGAAGTTGAGCAAATACGAAAAGGCATTCAACTATAATCCGGCATAGGTTATCAGATATGAGAGCCGGAATAGAACCTCCGAAAGCGCCGGAAACAAAAATGGCTGCCAGATTCTACTGACAGCCATTTATAATAAACTCCATTCAGAATGGGGCGGACTTGCCCTCCCGCGAATTTTCTCGCACGACTACAATTATTTTGGTGGGGATGGAGAGACTCGAACTCTCAAGGGTTGCCCCACTAGTCCCTCAAACTAGCGCGTATACCGATTCCGCCACATCCCCTCAAATTCACTTTATCAAACAACTATTTTCCCTTAATTGCAAGCTGCTTCCGCTTTTGCCGATAATAAACTGCTCTTCTCTTACAGGTCGTTACATCCGTCAATCCCAAACTGTTACCAAATGTCGGAGTATAGCTTACTGACTCTGCGCTGGAGATGCCTGCGGCGCTGTTGCGTTACCGTTCGTCGGCTGCGAAGTTGTGTTCGACGTGTTCGCGTTCCCCTGCGTTGCGTTTGAAGTGCCTTCTTGCGCGGGCACGGTCGCAGGAGTTGAAGAAGGTGAAGGCGATGCCTGCGGGGAAGGCTGAGCGTCAGGATTCGTTGACTGCAATACGGAGCGCGAGCCTGTGATGCCCGGCAGCGATATGGTCAGCGCAATGAGCATGAATCCGGCGGCTGCGCCAATTGTAATTTTTGCAAGCAGTGTCTGTGTCCCGCGCGGGCCGAATGCCGTGCTTGAAATGCTACTGGTGAAGAGCGAACCCGCGTCGGCCTTGCCCGGTTGCAGAAGAACCGCGACGATCAGGACTGCGCAATCCAGAATGAACAGACCGTATAAAATATAGAGCAACAAAGCGATTTTCCTCTTAAACTATCTTTTGTAATTAACTATCTCGCCAAAACTTTCGGCCTTCAGACTCGCGCCGCCCACCAGTGCGCCGTCAATGTCCTCTTGCTTCATCAATCCGGCGATGTTATCGGGTTTGACCGAGCCGCCGTAAAGAATTCTCAAAGTTAGCGCGGCCTCATCGGAGTGCCTTTGCGCGAAAACGCGCCGGATAAACGCGTGCATCTCCTGCGCTTGCTCCGGCGTCGCGGTGCGTCCAGTGCCAATGGCCCAGACAGGCTCGTAAGCAATGATAATACGGGACATGTCCGAGGCTGTCAAACCACCGAGACCGCCTTCCAACTGCCCTTTAACTACCTGCTCGGCCTGCCCTCTATCCCTCTGCTCAAGCGTTTCGCCCACACACAAAATCACCGCGAGATCGGATGTAACGGCAGCCCTGACTTTGCGATTCACAAGCCCGTCCGTCTCTGCGAAAAACTGCCTGCGCTCAGAATGGCCTATGATTACAAACGTCGCGCCTGCGTCCCGTAGCATCGGCGCGGAGACTTCGCCCGTCAACGCACCTTCTTCCTTTTCAGGCGCGCAATTCTGTCCCGCAATCTTGATGTTCGAGCCTTCCAGCCTGTCCGCCACAGTCTTTAGCGAAGTGAAGACCGGCGCAATTACAACTTCGCAATGATTCGCATTCGCTACCAGCGGCTTCAATGCCAGCACAGTCTCCACAGATTCCGAGACCGTTTTATACATTTTCCAGTTTCCAGCTATGACAGGCTTTCTCATAATCATGAGGTCAGAGGTCAGAGGCTAGAGGTCAGTGATTGGCTTTTTACTAATCTCTGATCTCTAATCTCTAGCCTCTTATTTATCGTTTAGCGCTGCGACGCCCGGCAGTTCGTCGCCAGCTAAGAATTCGAGCGTTGCGCCGCCGCCTGTGGAGATATGCGTGATGCGGTCTGCGACGCCCGCTTGATGAATCGCCGCGACGGAATCTCCGCCACCTACAATGACGGTTGCGCCCCGGTCGGCAGCATCGGCAACTGCGCGCGCAATGCCAATCGTACCCTGATCGAAAGGCTTCTCCTCAAAAACGCCCATAGGCCCGTTCCAGATGATAGTCTTCGCGCCCTCCAACGCCTGCGAAAAGATAGCTACAGTCTCCGGGCCAATGTCCAACCCGACGTGGCCCAAGTTAGTAAACTCTATCGGAATGGTTTTGCCTACGGGCTGCTGCTCCTTTATAGGCTCGTAGCTGTCAACAACCTGATGGTCTGTGGGCAGAAGAAGCTCTACGCCAGCCTCTTGAGCGCGGCGACGGATTTCGCGCGCAGTCTCAAGCTTGTCATTTTCGACCAGAGATTTTCCTACGGTGAAGCCTTCCGCCTTGAAAAAGGTGTAAGCCATCGCGCCGCCTATAAGCAGCTTATCAACTTTGCGTTCGATGAGAGCGTTGACGACAGGAATCTTATCTGAAACTTTAGCGCCGCCTAAGATTGCTACGAAAGGATGCTCAGGGTTGCTGATGACTCGACCCAGATAGTCAAGCTCCTTCTCCATCAAAAGCCCTGCTGCCGCCTGCTTCACAAACTTTGTAATTCCTGCGGTTGAAGCATGAGCGCGATGAGCCGTGCCGAACGCATCGTTCACGTAAACGTCGCACAGGCTCGCAAGCTCACGGGCAAACTCTTCGTCGTTCTTCTCTTCTTCCGCATGGAAGCGCAGGTTTTCCAGAAGCAGAACGTCGCCATCAAGCATCACATCAACTTTTGAATGCGCATCTTCTCCAACGCAGTCTTCAACGAACGCCACGGGTTTTCCCAGAAGCTCCGATAGATGCTCAGCGACAGGCCGCAGGCTATATTTCTCAACACGCTCGCCTTTCGGCCTTCCCAGGTGAGATGCAAGGATCACACGCGCGCCCTGTTCCGTTGCATACTGAATCGTCGGCAGCGCCGCGCGTATGCGAGTATCGTCCTCAACCTTCCCGTCTTTAACAGGCACATTGAAATCAACGCGCACGAACACGCGCTTACCCTTAAGGTCAAGGTCTTTGATCGAAAGCTTTTTCATAAGTGAATAGTGATAAGTGATGAGTGATGAGATAAAGGCTTTCGTCTTATCACTCATCACTCATCACTTATCACTGCTCTATTCACATTCCTTTTCCGGCGATGAATTTCACAAGGTCGCGTACGCGGCAGGAGTAGCCCCATTCGTTGTCGTACCATGAGAGTATCTTCGCCATGTTGCCGCCTATGACCTTCGTGTATTCGGCGTCAACGATTGAAGAGTTGGCATTCTTGCGGTAATCGCTTGAGACCAGCGGCTCTTCTGAAAACGCAAGGATGCCGCGAAGCTCTTCGTTGGCCGCGTCTTTCAGAGCCTTGTTGACTTCCTCCGTTGTTGTATCCCTCTCCAAATCCATCACTACGTCAACGAGCGAAACGTTCGGAGTGGGCACGCGAACGCTTATGCCGTCGAATTTGCCTTTTAGCTCAGGCAGCACCAGCGCGACCGCTTTGGCCGCGCCCGTCGAAGTCGGAATCATCGAGAGAGCGGCGGCGCGAGCGCGACGCAAATCCTTGTGCGGAAGATCAAGTAGCTGCTGGTCGTTTGTGTAGGAGTGAATCGTGGTCATCTGCGCCGAGCGTATGCCGAACTTTTCGTGCATCACTTTGGCTACGGGCGCGAGACAGTTCGTAGTGCATGAAGCGTTCGAGATGATGTTGTGCTCGTGTGGGTTGTACTTCTCTTCGTTAACTCCCAGAACGATTGTTATGTCCTCGTTCTTAGCGGGCGCGGAGATGATGACCTTCTTCACAGTGCCGCGCAGATGTTTACGCGCGTCTTCAGCATTGGTGAAACGTCCTGTTGATTCGATGACTATCTCGGCTCCTACGGAAGACCAGTCAATCGCCGCCGGGTCTTTTTCCGAGAAGACGCGGAACTCATCCCCCTCGACTTTGATTCCGTTCTCGGTCGCCGTAATTTCATGATCCAGATTGCCCAGCACCGAGTCGTACTTCAAAAGGTGCGCGAGCGTTTTCGTGTCGGTCAGGTCGTTGACGGCTACGAAATCAATCTCTGTATCGCCGAGCGAAGCGCGAAGAACGTTGCGGCCAATGCGCCCGAAACCGTTGATGCCCACTTTCACTGCCATTGTCTGATTATCTCCTGCTCTTTCGATTTCCAAACCGGCTCTCGAAAAGCGTGCTTTTCGGCATCGCTTTCAACATTCTCAATCAGCGCGCACCACTCGATTCGGGCGCGCGCACGAAGACCCAAATGCTGGCGGGAAAACCTGCTTAGATGATTAACGAGCAAGATTATTCGGCACTGGCTTCCAGTGTCAAGCTGCGCATGTTCAGAAGCCCCGGTTTCAATTCACTCTGCCGACCCGCCGGCAATCTACTGTATACTGCTTTTGTAATCTCCTCTTCATCTTTCTTCGCATATAGTTGAAAATCTAAAGCGAGCTGCTCGCAAGAGACTGATGAGCCACTTTCAGCCAGAGGAGCATCAAAAATGGGACAAAGTATCAGGATTGCTCAGAGCACATGGCGCGCAACTCTGCTATGCGCCGTTATCCTGTTCACCGCCGGTCATATTGAAGCGCAAAGCAACAATCCACCCGGCAACATTCAACCTGATGCGACGCCCTCGCCGACTCAACCTGCGAAGCCATCTCTTGAGCATAGATTCTTCGCCAACCTTCTGGATGACCAGCGCGCCATCTGGACTTCACCATTTCACACGGAGCGAAGCGATATGAAGTGGCTGGTTCCGCTTGGCCTCTCGACCGCCGCTCTGATAGCCACGGATCGGCATACGGCGGGCGCGCTTGCGGACAGCATAGAGAATAGGACGCGGCAGAGGATTAGCAGAGACATAAGCTGGGGCGGAAACTCCGGCGTGGATGTCGGGGTTGCAGCGACGTTTTATCTGGTCGGTCGCGCAACGCACAACTCGCGCGCACGCGAAACAGGGCTGCTCGGCGCGGAAGCTTTAATTGACAGCGGCATAGTAGTGCAGGTGCTAAAGGCTGCAACACAACGCCCGCGCCCGCGCGTTGACGATGCGAGCGGCGAATTTTTTGACCGGGGCAACTCTTTTCCATCCGGGCACGCTATAAGCGCATGGTCGCTTGCCACTGTGATTTCATACGAATATGGACAGCGCCGCCCTGCTGTGCGAATCCTCGCATACGGCATTGCGTCGGCTGTTAGCATCGCGCGCTACACTGGGCGCTACCACTTTCTGAGCGACGCGCTCGTAGGCAGCGCGCTTGGCTATGGCATCGGACGCTACGTTTATTTCAAACATCACGATACATCTCTGGACGCTATGGACGGCACGAGCAGGTCACACGAATCTCGCTCTCGCCTGCTGCCGCTCATAGCGCCTCAATACAGCCGCGCCGAGCATGCTTACGGTCTGGCTCTGGCATGGAGCTTTTAGGTTATCGGCTTTTTTTGTTAAATGTGCGCTCTCTGGCAGAGGTCGATGATTTTTGATGAGGATACTGCTGGTAGAAGATGATGCGCGTATCGCCCGATTCATTTCAAAAGGGCTGCGCGAACAGACCTACGCTGTTGATGTCATAGCAGACGGCGAGGACGCGCTCTACAAAGCTGCAATCAACGATTACGACGCAGTGATTCTGGACGTGTTGATTCCGGGGCGCGACGGATTCGAGGTCTGCCGCGAGTTGCGCGCATCAGGTTCGGGCGTTCCTGTGCTCATGTTGACGGCGCGCGATGCGGTCGAGGATAGAGTCAGAGGGTTGGACACGGGCGCTGACGATTACCTCACAAAGCCTTTCGAGGTGGCCGAATTGCTTGCGCGCCTGCGAGCATTGCTCAGGCGCGGGACTACAGTGCGGCCTGCGACAATCATGATAGCTGACCTTGTAATAGACACACGTCCTCACAGGGTCACGCGCGCTGGTCGCAAGATTGAATTGACGGCGAAAGAGTATGCGCTGCTCGAATATCTGGCGCGCGAAGAGGGGCGTGTGCTCACGCGCGCAGAGATTGCAGAGCATGTTTGGGATGAGAATTTCGATCCTTTCTCAAATCTGATTGACGTGAATATCAACCGCTTGCGGCGCAAAGTGGATGACGGCTTCTCAGTTCAGCTTATTCACACGCGGCGCGGTGAAGGCTACATGCTGGCTGCGCCAGACAAACAGATTGGAGCGAGCCTGGAGGACGAAACCGTAAGCGAGAGCGAATCCGGGGACGAAGATGTTTGAGACGATGCGGGCACGATTGACGCTCTGGTACACGGGCGTGCTCGCGCTCGTGCTCGTAATCTTTGCCTTTGCGACCTACGCATATCTTGCGCGCGCGGCTGGTGAGCGCACAGATCAATCGCTAGCGGACACCGCAAACTCTCTAATCTCAAACTTCACGGCGGAGTCTAACGATGAAGAGCAGTCGGGTGAGGACGCCGCAACGGAAGTAACACGTGACTTTCAATTCAACGACAGGCAGGCCATCATCTTCGACGAAAGCGGAAACATCGTAGCCGCTTCCGACCCTCCGACTTATGCTAGAGGTAACAATCCCTGGCCCTCTACGGCTTCGCTCGCGCAAAGTATGGCCGTGATGCTGAAATCGGCAGCGCAATCCGTGCGAGCGTTTGTAACGATTCAGAGTCAGCACGGAGGGATTCGCGCCGTCGCCATTCCGGTCAGAGCCAGTCCCGCTAAATACACCGTTGTCGTCGCTCGCTCGCTGCATGACCAAAACGAAGAGCTTGAACAAGCAAGGCGCGCGCTCTTCGTCACAGTCCCGCTGGCGCTTCTGGTTGCCAGTCTCGGCGGATACTTTCTAGCGCGCAAAAGTCTGGCCCCCGTAGTTGCTATGGGACAGAGAGCCGGGCGCATCGGCGCTGCGAATCTGGGCGAGCGGCTGCCCGTGCCAAACGAACGAAGCGAGCTTGGCCGTCTGGCCTTAATCTTCAATGACCTTCTGGCTCGTCTAGACCTCTCGTTCGATCAGCAGCGCCGTTTCATGGCAGACGCTTCTCACGAATTACGCACGCCCGTTGCGATTGTACGCGGCGAATCCGAGGTTGCTCTCTCGCAAGATGTCAGAAGCGAAGAAGAGTACCGCGAATCTCTCGCAATCGTTCAGGACGAAGGGCGGCGATTGTCGCGCATCGTCGAAGACCTCTTCATGCTTGCGCGCGCAGATGCAGGGCAGTACCAGCCGGACTTTACCAATTTCTATCTTGACGAAACGCTGGGCGAGTGCGCGCGCGCCGTCCGCTCTCTGGCAGCGCGGCATGGCGTAGAGCTTAAGTACGAGCAGAAGGAAGACGAGTTGCTGTTTCGAGGCGATGAAGGACTTATTCGCCGCATGATTCTCAACCTGCTTGACAACGCTATCAAGTACACTCCGGCGGAAGGCAAGATTTGTGTTGAGCTTGCGCGGGATGATGCGGGTTACGCAATCAAGATTACCGATAGCGGTAAGGGCATACCATTGGAAGCGCAGCCGCACATCTTCGAGCGATTCTACCGTGCAGATAAAGCGCGCTCGCGCAATGGAGACACAGGCGGGAGCGGCGCTGGCCTCGGTCTTTCCATCGCCGCATGGATTGCCACAGAGCACGGCGGACGTATCACTCTTTACCAATCAGACCAGCACGGCAGCACATTCGTCATACACCTCCCAGTAGAAGGGATGAGGGATGAGGGATGAGGGATGAAATGGATTGAGCTAATTACGTGTTGAGGCTATTACTCCTTCTTATTCATCCCTCATCCCTCCGCCCTCATCCCTTCCATCCTCATCCCTTCGTTAGTAATCTTCCCGTAATCTTCTAAAGGATAGAGTTGTAAATGCGCGGAATCCGAATTAGAAGCCGGTTCGGGCTTATGGTCAGATTACGTGCAATATTCTGTATTAAGGAAGTGAGAAAGATTTCAATGAAAAGTCACTTGATGTTCTACGCAATTTTGTTCGCTGTCTTAGTCGGCGGAGCAGCCTTTGCGGCAGCGTCGCCGAACACATCTGCGACTCAGAGCAGTAACCAGTCAAGCAGCGAGTCAGGCTTGCAGGAGCGACTTGCGCGTCAGGCGAAGATTACTATGGAGCAGGCGCGGGCAACGGCTCTTAATCGTGCGCAGGGTAATGTAGAGAGCGGTGAATTGGAGCGCGAGCATGGTCGTCTGGTCTATTCATTCGACATACGCAACGCGCGCGGCACAATCACAGAGGTTCAGGTTAGCGCCATCACTGGCAGGATAGTACGTGTCGAACATGAAAACCGTAGACACGAGGCCGCAGAAAGGCTACAGGAGTCGCGTGAGAGAACAGGCCGCAGGCATTAAGGCGAACGGCCTACGAAGTAAAGTTAAAAGTTGTGGCGGCAGTATCTATAAAAATTCAGCCGCCACATTTTTTAATCAGTCAGGGTGTCTTCAGCACAAAAGAATTTCCAAGATAAAGTAATCATACTGAGACAGCGGTCGCCGCGCCAATGTTATAGTATGCAGCCATCAATTGAGCAGCGACATTAGATACGTGAAGAGGGGCTTTGGATTGAGACGCGAGTCGGGCGCAGGCCGTTTGGCCGCTTATTCTCTACGGTACATTTTAATCGTAGCGTTAGCCATCACTGCAACAAGCGTGGGGCAAGGTCAACAACCGTCAACTTACCTACAAAACCCGGTTGCTGCGCCTGCGCAAACTCCTGCTCAGTCGCCTTCAGCACAACCGAGTCCTCTAACTCAGCCCAATACTTCTCCGTCCACTTCAGGCTCACCGCCCGCTTCAACATCACAGGTAACTCCACCTGCTGCTCAGACGAGCGGCGCAGTCTCGCTTGATGAAGCGATACGGCTCGCCAGCGCGCAGGTTTCAGGTTTGCAGCAGGCTGGTTTGAACGAGAGAATCGCGGCTGAAGATGTGCGACAGGCGCAGGCAGCATTTTTGCCAAAAGTCACCAGCCCCATTGACTACATATATACTTCGCCTGCGCTGGGCATCCCTGCGGGCGAGCCGCGCACGCAGAGCTTTATCGCCAACAACGCAATCAGCGAATATCAGGCTTTCGTCAACGTCGCGGGTGATATAGATATTTCAGGACGCTTGCGCGCAACGCTCGCGCGTAATCGTGCGCTCCTGGATGCCGCGCGCGCAGGAACACAGATAGCGCGACGCACTCTTGAACAGGCCACCATTGAAGCTTACTACGGACTTGCACTGGCTTCCGCCGAACACGGCAGCGCCGAACAGAACCTGACCGCGGCTCTTGAGTTCGAGAACGTAACATCGCTGCTTTTGAGCGGCGGCGAAGTCGCACCCGTTGATCTGACACGCGCGCAGCTACAGACCGTGCAAAGACGCGACGAGCTTGAGCGCGCACGCGCGAATGAAGCGGTCGCGTCGGATGCCCTGCGCATTCTTCTGGGTTACGATTCCGCAAGAGCGATTACTACAATTGATCTTGCGACGCTTATGCCTGCCGGTGGCGACGTAGAGCGATTTACCGCCCAGATGATCTCGCGCCGCCCTGAGTTTGCGCTGTTCGATGCCCAGCGTCGCGCGGCGGAACAGGATGTACGTGTTGCTCGCGCGGATCGCCGCCCTCAACTCTCTTATTCCATCAACGGCGGCTTCGATACGGACTCGTTGCGACCACCGCGACTGAGAGAGCATACGGGCGTTTCAGCAGCATTCAATCTTTCGATTCCTATTTTCGATTGGGGAGCGAGCCGCAGCCGCGAGCGACAGGCCGAGGCGCGTCTTCAGATTACAGAGAACGAGCGCACGCAGGCTGTTCGCGGCTTCAACCAGCAATTCAACTCGGCGCGCACGCAGGCGCTATCTGCCGCCTCGCGCGTTCGGCTCGCCGCGACAGGCATTGCGCTGGCGCGCAGTAACCTTGATGCCTCAATCGCGCGCTATCGCGCCGGTGAAGCGCAAATAATAGAAGTGACGGATGCGCAGACCACGCTGGCCGCGCAGCGACTGGCCTACTTCCAGGCGCTCTTCGACTATCAGGTGGCTCTGGCGCGTCTCAGACAGGCTGCTGGAGAATGAAGCAGGTGGAAGATATGGACGACATGCCGGATGAGAACGAAGAAGTCGAGCGGGAGATTCTGTCTTCCGAAGAGTCCAGCGTGACTGTAACCAGACGCTGGCAGGAGAGCACGCGCAGGCGTCAAATAACAATCATTACTGCGTCGCTCCTCATACTCCTTCTCGTCATCGTAGCCCTGCTCGTGTGGCGTTCCAGAAAGAGCGCCGATACCGCCACCGCAGAAACATCGCCCGTAGTCAGCGTGCGCGTAGCTCGTGTTGAGAGGCAGACGATTGCTGCCGAGGTCAGTGCGCTGGGCACAATATTCCCGCGCGATCAGGCGCTGGTTTCTGCAAAAGTAAGCGCGCACATTAAACAGATGCCTCTGTTGAAGAACAGGGTGGTGCGCGCCGGAGACGTAATCGCTGTGCTCGAATCCAGCGACCTACAGGCTCAGCGCAACGAGGCCGCAGCCGCGTTAGCAGAAGCCCGCGCCAATCAGCGCAGCGTTACGACCGGCACTATTCCGCAGAACAACGCGCAGGATCAGAAAGCGTTGAGGGACGCGCGGGCTGCTGTTGCCAATGCTCGCGCGACATACGAACGCCGTCTGGTGCTCTATCAACGCGGCGGAATCTCAAAGAAAGAGTTGGAGCAGTCTCAGCTTGATTTGACGAAAGCTGAAGACGACCTGCGCCTTGCAGAGCAGACCGTAACTCTGCGCACCGAGTCTCTTAACCCGAACGACCGCGCACAGGCGGCGGCGCGCGTCAATCAAGCTGAGCAACATCTGGGCACGCTCGACGCTCAGTTAAGCTATGCAACGGTACGCGCGCCAATCACAGGCGTAGTCATAGACCAGGCTCTGTATGAAGGCAGTTTCGTCTCTTCCGGCTCGACGCTTGTAACCATCGCAGACATCAGCCAGGTGATTGTCAAAGCTCCTATTGCCGACAACATCGCGGCGCAACTGAAAATAGGCGACGCGGCAACGGTGCTGCCTACGGATGCGCCCGGCGAACAGATGACCGGACAGGTCACGCTCATAAGCCGCGCGGTTGATCCTGCGAACCGTACTGTCGAAGTCTGGGTCACGCTTGGCAACGAAGCCGGGCGATTGCGAGCAAACGGGGCGGCGCAGGTCTCGTTCGCAACTAACTCGAAGCAGGATGCTCTGGTTGTCCCTGCATCAGCCGTTACCTTAGATGCCTCGAACTCGAACGAAGGAACTGTGATGGTCGTTGACGCTACCAACGTCGCTCACGAAACGAAAGTCACAGTGGGCGTGCGCTCAGGCGATGCGATTGAAATAACATCCGGCTTGCAGGGCGGCGAGACTGTAGTCATAGAGGGCAACTATGCGCTGCCTGACGGAACAAAAGTTGAAGTAAGCGAAGAGAGTAATTCTGAAGATGGCGGAGGCGGAAGCGGAAACACTAATTCGGGAGAAGCGCCGTGAGATTCGCCCGATTGGTCTCCGTTCAAAAGCGCGCAATCCTCGTCATCATTGCGCTCATGTGCGCCGCAGGTCTCTACGCCGCATGGCAGCTTCCCATATCTATCTTTCCTCAGACGGATTTTCCGCGCATTGTCATCACCATTGACAACGGCGTAGTGCCCGCGCAGCAAACGCTGGTTTCCGTCACGCGCCCCGTTGAAGAGGCTATGAACGGCATCCCCGGCATCAACCGCATACGCTCTACTACGGCGCGCGGCTCATGCGAGATAGACCTCTTCTTCGACTGGAAGGTTGACATACGCCAGTCTCTGCAACTCGTACAGACACGACTCTCGCAACTCACAGCAGCGTTGCCGCCAACTGCCGAGATTCGCCGCGTTGATCGTTTGACCTTCGCAGTCTTTCCAGTCGCGGGCTACAGCCTCACCTCAGATACGCGCGACCCTGCATCTTTACGCGACATCGCAAACAACGTAGTGCGCCCGCGTCTCGCGCGCCTGCAAGGTGTTGCTACCATCAACATCGCCGGAGGGCAGGTGCGCGAATACCATGTCACCATTGACCCCGAAAAACTGGCCGCGCACAGCGTCTCAGTGCAGCAGGTGGTGGATGCTGTCAAGAACTCTAATATCATCGCAAGCCCCGGGCTAATAGAAGAGAATCACCAGCTAGAACTTGCTCTGGTGAGCGGGCAGGCGGCGACGCCCGATCAACTCAACGGCATCGTCGTCGCCATCGTAAACAACGCTCCCGTCAAGCTGGCCGACGTAGCAACTATCGGCACAGGCTTCGAGCCTCAGTACACGATAGTTACAGCCGACGGGCATCCGGCGGTCTTAATCAACGTTGACCGGCAGCCTGACGCCAACACCGTCACAGTTGTAGACGAGGTTACGGCTGAGCTTGCTTCCGTGAAGCCATCGCTCCCAAGAGATGTGCGAATCGTTCCCTACTACGATCAATCGCTTCTTGTGCGCGAGGCTATGAAATCGGTGCGCGACGCAATTCTGATTGGGCTGCTTCTCTCCGTAGTCATCCTCTATGCCTTCCTGCGCAACTGGGGCACGACCATCGTCGCCATCCTCGTCATCCCTGTCACGATTCTCGTCACGTTTCTGGCGATGTGGCTCGTCGGACTATCCTTCGACCTGATGACTCTGGGAGGGGTAGCGGCGGCCATAGGGCTTGTGATTGACGACGCCATCGTCGTCGTCGAGAACATCTACACGCACATGGCGCGCGGGCAGTCGCGCCGCGAAGCAGTCCAGAGCGCGATTACGGAGATTACCGTTCCCATCATCGGCTCGACCGTAACGCCCGTCGTGGTATTCCTGCCGCTCACACTTCTTACAGGAGTCACGGGTGTCTTCTTCCGCTCGCTCGCGCTCACTATGGCCGTTGCGCTCATGACATCGCTGGTGCTGGCGCTATCGTTCACTCCTGTGCTTGCCGAGCGCTTCGTGAAAGCGAAGCGGAGAGATGATGAGGACGAGCAGAAAGAGGATGCCCCTCAGCATGGTGAACGCGCGGATGAGGCTAGAGCTAATGAGATTGAGGAGGAAGAAGAGCAAGGTGGACGGTTTCTTCGTGCGATTATACGGAGGTACGAATGGGTGCTGGGGCACGCGCTTGATAATCGATGGGTCGTATTGCTGATTATGGCCATCGTGCTGATTGGCTCCTACTTTCTCTATCGCGGCCTCGGCTCGGAGTTTCTTCCTGCGTTCGACGAAAGCGCGTTCGTGCTGGATTACAAAGCGCCGCCCGGCTCATCTCTGGAAGAGACAGACAGGCTGCTACGGCACGTCGAAGAATTGTTGAAGCAGACGCCCGAAGTCGAAAGCTATTCGCGTCGAACAGGGCTGCAACTCGGGCTTGCCATCACAGAGCCGAACACGGGCGATTTTCTAGTCAAGCTCAAGTCCGGCCACGCGCGCACGACCGACGAGGTGATGGATGATCTGCGCGGGTCAATAGAATCATCGGAGCCTGCTCTTGAGGTGGAGTTCGCTCATATTCTGGCAGACCTGATTGGCGACCTGACCAGCTCGCCCGAACCCATAGAGGTCAAGCTTTTTAGCGAGGACACGCGAGCGCTGGACGCGAAGGCAGATGAGGTCGAGGCGGCAATGAAGAAGGTGACCGGCGTGGTGGACACTTTCAACGGCGTAGTGGTGAGCGGCCCGGCGGTCACTTTTCGAGTTGACCCGGAGCGCGCGGCGCAACTCGGCGTAACGGCTGCGGACGTTGCTAGCACAGTTACGACGGCCATGTCCGGCGACACGTCCTCTTCCATACTTCAACAGGGACGGCTCATTAACGTCCGCGTCATCTTCCCGCCGCAGGTTCGCACATCTCTTGACGCTCTGCGCTCTCTTCAGGTGCGCTCGTCAACCGGCGCGCTCTTTCGTCTGGATCAGGTGGCCGAGGTGGATTACGACAAGGGGCAGACGGAGATGGGCCGCGAAGGGTTGCGACAGTTTGTCGCCGTTACGGGGCGTCTTTCCGGGACAGACTTAGGCTCTGCTGTCGCGCAGATTAAATCTCAGATTGCCAGGGATGTGAAGCTTCCGCCGGGAATGACCGTAGAGTATGGCGGACTGTATAGCGAGCAGCAGGGTAGCTTTCGTGAGTTGGCGCTCTCGCTCTTTCTGGCGGTGGTGCTTGTCTTCATCACGTTGCTTATAGAGTTCCGCTCATTTGCGCATCCAATCTCTATAGTGGCGGGCGCGGTTCTGGCTCTCGGCGGTGTACTTCTGGGGCTTTTAATAACTCGTTCTACTCTCAATGTAGTATCGTTGATGGGCATGATTATGGTCGTAGGCATAGTAGCCAAGAACGGTATATTGATGCTGGACGCTGTAGAAGATCACCTTGCTGCGGGCGACACTCTTCGACAGGCGCTGCTGCGTTCCGGGCGCAGGCGCTTTCGCCCTGTGCTGATGACCAGCCTCGCGGCAATTCTTGGCATGCTCCCTCTGGCGCTTGCCATTGGGGCTGGCGCAGAGCTTCTGCAGCCCCTCGCTATCGCCGTCATAGGCGGTCTGGCAGTCGCCCTTCTTCTTTCTCTTGTAGTGACGCCAACCATTTACGCCATGCTGAGGAGCGAGCCGACGAGGACGGAAGATTCTCCACACCCGGCCTGATTAAATTTCCAGGACACAGCATTTGAGTTAGGTCTCGCGGCACGGTTTTTGAAACATGACGTGCAGCAAAGACGTAGTACGCTTTGATTTGCAGGAGTTGATACGAACCGGAACCTCGGCCCTTGGCTGCAAAGTTTCAGGAACTAATTCAAGGAGTTTTTAGCTAGATGCTGAGAAAATCGCTTAGTTCAGTTACGCGCGCTTCGGCGCTTCTGATTCTGCTGGCCGCATGTGTGCCAGCCTACGCGCAGACGCCTGCGCCGACGCCCGCGACCAACCCTGCGCAGCAGGACGCGACCCGCCCGCCCGGCACCGAGCAGAATCAACCGATACCGGAACAGGCTCGTCCCACAACTGAGAATCCTGCCGCGCCTCCGGGCACGCAGGGGCCTGCGCCGCAAGCGCCTCCGGGTGTGACTACTGCGCCGCAGAACCCTTCGTCTGTGCAGCCTCAATCGCCTGCGACAGAGCAGACCGTACCGTCTTTAACCAACCCGGCTATCACCGGAACCGGAGACGTGCGAGAGCCTCTTATTCCGCAGACGCCTTCGCAGCCGCTGCCTCCCATGCCAGACCTTTCTCGTCTGGGCGTGACGAGCGACAACGTTATAACGCTCTCGCTTAATGACGCCATTCGACGCGCGCTTGAAAACAACAACGACATAGAAGTCGCGCGCAACGATGTGAGGTTCGCGGAGACGCAACTGCGCTCGCTAATAGGCGTGTACGATCCCATCTTCGCCATCACGCCGCAGATTAACAATCTGGTTCAATCGCAGCAGAGCACGCTCGGCGGCGCATCTTCGTCCGGCACTGTGGCGACCACTGACCTTCAGTGGAATCCAAGCGTCACCAAGCAATTCGGAACCGGCGGCGGCAACTACCAGTTCTTCTTCAACAACAACCGTCGCACGACGACATCGACTTTCAACCAGATAAACCCTGTCTATTCCGCCAGCCTGGGCGCGACATTCACGCAACCTCTCTGGCGCAACCGCTCGATTGATTTCAATCGCCGCGAGATTCGCATACAGCGCAAGCGCGTTCAGCAATCGGACGCAGATTTTCGCCAGCGCACCATCAACGTAATCTCGCAGGTGCAGCGCGCCTACTGGGATCTGGTCTTCGCGCTGCGGGACATGCAAAACCTGCAATCGAATTTCAACCTGACGCGCGAGCTATTCCGCCAGACTGAGGCGCGCGTGGCAGCGGGCGCGACCGCGCCACTCGCACGCGCTGAAGTGCAGACGGAGCTTGCCAACCGCGAGTCTTCGCTGCTTTCCGGTGTTGAGACGGTCAGCGCGGCAGAGAATACTCTGAAGCAGCTAATCCTGCGCGACCCGAACGCGCAAGAGTGGACTGCGCAGATTACCCCGACTGACCAGCCTACGTTCGACGCAGCACCTGTCAACCTGACGGACGCGCTCGAAGAGGCGCGCAAGAACAGGCCGGAGCTTCAGCGTCTGCGTCTTCAACACGACATCAACGACATAGACGTTCAGTATTTCGCAAATCAGACCAAGCCTCGTATTGATCTTCAATCAACGGTTGCGACCACTGGCTTGTCTGGAATACCTGTAAATCAGGGCGGCACGTTTCCGCTAATCGGCACTGACATAACGTCGAGCGAGACGGCTTTCCTGCTAGCGCAGATCAACGACCTCAGATCGCGTCAGGGATTGCCTCCCGTCGCCGTACCCAATGTGACGGTTGGCAACGGTGTGCCCACGAATCTTATAGGCGGCTACGGTCGCATGTTGAGTAATCTTTTCAACTTCAGCACGCGCAACGTAGTTGTCGGCGTAGCCATTCAGATTCCTTTCCACAACACTACAGCCGAAGCCAATCTTGCAGGCGCGCGTATTCAGCGCAACCAGTTGGACGCTTCGACACGGCAGCAGGAGCAGACGGTTGAAGTCGAAGTGCGCAACTCGGCACAGTCTGTCGAGAGCGCGCGACGCAGGGTGTTGACCGCTCGCGCTGCGCGTGAAAATGCTGAGGTGCAGCTTGCCGGCGAGCAGAGGCTATTCCAGGCCGGGCGCTCCACACTCTTCTTGCTCTTCCAGCGCGAGGACACGCTTGCCAACGCACGCAACCTTGAGCTTCGCGCAGAGACGGACTACAACAAGGCGCTCGCAGATTTGCAGCGCGCAACTTCCACTACTTTGCGCGCCAACAACGTAATCATCCAAACGCCAACTGCTCCATGAACTTTTGAGCAGCTCAAAAAAAGAGACGCGGTGAACTTTTAAGAACAGAGTTCGCCGCGTCTTTTTGTATGGATTGAAAACTTCTCTCTTCCCCTACAATCATCTTCCTTTCAACTGGCTATCAAAGAAATCCGATGCTGCGTGGTATGCCTGTAGCCAGTGCCTATGCAACAAAAAATCATGAATCTCGTCTGGGAAGACTAATTGCTCGAAATGAACGTTCTGCTCGCGTAGACGGCGCACCAGATCAACCGATTGCGAGAAGGAAACGTTGCGATCATCGTCGCCGTGAATCAATAGGACGGGCGAGCGCCATCTGGCAATCGAAGCCACAGGGGAAGATTGAAATGCTGTCTGCAATGCCTGCGGGCTGTCGTAATCAACCCAGCGAGCGACGGAGATAATTTGCGACCAGTCGTGTACGCCGTGAAGGTCAACGCCCGCCGCAAAGAGGTCTGAGTTTCGCGCCAGCCCCAGCGCCGTCAGGTAGCCTCCGTAAGAGCCTCCCCACAGACCAATCTTCGCTGGATTGATGTCGCCTCTCCTTCTCAAATAGAGCGCAGCCGCGATGATGTCCTGATATTCCGTCGCGCCGCGTGCGCCACGCCCCGCAGCCATTCTGAAATTGCGACCGTAGCCTATGCCGCTTCGATAGTTCACAGATAGAACTGCGTAGCGTCTGCTCGCAAGATACTGATTGAAGGCGTAAGCGTTGTGATAGTAGTAAAGATAGTGCCAGCCCAGCAGCATCTGGCGGATTGGCCCGCCGTGCATGAAGATGATCGCAGGAATCCGCTCGCCCTCTCTTATATTTGGCGGAATAAATAGCTGCGCGTGAATCTCCATTCCGTCTGCCGCTTTGAGGAGAACTTGCTTGGGCGTCATAAGCTGAGATAAAGGAAAGTCTGGAGGCATCTGCTCGACGGCAATAATATGGCTTGACCCGCCGGAAACAGACATAGCGTAAGGCAGCGCTGGAACTCGCTGGTCAGACTTCAGGAATATTATGTTCGCGCCGTCGCCCGTCACGACCGGACTCCATTCCATCTGTTCACCTGACGTAATCGCTTCAACTCTTCCGCCGTAAATTGAGACCCTAGACAGATGCCTGCGGTCAATGTCACCGCAGTTTGACGAATAGATGATTGAGCGACGGTCGTGCGTATAGGTCACGTCCTGCAACTCGCAGCCTGTTGGGGTGACAGGAACGGGAGGAGCGCCACCCTTAGCCGACACCGAATATAATCGCAGCCAGTTGTCCTGCTCGGAAGCGAAAATAAGACGCTCATCCGCAGCCCATTGCAGTATGTTCTCATCTGCCATGTACGGCGCTGAACCGGCGGCGTTGTTGCGGCTATGCCAGATTTCGCGTGCGCCAGCGCCGCTCAAGTCTGCGATCATGATCGCCCAGGGGTCTGGAGCATCGTCGAAGATCAATCGCGGCTGCGGGCCTCGAGCAGGCTGCCGTACGAACGCAACTTTCCGGTCGTCAAGTGACCAGCGCGGCGTGCTGTCGCGGTCAACCGATGGACTCAAATAAGTGATGTTGTTATTGGCGAAATCGTAAACGCCGACAAAGCTATGATCGCCTCTGCTGCTCACGAAGGCGAGCATCTTTCCGTCATGCGACCACGCTGGCGAAGAGTTGCTGCCGCGTGCGACGAAAAGCTGGCGCGGCTTCTGGTCTTCATTGATAGAAGCGATCCAGAGTTGATTCCCTTTCGAGTAGACTACGCGGTCGTCCGCTGGCGATACCGCAGGTGAATTACCATCATCAAGCCTCTTAACTTTTCCATCACGCCATGCAGCAGCGTAAATGGCCTGCGTAGCGCCCGCAGGATCGCTGGTAGGATTAGGATACTCGCCCGACTGATTCCTACCGCCGCCTCGCACGAATACCAGCCAATCGGCGTCGTGCGTGAAGGCCAAACCTTCAATCTCCTGCCCGTCGTCTTCCGTGTAATGCGTCAACTGCTTTGCGTCGAACGGAATCCTGCCCTGACCGTTGCGCGCTATCAACTCAGCTTCCGTCTTCGGCACCTGAGCGACCCAGATGTTGCGCCGTCCCTGAGCATCGAAGAGCCACGCGATTCTTTCTCCTGTGGGCGCTGCGACCAGATCGGACGGGAAAGGAGAACTCATCACCTGTTCGAGTGTGAAGGGGCGCGAAATTTCTTGTTGTGCTGAAGTGAACTGTTGAAGAAGGAAGACAATGGTGAAGAAGAAGCAAGCCGCAATCGATTTTCTCATCTCTCACTCTCTTTCCACACGGAGTCCCGTAGAAGGAAGAAGCCTGCGGGGTGTCGGCGATGCTACGATGCGCGGCCTCGCTTGGCTGTTGATTACGTCCGTGAGCAGTTGGTCTTCTAAGAGCCTGTTGCCAGCTATCTGATTACCCTGATCCAGAATAGCGAAGACTATTACACCCTGGTCTTCTGTGTAAACAATTCCGGCGAGGCTAGCCATACCGCCATCAACTTCCGAAGTGAGCGTGCCGGTCTTGCCTACAACTGCGCCCTCAAGCCCTGTGCCTTCAAACCTGCGTCTCAAAGTGCCTGAATCGTCGCTTGCTACGGGCATGATGTCCGTTGGCTCAAGGCTCTGACGTTTTGCTTCTTCAATCAAAGCTCTTATAACAGTCAAAAGCCCGCGCGGGGTCATGCGATTGTGTTCGCGCCCCGAAGCTCTCTCAATCGTCACCTGATCCGGTGGAAGATGGAGTTCGCTTACAAGAAACTGCTTTATACCTTCGGGGCCGCCCAACAAAGCGCCGACTCGCTCGGCTATGAAATTGCTTGAGCGCGCATTCATGTAAAGAAGAATCTCGTTAAGCGGATTTGAGTTGATAGTCAAAACGGGCGCGCTTGTTTGCTGATTAGAAATTTCTACGCGAGGGTTTCCCAGCTTCAAGACTTTAACCAGCTTCTGAGCAGCATCATCCGGCGTCTCGCTGAAATTGAAGGTGAAATCCGGCGAGACTTGCACGGAATCACCGATTCTCTTCACACCCCGCCTGCTTAACTCTTCAGCTACGAGTGCCGCGCCGTAATCGCCGAACGTCGGGTCATTGCCGCTAAAATAGATGCTGCCGCGCAGCACGCCCGAACGATCAACTTCGCCATAGAGGAAAACTTTTGTCTGAAAATGAAATCCCGCGCCGAGTTTCCTGAGCGCCACGAGCGAGGTGGAAAGTTTGACGAGCGATGCCGGATTAAATATTTCGTCCGCGTTATGCGAGGCAAACAGGCGCTCGCCGTCGAATGTCTCTATGAGAACGCCGTGTGTCTCAGGCGCTTCACCGCGCTCGGCGTACCATGCGGCTGCGTCGAACGCGGGGTTAGCTTTTGCTAATTGTACTGGCTGACTTTGAGTTGAGGTCTGCGAATATGAAGCGCCTGCTTCGGGTTGCTGTTCTGCGTAGAGCCAGCTTTTCGAGAGGGCAAAGGGGATGAAGCTGAGTACGGCGATAACGAATAGACCGGCGGCCAGCATCAAATAGACTGGCCGCCGGTTATTCTTCGGTTCTCCCTGATTACCTTGCATCTTCCCCAAAAGCGCGCGAAAACGTATGATGCTTAATGGCTGGCTCGCGCGTCAAGTCCGTCGCATTCATCAGAAAAGCGCGCGCCTCGCCCGAAGGTTAATTTCAAGATGATGCTTTCGTCCCTTTCCCCATTCAACATTGTCGGTCTAGCGCCGCCAGCGTTCTTCTACGTTTTCACGATTATTCTGGGAGCGATTATCGGCAGCTTCCTCAATGTTGTAATCCACCGTCTTCCATTGGAAGAGTCAATAGTCTTCCCCAATTCGCGCTGCCCCGAATGCTCTGCTGTCATTCGACCATTCGACAACATTCCGGTCTTGAGCTACCTGATATTGCGCGGGCGATGCCGAAATTGCCGCACGCCAATCTCCGCGCGCTATCCTTTAGTAGAGATTCTGACGGCCACTCTCTGGGGATTCGTCTTTATGCGCGACGGATTAAGTGTCGCGCTTCCCTTCGACCTGATTTTTGTCTCGCTGCTCGTCTCAATCATCTTCATTGACGCAGAGCATATGCTTATCTTGAACGTCGTCACATATCCCGGAATAGTTTTTGCGCTAATAGCTCGCCTTGCCATTCCCTATCTTTCAAGCCCGTACATCTTCGACGACTTCAACTCTCTGATGAGCACCGGCCTTGCGAACTGGCCTGTCTGGGCTGTGTCGCTTGCGGGCGCTGTACTGGGAGCATTAGCTGGCGGAGGCTCGCTATGGTTGATGGGCTGGCTGTGGGAGCGGTTGCGCGGCGTTGAAGCGATGGGACTGGGCGACGTGAAGATGATGTTCATGGTCGGGGCTTATCTGGGCTGGCGTCTGACGGTGTTGACAATATTTCTGGCTGTCATAGCAGGCTCGCTCACAGGTCTTGCCATCATGGTCAAGCGTCGCGAGCGCAATCTTCAAATGCTTCTTCCATTCGGCATATTCCTCGGCATAGGCGCAATCATGGCGCTGCTTCTCGGCCAGCTAATCGTCGAATGGTACGCATCGCAATTTATTATTAATTGATGAATGCAGAGTGATGAGTGATGAATTAAAGCAAAAGCTTTTCCCTCTCTGCTCATCACTCTGCACTCATCATTCATCACTTTCATTATGCGTCACGGAAATCAAATAAATCTGATGATGGCGCTGGTGGTGAGCCTGTTTCTGCTCGCAGTGGTTTTCGGCGTGGGGTTCATTGCGCTGGCGCCCGCTGCTTCGGGCAAGCGCGCGCCTGTGATGATTACGATTTTTGTAGTGATGCTGTTGACGGCGCTGCTTGCGGTTATTTTCCTGCTGCGATGGCTTCTTCGTCCATACCGCCAGCTTGTAGGTGAGGCCGAGCGTGCGCCCATCGCGGCTCGCGCCAATCAATCAAGGAATGAAGCGGAGTTCGTGCTGGAAACTTTTCAGTCCGTGGTTGCTCAGCTTCAATCGCAGCAGCGCGAGTTAGAGCGTTTGAGCGCAGAAGCGAGCGCACGCGCCGCACACGCCGAAAAGTTCAGCGACCGAATTGTAGCAAGCGTTCCATCAGGGCTGGTAGCTTTCGACGCGCAGGCGCGAGCAACTGTCGTTAACTCTCCGGCACGCGCAATTGTCGAAGCAAACGGCGAGGTTGAAGGTCAACACGTGAGCCTCATTCTCAAGCATGCGCCCGCGCTGGTCGAGATGGTCGAGCGATGCCTGCGAACGGGCGAAGTTTACCGCCGCGAAGAGATTATCGCTCTGTCCGCTGACGGGAGAAGACGACGACTGGGCGCAACGGTCGCTCCCATAGAGCTTGTCGAAAGCAGCTCGCGCGGGGCGCTCTGTCTTCTGACAGATATAACGGAAGTGACGGAGTTGCGCGAGCAGGTGGCATTGAAAAGAAACCTTGAGAGCCTGGGCGAGATGAGCGCCGGTCTCGCTCATGAATTCAAAAATGCTCTCGCTGCGCTTCACGGCTATGCCCAGTTGCTTTTGTCGCTTGAGCAGGACGAAAAAGCCAGGGCAGCGGCGACGGCGCTTTTGCAGGAAGTAAGAAGCTTGACGGCTATGGTGACGGCGTTTCTGAATTTCGCGCGCCCCCAGCCGCTAGACCTATCCGATGTATCCCTCAAAGAGCTTCTGGACGACTGCTCAACGGAATTGAGCAAGCTCTACAGCGAGCGCCGTGTCTCACTGGAAATTGAAGGCGAGTTCCCGAATGTTCGCGCAGACGAACACACTCTGCGACAAGCGCTGCTGAATATCTTGCGCAACGCAATGGAAGCAATAGGCGATGAAAATCAAGAGCGTCGCGTGAGGGTGCGCGGCTCTCGTGTTGAAGACGATTCAGGAAAGCTGTGGACGATTATTGAAATCGCAGACACAGGTTCTGGCATTCCAGATTCGGATTTGCAGAGAATCTTCATCCCGTTCTTCACGACCAAAGCGCAGGGTCACGGCGTCGGCCTTGCTCTAGCACATCGCGTCATCACAGATCACGGCGGCGCGCTCACAGCCCGTAACTCTACGGAAGGCGGCGCAGTCTTTACGATTAAACTCAAGCTTCCTGACAATCAAATTCAAAACCTGTAGCAACATTCAACCCTTTGCGAGCTTTATTCTTTTCTTTGCGCCTTTGCGAGAAATATTCCTCACGCAAAGCCGCTAAGACGCAAAGAAAGGCGCAAGAGGAATTCTCAACTTGCTCAGAACTCGCGTGGGAAATATTCGCGCCAGCGCCTGTCAACGAGTTCCGCAATGTCTGGCCTCACTTCCAATTCTGCGGGGTAGCCCAGTTTCATTCGCGCGTCAATGACAATCGGCGCTCGATAAGAGAGATGGTGACGTACCACTTTCGTTTCCGCCGCGTGAATGTGCGCCGCAGGCTCGAAGCGCGTCCATGTAGCCCAGAGAAAATCCGCAACTGAATGCGCCACACTCGCGTCGTCGTGCAACACAACGAGAGGCCAGCCAGCAAACGCTTCATGATGCGCAAGACGCTCGGCCTGCTCTCTATCTTTCTCGTAAGGCGCGCCCTCTACGACAAGACATCCGGCGCAGAAAACCTCTGCGCTCTTGATGTCGTTCGGCAGAACGCCTTGAAAGTTCCGTGGCAAATCTCTGACAGCTTCGCCCAAACCTAAAAGGATAGCTTTGCTTCCTTCGTTCACGCGCCCGCTAGTGTAATCCAGCGTGTCCATCGAAACGTTCGAGAAGATGAACAGGTCGCACTGAGGATCGAAACGAGCAAGCACGTGCTCCAGCAGCGATTTGAAGTCGCGCAAATCCTGTGCTTCATCCGTGAGTATGAGAAACTTCGTGAGCGACAATTGCCCTTCGCCAAGAATACGGAAACCGGAAACCAGCGCCTCGCGCTTGTACCGCTCACGCACGACAGCAGCGCAGAGCGAATGAAACCCGGTCTCGCCGTAAGTCCACAGGTCGCGCACGCTCGGCATCACGACGGGAAAGAGCGGCGATAGAAGTTTTTGGAGATAATCGCCTATGAAAAAATCTTCCTGCCGCGGCTTACCAACGACGGTCGCAGGATAGATAGCATCGCGGCGATGGTAAACCGCGTCGAGGTGAAAGACCGGATAATCGTGCTTGAGCGAATAGTAACCGTAGTGATCGCCGAACGGCCCTTCAGGCCGCCGCTCGCGCGGATGGACTCTACCTGTTAGCGCGAACTCCGCGCCCGCAACCAGCCTGTGCCCGTAGCCTGAAGGATTTTTCGTCATCCTTACTTTCTCGCCCGCGAGCACGGAAGCCAGCACAAGTTCCGGAACGTCTTCCGGCAGAGGCGCAATCGCAGCGAGTATCAGAGCAGGAGCGCCGCCGAGGAATACCGTGACGGGCAGAGATTGGCCCAGCTTCTCCGCCTCGTGGTAATGAAAACCGCCGCCCTTGTGAATCTGCCAGTGCATGCCCGTAGCCCGCGCGTCGAAAACCTGCATGCGATACATACCAAGATTGTGCTTGTGCGACTGCGGATGCTCTGTGTAAACGAGCGGAAGGGTGATGAACGGCCCTCCATCCTCCTGCCACGTTGTGAGCACTGGCAGTTCATCAAGGCGCGCTGGCTTATCTGTGACTTGAAGCACAGGAGCGCGCCGGGTATTGCGCGTCCCCATCTTCAATGCTTCGAGCGCAAGTGAGCGATGCTGCCATAATTCACCAACGCGCGGGGGCAACAGATTCTCGGCTACTCGCACTACTTCTTTCACCAGCGACTCGGGCTTAGACCCGAACGCCATCTCTATTCGCCGCTCCGTCCCGAAGAGATTAGTGACAACAGGGTAACGACTTCCCTTCACCCTATTGAACAGTAGCGCAGGCCCTCCGCGCTCTATGACTCGCCTGTGAACCTCGGCCACTTCAAGATAAGGATCTACTTCCGTCAAGACTTCAACGAGATCGTTCTCCCGTCTCAGTTTTTCTATGAATGAGCGAAGGTCTGAATGCATATTCTTTGAGAGTATAACCTTTTAGCCCGGACATGAGGCACATGAAAAAGAAGCTGGCCCGGCGCTATCAACGCTTCGGCCAGCTTCATAAATCGGGATGCCGTCGAAATCTTATGATTCTAGTTCGGCGGGGTTGTGATTCCTGTCGTTCTTGCGCGAGTCGGCAGTTCCTGACGCGGCTCTGCAAGACGACGTGTTATTTCCTCGGAAGCCGATTGCGCGGCTCTTGCAATCTTCTCGTCGGGCGAACCTGTAAGCGGCCTGATGCGCTCCAGAGTTTGAGCGTCGCCGATTTTACCGAAAACTTCCAGCAGTCGCTCCTGCGTCTTGAAATTCACCTGAGGCAGAAAAATGTAGAGCGGGTCGGGCGTGTCCAATTGCGCAAGATACGCGGCAGCCTGCTCGTGGCGCGACGAATCAAGCTCGCGCACGATGCGAAAGAGCGTTTCGTTCCTGCCCATACGGTAAAGCGCCCAGTCCAGAGCGAGCCGGACTCGTCCATCACGCTCCTGCAAACGATACCCCGCGACCAGTTTCATCTGATCCACAGCCGCGAGCCGCGCCAGTTCTTCAGCCGCGTGCTGTCGTTCGAGCGGGTCGAGGCTGGAAAGTTTTCTGGCTATAGCGGAGGAATCAACCCTGCTCTCTTCAGAAGAAGTCTCTTCCTGATTGGTTTGCGCACGCGCGCTGCTGCCGAAACAGGCGGCGCAAATCAAAAGAACTAAAAGAAGCGACGTAGCTTTGATGTAATTCATAGAACTTAAAACCGAGATGTGAGCGACCGAAGCCGTTCGTATAAATTCATGGGGAGATTAATCAACGTCCAAGGGGTTTACCCAGGGCTTATCCTTCTCTTTTTCAGCGCGCTTCATGGCTTCGCGGAACTTCTCTTCCAGAATCCTTTCACGATCCTTCATAGAGCCTAGCTCCTGCTGAAAGATTTGATCGCGCGTCTGCTTCTGCTTATCAAGCCCCTTGCGCATCTCTTCAAATGAAGCGAGCGGTTTCTGCTTCTCTTCATGAGAGAGCATCGCGCCGGTCTGCGCGTCAACCGTGATTGTGGCTTCGCAGCAAGGGCAGATGATGGTGTAGCGTGCGTTGTCTGTCATGGCCGTGATTCCTCAGCAGTTAAAATGTTCGCCACGAAATCATCCGGCGGCGAACTTACCGGTAAGCATATTATCAGAAGTTTGATTATTATCAGTAGAGCATTCAGGCAGGAAGCTGATCTCTTGAAGCTAAGAATTGCTTGTAGCGAGCGGGTCAATTTGAAGTCGTCAGGCTGAGCAATACAGTTTGACGACATCAAATTGGGCCATTATCCCATTGCCTGTGAAGAGCAAAAGCTGTTTATTATTAGAATGAAAGATGAGTATCTACGCGCGACAAGCCATTGCAGGTTCGCCGGTTTTGTCCGAAGCATTTGATACCAACGCAGAAATTCAAAAGGAGACCTATCATGGAAAACTCGGAAAATCCCAGCCGGGCGCAACTCCTGCTGTTGATTCAGCGCCTGGAGCATCGTATACAGCAGCTTGAAGATTCTCATGCTAAAGCTGATACCAGGCTTACTAACATTGAGGATACATCTCAAAAGAGCGATGAGGAAATCGTCTGGGCAGTTGGAGGCTCCTCTATTGCAGTGAAACGAGATGGCATTATCTTCAAGGCTCACCGCATAGACCTATCTGCTTCGGGCGGCATAGCGGTTAAGGCTGGCGGCGAGCTTGTCCTGAAAGGAGCGATGATTCGCGAGAACTGAGCAAGAAAGCCGATACGGTGTTCCAACGCCTGCTGCCTCAACCGCTACGTGTCCATTGTGGTTGTTGGTGAGCGTTACGGAGTAACGGCTCTCTTGACTGCATGGCCGACCTTCTTGGCTCCATTCGCGGTCTTGTGCCCGACGGTCTGAGCTACGTTCGCAGTTCTTTGCCCGACTGCCTGCGCGCCCTCTGCGGTTGCATGCCCGACATCCTGCGCCCTGTTCGCTGTGGCCTGCGCTGCATTGGTTGTCTTGTTCTTCACGAAGCCAACTGCATCTGCGATGTGATCCGCGCTTGCGTCCACAAGGCGCTCAACATCGTTCTTGTTGACATCGCGCGCCTCGCCGCCGCCGGCAGGATAAACTTTCATTGTTCGCTGGTTGCCTTTTGATGTGATAACGACCTTGGAAACGCGCTCATTATTTCTATATGTTCGTGTTTCTGTGCGCGTCCCGTTCTCCTCCGTCGTGGCCGTCTCGTACTCGGTCGTAGTAGAAGAGACTGGCGTAGTTACGCTCGACGTTGTGTTGGTCGTCGTCGTGGTTGTAGTGGTGTTAGCATTGCTGTTTGCATTAGCGTTACTGTTATTCGTGTTCGATTGGCTTGAGCAGCCCGTCATGATGCCTGCGAGCAACATGGCACACAAGAGAGCTACGATTCTTTTCTCCACTTTCTTTCCCTCCAGCAAAATTATTCCCGGATATTCACCAGACTTTCGGCAACCAACGTGCCAGTGAAATCATTTGCTAAATCTCAAGCGGAAGGGGATTTAAGGAGGTAACTGGAATTATTTGGAGCGTACTAACTCTGTGCGCGGCGTTTCCTTTCTATACGAAAACATCTACAGTGATGAAAGTGCGGAACAGGTGGAGGACAGCACAGGATGTTGCGCGGCGGTGCGTGGGTCGTTGATGCCAGCGGTTGCCGCTCAGCCAGCCGCTTCGGTTACGCGCCCGGCGAACGCTACCTCTTCAACGGTTTTCGTGTTGTTCCATCTACGCGCACACAGAGTGAGCCTCAATCTTTAGTCTTCACACTTCTGGAATCGCAGATGCGACTCTATAATGGTAGCGGTGATTATCCTCTATTGTCATGTTAGACCGCATCGTGCGGTAATATACGCCTATAAGACTGATTAGACCGCCGTCGCCATAAATGAAACATACGGCTGCTAGCGGTCTAATTGTAGTTCGGCGTCCACTTGAATCATGGCATACAAATCTATTTTGAAGTATATTTCAGACTATGAAAGCTATAGGTTCATTCCGCCTAGACAAATCAGCCTTGACCGTTACATCCTTATCTGACGAGTCGGAAGAAAAGGAATATTGGAGACACACGTTTCCAGAAGAACGTTGGCAGGCTATCGAACAGATGCGGCAGATCATTTATGGATATGATCCTTTTACCTCCCGACTTCAGAGAGTTTTTACAGTTACTCCACTCTCACAAAGTTATATTTGCTGGCTGGAACATTTACCCTGATGGCAGGACGCCTAACAACTCATTGAACCGGAGCGCCAGTTAGCTTGCATTTCATCGAGAACTTGAATCTGTAGGCGTTGAATGCGCGCACGGTTAATTCGGGCGTTGTGCTGTTGGTGGAATATTCATAGACTGATATTATTTGGCTCAGTATAGGAGGCTAATTATGTTTGACCGCATCTCGGTAGATCCAAAAATTTGTCACGGGCAGGCGTGTATCAAGGGCACGCGAATACCTGTTTATCAAATTGTCGGTATGTTGGCGAACGGAGATTCTTTTGAAAGTCTGCTTAAGGCATATCCTACGATTGTGCGCGAAGATATTAGAGCTTGCTTAGAATATGCCGCTTGGTTAGCTGAAGAACAAATTACCCCAATCGAAGAAGTGACGAGCGATGTATGAAAATGTGTGTAGATGAAAACATCCCACTTATAACAGTTTCAGAGTTGAATAACCTTGGACATGATGTTTTAGACATTCGAGGCACAGCTAATCAAGGTATCCCAGATGATCTTTTGTGGGTGTTGGTACAAAATGAAAAAAGAATGTTGATTACTACCGACAAAGGGTTTGTTCAGCATCGTGGTGAATCGCACTATGGGATTTTAGTTGTGCGCTTGCGCCAGCCGAACGAACAGAAGATTCACGAAAGGGTGATGCACGCGATCAATCAGTTCTCAGATGATGAGTGGGTCGGCTTAATAGTCGTGATGCGTGACATGGTTCAAAGCATCTGGAGAGCAACATAGAGCCTAACCGCAACAGCATAACAACTCATTGGCTTTGACTCAAAAGTCCGAAAGAATACAAGTAAACGGCGGACGATTGCAGAAATATATTATTGGCCCACCTGACTTTTGAGTCAAAGCTGCGCGGCAGAGACCCGCCCGGCTTAAGCAGGCGGTACTGACCTCTATTTGTACTGCAACTTGATATATGAGTTACGCTCTCAAAATTCGTCGGGTCGGACGCGAGACTTAAAGGAGATAGCGATAATGGCAAAGTCATTTTTATATCGTCTCTTTGGTGCCGGGAAGATTCCAGAGCATCTGGCTGCCCAACTGAAGGGAGAAGGCATTCTACTGTTGGATGAAGGTGTTAAAGGTTCTGTGACCTATATTGATTTTCGAGCGCCCGGAAGATACTCCAACTGGAGGCGTCAATGGTACACAGCTTCCATTGCTCTGACGGAGGTTCGGTTAATGGGGCTGCGGTATTCTCAAACGATTATAGATGTCCCTCTTACAGACGAGCGCATCCGCAGCATGCAATTCTCGCTGGAGGAGAGCGACACTTTGCTGGTCGCTTTTGATCCGGCGCTGTTTCATAAGGATTGGTCTGGCAAGATTGAGTATCGGTTCCGCACTGAGCAGGCGCAACTCTTCCTGGACAAGCTGCTGGAACGAGCCGTCTGAAATCAGCCTTGTTATGTACCGTCCAGCTTAACAACTCATTCAAGCGCGACGCCTCAACAGAATGCTTTTCAAGCTGAAGACTTCTGCTCACGCATCCAGATGAGCCTCAAGAAATCCTGCGTCATATCAGGATCGAGCGCAGACCCGGCCATCTCTCCCATATTTATAGCCGCCTCATGCCCGGTGAACGAAATCTTATACGCTCGGCTGGCTCGGAGCGAAGTATAGACATAAACAATAGAGACGAGGCGGGCGGTTGAGCACGCTATTGCGCAGGGAGTCGCCTCAGCGTCCCTCCTCAACCGCCGGTAGAATGGATTGAATCCAGTGTCCGACAATCTTTGCGCGACCTGCCTCAAATTTTCCCTGAAAACTATTCCTACCGTCCGGCAGCTCGAACGTTATTGTGTCCCCGGCCAACTTCGCTTGCACGCTTTGTCCCGCTATATCAGCCCACCATACCCCATTGCTCTGCTTGATAAGCAGAGTCCCGCGAATGTCAGGACCGAAGCGGCGTTGCGCTTCCCAGAGTCCGGCCAGTTCACGCGCTGAGTTCTGCTAGGCAGTTGAAACCCGTATAGCGGGCGAAGTAAAAATAAGAGCGGCGACAATAACTTCTGGAAACCAACGAACAAGTTACATAGCTCCGCTCCTTATCTTTGCTTCACCACACCTTCGCGCTTTATCAGCTATGAGACAATCAACTCTTCGATGCTATTGAGGACAAGTAATTGTTCTTCCGTTTATGCTCTGAAATCTCAATGGTACGCATGACCAACAAATGACTGCTGAGAGCGAAAGCGCTCTACTCGTATCTCAGGGCAATTATCGGGTCTACCTTCGTCGCACGGCGCGCGGGAATGTAGCACGCCAGCAAGGCAACCAGTGTTGACAGTAGCGCAATTAGACCGAACGTCAGCGGATCGGTCGCTTTAACTTCAAACAGCAGACTCTTCATCAAACGCATCAGCATGAATGCGCCCAGCAGGCCAAGACCTACGCCCAACAGCGCGAGCCTCATGCCTTTGCTGATAACCAGTCGCAGCACATCGCGCCTTTGTGCCCCGAGCGCCATCCTCACGCCTATCTCAGATGTGTGCTGCACGACGAAGTAGGACAACACGCCGTAGATGCCCAGCGCGGCCAGCAGCAGCGCCAGCGCAGCAAAGGCAGTCAGCAGAATCATGCCCAGCCGGCGCGCACCCGTCACCCTGCTCAGCACTTCACTCATCGTGCGGATATTGGCGAGCGGTTGGTAAGGGTCAACCTCGTGAACTGCCTCCCGCACGGCGGGTACGAGACTTGTCGGCTCGACCGACGCACGGACGACCAGATCGCGCGGGGCGAACGCTGGATATGTCGCAGCCTGCCTGTAGGGCACGTACATCTCGGCTTTGACCGGCTCGTCCACGCCCATCTGCCGGACATCTGCGACTACGCCGACAATCGCCAGCCAGGGATTCTGCGAATTCAGATCGCTAGCCTTGAACCGCTTGCCAATCGGACTCTCACCCGGCCAAAACTGCCGCGCCATTGTCTCGTTGATGACGGCGACCGGCATTGCTCGCTCGTCGTCTCCGCCGTTGAAAACTCGTCCCTGGCGCAGCGCAATGCCCATCGCTCGAAAATAATCTGGACTGACCTGACGGTGAATCGCGTTCCAGGGGGCGTTCGGCTCAGACTGCCTGCCTTCGAGCGTGAGACCGTTTGCGCCCATCCATGTGAGCGGCACTGCGGACGTGTAGCCCGCTGCGACTACTCCGGGCAGATGCTCTACGCGCGCCAGCACTTGATCGTAGAAAGCGACGCGCTGCCCGTGCTCCCGATACTTTGCGCCTACAAGCTGCGTCCGCATGGTCAACACGCTTTCGGGGCGCAGTTCTGCGTACTGACCGCGCAACCTGGACAACGTTTGAATCAGCAGCCCCGCGCCGACCAGGAGCACGAGCGCTAGCGCGACCTCCGCGACGACGAATGCGCCGCGCAGACGCCTTTGCGCAGCGCCGTAGCCCGTGCGGCTGGTGCCTTGCTTAAGCGCCTCGTTGAGATTGGTCTTGGCAGCTTGGAGCGCCGGAGCCAGACCGAAGATCATTCCGGCCAACAGCGAGACCACGAGCGTGAAGCCGAGCACAGGCAGGTCTAACTTCAAAGTGGTTGACGCGCGTATCTCCGCCGGGACGAGTTGTTGTAGAAAAGCGAACGACCACAACGCCAGCAGCAAGCCCAGGCCGCCGCCCAAGCCGCCGAGCAGAACGCTCTCGGTGAGCAATTGCCGCACGATGCGCCAGCGGCTCGCGCCCAACGCGGCGCGCACAGCGATCTCGCGCTGCCGCGCCGCCGCGCGCGATAACATCACCCCCGCGACATTAGCGCACGCGATCAACAGCACGAACCCGACCGCAATGAGCAGCATCGTAAACGGGCGGCGCACATCGCCGGTCAGATGTTCGTGCAGCGGCACGACGGCTGCGCTCATGCCCTCCGCATCGTCGGGGTAAGCGGCGGCGATGCGTCGTGTAATCGCCTGAACGTCGTCGTTGGCCTGCGCAACGGTGACGCCGGGTTTGAGGCGCGCGACCACTTCAAGATTGTGCCAGCTACGATTGTTGAGTTGTTCGGGCGTGAACGCAACAGGCACCCACAAACCCAGGGCAGGCACCTCAAACTGAAAGTCCGGCGGCATTACTCCGATGACCGTGTACTTCTCGCCGTTGAGCAGTATGTCACGGCCTACGACGCTGCGCTCGCCGCCGTAACGGCTCTGCCAGAGACCGTGGCTGATGATCGCCACCTTGTTCGCGCCGGGTCTATCTTCCTCCGCTGTAAATGTGCGCCCCAGCGCTGGACTCACGCCTAATAGCGAGAAGAAATTCGCCGTCACGCCGTAGGCATTAATCTTTTCCGGCTCGCCGTCGCCCGTGAGATTGTAGCTACGCAGGTCTAGCGCTGTAATGTCGGTGAAAGACTGATTCTGCTCCCTCCAATCGGCGTAGTTGCCGACCGCAACTGTGTCATGCGGAGCGCCGGGTTCGGCTTCCCAAACCATCACCAGACGCTCAGGCTCGCTGTAATTCAGCGGTCTGAACAGCACTGCGCTGACCAGACTGAAGATGGCTGTATTCGCGCCTATACCGAGGGCCAGTGTGGCGACGGCCACTGTCGTGAAACCGGGGCTGCGACGCAGCATGCGTAGGGCGTAACGAAGATCCCTTATCAGATTTTCCAGGGCTGGGACACCTCGACGGTCTCTATATTTTTCTTTGGTCGCTTCGACGCCGCCGAATCTAATGTGTGCGTCGCGGCGCGCCTCTTCGGGAGTCATGCCGGATCGCAAATTGTCTTCGATGTGCATCTGGAGATGGGCTTCCAACTCCTCTGCCAACTCGCGGTCACGCCGTTCCTTATTAAATAATCCGCCCAGGCGCATGAGCCAGGCGCGGAGTCGTCTTGCAATCATGAAAGCTTCTCCTCAGGAGATAGGAAGCGTGCGAGGATAGCGGTTGTTCGTTCCCATTCCCGCGTCTCTCGTTCCAGCTTCTTCCGACCCGCCCGCGTGAGCCTGTAATACTTAGCCTTGCGATTGTTGTCCGACACACCCCACTCGGAAGAGATGAACCCCTCCTGCTCCAACTTCAACAGCACCGGATACAGTGTGCCATGGTTAATTGATAACAGGTGGTCACTGGTCTGCTCGATCCGGCGACCAATACCATAGCCGTGTATTGGCCCCATCATCTCCAGGCTCTTCAATACCATTAAGGCGAGAGTGCCTCGCCAGACATCGGATGTATCACTCATAATCCTCCTATGGGCAACCAATAAGAGTATGTCACACTCCCTATGGGAAAGCAATAGGAATGTTCAATCCGGGGAAATATGGGATGCTCACATGGTCTTGAAGTAGGCTAAAAGCTTGTGACCGAACATCTCAACGAAGCTTGGAAGGAGTTGAAGTTTGTACGAAAAGAGAAACGAGGCTCAAGTTTAAACTTGAGCCTCGTTACAATAAGACTGATTCCAAAAGCGGGCGACGGGAGTCGAACCCGCAACCCTTAGCTTGGGAAGCTAATGCGCTACCATTGCGCCACACCCGCATGAAGAACGAAGATGAAGGATGAATGCGGAAGGATGAATTTTCCCGTAAGCACTCATCTTATCAATTGCATTTCAAAGATAATCAAGCCTGAGGTCTGCTGTCAAATTGTTCGGTATATGAAAGACCGGATACGGAAATTATCCCGCGCTCTCAACCAGTTGTTTGATTACGCTGCCCAGTCTTGCCGTGTCCTCAGGTTTGCGAAGGCACCCTTGCGCGCCAGCCCTTGCAGCTTCCTCTTCGTCCAGAAGGTCTGCGTAGGCCGTGTAGAGAAGAATCGGCGTTTGCCGGTCGAAGCTGCGAATCTCGCGGCAGAGTTCCAGACCGTCTTTGTCCGGCAATCCAATGTCCAGAAGAATCAGGGCGAATGAGTTATTGCGCGCCTGTGTTATCCCCTCATCGGCGGTGCGAACGCCCACGACACGAAAGCCTTCATGCTCAAGACTGAACTCCACCAGATCGCGCGTGTCCGAAGTGTCTTCGACGAAAAGTATCTCTTTGCTTGCCATAGTCTCTAACGAAAGATAGAGCGCTAACGCTTTCGCGCCCGAACCCTCGGCTCGTTACCTTTTAATGTACCTTTCCATAAGATCGGACCAGCGCCCCTGCGCCTTCAAGATAAGCTCGCAAACCTCTCGCACTGCGCCGAAGCCGCCCGGCAATTGCGTGACGTAATGCGCAGCCGCGCGCGTCTCTTCAACCGAGTCTGCGACCGCAACGGCCAACTCAGAGCGCAGCATCAACGGTATATCCGTCACGTCATCGCCGACGAAAGCGACTTCGGATTCTTCTACGTTGGCCTCTTTCAGAATTTCGTCGAACGCTTCCGTCTTGTTCAACGCGCCCTGATGAACGTACTTGATTCCTAAATCGGTCGCACGCATCACTACAGCGCGTGACGTGCGGCCAGAGATGATGCCTGAGATGAGACCTGCGCGGTGAAAGAGCACAAGGCCGTGACCGTCGCGCACGTGAAAGCTTTTCTTCTCATCGCCGCTTTCAAGCAGCTCTATGCGCCCGTCCGTCAAAACGCCGTCGCAATCCATCAAGAGCAGCTTGATGCGAGCAGCGCGTCGCTCAATCTCCCTGAGATGCTCCATCGCTTAATGAACTTCAAACTGTTCGATTGACTCAAGCTTCCACGCGCCGCCGATTCGCGCGAGCACAAGTACGGCAGTGCCGGAGCCTTGCGAGCCGAACTGCTTGGCCGTAATGCCGACATCTGCGGCAACGTGGTTGGCGTCTAATTGTTCTGTGCGAACCACTCTAGTCTGCCAGATTTCGGGCGCACCGCCAATGATGCCTTTAACGAATTTCACCATTTGTCCCGGAACGATGACGGCATCAAGTCCGGCCTTGCCGCCGGTCTTTATCACCTGATCTAGCTGCGTGATGAAGGTTCGCGCGGATTCGTCAACGGCGGGGGCGCTGTTGGCTGCGGCCTCAGCCTTTATCCTTCCCGCTCGCGCAGTAAGATTAGAAGCGTATTCAGCGTCTGTGCGAACTGCCTCATTGTATCGTCTGACCGCTTCAGCCGCCTGCCCTCTGCGCAAAGCGATCTCCCCAAGCCCTATATTGGCCCATGCGAGCGCAACGGAGGTCGGAAGCGGATCGTCCAGCAGCGATTTGAACTCTCGCTCAGCCTCGTCAAGCTTGTTTTGGCCCAGAAGCGCGCGCCCAAGAGCTAGATGCGCCTCCTGCATGTGAGGATAGCGCGCAGTGATGGAGCGAGCATTCGCTTCCGCCTGCGCAAATTCCTGGCGCGCGAATTGTTGAGTTATCTCGCTCAACACTTCTTCTGGAAGCTTTGCATGCGGCTGTACGTCGTTGGAGTAATCCACCTGCGGGTAGATTTTTTCAGGGTCAATCTCGGCGCGAACAATGCGCGACGAACTGTTGAAGACCGCTTCCCCGAAGCTTCGCCCCTGTACAGTTGCCTGAGTAGTAACGCTCTGCCCGCTCTCAGTTGTTCCTATGACCGTCACAGTCACGTCCAGTTGGCCCAGATTGCGCAGCGCAGAAACCCACTGCGCCCCGCGCTGCACAGGCATGCCTATCATCAGGTCTGTGTCCGTGGGCTGATCCAGTTCCTGATTCAGAACTGTTTTCAGAGTTGCGCCGCCGCGCTCTGCCAGAGCTGCGCGCAACGACCTTAGATTCAAGCCCGCGAGGTCGCTGCTTCCCGTCTGAAGCTGAGACTTCAATACCCCCATGAATGCTTCGTGACCCAGAGCGCGGTCAACCAGACGCCACACCATCGCTCCCTTGTTGCCCATGGAAGTGAAGTAGGTCTCGTCCAGCATCGTTGTCTGCGTCAACGGCGGGTCACGGCGCGAGACCGCTGTGTAAGCTATTCGCTCGCGCACTCGCTCGGCTGCTGCTGCGTCCGCGCCAAACTGCTTCTCAATGAACGAGGTCGCAAGAAATCTAATCAACCCCTCGCGCAAGACTCCGCCTCCCTCGGCTCTCACAGGCGCAAAGCCTCCGACCCAGAGCCGTGCTACGGTCTCTGCAACGAGAAGCGCTGTCGAAGAGTCAATCTTCGAGCGGCGAAAAGCAGCGGCGTCAAGAAGCGCCGTGCCTCCATCGTTGAACCCGGAGCCGCGCGTGACTGCGACGAGGCGAATCGGGGTATCGGGTGCCGGGCCAAGAGCCGAGATGAAAAATGCTTTTGCTGCTGCCGCAAGCATGATTAAATTCTCTGCCTGCCTGCGCTCGTCCGCGCCCGCTCCCTTCGGCATGAATGCGCTGATGCCGCGCGCCTCGTTTCTTCCCTCGCTCACATCCCAGCTACCTTTGATGAAGAAGGGCTGGCCGTTTAGCGCAAGGTCGAATGACGACCCCGTAGACTGTCCGGCTGAGACAAGCGTTTCGCCTTCTGTGGAATTGACTGTCAGGTGTACGGGCGCGCTGTCGCCGCCGCGTATGGAGAACGCAGTGTTCGGAGTCGGATACCAGAATGAGAGCGGAAGGAATTGCGCGCCCAGAGGAGTGATGGAGGCAATTCCGCTGTTCTCTTCTACGGGCAGGCGGTAATCAATCGTTACTTTCAGAGACGAATCCTGCGCGACAGGCGCGGGCAGGCTGATTGTTGCCAGAAGCAGTTCGCCCCGCGTGTCCGTTCTGGTTCGCACCTGTGCGGGAGAATCGTTGACCGTTGCCGATTTGACCTCAGCTTTCGGGTTCAGGCGCACGCTGAAAGTCGAGCCGCTTGCGCGTCCAACGTTCCGTGCAGACAGCACTGCCCTTGCCGTCAAAGCTCTTTCACCTGCGTTCAAGTTCGCAGTTATATCAAACCGCGTGACAAGCCATGTTGGCCCACCGGTTTCGACCTGAGCGCCGGAAACTAATGGTATGAAGGCTAGAAGTAGTAATGCGAGAAATATTTTTACTCTGTTCATTTTGTAAAGAAGTGATAAGTGATAAAGGAGATGATAGACCATAGACGATGGGCGATGAATACTGTTTTTATCGTTTATAGTCCATCATCTATCGTCCGTCTCATCACTTATCACTTTCTCAGTTTGCCTTGCTTCTAACGAGCGCGTGAATGTCGCGCAGCATGAGTAGCAGCGGCAGCAGACGCTCCAGTGGGAGCATGTTTGGCCCATCCGACGGTGCGACTTCGGGGCGGTCATGAACCTCCATGAAAACAGCGTCAACTCCGCAAGCAATTCCAGCGCGCGCGAGCGGTTCGATGAACTCCGACTGCCCGCCGGTTGCATGGCCCAATCCGCCCGGAAGCTGTAACGAGTGCGTCGCGTCGAATACGACAGGCGCTCCGAAGCCGCGCATAATCGGGAACGAGCGCATGTCAACGACCAGATTGTTATAGCCGAAGCTTGCGCCGCGCTCAGTCAATAACAGCTTCTCGCATCCTGCCGCTCGCGCCTTCTCGACGATGTTCAGCGCGTCTTGCGGGGCTAGAAACTGCCCCTTCTTGACGTTCACAGCGCGCCCTGTGCGCGCAGCCGCAGTTATCAGGTCTGTCTGTCGGCAGAGAAACGCCGGGATTTGTAGAATGTCCGCGACCTCTGCCGTCTCTTCGACCTGCGCGAGTTCGTGAATGTCCGTGACTACGGGAACTCCTGTCTCTTCTTTAACACGTCTCAAAATCTCCAGCCCCTCGCGCATGCCGGGGCCGCGAAAGCTTTTCACGGAAGAGCGGTTTGCCTTATCGAATGATGATTTGAAAACGTAGCCCAGACCGGCCTCGCGCGCACGCGCCGCGCATTCCCGCGCCATCATTGAAGCGTGCTCGTATGATTCGATGACGCACGGCCCGGCTATTAAGGCTAAGGTGCCGTCACCGAAAGTCACGCCGCCAACCTGAAATGATTTCGTCCTCAAAACTTTCACCACCCTTAAATCAGAAAGGCCATATCTTCCTCATAATTCGCTTCACTTTGCCTTCTCTTCTAGGCTGCGGCGCGCTCTGCCTTCGCTGCTGGCGGTTTTCGCGGCGCTCAGCCGGTCGCTGCGCATTCTCGTTTGCCTCTGCGGGTTTAGCAGGTGACGACTGCGCTGTGTTCGCGGAATTATCTGTCGAAGGAGAGACCGACGTTTCTGCCTGGTTGACGCCCTCAGCCGAATTAGTGTGACGATAAGCGAATATTACGCCGACAGCCACTACTATTAGAAAGAGCGAGACAAGAGAAACCGTCATCAACCCCAGCGGCTGTTTCAGCCAGTTAAGTAGCCGAAGCCTGCGGCTTGTGAAAACCGTAAGCCTTGAAATATCCGGTCGCGTTTCGCGCACAGCGCCCAACGGCGGAGAAGAAGTTTTTCTTTGATTGTGCGCTTGATCGCCATCGCTTCGCTCAATGCTTGAAGAGAGCAGCGTTGTTTCCGATGGCCTGTTAGTGCTGGTCGCGCGGCTCTGTCTGAGCCGCTCTATGTCCAGCACGAGCCTGCCGGAAGGCGTCTCTGTGCCGATGCTTTTTACGACATCCATGCTTGGGGCGCTCAATGCGGCGTGCTCAAGTCCAAGTTTTTCGGCAACATCGTAAAGCTCACGTCGAAACTCGCCCGCATCTGCCAGACGATTTTCAGGGCGCTTCTCAAGCGAGTTCAAGATTAAATCTTCGAGCGGCTGCGGTATGCTGGGAATGATCTCGCGCGGGCGGCGCGGAATATCCGAAGAGTGTTTCAGCGCAATCGCAAGCGGCGTCGAACCCGTGAACGGCGTCATGCCAACAAGCATTTCATATAAAATTATCCCCAGACTGTAAACGTCCGACGCAGGCGTCAGCTTTTCGCCGTCGCACTGTTCAGGCGACATGTAGCGCGGCGTTCCTATCATCACGCCCATCTGTGTCAGAGTCTGCGGGTCTGATTCGTCAATCGATTCGGCTGCGAGTTTGGCAATCCCGAAGTCCAGAACTTTTACTATAGGCGGAACGTTATGGCGCTGGACTATGAAGATGTTCGCGGGCTTCAAGTCGCGGTGTATGACACCGGCCTCGTGTGCCGCTGCAACGGCTGCGGAGACTTGCAGCATGATTGAGACGGCTCGCGCCGTATCCAGCGGAGCGTCGCGCGCCAGAACGTCGCGCAGCGTCTTCCCTTCCAGAAGCTCCATCACTATGTAGGTGAAGCCGTCTGAGGTCTGGCCGAAATCCGTGACGGCGACAGCGTTGCTGTGTCGCAATCGCCCCGCCGCTCGCGCCTCTCTGCGAAAGCGCTGTTTTGCAGCCTCGTCTTCCACGAAGCGCGGGTTCAAAACTTTAACTGCGACGGGGCGATCAATAAGAAGGTGCGTCGCGCGATAGACTGTGCCCATGCCTCCGACGCCCAGGCGCTCATCCAGCCTGTACTTTTCGTCGAAGGTTCGCCCGACCATGGGGTCGGACGGTATTGCAGTCGCTACGGTCGAATCGGCCTGCAAGAGCGAGCCGTCTTCCGGGCACATCTGCAAGTCATCCGAATATCGCCGACCGCATGTTGGACATTGAAGCATACAAACGCTTGGGAGCCTTCTCTGAAAAACATCTTCGACTAAACTTTGTTGAGAGTCAACGCGAGGAGACTTCGTAAAACTCTTCTCTTTTTATTGCGTAATAGACCACTTCAACGCCGTAAAACTGCGCCGCGCGCTCGTACTGCATTCCCAGCTTCTCCATGACACGATATGAGCCTACGTTTTCGGGACGAGCGACCGCGACAATGTGGTCAACTTCGAGATTTTCAAAGCCATAACGAAGCGCCGCTCGCGCCGCTTCTGTGGCTAACCCTTGTCGCCAGTAGGGGCTATCCAGAAGATAAGCCACTTCTACTACGGGCGTTTTATCAAGATGCTGAAGCCCGCACCAGCCTATAAGCTTTCCGCTTGCCTTCTCTTCAACAGCCCAGATTCCGAAACCATACTTATCCCAGTGCGAGCATATCGTCTTGATCGTCTTTTCAGCGCTTTGAAGATCACGCGCTCCGCCGACTCCTATGTACTTCATCACTTCGGGGTCGCTTACAATCCGCCCCAGCGTATCAAGGTCTTCAAGATTGAATTTGCGTAGGCGCAAACGTGAGGTCTCAAGCTCTTCCATCTTCTCTGTGGGACTCCTTTCCTTTAATCATCTCCGGCAACGCCCGCGCGCTCGCGCGCTAGGGTCTCTACCGTTGCGCTCTTTTCTGTGAGCATCTCGTTGCGCTGGCGATTCACAAAAGCTGCTCGGACGAATGATGCGAATAGCGGGTGCGCGTCCAAAGGTTTTGATTTGTACTCCGGGTGAAATTGACAACCCAGAAACCACGGATGCATATCTACAGGAAGTTCTATAATTTCTACGAACTTTCCGTCGGGCGAAACTCCGCTAAAACGTAAGCCCGCGCGCTCAAGTGTTTCCCTGAATTCCGGGTTGAACTCGTAGCGGTGGCGGTGGCGCTCCTGTATCACTTCCGAGCCGCCGTAGACTTCACGCGCAAGCGAATCTTCGGCCAACTCACATGGCCAAGCGCCCAGCCTCATAGTCCCGCCCATCTCTTCAACTGCGACCAGATCGCGCAGCTTGAATATCACAGGATAAGGCGTGCTCTCGTCGAACTCTGTGGAATCGGCGTCGCGCAGCCCGCAAACGTTGCGCGCGTATTCGATGCACGCCGTCTGCATTCCCAGACAGATGCCGAAATATGGCGTTCTGGATTTTCGCGCGTAGTTAATGGCGCGTATCATCCCTTCGACCCCACGCTTTCCAAACCCGCCCGGAACGAGTATCGCATCAAAATCGCGCAGACGGGCTTCGTAATCATCATCCATCAACTCTTCCGATTCTATCCAACGGATACCAACCCGCAAGTTGTTGGCGACGCCGCCGTGCGTCAGCGCCTCGCGCAGAGATTTATAAGAATCTTCAAGCTCCACGTACTTTCCGACAATAGCGATTGATGTTTCTCCCGCCCCAGGCTCTTTGATTGTAGCGACAAGCTCGCGCCAGCGCATCAAATCCGAGTGCGCTGCCGACTCGTTAAGATTTAGGGACGAGATGATTAGATGATCCAGCCCCTGTTCGTGGAAGGCTAGCGGGACTTCGTAGATAGTGCCGACATCGAGGGCTGTGATAACGGCTGGTTCTTTGACGTTGCAGAAGAGCGCAATCTTTGAACGCAGTTCGCGCGAGAGCGGGCGATCAGAGCGGCACAGTAGAATATCCGGCGAGATTCCAATCTGCATCAACTCGCGCACGGAATGCTGCGTCGGCTTCGTCTTCAGTTCCCCTGCGGCTGCGATGTACGGAACAAGCGTCACGTGAATGAATACTGCGTTGCCCGCGCCCTCTTCGTTCCCCATCTGGCGAATGGCTTCAAGGAACGGGAGCGATTCAATGTCGCCGACCGTGCCGCCAATCTCTACAATCACCACGTCTGATCTATTTTGTTCGGCAACAGCACGAACAGCCCGTTTGATTTCGTTAGTGATATGCGGGATGACCTGAATGGTCTTGCCCAGATAATCTCCGCGTCGCTCTTTCTCAATCACCGAAAGATAGATTCTGCCCGTAGTCCAGTTGTTTGCCTGCGAGAGATGAGCGTGCGTGAATCTTTCGTAGTGGCCTAAATCCAGATCGGTTTCTGCGCCGTCGTCAGTGACGAAGACCTCGCCGTGCTGAAAGGGCGACATCGTTCCGGGGTCAACGTTTATGTACGGGTCGAGCTTGATGAGCGCGACGCGCAAGCCCCTTGCTTCAAGCAGGCACCCGATTGAGGAGGCGGCCAGTCCCTTGCCAAGACTTGAAACCACGCCGCCCGTTACGAAAATATATTTCGGCATCGCTCACCTCTAAGAAAATTAGAAGGTAAAAAATTGAGGGCAAAAGTCAGGATGGAATCTCTTCGCTGCTTTTGCCCTTTGCCTCATGCTCTTCTTCGTCGTCGCCGGATTCCTGCTCGCCGTCGTAATGGCCTGCGTTCATGTCCTCTACGACTATTACGGCTCGCCCGGCTGCCGGGTCAATAATTTTCTGAATGCTCATCACTCCCGCACCCAGAAGCCCCGGCACCTCGCTCACGCGCTTTTCATACTCTTCCTGCGAGATAGGTTTTTCGGGGCGCGTGATTAAATAGATTATGAGAAAGAGGACTACAACAATAATGCCTAAGCCTATCCAGTCGTTCATTCTACTTCTCCAAATTACCTGCTATCTTTTCGCACATAGCCCTGACACGCTCCAAATCTTCCTGCGTGTCAACGCCAATCGAAGGCTCGTCAACCTCTATCACCTTGATGATGATTCCTCTTTCCATCGCGCGCACCTGTTCCAGAGACTCAAGCCGCTCCAATTCCGATTGCGGCCATGATGTAAATTCCAGAAGCGCTGCGCGCCGGTATGCGTAAAGCCCCGTGTGCTTGCGAAATTTTTTGATGAGAGCCGGATTCTGTTCAAGAGCGCGCCGGAGCGTGCCGTGCTCTCGAACCTCATTGCGCAGGTGCGGGATGGGAAGACGCGAAAAGTAGAGCGCCCGCCCGGCTCTGTCTTTCACAACTTTAACCACGTCTGGCTTCAGAACATCCTCCGCTTCCCTTATCTCTTCACACGTAGTCACGATCATAGCCTCGTCGTCATTGGCAAGCTCGTCCACCGCGCGCTCAATGGTGTGCGGCGCGATTAGCGGCTCATCGCCCTGAACGTTGACGATTATTTCTGCGTCATCAAGCACTGCGGCTACTTCAGCGAGGCGGTCGCTGCCCGTTGCGTGCTCTCTAGCGGTCATCATGGCCTCAAAACCAGCGCCGAGTACAGTTTCAAGAATCCGCTCATCATCTGTAGCGACGATTGCGCGCTCGATGTTACGCGCGGTCAGAGCGCGCTCCACCACCCACAGAATCATAGGGCGGCCAGCAATGTCCAGAAGGGGTTTACCTGGGAGTCTTGAAGAGGCGAATCGGGCTGGTATGACGGCGACGGCGCGCGTGCTGAAGCTTGACTCCGTGCTATTCACGGGGCTGAACGATACCCTGCTATGGTGTGAAAAGCAAGGTAAAGAGGAAAGAAAGGGACACGGGGTAACGAGTGAAAAGGTTAAGAGGGTAAAAGGGAGAGCCGCACTCACGAGAATTCGCTCCACTTTCCCTCTCCCCATTTCACCTTTTACCCTCTTCCTTTCTCCTTCTTTCGCTCTTCGCCTTGCCTTTCATCCCCTGTGCGGGCTACCATGCGGCATCCGATTTGAATTAAGTTCTCTTCATATAGAAGCCTTTTGATTTCGGGCCACAGATAAACAGCAATCATGGGATTTTCTACAACCGCTATACACGCCGGTCAGGAGCCTGACGAGGCCACGGGCGCGGTCACCGTGCCGATTTACCAGACATCAACTTACGCGCAGGAAGGCTTAGGCAAGAACAAGGGGTTCGAGTACGCGCGAACGCAAAACCCGACCAGATTGGCCGTCGAACGTAACATCGCTGCACTTGAAGGCGCGCGTTTCGGTTACGCTTTCGCTTCCGGCATGGCTGCGATTGACGCCACGCTCCGTCTCATAAAAAGCGGCGAGCACGTAATCGTTTCCGACAACACATACGGCGGAACTTTCAGGCTGTTCACACGAATACTTGCGCATTACGGAATAGAATTCGACTTCGTTGACACCTCGGACATATCGAACGTTGAGGAGAAGCTTAAGCCGAACACGCGCATGGTCTTTCTTGAAACGCCCACTAACCCTGTGATGATAGTCACGGATTTGCAGGCGGTCTCGGACGTGGCTCATCGCGCAGGCGCTCGCGTAGTCTGCGACAATACTTTCATGTCGCCCTATTTGCAGCGACCGCTGGATTTTGGTGTTGACATAGTGGTTCATTCCACGACTAAATACTTGAACGGCCATTCGGACGGAATCGGCGGCGCTGTTGTGCTGAACGATGAGGAGGATGCCAACTGGATTGCTTTTGTGCAGAACAGCGCGGGAGCTATACTATCGCCTTTCGACTCGTGGCTGGTGCTTCGAGGCACCAAGACGCTGGCGCTGCGTATGGAGCAGCATGACCGTACGGGTCGCGCGGTCGCAGCCTTTCTTGAAGAGCACCCGGCTGTTCGTAAGCTCTACTATCCCGGGTCGCTTTCGCATCCGCAGCACGAGACGGCGAAGCGGCAGCAGCGAGGCTTTGGCGGAATGGTCGCTTTCGACGTAGGCTCGCTGGAAGCTGCGCGAACTGTTCTGGAATCTGTTAAGCTCTGCACGCTCGCCGAAAGTCTTGGAGGAGTTGAAACGTTGATATCTCATCCGGCGACGATGACTCACGCTTCCGTGCTGCCGGAGACTCGCGCTCGGCTTGGCATCACGGACGGACTTGTGCGAATCTCAGTCGGACTTGAGGACACCGACGACATCATAGCCGATTTAGACCAAGCTCTTGCAAAGATTTCGTAAACCGTAAATCGTGAATCGTAAATAGATAAAACAGGCTGCGACCGTCTTCAACTATTCACGATTTACCATTCACGATTCACGCTCCTTTATGATCATAGACCTTTACGCAAAATCCGACGTGGGTCGCGTCAGACGCGGCAACGAGGATAACTATCTTCTGATTGACCTGACGACTGGCAACGCCTGGACAGGCAGCGACGGGGCAGAGCCGCCTGCGGAGCTACACCACATAGAGCTTGGTGATAAGGGCGCAGTCTTTGTCGTCTCGGACGGAATGGGTGGCGCGCTCGCGGGCGACGTGGCGAGCCGCATGGCGGTCGATACAGTCCGCGAGATGCTTATCGATAGCGAAGACGGTTGCGATGATTCCACCCCGTTGGACGAGTGCCTGCGCAACGCAACCGTTTACGCCAACCTGGCTATTCATCATAAGAGCGTAGAAGATTCAAGATACAGCGGCATGGGCGCTACTTTTACAGGCGCAGCGGTTCGCGGCGACATGCTCGGTCTGGTTCAGGTCGGCGATAGCCGCGGATACATTATTCGCGGCGACTCGATTAAGCTTGCGACGAAAGACCAGTCGCTCGTGCAGCAACTGGTTGACGTTGGACAGATAAGCGATGAAGAGGCAGAGACGCACATGTTTCGCAACGTCATTCTGCAAGCGCTCGGCGCGCAGAGCGATCTGACGCCTGTGACGGGGCGCATACGCATACGGCGCGGCGATATGCTCCTGCTCTGTAGCGACGGCCTTTCGGGAAAACTCAAGGCCGACGATATCTTTCGCATTGTGAGCGAATCGAATGGCGATCAAGCTTTAGCGTGTGGTCGTTTGGTTGAAGAGGCGAACAATCGCGGCGGCGAAGATAACATCACTGTGATTCTGGCTAGCTTTTCAGGCGATGATTTGCAGGAGGCCACGAATTCCAAAGTGACGGTTGAATTGCCGCCGCTTGAAGAAGACACGACACTGGGAGACTATTCGCACGAAGCGCCAACTGAGATTCCCGAACAATGAGTCACCGCATGCCGAAAACTCTTCCAGGTCACGCACATGCTCTTTCCAATTCCGGCCAGAGGGCTTCGGCGCACGTTCGATTCCGGCTGGGTCAATACATGGCCCGAATGTTCTGACATTAACCCTACGCGCGCGCGTCTTTTGTAAGGAAGCGCTCTCCCTGCGACAATGAATCGAACGGCGCGCGTTTAAGTCTCGAAGGAGGACTCAACCCAAGTATGTTTCGACGGACTTTCAAAACGAAAGCTGTGCTGTTCGCTGCCTGCATGGTAGCAGTTGCAGCCGTAACAGTTCCCCTCTCAACACGACCGTCTTCAGCGGACGATTTTACCGGACACGACCTTCTGAGCGTCGCCAGAGTAGCGATGGGCGGACAGGATTACGCCAATCTTCAGTACGTGACGGCGCGTTCTGAAGGCTTTGTTAATATGGCGTCGTTCGCGGCAGCCGGAGCGGCAGCGCTCCCCGCAGCAGTTGAAGTGAAGCTGAAAATCACAGATTACGAGGACAACAACCTTAGACGCAGGCTCGAAGTTGCGCCGACGGGTGGGCTGTTCTCAGGGCCAACGTTTCTCGTCTACACGGGCACGGAAGGCGGAGGCCAGATCAGCGGCAACGAGTTCCGCGTAAGCGAGCAATCAGGTTCGCGCCACTGGGGCATGATGGGTTTCGCCATGCTCAACAGGGCGATTGACGGCCAATTCCCCGTCACACGCCAGAGCAACGAAGGCAACAACTTTGTCGTCGAGGTGAAATTCACCCCGCAGGACACCGCGCGCATCTATATTGACAGGAACACTTTTCTTATCAACAAAGTCATCACGCGCTACAATGGACGCCCGCTCATAGAAGAGGATCGCAGCGACTACAAGCGTGTGGCCTGCATGATGCTCCCCTTCCATGTCGTAACGAGACTGAACGGGCAGCGTCTTGCAGACCTGGAGATCAACAACTACGACCTGCAAACTGTCGTGCCTACAGCCCGTTTCACCGTCACGGCGACGCCGTAAGCTTCGGAAATTTTCGCGGTTAAATCAAAAGGGCGTGTTGAGATTCAACACGCCCTTTCCTCTTCTGTTTTGTAGCTGAGTTTAATCGAAGTCAGACTCACCACTAGGAGAACAAATCATTTGAGATTTCAGATTTCATTTGAAATTATGAAGAGCCTATGTGCCAGTTCCATGTTCTCCGGAGCGGATTTCAGTTGAGCGTATGGAACGCTGCATTCACCACCGAAGACACAGAGTACGCAGAGATTACACAGAGAGTTGAATGTCTCTGTGCTACCTCAGTGTACTTCGGTGGTGAATCTTACTTCCCATACGCTCAAATGTAATTCGCTTTACGGTCTGCGGCGATGAATCAAAGATTGGATACACGCAAGCGGCCAGTTGCTATAACAGAGTAACTTGTCAACTTCTCTTCTCAGGCAATGCAGGCGAGCGCCAATCCAATTTGTGACCAACGCGGCGCACGTAGATTGACGCGCCCTGCACACGCTCGACCTCAACGCGCTCGCCCGCAACGAGCGGCTCTTCGCCCTCTATAGGGTAAGCAGTCCAGACAGAGCCGAAAACCTTAACCGCGCCCTCATGCAGCGCGCCATGACTGGGCGAAACGACCGTCCCGACTTTTCCGGGCAGCGCGTCTACGCCACTCTTCAAATCGCTTCCCGTCCGCTCGCGCGAAAAGTAGTTTACGAATATCGTGCGCGACGCCGCAGTAAGTGCGACCGAGACAATTGCGAAGATGGCGAATTGAAGCGCCAGGTTGTCAACTCCGAAGAATCCTGCGAGCGCTGCGCAGAGCGCGCCGATGCCGAACCACAGCAGCACGAAACCCTGCGAGAATATTTCGGCGATGATGAGCACCACGCCGAGCACAATCCACAATATCCAGGCTATCTCCATCTATCTCAAAATCCCTTTCAACACTCCAGATGCAAGGTCGAAGAAAAATCCCCTCGTCGTCATCCCTTGAAAATATTCTTCATAATGAACCAGATATTTGCAGGGCGCTCTGCCAGCCGCCGCATGAAATACGGATACCAGTGTTTGCCGTAAGGAACATAGACGCGCATGTTGTAGCCCTCGCGCGCTAATTTCTCCTGAAGATCGCGCCGCACGCCGTAAAGCATCTGAAACTCGAAAGCCTCTTTGGCGATGCCTTCTTTCTTCATGTAATCAACCGTAGCGTCAATCATCTTCGGGTCGTGCGTGGCGATGCCGTGATAAGTGCCCGACGAAAGCAGCAGTTTCATAACACGCACGTAATTATCGTCCACATCCTTTTTATCCGGGAACGCTACCTCCGGCGGCTCATTGTAAGCGCCCTTGCAGATGCGTATGCGTGCAGGGATTTTCAGCAGGTCAACTGCATCGTCGTAAGTTCTGCGCAGGTAAGATTGAAGAACAATACCAACGTCGTTGAGACCGAATTCGGAGCGCAGGCGCTTGAAGAGATCAATCGTCACCTGCGTCACCTTCGAGCTTTCCATGTCAATCCGCACGAAGTTGCCCCGCCTGGCTGCGTCTTCCACCACTCTTCTTGCATTCCTGTAAGCAAGCTCCGGATCAATTTCGAGGCCGAACTGCGTGAGCTTGATTGAGACGTTCGAGCGTATGCCCGTCTGGTCTATCTTCTCCAGAACATCAAGGTACTCGCGCACTTCTTCCTCTGTCTCTGCTGCGCTTGAAACCGATTCGTTCAGATGGTCGAACGAAGCCGTGCAGCCCCGCTTGTTGATGTCACGAATCGTCTCAATCGCCTCGTCAACGGTCTCGCCCGCGACGAAGCGTGTCGTCAACTTCTTGAAAGGTCGAAAGCGCGTGGCGAAATCTTTCAACCCCTCCTTCTGCGACAGATAAAGTAGCGCGTTCCTCGTAACCATTTGTTGAGTGATAAGTGATGAGTGATAAGTGATGAGTGGTAAGAGAAAAGCTATTGGCTTTTGACTCCAGACTCTAGACTTCAGACTCCAGACTCTCTTTTCACTTATCACTTATCACTCATCACTTATCACTTTCCCTTCCTTTCTCCGATTTTTCTTGCCACACGTTACTGCTGTGATATGCTTGGCCGCGCTTTTTCCCGACATGACTATCCTCGTTAGATATAAACCAGGGATGAGCGATTGAAACGCTCTTCATCCGAAACCCGAAACGCCTGACATGCGCTGGAAGCTGCTACTTGCTACTTCACTGGTTGCCACTGTGGTCGGAGCTGGCGCAACGCTGGCTATCGCCTTCGGGTTGCTGGGTTCACCCACCAGACTCAACTCGCCCGATGCTATCGTACTGGCAACGCTGCTTATCCCCCTAGCTGCAACAATCACAGCAAGCTATTTCGTCTATCGCCACACGGCGCGCCGTCGCCGTCTACAGGCGCTTCTCACTGCGCTCTTCATAGCAGGACTGACTCTGACCATACTCATATTGAGCGCTATGTTTAGCGCGCGGCGCGGAGGCACGCATACAGACCCGCAACCGCGTCAAAATAATATCAGCCGGACATGAAATCAGGATAAGTGAAGGCTGCACACCCGCGCAAGCGAGTCTTATTCTTCCGTGTTTCAGTCAGAAATTTTCACACTGTATTCATCTCGTGGATAATTTGAACCTGCCCCGCTACTTTATCCCTCATGTCTTCCAAGACCTATCTCGCGCTCTCTGGGACGCAGCGCCTCTATGACGAAACGAATGTGCTCGTCAAGGTCAACGCCGAGTTCTTCCACTCCCTGCCGAATGTCATCACGGTTTACAGTACGAGCGAACGCCTTGTCCTTCAACTTCTTCTTGACCGAAGAGACTTCCAGATCGTCCAGACTCCGGCTTGGGCGAACAAGGGCGCAGGCCACCAAAAAGCCGCAAAGCTCGTCGGTTGCGAACAGCGCTTTTGCCATCGTGGTATCACGCGCCACTCCCGTATAGGTCGCGTGCCCCATAATCGCGCGAATGATTCTGTCCGGGTATCCACGACCGCAGAGTATGTTCGAGCCTTTCCAGGGATGCCCGCCTTCCGGGTCTGGAAACATCTCGTAGTCGAAATCGTGCAGCATCCCAACGATGCCCCATTCGTCCGGGTCTGCGTCCGCGCCGCCATATTTTTGTGCAGCCGCGCGCATTGCCGCTTCAACGGCCAGAGCATGCTTTCGCAAGCTATCGCCTTTGGTGTACTCGCACAGGAGTTCCCACGCTTCTTCTCTAGTAGGCATAGATCAATCTCAAACCGGAAGATTTTTAAGCTATTCAGTGTCCGGCAAAGAATGTAGCCGAACGGCACTTAACACTCAAGCTTGAAAATGGCATTTGAAGACCGGAGAGAAGGCATGAAGATTACGTAGAGAAGAACAGATCATTTGAGATTTGAAATTTCAGATTTGAGATATGGAATCCTCAGTGCTTCCTCCTTGCTCTCTCCGTGCCTACGGGAATGATTCTCAACTCTCACCTTATTCAAGAATGAATAGCCCCGTGACAAATTCGGCTCGCCTTGCCGGGCGTTTCGGATTTCACTTACAATTGTGCCAGCGCCTCTACTTGTTAAATTTTCAGTATGAAGCTCATCCTGTTCACAGCGCTGGCCGCATATGTCATCGCCGCCATCCATTCGCTGCTGGCGTTTGTAAATAAACGCAGCGCGCTGGAGCGCATTGCGCTGTGGACGGCAGGCTGCGGATTCGCGCTTCACACGGCCTCGCTGGTGATTGACTGGGTGCAGGACGGTCGCTACCCGCTTTACGGATTGCGCGAGACGCTATCGTTTCTGGCATGGACGATTGTTGCGACCTACTTCATAGTGCTCAGCCGCTACCGCGCACAGGCGCTGGGAACATTCTCGCTTCCGCTGGTCTCGCTTCTGACTTTCGCTGTTATCTTAAGTCATGAGCAGACGAACGGCGCTCAAGGGGCGGCTGGCAGCAGCACTACCGCTGCATGGATGTTCCCCGTACATACGACGCTGCTGGTATTCGCATACGCGGCGTTCTTCGTGGTATTTATTGCCAGCGTCATGTATCTGTTACAAGAGCGCGAGTTGAAATTGAAGACGTTCAGCGCCATTTTCCACCGCCTGCCTTCTCTCACCACTGTGAACGAGATAGCAACACTTGCAGCGGGCGTAGGATTGATGCTTCTCTCGCTTGGAATATTGACTGGCATGCTCTGGTCATCTGAGCGCGACGGGCGTATATGGCATAACGACCCGAAGGAGATTCTGGCAGGATTAACATGGCTGCTCTACATGTTTTTGATTCTTTACAGAGCCAGCGCGCGGTGGCGCGGGCGTCGTGCCGCGTGGCTGGGCGTGATGGGATTCGCCCTTGTGCTCTGCACTTTCTTCGGCGCTAGACTGATGGGAAGCTATCACGTGTTCGGCTAACAGTTTTTAGTTTTCAGCGGTTGGCAGCTTTCTGAAAACTAAAAACTGCAAACTTCTTTTATGTCCATTTTACTTGTCGGACTGAATCACAAAACGGCTCCGGTCGAGGTGCGAGAGCGGCTCGCCTTCTCGGACGAGGAATGCGCGACTGGACTGCGCTCTCTCGTTGATGGCGAAGCTGTGCGTGAAGGGCTGATTATGTCTACTTGCAACCGCGTAGAGGTGCTGACGGAGACAGGGGCAAGCACAGTCTCAGACGTTATGGCTCGCGTTGTAAGGTTCTTGAGCGAGGCTCGAAGCCTCCCTGTCGAGCTTTTCGATAAGCATTTCTACAGGCACGAGGATGACAAAGCGGTTCGCCATATCTTCAGAGTGGCATCGTCTCTGGATTCTATGGTAGTTGGCGAGCCGCAGGTGCTGGGACAGGTGCGGCGCGCCTACGCGCTCGCGGTCGAAGCAGGAACGACGGGGCGCGTGCTCAATCGTCTTATCCATCACACGCTGAGGGTGGCGAAGCGAGTACGTTCCGAAACAGGCATAGCTGCTTCCGCTGTCTCCATCAGCTACATGGCTGTTGAGCTTGGCAGGAAAATTTTCGGCGCGCTGGACGGTCGAACCATCCTGCTTGTCGGCGCGGGCGAGATGGCAGAGCTTTCCGCTCGTCATCTTATCAATTCGGGCGCGGCGCGCGTCCTCATCGCAAACAGAACGATGGAGACAGCAGAACGTCTTGCCGACGAGTTTCAAGGTCAGGCAGTTGAATTATCAGACCTCACGAAACATCTGGCTGAATCCGACATAGTTATCTGTTCGACCAACGCTCCCGATTATCTTATTACACACGATACCGCCAGAAAGGCGCTTGAGATGCGCCGCAACCGGCCTTCGTTCTACATTGACATCTCCGTGCCGCGCAACATTGACCCGCGAGTAGGCGAGATAAACAATCTCTTCGTCTTCGACATTGACGATCTGGAAGCCGTCATAGCTTCCAATATACGCGAGCGTGAGCGCGAAGCAGAGCGCGCCGAATTGATTGTCGAATCCGAAGTGATGCAGTTCCAGCAGTCTCTGCGCACACTCGATATTGGCCCGACGCTCGGAGCATTGAGACAGAAGATGCAGACGATTGCACGCGGCGAGCTTGAGAAGCAGCGCAGTCGTCTGGGCCAACTGACGCCCGAACAGGAAGAGGCCATCGAAGCGCTGCTAATCTCAACCGTCAACAAGATTTCGCACCCTGTCATAAACCGCCTGCGCAGCGCATACGGCACAGGCGAAGATGATGAAGTGCAAGCTGTCAGGGATATGTTCGGGCTGGAAGATTGAGCTTTTTAATAGAACACGCCGCTCGAAAACCATTGAATGAAATCCAGATTAATCATAGGCTCGCGCGGATCGAAGCTGGCGCTGTGGCAGTCTGAATGGGTGAAGATGCGGCTTGAAGAGATGCATGATGGGCTTGAAGTCTCAATCGAAATCATAAAAACTTCCGGCGATGTAAACTTGAGCGCACCGCTCGCCGTCATAGGCGGCAAAGGCGTCTTCACGAAAGAGCTTGAAGAAGCACTGCTGTATGAAAAGATTGATCTCGCCGTTCACTCTCTGAAAGATTTGCCGACCATTCTTCCCCAAAAGCTTGGCATTGCAGCAATCACCGAGCGCGAAGATGCGCGTGACGCGCTCGTACTTAATCCGAACTTACATATCGAAAGGCCGTCCGTCAGGAATCTACCGGAAGGCGCTATTGTCGGGACTTCAAGCATGCGTCGCCTTTCGCAACTGAAACACGTTCGCGGCGATCTTACGATTAAAGAGTTGCGCGGGAACGTTGACACCAGGCTGCGCAAACTGGACGCGGGCGAGTATCAGGCAATCGTGCTGGCGTCAGCGGGGTTGAGGCGACTGGGCTTAATCAATCGCATCAGCGCTGCGATTGCGACCGGCGAGATGATACCGGCAGTGGGGCAGGGTGCGCTCGGCATAGAAACGCGGGGTGACGACGAAGATACGAAGAAGCTGCTTGCGCCGCTCAACCATACAGATACAGACGCGGCGTGTAGTGCTGAGCGGGCACTCTTGCGCTCGCTCGGCGGCGGATGCCAGCTTCCCATCGCCGCGCACGCGACTGTCTGCGACGGACGCCTGCGAATTGAGGGACTCGTCGCTGAGCTTTCTGGCGAAACTGTCATACGCGCTTCGATTGAAGGCGCGGCATCCGAAGCTGAAGCAACGGGAAACGAACTCGCTTCCATTTTGCGCAGGCAGGGCGCGGATTCTCTCTTGAAAGCTCTGCCGATATGAACATTGTGTGCAGGGCTATGGACGGTCAGTACAGCAAGCGGTACTGACATTAGTTGATGCTGACTCAGGAAGAGCTTATTAGCGCCCAACCGCTCGCGGATCGCACCGTTGTCATAACGCGGGCGCGGGAGCAGGCCGCTGAGTTCGCATCGGAGCTTGAGCGATTCGGAGCGCGCGTTTTTGAATGTCCCACAATTGTAATTACAGAGCCGGAGAGCTACGCGCTTTTTGATGAGGCGCTCGATAATCTGTTCGGCTACGACTGGATAGTGTTCAGCAGCGTCAACAGCGTCAACTATTTTCTTCGCAGGCTTGAATCCACCGGCCACGACCCGAGCGAGATAGACGACCTGCGCGTTTGCGCGATTGGCTCTGCGACGGCGGAAAGTCTTGCGGAGTCACACGTTCACGTTGACGTTGTTCCACAAAATTTCAAGGCCGAGGGTGTGTTCGCTGCGCTAGAAAATTTCCTGGGGGGCAAGGAGCATTTCAGCGGGTTGAATTTCCTGATACCGCGCGCAGCCGTTGCGCGCGACTACCTGCCGCTCGCTCTCGAAAAGGCAGGGGCGCGCGCAGATGTTGTGCCCGTCTATCGCACCGTAGCTGCGCAAAACACCGACAGGCGAAAGCTGGATGCGCTGCTGGCGGGCGGCGGCGTTGACTGCATCACATTCACCAGCTCTTCTACCGTGAAAAACTTTGCGCAGCTTTTCGATACAACTGATTTGGGCCAACTGCTTTCGGGCGTGACGGTCGCATGCATTGGCGACGTGACGGCTGCTACTGCCAGCGAGCACGGCCTGACCGCAGACATACTGCCAGATGAATCAACCGTTCGAGCGCTCGCTCTCTCCATCGCTTCCTACTTTTTTACTCAAAGCTCCCGGCAATAAAACTTCCCTTTCAAGTCCGACGCGCCGACGCTGTGCTAAACTTACAGCGATGATGAAGGGTCGCGTTCTGATTGTTGATGACGAAGTGGCCGCAGCCGAAAGCTTCAGCGAGCTTTTGAGCGACTGGGGTTATGAGACCGCTTCCGAAGGTGACGGCGTTGCCGGATTGCAACGCGCCGAAGAGTTTCGCCCCGCTGTTGTGATAACGGACGTGCGAATGCCCAAACTTGACGGCTTCGGCCTGCTGCGCGAGTTGCGCTCTCGCTTCCCGGAAATGGCCGTGATACTGCTCACGGGCGATGGCTCCGTTGAGATGGCGCTGCGCGCAGTGCAGGAAGAGGGCGCGTTCTACTACTTCGAGAAGCCTATAGACTTGCAGCGACTCAGGCTCGTGGTCGAGCGCGCAGTAGAGTACAGCGAAGCCCGGCACGAGAACGAGGTTCTTCGTCGTCAACTCAGGGACAGGGGCGCGTTCGGCGAGCTTGTGGGGCAGTCCGAACCCATGCGCCAGATTTATGCGCTCATCGAACAGGTAGCGCCCTCGTCTGCGTCCGTCCTCATCACGGGCGAATCAGGCACGGGCAAAGAACTGGTCGCTCGCTCCATACACAATCTTAGCCCGCGAAAGAACGAGCCGTTCGTGGCAATCAACTGCTCTGCGATTCCAGAGACGTTGATGGAATCGGAACTGTTCGGACACGAGAAGGGCGCGTTCACAGGAGCTTCCGCTCGCAGGCAGGGATGCTTCGAGTTGGCCGTCGGCGGAACGCTTCTGCTGGACGAAATCGCAGAGATGCCTACGCTGCTCCAGGCAAAGCTGCTTCGTGCGATTGAGGAGCGCAGCGTGCGCCGGTTGGGAAGCACGCGGGAAATTCCCGTTGACGTGCGTCTTCTTGCCGCTACGAACAAAGACCCGCACGATGCAGTGCTGAATGGTGAATTGCGCGAAGACCTGCTCTATCGTCTGAACGTTATAGCAATCGAGATGCCTCCCTTGCGCGATAGGCTCGAAGACCTGCCGCTTCTTGTCGGGCATCTGATAGCGCAATTGGCCGAGCGGCACAACAGGCCCGCGCGCATCATCAACCCCGAAGCGCTGGACGTTCTGCATTCACACTCATGGCCTGGCAATGTGCGCGAGCTGCGCAACGCAATCGAACGCGCCGTCATCATCTGTTCGGGCGAGCAGATAGAGCGACATCATCTTGCGCCCTATCCTGTCGAACAGCGCCGCCGCGTCCGCAATGAAGATACAGTCACGCTTCCCGTCGGAACCCCAATCGAAGAGGTCGAGCGTCAGATGATTCTGCGCACACTACAGAGGACAGGCAACAACAAGACTCGCGCGGCAGAGCTTTTGGGAATCAGCTTGAAGACGCTTCACAACAAGCTGCGCCACTACCGCGAGCGCGGGTTGCTGCCAGATTTCGAGAAGCAAGGCTCAAGCCCGCCGGAACGGCGCGGGTATTGACTGTGGCGGCTTTCTAAACTTTTCCAATCCCGGCTTGTCTCGTTTCGGGAACGTGTGCTATTCCTCCCCGACAAATGCACGCTCTTCTCTTCTTCGTTGATGGCTTAGGTATAGGCAGGCGTGACGACTACAACCCGCTCAACGGGCTTGCCGACGCCGAGCCGCTTGCTGTGTTTCAGGACGATGAGCCTGTACTTCTTTATGACGGGGTTCTCGTTCGCACTGATGCGCGGCTTGGCGTTGAGGGGAGGCCGCAAAGCGCATCCGGTCAGACCACTATTCTGACAGGAATCAATGCACCGAAGCTTCTGGGCTATCACAAGCAGGGTTTTCCCAATCGCGCGCTGCTTGAAATCATCAAAACGCATTCAATATTTCTACAGTTGAAGCTTAAGGGAATTGAGCAGAATGTTTTCGCCAATGCGTATACTCAAAATTTTTTCGAGCAGCGACCGCGATGGGTCTCTGCAACCACAGCCGCCGTCGAAGCGGCAAATATGCGATTCAACGACCTTGATGACATGCGCGCCGGTCGTGCCATTTTCATGGATTACACAAATGGTTTTCTGATTGAGCGCGGCGAGGATGCCATGCCGCGAACGCCGGAAGAGGCAGGCGAGATTCTTGCTCGAATAACGAGCGAGCACAACTTCACGCTCTACGAATATTTCATCACAGATAAGGTCGGACATGCTCAAGACATGAAGTCTGCGCGGATGGTGTTGTCGAATCTTGCGCGCTTTCTTCGTTCTCTGCTCTCGCAGCTTGACTTCAAACAGACGACCGTCATACTCACAAGCGATCACGGCAACATTGAAGACCTGAGCAAAAGAAACCACACGCTCAATGACGTGCCGACGCTCATCTGGGGCGCGCACGCTCACAGCGTAGCCTCGCGTGTTCATTCTCTGGCAGACATCACACCGGCAATTCTTGACGTTCTAACAAAGGGAGAAACCTTAAGCTGATGGAAAGCGATCAACAGATTGTCCCTGACAAAAGGGTCGAGAATGTGCCGCACCGCCGTCATCTTTCCGGCGCTAACAACCCGCGCGAGATTTTCGGCTGGATGATGTACGATTGGGCCAACTCGGCTTTCTATACCACAGTTGTCGGCGCACTTTTCGGGGATTATCTAACTTACATCGCGCAAAAAGCCGTAGGCGAAAACGGAGTCATCCTCAGTTTCGGGCCGTTGGGCGCGGTCACGGCCAAATCGCTTTCGACGTTCGCCGTCTCCATATCAGTCTTATTACAGGTTTTCATACTCCCTGTGCTGGGAGCGCTCGGCGATTATTCGACGATGAAGAAGCGCCTTATGGCGCTCTTCTGCTATCTTGGCGTGGCGGCAACGTGCACGCTCTTCTTTCTCAAGGAGGGCTTGCACCTGTTCGGCGCTATTATGTTCATCCTCGCCAATCTCTCCTACGGCGCGAGCGTGGTTTTCTACAATGCGTTTCTGCCGGAAATCACCACAGAGGATCAGCGCGATAAAGTTTCCAGCCGTGGATTCGCTTACGGCTACCTGGGCGGCGGCGTTCTTCTTGCGGTGAATCTAGTGATGGTTCAGGGCGCTGCAACATTCGGGATGACCAAGTTGATGGCCGTGCGCCTGTCGCTTCTTTCGGCTGGACTCTGGTGGGGCGGCTTCGCGCTCATCTCTTTCGCGCTTCTGAAAACCAGACCATCAATCAAGGCGTTGCCCGCAAAAGCAAGTTATCTCACCATAGGATTCACAGAGCTTTCATCAACGTTCCGTGAATTGCGGCGGCTTCGCCACACGCTTCAATATTTAATCGGCTATCTCTTCTACAACGACGGAATACAGACGGTGATAGGAGCGGCGGGCGTATTTCTCGGGCAGGAACTGTTTCGATCTCGCGGGCTTGAGACGCCGCCCTCGTTTCTGCTGGGGATTTTTCTGATGGTTCAGTTCGTGGCTTTTTTCGGCTCGCTCCTGTTCGAGCGCATAGCCTACGTTATTGGAACCAAGAGAGCGATTCTCGCATCGCTAGTGCTGTGGGCTGGAATAGTGATTTACGCCTATGCTTTTCTTTCTACTGTCAGAGAGGCGTGGATAATGGGTGCTCTTATAGCAATAGTGCTGGGCGGATCGCAGGCGCTTTCACGCTCACTATTTTCCAGAATGATTCCGCAGGGGCGCGAATCATCATTCTTCGGCATATACGAAATCTCCGAGCGCGGCACATCATGGATCGGCCCGCTCGTCTTCAGCATCGTCGTAGCCCACACAGGCTCTTACCGTCAGGCCATACTCTCGCTCATCTTCTTCTTCATCGTGGGACTCGTGATTCTCTTCTTCACAGACACAGACAAAGCAATACACGAAGCCGGGAACTACCTGCCCGAAGAGATTGAAGCGGAAACTTCTTAAAGTTTATGAAAGAGAACCTGGATCGAAATCATTAGTTGAGAGTATGTAAAAAAGATTCATCACCGAAGACCGGAGAGTGCGCTGAGAAAGCCGAAGAGAAATTCAGAACTTTTAATATCAAATTTGAGATTTCAGATTTGAAATCCTTCTTCGGTGTAATCTAACTGTTCTCTACGGTCTTCGGTGGTGAATTACGACTCTCATTAAGCTCAACTGAAATAAGTTCTATAGGTTCGCTGATTTGCGTTGGCGGCTTTGAGTTGCGCTGGATTGTTCCACGCAGTCGGTTGAGCAGAAGGGTGAAGATTTCAACATCAGCGCGCGGTCTGAAGGAACCCAGGTTCCGCAAGAGGAGCAGCGTACAAGTTGTCGCCCAACCACTCGCTCCCGCTTCGATTGTGAATCGGGAGCGTTCACGCCTCGCGCGCCCTGAACGAATCGAAACATGCGTTGCGCGGCCTGAATGTATGGCCTCAGTCGCCAGTAGGCAACGAATGCCAGTATCGCCAGAAGGCTTAAGATTATTACTACTTTCAAATCTACTCCTACGGCGCGGCGTTTCTGCCCTGAGCCAATTGCGCGCGCAAATTCGGGAGCGCCGGATTCTGCTGGTTTATGCCTGAAAGCTCGTCAATGCGCTTTTGCGCTTCGTCAAACTTGTGCATGCTGATTAGCGCCGTTGCCAGATTTTGCAGCGTCTGCTCGTGACGAGGGTTGATGACGAGCGACTTTCTATACTCGGCAACAGCGCGCGCAGGGTCGGACGGCTCGTCCAGATAATAGCTGAGACCCAGATCGGTTCGCGCGCTCACGTCATCCGGCTTCATCTCAAGAGCTTTCGCGTAATAAGTCCTGGCCTCGCGGAAACGCGCCCTGTCAGTTGTCTGGCCTATATCGAATAGAACGTTGGCAAGCATGACGGTCAGGTCGTGATCCTGCGGGTGTGCGTCGTAGGCGCGCTTAATCATGCGTGCGACATCCGGCAGGTATTGCGCCTGCCCCGCATCGGAAGCGTAGCGATAGAGCGCCGTCCCGAAATTGCGTTGAAGCTCTGTGTCTTCGGCTCGCTCGTCGGCACGGGCGATGGCGTCTCGAATCTCTGCTTCGGTCGGCGCAGCATCGCTTGACTGGGACGATTGATTCTGCGAGGCGGCTGGCTGCGGCCTCTCGGTTTGAGCCTGCTGCGGCTGCATGCTCACGCGCGCAGCGTCGCGCTCTCTGCGCCCGATTGAGTTTGCTATAGAGAAACCTACGAAGAAGCCTATGGCAAGGCTGATTAATCCAAAGAGGATATTGTTCCTGTTCACAAGAAAAGATTCCCGCCAATGAATGCAATATGATTATCGAGTTTAGCAAAACGAAGGATAAAACGCGACGCGCGCAAACCTGGAGTTGCTTGCGCGCGCCATTGATATGAAATTCCTCTTTTTAAGTGACAGAGAGTCAGCGGGCTGGTTTACAGCGCCATGAATATTTCGCTTGATAGCTCTATTTGAGAGCTAATCTTCGCCGCCATTCTGATTCGGCGAATCGTACGCAACGTCTGCGGCGCGCCGTCGCGGTTGCGGGTCTGTGGCGCGTCGTCGCGGAGTTGAAGTTCCGCCACGACGGTCAATGCTTCCCGGCGGAAGCCCGCGACCGTGAATCGCTTCCGTTAGTATGCGCGTAATCTCCTGCGAGAGCGTGCGATGCTCTGCCGCCGCTCGTCTTCGCAAGGATTCCTTCAGCTCATTCGGCACATAGGCCCCGATAAAGACCCCTTTACGGTTCGCCATCTGTCGCCTCTCCCTGGAAAAGTAGATTCTGAGAAGAACTCGCAAAGAACTCTACAGCGTTCGATGAATCATGGGCCGTGCAATTTGAGAGCAAGTCTGTAAGCCGAATTCTGTACTTGCGCATTTATGGTGCGCGAGTGGCGATCATTCATCTAGGCCATCCGTCGCCGAATGGCTCAAGCGACCTACCCGGAGGTCGTAGCCGCGCTTCCCTAAGGAATCACGGCTTCGGGCGGGCAGCCCTTTCATAACGCCTCCCTATTTGGTCTTGCACCACGAGGAGTTTGCCTGGCCGCACGTGTTACCACGCGCGCCGGTGCGCTCTTACATTAAGCCTCCGAAGCGAGGCCGCACCGTTTCACCCATCACCCGCTGCCGAGAAAATTTCCCGACCCGCTGGCTGGTCTGCTCTCTGTTGCACTTGTCGTCGCCCGGCGCGCTCTTGTTGATTATGAATAAAAGCGATACCCGCTTAAATAATTCAACGAGCGCGACGAGCGCCCAGCCGTTAGCTGGCTCGCTGCCCTATGGTGTTCGGACTTTCCTCTCCCGCCCTTCGCTATTAAGCCAAGTGCGGCAGCAACCGCCCGACATGCTCTCTTGCAAGGCCGGCGTGATTATAGCAAATCATTGTTCAACACGTCTAGCTAGACGTTTAACTTTCGTCTTTCAAGAGTGTTGGGGATTGACTTAAATTCGCGTCGCAGCCCACTTTGCTTAGTCGTTATTCTCAAACGGTCACCGGCTTTGTTCAGATTTCGTGGCAGCGTTCAGTAAACAAGAAGATTAAAAAAAGGACTGTCTGAGGAGTATGGCAGTCTAGCGGAAGTGAAATACTAATCACCAGATAAGCGTAGTGTCAATGCTTCATCTTAGTTGGGCCATTGATATCTATGCAGCCTTAACGTGTCAACAATTGTAGACATCTCGATCGCCAATATTGAACGCCAACATAATTAATGGAAAGCACATTGTTCATTTGCCCCATTTTGTCTTCACCCAATGCTGGTATAGCGATTGCTATCTCCCTCCTTAAACTCCGGCGTTAGCCCACTGTGACGCCTGCAAACTGAATCACTAATCTGGAAGTAGACGATACAAAGGAGCAGCTATGCGATACAGATTAAACAACTGGAAGGCGTTCGTAGCGGCGGGAATGATCCTGCTTTCGTTGGCTACATTGTCCTTTGGGCCGAGCGTGTCGGCGGCTGGACATTCCGTAACCAGAATCACTCTCGATCCCCCAACACCTAACGTTCTGGTTCACAACCAGAAGGTGACGATTTCCTTCTCGTATGCGACCATACAGCCAGGTGGAGTGCGTATCTTCGCACGTCCGTTTACGGGGGGAGCGGCCACGCCCGGCTACGCAGCTAGCGGGGCTGGGATATCTCCAACCGGGAGCGGCACGGGCACTCAATTCTTTACCATCACCTCCGGTACTGTCACGGTAGACCAGATCCGAATTCAAATGTGGAATGCCGGCCAGACCACGCTTCTCTTCGAGGCTTTCCTGCCGGTGCATTACGAATTCCGTGCCCCGTAGAAGGCGGACGCGCACACGGCGCACAACCCAACAATCATTCCACCCGACCCGCGCCAGCTTGCCTCTCATCGTCGTTCTGTGTTTTCTTGGCGTTGCCCGTATCGTGGCGCGGCGGGTTAATTCGGACGTTGGGCGTTTGCTTCATGGTGAGCCGGACTGAAGCTGAACGGGAAGAATTATGAAAAAGCTAATTCTGTCCGCTGGCTATCTGCTCCTTATAGGGACTTCAGCCTGCCAATGTTCCCCACCAATCACTGCTCAGAAGATAGAACATGACATCGTAGGCAAGAGCATCAGCGTCACAGGATTTAGGACTGGAAAGCCCGATACATGGACCTTCAAGCAGGATGACGAGACGAAGATAACTGTCGCGGGAAGCACCTGCCACGCGAATGAAGCGAGAATCACGATTGACATTAAAACCCGCTCCTTTGCCGGCATCGCTATAGCAAAGGCATCTGGCAGGTTGCGGTTGTCTTACGAGCGGGTCGGGGATGAGTGGATTCTCCGTAAAGTGGAGAACGAGTCTTTCAAGGTAGACGAAATTATAATTGGCTCACCACCCGGGTAAGCCGCACCGGATGAAGAGCCTCTTTTTACCGGTGCTGACGCGCTCAATCGACGAGATTAGAGTACCGGGCACAACGCATGATGACAGCAATGCCATGCCCAACATCTCATTCAACCCTACGCCTCGATAGCTCTCTTTTCATAATGCTTCCTTTGATGTAGATTGAATGCTGTTCGTTAGACATCTCAATCAGGGCGTTATCTGTTGGTCTTTTATGTCAGAAGATTTAATGCAAGGGGATTTTGAAATTACAGACGACGGAGAATTCGCTGTCGTTGAAGGAGTACAACTGCATTACGTGAGCCGGGGCGCGGGCGCGCCCGTTGTCTTGCTTCATGGTAATGCCGGTTTCACGCATGATTATGCGGCTGTAGTGCGCTCTCTGGTCGAACACGGATTTAGAGCGCTGGCTTTTGATCGCCCCGGTCATGGTCAGAGCGTGCGACCAAACAATGGAACTGCTACAGTCGAGAAACAAGCCAGACTTATACGTGGGGCGCTTGGCGAGCTTAATATAAAGAGGCCGATTATGATCGGTCACTCATGGGGCGGCATGCTCGTTCTGGCTTATGCTCTGGAATACAAAATGGAGGTTTCAGGGATAGTCCTTCTGGCACCGGCAGCTTACCCTGATGATTCGGAATTTGCCACGCCGCGAGCATTGATCGAAATTCCAGGGTTGGGCGATCTGATTATCAGAATGTCCAGCCCCTTAATTGATAGGGAGATCAGGCGCAATCTGGACCGTGCCTTTTCACCTGATGAAGTACCGGCTTATTATCTGGAACTCGCTACGGCTATCTGGAATAGGCCGGAACAGATTAAAGCCATAGTGCAGGATGAAGCCATCTTCAGCACTACTGCTGAGCGGTTGAGCCGCCGGTACAGCGAAATTCAAGTTCCGACCATCATAATCACAGGCGACTCAGATCGGTTAGTTAATCCCGAGAAACACGCATATCCTTTGCACGATGTGATATCGCAGTCGAGGCTAATCGTGCTGCCTGAGACAGGGCACATGCTCCCGCATACCCGACCGGAAGCGGTGCTCGATGCCGTTCAAATTCTGGAAGCCCAACTCTCTTGATAGGCCCGGCGCTATGCATATTCCCGTACGCGATCTATGGTGGTTAGCCGTAGGAGGAGCCAGTTACGGCGCACGCTACGCGCGGCTTCGCTGGCGTGCTATCGCCGCCACTCGTAGATCGTTCGAGGACCCCACGGGCGAACTGCTTCGACTGCAAGCTTTATACGGCTACAACGCGCACTCACTGGTAAGTATCACACCCGGCGCTCGTTTATGGTCATCACCATCTATTGATGGAGCAATCATATACAGCGAGTTCGGGCACGTATGGCTGGCTGTTGGCGACCCGCTGACCGATGATGAGGATTTATGCGAACTGGCTCGCCAATTCGTTAATGCTGCCCGCAAAAAACGGCGCATCGCTGCGTTCGTGCCTGCTACCGCCCGCTTCGCGTGTGAGGCTGTGAAGTCGGGTTTGAGCGCAGTCAAAGTGGGCGCAGCGCCCTACTTCGATCTGCAAGCGTGGTCTCCGCGAGGCGACCGTGCGAAGAAGATGCGCTCCGGTATCAATCAGGCGCACCGTGCAGGAGTTAGTGTTGAAATAGTAGATACTGCTGATGAAGGAATCAGAGATGAGACTGCGACGCTTTGCAAGAGTTGGTTAAAGACCAGACGCGCTGCGGCCAGTTTCGGCTGGCTCTTTATTTTAGACCCATTCCAGCACGCAGAGCATAAGAGATTCTTTGCGGCACGGGATGGCTGCGGGCGGCTCGTAGGTTTTCTCGCCGCGAGTCCTATTCCGGCGCGCGATGGCTGGTATCTTGAAGACATACTGCGTCTCCCGAACGCTCCTCCGGGCATTGCTGATCTGCTGGTCGTAGAGGCGCTCACAAAACTTACTGTCGAAGGGGCAAAAATCGCCACGCTCGGCACCTCCCCCCTGGCAAAAGATGGAGATGAAGTAGTGACTGCAAGTGATTACCCTTTGAGTGAGCGGATGATTTATATGACAGCATCGCGCCTGGGGCGATTCTATAACTTTGAAGGACTCAGGCGCTTCAAATCGAAATTCGTGCCGTCGTGGTGGGAGAGCGAGTATGTGCTCGTACCTCACGGCGCAACTGTGCCGCCGCGCGTCACCTATGCGATCATACGCGCCATCCTGCCGGGCGGGATTGCGCAACTTATCACGCGGCAAATCGCGCGTACCCTTCAAGTAAGATAGGAGGTCGGCCACGCTCAAGATTTTCTGGCAACTCCTTCCTGTGTCACGGCTCGCGCTGCTCACAAGCATGAGGCGCGGCGAGATACTGCAACTGAAACCCGCATACTTCGACATGGAGATCAGGCGCGACCTGAGAGGCAACGTGCTCTCTTACGGCGCGGCCCATAGGCGACCGAATAAATCTCTTCGGGTCGCGTATTGTGAAGAAAGCAAAAGGGCGGCACTCGCTGTAGCCGCCCTTAAAAATTTGGAAGCAATGAATGAGTAAAGCTACTGGCCTTGATAGTTGTTGCTGTTGCTATCCTGATAGCTGAGCGTATGTCTAGTCGTCAGACTGGTGTCTGCCGGAATGTTCGGACGCAGGCGCGCTGTAATCCTGAGAACTGTCGTGTCTCCGGGAGCAAGTTCCGGCACACGCCATACGAATCGCTGAGAGTTACCGGGAGCATCCTGTGAATTGAGAGACGGGTCGGAGTTTATGAACTGAAGCGAATCGGGCAATGTTTCCGTCACGACCAGATTTTTTGCCAGTCCGCTTCCCTGATTAACCAGAACCAGACGATAGTAGATAGTATCGCCCGGCGCACCGGCTTCTGCTACCTGCTCCGTGCGCACAATCACATGTGGAGTAGCTACGGTTAAGACAGTGTTCGCTTCGCTGGCGGCGCGCCCGCTTATTAGCGAGCGTGCGACCATATTGTAGGAGAATTGCTGGCGATCCGGCGTGCTCGCAGGAACCAGAACGCGCAGCAGAACCGGGAACTGGCCTCCCTGCGGTTCAAGCTGAGCGGTCTGTGTAATCACAGGCTCGCTATCCTGATGCTGCCCGTCGCCGTTGCTGTCTGCGTAGATAGTAGCGTTGGGCGCTCCCGGCGCTGTGATTCTCAGTTCGTAAGAATCTGGAGTGTTTCCGGGATTGCGAACAACGAACGGAACGTCAATGGTATCGCCCGGTGTGACGGTCAGCCCAACCGAGACAGCATCAATGCGTGCGCGAGGCACTTTGCCGACGGTGATGCTTGGGCTATCGAAGTTTGTAGCTAGCGGGAGCGATTGCGTTCGCACTGCGCCGCGACCAAGCGAATTTGTCGCGGCCAGTGCGTCCGGCATAGCGCGCAACGTCACAGTAATCTCGCGCGTGCCTCGCGCACTCAAATCTCCCAGACTCCAGATGGCCGTGCGCGACAGACGATCATAAGCGACGGGACTGGGGTTAGCATTCACAAGCTCGAAGTTTGGATTGAAGACGAAATCCGCGCGGGCGTTTCGCGCCGGAGCAGTTCCGTTGTTTCTCACGGAAATCGTTTGAGTGAAAGTGTCGCCGGGCATCACCGAAGATTGCGAGACATCGGAGATGGCAGAAAGCGCGGCAGCGATGACGTTGATTGCCCCGTCCGCGACTTTCAGAACGCGGTAGTCCGATTGCGAAGTTGCGCGTATGAAGAAGCGGCGCTGTTGCCCGTCAGCCGCAATCTCTGGAACGCGCAGGTTGAGTATGACATCAATCGAAGCGTTACGAGCAAGTTGCGGAGTGACGAGAATCGGCAGCCCCGTGTCTGCTCCACCCTGCGCAAGACTGAATGAGGGCTGATACTCCGCAGGCAGATCAGTCTCAATGCTGAATTGATCCTCCTTGTTACCCGTGTTGGTAACCGTCATGGGGATTTGCACAGACTGACCCGGATAGGCCGATTCTGAATTGCTTCTCAGGGCGAGCATCAAGCCTGGGACTTGCCTGACTGTGAAATTCGCCCCTGCGCCCGCCTGTGCGCTTGTCGAAGGCTCTATCGTCACCGGTTCGGAAGTGGCGGAAGGCGTGGGGCGCTGAACGGGCGTAGTAGTTCGCGGGACCGTGTTGACTGCAACCTGCTGCGGGCGAGTATTAGCGTTTGCCAATGCTGTAGCTTGAGTCCCTGTTATTGAATTTGGCGATGCTGTCTGGCGTCTTCCTCTTCGTCTGGGCGTATAGCGCGGAACTCTTTGTGGTGAAGTCTCCGGCGCGGGCGGCGCAATCTCAGAACCTGGACTCGTTGCAGACGCGATCACTCTGGGCGTAGGCGATGGTCTAGCTGCCGGAGGGTTATTGCGAGCGACCGCTCCGTTGCTATTCTGCAAAGGCTGCGTGGAACGGTTAATGTTAAGAGCCGGTCTGGACGGTGTTGGAGTTGGTCTTGCGGCAGCAGTCGCTGGGTGCGGCGAGGCCACCGCTTGCGGCTGTCTAACGTTTGAATTCTGTGATGGCTGATTGGTTCTCGCAGCCGCGTTCGAGTTGACGGTTCTGTTTCTTACTTCGGATTGCGTGGGCGTTGACGAAGTAGACGGGGCTGGGCGCGAGGCGGCTTCGCGTCTTGCCGTTTGCAGTTCGCTGTCGTAAACGTCTGCGAACGGCGTGTCGTGAATAGTGTGTAGCCGCTGGCTTACGCCCTCTGCGTCCTGCCATCTTCCCATCTGCATGTATGAGCGACCGAGCCAGAGCAGCGTCAGGTCTGTGATGATGCTATTTGGATATGTCCTTAAAAAATCTCGTAGAACGGTTATGGCCTGTTCGTAGTGTCCCTGAAGATATAGATTCTGCCCCTTCGTGAACAGGGCCTGTTCGGCGTCGCTGGGCACGTCCTCCTGCTGCGCCATGTGCGCCCAGACGATTGTGTTCACTGAAGGGGTAAAGGGAACAATCAGGAGCGCAGTTGCGAGCGCAAGAGCGCCGATTCTGTTTCTGTAAATCAATGCAGTAAGCCTCCGGCTGAAGACAGGCATAATCTTTTCGAATGAGATAGACGAGAAAATGTCGGCGCGAGAAAAGACGAAAGCTGGCCGACGACGACAGGCGTCCGATTCAAACGTGACGAATAATACAGCTTAGCGCTAAAACAGACAAGATTCGGGTAGGGATGAGGGATGAATAAGAAGGAGTGAAAGCGTCAACACGCAATTGACTCAATCCATTTCATCCCTCATCCCTCATCCCTCATCCCTTATCAATGGCTGACCTCTATGCGGTCGCCCGGCTGCAACGGCGGGTCTGGCGCTAAGCCTCTTTCGATCTTTCTGAGGTCATATTCGGTGCTAGCCAGAAGTCCGTTCGCGCCCTGGCGAGAAACCCTGACTTTGTTGCTGTTGCTGCGTGTGACACCGCCGGAAGCGAGAATCGCCTGTGTCAGAGTAATACCGGCATGAAAGTTCTTCTGTCCGGGCGAGCCTACTTCTCCGCCAATGTAAAAGTATTGAGGCTGAACAGGAGGCGCTGCCGACACATTGATTACGTCGCCGGGAAGCACAAGGGTCGAGGCAGCGTTTGCGTCCGTCAGATCAACCTTGATGCTTTCGCCGTTGCGCATGATGGTTGCCAGACCCGCATCCTGACGAGGTTGCGCTTCGGCTAGAACTACGTAGAGCGGCACTGCCTCGCGCCGTAGAATCCTCGCGCCGGGGTCGTTCACGAGTCCCGTGACGATGACGTTGTGGCTCACGTACTCTCTCACGCTCACCAACACCTGCGGGTTGTCAATAATCCTGATTTTTGACTTGAGATGCGCGCTAATCTCATCGGTTGTCAGTCCCCCGACAGGAATAGCATTGCCAGCCAGCGTGTATTCAAGAAGCCCGCCGGGCAGAACAGTGAAAAGGGTTGATTCACGCGAAGCGGAGTTCAAAAGGCGAATATCCAGAACGTCGCCTGCGCCCACGCGATAAACGCTCGTCAAAGCGGCAGACGGGGCGGACGCTGTAGCAGCAGGCGAGGCGGATGAACTATTCGCGGGCGCTGCGGTTGAACTGGCGGTTGAAGAATTTGGAGAGCTTGCAGGCTGCGGGCTGGCCGAAGCGTTGGATGCCGCCGTCGAAGAAGCGTTGCTGTTGGCTTCGTTCGCGTTATGAGTCGCGGCGGTGCCGTCAGATGCGGAAGCGTTTGAATTGTTGTTCTTCTTTTTCGGAGCGTGCGATTTCCTTGCGTGCGGGTTTTCAGCCGCGTTCGTCGCACCGCTTGAGTTACTGCTGGTGGATGTGTCCGCCGCCCTCTCCTGCGCCGGGTCGCTCGATTGTGCGCGCAGAGGAATCTGTGAAGCGCCGACGGTCAGCGCAATGGCAAAGATAAATAGAACTCTCTTCATGATGCACTCAACTTGTTTTTGTTTCAGGGAGGCGCGCCCGAGAGCCGGGCAAAGGCTGGTAACGCGCCGTTTAAGCTTCTGATTTTCAAGAGCCGGGAGAGATTCGCCTAGATCATTGATTATGAAATCAGGAGGCCGCGCTAACCTTAGCTGCTCTGCCTCAGCTACATTCTATCTCAGAAGCGGGACAACGGAAACGGTTAATTGTTATCTGCGAGCGATAAAACCTCGTCGTTTCACAGCTTCCCGGCCAGCATTCCTGAGTCAAATGGGATTTTGTAACTCCCGGCTACCTATGTTTCCCAGTTTAATAAAGCGCCAAAATCCCTGATTTTCCTTACAGATTGAACTTATTTTTTCTCGGCAGGTAATTTGAGGAGGCTGTGATTTTTACAAATTTGCGAATTCGCGTATACCCCGCCACGCTTAAGCCGAGCGATACCGGCATAGGGAGTCTGACCGGGTTGAAATACCCGCAAACGATTTTACACTCTCGATTTTTTCGCTGGCAAGCTCTGGGCCGGAAATAGTTTGGGCCATTTCGTGCCGAGTCGTTCACGCACAAGCTCCTCAACCTCGTCCGCCGTCGCGCATGTCAGGCACTCTTCAGCAATTTCGCGCGCATCAGAATACTTGATCTTCGAGATAGTCTGTCGCACGCGCGGCAGCGAAGAAGCCGTCATGCTGAAATCAGTTGCGCCCAGACCCAAAAGAATGACGGCGTATGCGGGCGTTGCCGCCATCTCGCCACAGATTACCGCCGGGATTCCGGCACCGAGCGCAACGTCCAGCGTGCGTTTGATACTCTGCAACACCGCAGGATGAAGCGAGCGAAACCATTCGGAAACATCGTCGTTGCCTCGATCAACCGCGAGAAGGTATTGAACCAGATCATTTGTCCCCAGACTGAAGAAGTCAACCTCGCGCGCTATTTTATCCGCCACCAGAACAGCCGAAGGCACTTCGATCATAGCGCCTATTTGGACGCACCCCGTCTGTTTGCCTTCGCTTTCAAGCCTCGTGCGCTCTTCTTCTATAATGTGGCGCGCTCGCCGCACGTCCGTCAAATCGGAGATCATAGGCAGAACTATCTTCAATTTTCCGAATGCGGCTGCGCGCAGGATTGAGCGCGCCTGAAGCCTCAAGACTTTCTCCCAGCGCAGGCTGAAGCGAATGGCGCGAAGCCCGAGCGCAGGGTTTCGTTCTACGTCGCCAAATGCCCCGCTGATTTTTTCGCCGCCGAGATCAAATAGCCTCACCGTCGCGCCCGCATCTCCGCCCAGTCGCGCGACCTCTTTGTAAGCCTCGCACTGCTCCTCTTCCGAAGGCATTGGCCCACGCTGAGAGAGCAGAAATTCTGAACGATATAGCCCAACGCCCTCAGCGCCGAATTTCGCTACTCCCTCGAATTCGGCGGGGAGTTCTATATTCGCGCGAAGCCGCACTTCAACATTGTCGAGCGAGCGCACGGGGCCACGAAAAATTTCCGGCGCATCGGAAGCTTCAATCTTCTGTGAAGCTTTCTGCAACCTGTAAGACTCTGCGGACGTTGCGGAAGGATGAAGGATGACTGTGCCCTTGTCCGCGTCAACGATAACGGGATCGCCCGTACGAGCGCGCCGCGACAGGTCGCGCAAGCCTACGACCGCCGGGATGCCAAGCCCGCGCGCGATTATCGCCGTGTGCGAAGTCCAACCGCCGTTGTCCATTGCCATCCCACGCACTTTTGTGTAATCAAGCTCCGCAACAGTAGAAGGCAGCAAATCTTCAGCGACGAGCACGGCGTCTTCCGTCAAATTCTTGTGGAACGGGTGCTCGCCGCCGAGCGCTACGAGTATTCGTTGCGTAACATCCTCTATGTCCGAACCGCGCTCGCGCAGGTAGTCGTCTTTGATTGCGGCGTAAACGGCCAGAAGACGGTCTGCCACGACCTTCACAGCCCACTCGGCGTTCGCTCTTTCTCTTCGTATGTACTCTTCAATCTCGTCAATGAGCTTGCTGTCTTCCAGCATCAATAGGTGCGCGTCGAAGATGTAAGCATGAGCCGCGCCCAACTCCTTCTCTGCGCGAGCGCGAATGGCAAGCAACTGGCGACGCGACAGGCGCACAGCGGCGCGCAGACGCCTGACCTCACGACGCAGTTCCATTTCGTCCAGCCGTGCGCGGTATATCTGCTGAGTGCCACTGTGGACGCGCAGGACTCGCCCGACGACCACGCCGTCCGAGACGCCCAGTCCATTCCAGCGCTCCTCCCTCAGCCCGCTTTTCACACGCCTGTTCACTGCTCTATCTCCCCAAAACCCTCTTCAAAAAGTCTGCTCACCGCCGCTATAGCTTCATGCTCGTCCACGCCCTGCGCCGTAGCGCGTAGCTCCGTGCCCCGCGCCGCTGCCAGCATCAGAACGCTGAGGATTGATTTCGCATCAGCCGAAGCGCTGCCGTCAACACGCTCTAGCCGCACGGCGCTACTGAATCCACTGGCGAGCCGCACAAGCTGCGCAGCCGCGCGCGCGTGAAGCCCCAAACGATTAGTGATGCGAACTCGCTCTTCTATCATTCAAGCTTTCCGTGCCAGTAAATCACCTGCCAGGTAGATACCCTCCTGACCCTGCGCCCGCACTTGCCTTGCCAGGTCAGCCAGAACTTCATCACCCGACTGCGCAGCCAGCTTGATGACCATAGGCAGGTTCACGCCCGTCACGACTTCTATCTCGCCCTCGCTCAAAAACATTGAGGCGATGTTGGTAGGCGTCCCGCCGAACATGTCTGTCAACAGAAGCACGCCGCGCCCCTGCGAAACCTGCTGGACGGCTCGTTCAATCTCACCGCGCGCAACTTCAACGTCGTCGTGCCAGCCTATTGAGACCGCAGTGATGTGCGAGATTGGCCCGACAATCATCTCGGCTGCGGCAAGAAGCTCATTCGCAAGGTGCCCGTGTGTTACTACTACTCCAGCAATTTTTTTTAGATTTTCAGCCATGACGATGGATTATACAGGAGGTTGCGCTGCTATTCGGAAGGAAAACTTGCAGCGGTTCATTGTATAGACAGAGGCTGGGAAAGTCCCATCCAAGATTAAATTTTTCATTTGAAATTTGTAGAAGCTATCTAATCAACCCAATGGTAGTTTCGATTTTAACCAATGCGTTCAAGCTTCCGTCGCTTGACTTACTATTGTTTTTGATAACTTCTATAAATTTCAAATGAAAAATTTAACTGTCCAGCGGTCATCGGCTTTTCAACTCTTTTCTGCGCCTCACGTTCTTCACGTCACGATGAACGGCGCTGGCATCGAAGCCCGCGCTGCGAAGCTTGCGGGCGAGCGCGTTTGCTATCATGACGGATCGGTGGCGACCACCTGTGCAGCCGACTCCGACGGTGACGTAAGACTTCCCTTCCCGTTTGTAGAGCGGCAACAGGTAGTCCAGAAGGTCGCCGAATCGGCGCAGAGTCTCTTTCACTTCTCCGTGCTCGTTCAGAAATTTCACTATGCGCTGGTCGTGCCCCGACAGGTCGCGCAGTTCCGGCACGAAATGTGGATTCGGCAGGTGGCGCACGTCGAACATCAAATCCATGTCGCGCGGGTTTCCGTATTTGTAGCCGAAGCTTATCACCTGCACGCGCATCCTTGTGCCGTCCGTACCGGGGCTGAAGCGTTCGATCAAATAATTGCGCAGCGTGTGAACCGTATGCTCTGAAGTGTCAACTATGTGGTCTGCGAGCGCGCGAATCTCATCCATAGCCGCGCGCTCTGCTCGAATTGCAGAAGCGAGTCCATCGCCAGTGTCGGCGGGATGAGGACGGCGCGTCTCGCTGAAGCGTCGTTGGAGCGCGTCATCCGATGCTTCCAGAAAGAGCACGAAGACGCGCAGGCCGCGCTTTCTAAGAGCCTTTAACTGCTGCGGGAACTCAGAGAGGAAGCGTCCCTCGCGTATGTTGATTACGAGCGCAGCGCGCTCAATGTCCATCTCTTCGTCCGTCTCGCCCCGCTGCACTAGGCGGGCGAACGTAGGCAGAAGCGTTATAGGCATGTTGTCAACGCAGAAGTATCCGAGGTCTTCAAAAGCATTCATGGCCGAAGACATGCCAGACCCGCTCAGCCCCGTGACGATAACGATGTCAGGCGCGCTCGTGTCTCTCTCTTTTCTAATTTTATTAACCATTGTCCAAGCAGTCAGAAGATAGTAGACAGTATGAAGAGGTTGAGAAGTTTTCCGAACTGAATTGGATTACTCAATACTGAATGCCTGCTAAACCTACTGACTACTCTCTCTCATCATTTCTGTGTGCCGGGCCACAAACTCTTGAGCAGCGTTGTGGCCGCGAGTGCGTAAGAGGTGAACTCGCACGGCTGTCTCTACAAGCGTGCAGAGATTTCGCCCTCTGCTGACGGGTATGAGAAATTGCGGCACATCTATTTCAAGAACCCTGGATGTACGTGTGTCAATTCCCAGTCTATCGACCTCGCTCGCATCTTCCCAGCGCTCGAACCTTATCGAAAGATCAATCGTCTTCGCAGAACTGATTGCGGATACGCCGAAAAGGTCGCGTATGTTCAAGATACCAAGACCGCGAATCTCCAGATGCTCGCGCAGCATCTCAGGCGAACGGCCAATCAATCGCCCCATACCGGCTGACCACACTTCTATCACGTCGTCGGAAACCAGCCTGTGCCCGCGAGCGATTAGATCGAGCGCGCACTCAGATTTTCCTATGCCCGATTCGCCCTCCATAAGAACGCCCAGCCCGTAGATGTCCAGAAGCACGCCGTGAAGTGTGATTCGCGGCGCGAGCGCTTCCTGCAAAAAATCTGTTACGACTTGAATTGCTTCTGAGCTGAGAAGCGGAGTTTGAAGAAGCGGTAGATTGGCATTATCGGCGGCAGAAACCAGTTCCGGCGGCGACTCAAGATTTTTCGTCACAAGTACGCAAGCTATTTTTTCTAAAGAGAGATTCCGAATCGCCTCGCGCCGCTGCTCCATCTCCAACTGTCCGAGAAACCAGACCTCGCTTTGACCTACAATCTGAAGGCGACCGGGATGAATATAGTGTGTGAATCCGGCGAGCGCCAATCCGAGCTTCTGTATGCGCGGCAAAGTTATTGCGCGCGAATCTATTCCATCGTGACCCGCTAGAACCTTAAGCTCTAAGCGTGTGGGCGCTCGCTCAAGAAATTCGCCGACGGTGATGGAAGGCTGGTTTTGATTCAACAGATTCAAGCTTAAGGTTTCAAGTTACAGGTTTAAGGTTTAAAGCTTTTCTAACTTGAAACCTTAAACCTTAAACCGAAACATCTTTTAAGGCTCTATAAGACCGTAGTTGCCATCTCTACGCTTATAAAGAACGCCCACGCGGTTTGTGTCAGCGTCGCGGAAGACAAGGAACTGATCTGCCTCGCTCGAAAGCCGCAGCGCAGCCTCTTCGGCTGTCATGGGTTTTACGGAGTAGCGCCGCGCGTTGATTATTCGCGGAGGGCGAGGGCTGGCCTCAAGGCTGCCGTCCGGTTCCGGCGCGACCAAAGCCGCAGGCATAGCGCCCTGCTTGCGATCAATAATCTTCTTCTTGAGCTTGAGCGCCTGCTTCTCAATCTTGGCGATTGCGCGCGTGAGCGCTACGTACATGTCCGCGTTAGTGTCTTTGGCGGTCAGTGTGTGTTCGCGCCAATTCAGAATCACTTCGCCTATCTGACGATTCTTTTCGACTTCGATGATGACGTGCGCGCGCGCCGTTGTGTCTGTAAAAATGTGCTCCAGCTTTTTGAAGTGATCTTCTACGTGGCGGCGCAGTGTTGGGGTGACTTCGACGTGACGACCCGTGTACTCAAACCTCATCAGAACTAAACCCCTCCTAGAAAGAAATCAGCACTGTAAGGCTGGCCTCAGACGAAGCGCAAGAAGCCCCCTGCCAGCGCTGATTGCGTTGTGATGTAAAGCTAAACTTTGCGCGCTACCGGAATCCGGCTCTAAAAGCGCTGGCTTCGGCCTCTGCGCGGTTGTTCAGACAACCGCGCGGCGTTCGCGCGAGCCTGGAATCTGCATCTGGTCGCGGTATTTTGCGACCGTGCGACGCGACAATTTTATTCCGTCTTTGGCTAAAATCTTTACAACCTGGTCGTCAGTAATAGGGTTGTGCGAATCCTCTTCTTCTATCAACTTCTTAATCTTCAATTTGATTATTCGGGTCGAGACCTCTTCGCCCTCTTCGTTGAGCATTCCTTCCGTGAAGAACCGGCGAAGCTCTATGACGCCCTGCGGCGTGTGCGCGTATTTACGATTAACGACGCGCGAGACCGTGGAAAGGTGCATGCCAATGTCTTCGGCGATGTCCTTGAGCATCATAGGCTTTATATATTCTACACCTTTGTCAAGAAAATCCTTCTGGCGTTTCACGATGGATTCGACCACCTTGTAGATGGTCTGCCTGCGATGCTCAATGTTGCGTAGCAGGTCAACAGCCGAGCGCATCTTATCGCGTATGAAGTCGCGGGTCTCTTTCGACGTGTTCTGCTGAGAGAGCATCTGCTGGTAGTTCTGGCTGATGCGAAGGCGGGGGCTTCCGTCGTCCCCGAAGTAAATGACGTAGCCGCCAAGCTCGTCCCGCTCGTCAACAAGCTCGTCCAGTTTTTCTATATAGATTTCCGGCGTTATCAGGATAGGCTCATCCGATGAGTAACGGCGACCGGGGTAGGGGTCTAGCGTCCTGATGAACTGCACTTCGTTGACAAGGGTTTCAACGTCAACGCCCAAATGCTTTGCAAGATTCGGAAGCTTGTGCTGCTGCAACTCCATCAAGTGCTCGCCGATGAGCATAGAAGCCAGACGCTCGCTCTCGCCGCGCGTCTCAAGCTGCACGAGAAGACATTCGCGCGCATCCCTTGCGCCGCAACCGATGGGGTCGAGCCGCATCAATGCCTGTCTGGCCTCTTCGACCAACTCTTCCGACCAGCCGCCCATCTCTGCGACCTCTTGATTGGTCGCATTGAGCCTGCCGTCGGCATCCAGATTTCCGATGACGCACTCGGCGGCGTCGCACACCGCTCCCTTGACAGGACTCATGTGCAACTGCCATTCAAGATGTTCTGAAAGTGACGGAGGGCGCGTCAAAAACTGCTCGAACGTAGGCGCGTCCTCTTTATACTCGAACTCCTGCGTCTTATAGCCGGGGTCAAGGTAGTCCTGAAATTCTCGCCCGAAATCAATCTCCTCGAAAGAATCGCGCGACGCTTCTTCCGTTCCTCCGTCTTCCTCAAACTCGGCTGTGCCGGTTTCGCCCGCCGGACTCTGCCCGGCTTCAGGCTCAACAGAATACGCAGCCGCCGCTTCCAAATCTCCCGAACCGTTCGAGGCTGCGGCGTCATAATCTCTCGATTCGCCTTCGGCAGACGGCGCATCGAAATTGTTCGATGAATCGTTGGCAAGATGGTCAATGATTTTTTCGGCCAACTCCTGCGCCTCTTCCTGAGTTGCGACCTCTTCGAGCACAGGATTTTCCAGCATCTGCTGCTGTATCAGATCGGTCAATTCGAGCGCAGTCATTTGCAGCATCTCTATGCGCTGGCGCAACTGAGGCGTCAGCACAAGACGCTGCGAAAGACTGGTAGTTAACTTAACAGACATTCCTTATCCGAAACTCTGCTCAAAAAATTCAATGGGGTTTTAAGATTAACGCTTAACCTTGAGAAGCGCTATGGAGGATTATAACCGATTCCAGGGGGAATTGCGCGACCGTTGTGAGCTACATCTGAAAATTTTCGCCTAGATAGAGGCGGCGCACCTCTACATCGTTTGTTAAGTGCTCCGGCGCGCCGGAGCGGAAGATTCGCCCTTCGGCCATTATGTACGCACGGTCTGTTACGCCCAGAGTCTCGCGCACGTTGTGGTCTGTGATGAGTATGCCTATGCCGCGATCTCTGAGGTAAAGAATCAGGTTCTGAATCTCTTCAACAGCCTTCGGATCAATTCCTGCGAAAGGCTCGTCAAGAAGAAAGAACTGAGGCTCAGTAGCCAGAGCACGAGCGATCTCAGTTCGACGGCGCTCGCCTCCTGAGAGCGCATCGCCGCGAGTGTTGCGCACGTGCTGAATGCCGAACTCCTCCAACAACTCTTCCAATCGCTTGTAGCGCTCGCGCCTGCGCAAGCCCAGTGTCTCAAGCACGGCCAGTATATTTTGCGCCGCCGTCATACGCCTGAAGATGGAAGGCTCTTGAGGAAGATAGCCCAGGCCGAGGCGCGCGCGCAGATACATGGGAAGCTTCGTTATATCCCTGTCTCCAAGTCGAATCGTTCCACGCTCTGCCGTCTCAAGGCCCACCATCATGTAGAAGGTAGTGGTCTTGCCAGCACCGTTCGCGCCGAGCAGCCCTACGACCTCGCCCGGCTCAACAAACAGGCTCACGTCGTCAACCACGCGCCGCTTGCTATAAGTTTTCTGCAAATTCGCTGCGGCCAGTGCTGAAGCAGACGGGATGTTTCCAGCCCTGCGCGCAACCCTCTCAACATCGCGCCTCACAACCAGAGGCTCTTCCGCCCCTTCAACCTCGATAATCGTTTCTTCCTCTGTTCGACTCATATATAAAAGCAGTGCAGAATGCAGAGTGTAGAATGATGAGTTAAAGACAATCTCTTCTTATTCATCACTCATCATTCTGCATTCATCACTGGCAATTTCTCACGGTCTTCTTACCTTGTGCGTTGAGTGAACCCGGCCTGCCGACTGTGGGCCGCGAGTGTCGTCGGCGACAACTCTATTCTCGCTCAGATAGACGGTCAAGCGTCCGCTCTCGGCTGTACCCTGTTCGGCGTCCTCTACTCGCGCCGGGTTTCCTTTCAGAATCACTGTGTCGTCCGCCGCCGTGTATTGCGCCCAGTCGGCAGTGCCGCGTTTTCCCGGCTGTGTGAGAACTACGTTCTGCTGAGCTATGGTTCTATCCACCTCGTTCACGTCCGGTTTCAGGTAAACGTCTGCGGTTGCGCTCGTGATGCGGTCAGTTCCCTGTTTGATGTCAACGCTGCCATCGTAATGAAGCAGGCGATCCGTGTCTGAATAAAACATTGAGTTTGACGTGACGAAGACTGGCACCACACTCGTCGAGCCGTTCGACTCGCGGCGCTTCGCCTGGTAGAGCGCGCTCTGCACGTGGCCTTCACCCTCCAGGCGCTTCGTGTCGCGGTAGAGCGTGATGCGGTCGGCGCGGACAAAGTTATCATCCTGCCACATGCGTGCGCCGCCCGTGTAGATGCCTACGCCCGTGTCGTGGTGAAACTCTGCGCGGTCGGCTGTAACGTACACGGGACTATTAACTTTCTGGAAAGGCGCTGCGCCGCCCGTCTGCTCGCGGCTGTAGTATGTGGTCTGCGATCTGCCGCGACTGTAAGTGACCTTGTTGGTTGTGTCGGAATCAATCTCTGTGGCCGTCATGCGCGCGCGCGAGTCCCAGACAGTCGGATCGCCGCCGCGCAGGTGAACGACACCATCGGAAGCATTGTAGGTCGCGCTCTGCGAGCGCCCGTTGCGATCCTGCTCGTTGAATTTAACGTCGCCCGTTGCCTCAAAGCTCTCAACGTCCTGAGTCTCGCGCACGAAGTTCGAGACCATCTTCTGCGAAGTTATAGTTCGGGTCGAGCGCCGCTCCGTTGGCTGAACAGGATCGATTACAGCCTTAACGTTATCGGTCGCCGTGAATTTTTTTGCAAGATTCCCCGCTTCAAAGAAATCGCAGTCGAAGTGCGGTGCGGTAAGAGTTTTTCGCTCAGAGGTCGCGGTCTTCTGCACAGGGTCAATAAAAAGCTCTGCGTTGCCATCCGCATCTGCGTGCTCCAGATCGCGCCCGGTCTGCCGCCACTGCAATTTCACACTGTCGGCTGTCAGGCGCTTATTCGCAGCGCGCGGATCGTTCGCGTGCGATTGCGGCGCGCTCATGGTGACGACCGAGCGACCGCTTGTGTGCATTTCATGAAGGATGCTTCGGCTTGCCTGAATCTGAAAATTAACGTCAACGGTGTTCGCGCCCGTTAACTGAACCTGCGAATCCGCATTCAAACTCTGAGCGCGCACTTCGCCCGTAGCGACAGCATGCTCCAACTGCTGCGCGTCGTTGAAGAAGAACTCAATATTCGTTGAATGGACTTCAGCCGCGCGCGCCTGGTCGGTAGTGCGCAGGTAGGCATTACCGCGCGCGTCAATCTTTTTCACCTTCCTCTGCTCACTGAGCGTGGCCGTTAGCGCGTCCGCGCTCATCACATCGCTTTCCTGTTCGGCTGTAGCGCCGCCCGTAAAAGCGATTGTAAGCGTGTTCTGCTCTACGACCGCATGCGCCGAATGAATCACAACAGGTTGCGAAACCGGCTTTACACTTGCGCCGCTCGCATTTCTCGTCGCATTTCCCGTCGCAATTCCGGTAGCATTTCCCGGTTTCGGCGTCACAGTAATCATCACGTTGTTGCGCAGTTCAAGGTGCTTACTCTTCGCGTCTATGAGCGCTCCCGTTGCGCTGCCCGAAAGGTTATCGTGCTCGAATGTGACGGGCGCGTCCGTCTCTGCCACTTCACCGTTCTGGTTGTAAACGATGCTTTCAGTCTTAACATGAAGATCGTCGCGCGTCACGACATCCACGTTACCCGTAAACGTAATGATGTTGCTTTGCGGGTCATAGATTGATCGCTGCGCGTTAATCTGATCCGGCTTGTTCCCTTCGGGCGGGTAAACTTCCAGATGCACATTCTCAAGCTCGTGATGCTGGTCTGTGAACGTTATGTCAACGTCCGCCCTGAGCAGAAGCCGCAAGCGATCTCCGTCCATCATGCGCCGCTCGTATCCGTACACGCGCCCCGTCTCTGTACGCGATAATTCCGGCTGAGCGCCCCTCATCACAAAGCGCTCGATGTTGCGGCGCTTGTAATAGACTACGCCTATGTAGATTATCCCGGCCCCAAGCAGCATGAGCGCCAACACACGCAGCACCATAGGCAGACGCGCACGCCACCCAATATATATAGCCCTTCTTCGTCTAACTTCCTGCATATGTTAATAGTGAAAAGTGATGAGTGATGAGTGATAAGAAAGAACCTGTCTTCTCTTATCACTTATCACTTATCACCGCCTTCAAGTCCTGCACGCAAAGCTGCAAACGTGTTTCGCCGCGCCAGGTGTTCTGCTCGACCGTATAAGCCATTTCGATGCGGTCGCCTGCACGAAGCGTTTGCCCGTCCAATTCTTCGACCCCGCCCCACCAGACTGTCTCAAGCGTGCGCCCCGCAGCGCCCGAGACGAAAAGCTTTAGATGGCGATTCTTCATCACGCGCGGCTCGCCTGCGATGCGAAAGCTCCTTGTAACGAAGACGGGGCGCGCGTTGCCTGCTCCATAAGGCTCAAGCGCGGAAAGCTCCTGAGCAAACTGAAGCGTTAAGGCGCTCGCTGGTAACTCAAGATCAACATGAAGAACCGGCTGTAGGTCTTCATCTTTGATGAGCGATGCAGCATGTTCGTTCAACCGGCGACGAAGCTCCGCGATGCGCTCGCCTCTAATGGTCAGTCCGGCAGCGTGCGAATGGCCGCCGAATTTTTCAAAGAGGTCTGCGCAGGTCGTCAGGCCGTCGAGCAAATGATAGCACTCTATGCTGCGCGCAGAGCCGTGCCCCACTCCGTCTTCTATAGAGATGATTACGCATGGGCGATTGATTCTTTCAGAGACTTTCGATGCGGCTATGCCGATTACACCACGATGCCAGTTCTCGCCCGCTATGACTGCTACATGCGAATCAACCATCGTTTCATCAACCGAAAGCTCTGCGAGCGCACGTCTGGTTATCTCCGCCTGCACAGTCTGGCGCTCGCGGTTAAGCTCATCCAGATGGCGCGCAATCTTTCGCGCTTCTTCAATCTCGTCCGTCTCGAAAAGCTCTACGACCTCGCGCGCGGCCTCCATACGCCCGGCAGCGTTGATTCTTGGGCCAATGCGAAAGCCCAGATCGTAAGCCGTCATCGAGCGCCCTTCGACGCATCCCGCGACTTCCATCAGAGCGCGCAGTCCCGGATTGTTCGCCTTCGGGAGATCGCGCAAGCCCAGCGCGACTATGCTTCGGTTCTCGCCTACAAGCTGCGCAACATCTGCGACCGTGCCGATTGCGACCATCTTGAGAAAACCTGCTATCTGAGCTTCGCGCCCGCGTTCCCGAAAGAGCGCGTGAGCAAGTTTGAAAGCGACGCCGACGCCGGCAAGATTCTTATCGGGATACGGGCAGCCTCGCTGATTAGGATTGAGCACAGCGAATGCTGGCGGCGCTCCTTCATCTTCATCTGGCAGGTGATGGTCTGTGACTATCACGTCAACGCCACTCTCGCGCGCCCAGTGTAATGGTTCGTGCGCGCGTATCCCGCAATCAACGCTTACGACGACGCTGTATCCTTCCGACTTCGCTTTCTCAAGCGCCGCCTGCTGTATGCCGTAGCCTTCAGTGAAGCGATGCGGAACGTGGTAGCCGGTTTGCGCTCCCAGAAGATTCAACGCGCGTCGCAGAACAACTGTCCCCGTTGTGCCGTCAACATCGTAATCGCCGTAGACGAGAATCTTTTCACCGTCATTGATGGCGCGCAAAAGTCTTTCTACAGCTTCACGCATTCCCAGCATGAGATAAGGGTCATGAAGTTGATCGTGGGAAGGGTTGAGAAATTTTCGAGCGTTCGTTTCGTCTGCGCACCCGCGCGAGACCAGAAGTGATGCGATGACGGAAGAGACGCCAAGCGCGCGTGCCAGCTTTTCCGCACGCTTCGTGTCAACCTCGCGCACGATCCAGCGTTTCTCGCTCATCCTATTTCTCGAAAGATTTTATTCGGCGAACCAGCCATTCGGGTCCAGGAGTTTTACGCCGATGCGCTGCTTGCCGTCCGACTCGTCGCTCCAGACGCCGTTCACTTCAGCATCCAGGGGACGACCGAATGGAGGGGTGAGACGCACAACAGTGCCCACGTTAACGGGCACATCTGTGATTAGAGTTGCGCCGCCGCGACTGACCTTGACGGCCTCCGCCTGAACCTGAAACGATTCGCCATTGGCCGAGCTTCCTTCCAGAAGGACTGCGAAATCCACAGGCACGCGCGGGCTGCGCGGCCTCTGCGCCCTCTCGCTCTTTTTCTTCTCTTCGGTCATTCAAACTTTTACCGCCCTTTCGGTCTTGGATTCGTCCACGACCTGGATTTTCTGGAGGAAGGGCGTCTTAAGTTTACAGAATCCCGCGAATTATTGTTAGTGTTAGTGTTCGAGTTCGCGTTTTCGAGCGATTGTGTTGTGAGGGGAAGGGGCTGCTCGCTCTTATTAGCCGCGGATGCAGCCCTTTCGCCAAACGGAGTTATCACACCGGCGAAGAGTAGAGCTAGAATCACTGCGCCGACGATCAAGCGATAGCCTATAAAAATTCCCGTCGTGTGCGTCTTCAAATACCTAAGCAGAAACCAGATTGAGGCGTAGCCAACTACGCCGGACACTATGGTGGCGACGGCCAGAGGCACGGCGCTGCCTTCAGGAAGCTTATGTACGGCTTCCTTGAGTTCCAATAGCCCGCTTGCCGCAATGGCAGGGATAGAGAGCAGGAACGAAAAACGCGCGGCGGTCTCGCGCGTCTCGCCTGCGAAGAGTCCGGCCATGATGGTCGAACCCGAACGGCTCGCGCCCGGAATGAGCGCCAGACATTGCGCGCCGCCGACGGCCAGCGCATCGCCAACGCCCAGATTATCCATCCCACGTCTTTTTCTTCCGACCAATTCCGCAGCGAGCAGCAGCAGCGCTACGACTATCATCATCGTCGCAATCACCCAGAGATTTTTTGTGAACGTCCCTTCAATCACCTTCTTTAGAAGAAGGCCGACGACGCCGACCGGAATCGAGCCGATGATTACGAGCCATCCAAGCCACGCTTCCTGAGAAAGACGCGGCTGCACCCCGCCGGAAATAGTCCTATCGAGCGCCGCTTCACTTCTTTTCCCCACAAGTAAAGCAAGATGGTCGCGCACGAATGCGATGGAGATGTTCAGGATGTCGCGTGCGAAATAGACTATGACGGCCAGCAGCGTGCCCAACTGAACGATAGCAATGACTGCGGTTGTCTGCTCTGCGCGCACGGTCTGCTCCATGTCGCTGAACAGCCCTACGATGCGGCTGGCGAATACCAGATGCGCCGTAGAGCTAATTGGAATAAATTCCGTCAGCCCCTGCACGATGCCAAGAACGATTGCTTGAAGAAGTGTCATATGAATTCTATTTTGGCTTTGCGAGTTAGTTGATGATGAGAGCCATGTTGCCCCTTATGTTCCTGCCTTCAATCGAACCTCGCAAATCTAAAACCTTCGCTCTTTCACTCGCGGAAAGAATTTTTTGTAGCTATTCGGTCGTACATGGAAATCGGCATGAGCATTCCGACGCGCACAAGGCTGGCAAGCTGCCAGGGGAATGCGTAAGATTTCTTTCTGGCTTCAATCGCCCGAACAATCTTCGTTACAGCGTCGTCCAGTTCCATCAGATAGGGCATCGTCGCTTCGCGCCCGGCTGTGAGCGGGGTTTTGATAAAGCCCGGATGAATGATCGTCACGTCAACGCCCGTGCCTTTGAGATCGAGTCTCAGGCTTTCAAAGAAAGCTGAGAGCGCGGCCTTGCTGGCGCAGTAAGCGCCGGATTTCGGAAGACCGCGATACGCGGCGAGACTTGAGATTGCTACAAGCTGCCCGCTTCCCTGCTTCACCATTTCCGGAACGACTGCCGAGACAGCATTGACCGCGCCAAGCAGGTTGATGTTGATTACTCTGGCAAACTCAGCGGGGTCTAATTTCGCCCCGCTAACTGTCCCGCCAACGCCCGCGTTAGCAACCATCAGATCAATGCGCCCGAACTCTTCTCTCAGCGTGCCGGCAGCCCCGCGCACAGCATCAGCATCACGCACGTCAGCCGGAAGAGCGACTGCGCGCCCGCCCACTCTCTCGATTTCAGCGACAATTTCATTCAGAGGCTCAACACGACGCGCCAGCAAACCCAGCCATGCTCCGCGCTTTCCAAGCTCTACGGCGAGCGCTCCGCCGATGCCGCTTGAAGCGCCTGTTATGAAGACAACTTTTTGTTTCCAATCAGAACTCATCAAAGTTCATACGGGCAAGGACAAGCCCTGCCCCCACACGTTTTTCTAACAGAGTTCAGCCACATGCTCGCCCAGAATGCGAAGCGCTTCGCCCAAAACTTCCTGCTTGATTAAAAGGTGGTCGCGCGAGAAGGCTGAAAGCGCCCCGACCGGGATTCCCGCATCCGCAAGAATTTTCGTCACACGCGCCAGAAAGCCTATAACATCCCAGCCAAGCACTATATCGAAAGTGAGAAGACGAAAACCTCCCTCGACACGAGCATCGCGCGCTGCGTGTCGAACGGTGCGCCAGTCCGTTTCATCAAGCAGCAGCGTTACTTCGTGAGCATCGCTGAGCACCATGAAGGGCGCATCCCCGCGAGGGCTTAATTCAGGGTTCTCTAAAAGGCGTCGCCAATCCTCGTGCCTTAAACCTATGAGGTAAAAAGTTTCCGGCGCGACTTCTACACGCGCGCTGCGCAGAAGCTCGGTGACGTTCTGTTTCTCTTGTGCGGTTTCCACTTCCCGTTAAGGCAAGACTCTCTTTTACGTGTCGCGCGCCGTCAGACTTCAATGATGACGGGAACGATAACAGGCTTCGTGCCGTTATGCTTCTGAATGAACCTTTTCAACTCAAGCCTCACGCGCTCTTTCAGCAGGCTCAAATCTTCAATCTCAACATCCGACGCATTCTCGACCGCCTCGGCCACGACGCGCTGCGCATTTTTGAGAAAACCGTTGCCGTCTCCCGTCCCGATTAGCCCTCGCGCCACAATCTCAGGCTGCGATTCAAGCTCTCCGGTTTCAGCATTGATAGTGACGACGGGCGTAACAATGCCATCCCACGCTATCTGCTTGCGCTCGCGCACGGTTTCGTTGTCAATCTCCTCAAAACCTGTTTCGTCAATGAACGTGCGACCTATCTCGACCTTGTTGACGACGCGCGCCGTCTCGCCGTCCAATTCAAGAACGTCGCCGTTTTCAATAAGCACTACGTTCTCTTCATCGTAGCCCAGATGATTTTTAACGAACTCTTTATGGCGAAAGAGCATGCGATACTCGCCGTGAATGGGCACAACGTATTTAGGCTTGACCGCCTCGGTCATTATCTTGATGTCTTCCTGCGACGCATGGCCGCTGACGTGAACGAGCCGCCGCTTCTCTTCAATGATGTTCGCGCCTCGCTTGTAAAGCGCGCCTATCATGCGCGAGATTGCTCGCTCGTTGCCGGGGATTATTCGCGCAGAGAGAATTACCGTATCTCCATCCTCAACGGTAAGCCCTTTGTAGCTCTGGTTCGCCATCTGCGAGAGCGCCGCGCGCGACTCGCCCTGCGAGCCTGTGACAAGGAAAACAATCTCGTCGTCGCCAAGCGATTTCGTTTGATTAAGCGAAACGAGCAGGCCGTCATGTATGTCCAGATAGCCGAGCCTGTCCGCTATCTCAACGTTCTTCAGCATTGAACGACCCAGCACACAGACTTTTCTGCCGAACTGCTGCGCAACGTCGAACACTATCTGAAGACGATGAATCGAAGAGGCGAAAGCCGCGACGATGATGCGCCCACTGGCTTCTGAGAAAATCTCTTCAAATGCAGGGATGACCGCGCGTTCCGAAGGCGTGCGACCCGGAACTGTTGCGTTGGTCGAATCCGAAAGCAGCGCCAGAACACCCTCCTGCCCGTAGCGTCTTAGCGTGCGCAGGTCAATCGGCTCGCCTATCACAGGGGTTTCGTCAACCTTGTAATCGCCTGTGTGTATGATAGTGCCTACAGGAGTTTGAATCGCCAGCGAAAAGCAATCAATGAGCGAATGCGACGCGCGTATGAACTCGACCTTGAAAGGGCCTATCTCCACTACCTGGCGCGGCTCTACTCTATGAACCAGCACGTCGCCAAGTATTCCGTGTTCATCGAGTTTGCTGTCCGCAAGCCCGGCTGTGAAGTGCGAGGCGTAAACCGGCACGTTGAATTTTTTGAGGATGTATGGAAGCGCACCTATGTGGTCTTCGTGACCGTGCGTGAGAACGATTGCCGAAAGATTCTCGCGGTACTCTTCCAAAAAATCGAAATCGGGAATCGAGACATCAACCCCGTAAGCGGACTCTTCCGGGAATCCCATCCCTGCGTCAACGACGATCATATCGTCGCCGTAGCGCATAGCCATACAGTTCATCCCAAACTCGCCTATGCCGCCAAGCGGGATGAGTTCCAAAACATTACCCACGATATTTTCTAACTCTACTCTCCTATTACAGACTGAACCATGCGCTTCGCATTATCGAAACATGCGCGGAAGAATTAAGCCAGATAGTATAACATAGAAGGGATGAGGGCAGAGGGACGATGGAAAGGGATGAGGGATGAAGGATGAGGGATGAATAAGAAAGAGTGAATACGTCAGTATACAATTAGCTCAACCCATTTCATCCCTCATCCCTTCTTCCATTGACATCCGGTTCAGGTTAGATTAGAAAACATTTCGTTCCGATATATGAACATAATTTGTATTAGCGATTTGTCAAACTAAAATCTGAGGGGGCGGAAGATGACCTACGTAGTTGTTGAAGATTGTGTGGACTGCAAATATACGGATTGCGCGGCGGTCTGTCCCGTAGAAGCGTTTCACGAGTTGCCGGATCGTCTTTATATTAACCCGGAGACTTGTATTGATTGCGATGCGTGCGTGCCTGAGTGTCCCGTTGAAGCTATCTTTGCGGATTCGACGCTGCCAGACCATTTCGCTGATTGGCTGGAGATGAACGCCACGGCTGCGGAATATCCTATCATCAGCGCGAAGATTCCGGCGCTGCATGGCCCCGGATGTAAAGGGCCGGAAGAATAGCTGCGTGTGCTTTCTGATTCTCAGATCAGCTAAGCGCTCGTGCCAGTTCTATCCATTCTTCAAGGGTGAGAGTTTCGGCGCGACGTTGGGGCAGGACGCGGGCGGAATCAAGCAAGAGATTTGCACCGCCCGCTTTTTCAATACGCTCTCGCAGACCTTGAGGCGCGTTTCGCAGATTATTCAGGATCGTCTTGCGTCGCTGAGCGAAACCTGCGCTTACCACCTTCCAGAGCAACGCCTCATCCGTTCCTGCTAAAGCCTCGTGCTTTCCGGGGCGCATACGCACGACCGTGCTCCAGACTTTCGGCACGGGACGAAACGAGGTAGGAGCCACGTCAAAAAGCGATTCGGCTTCTGCATAAGCTTCGACAAGGACGGTGAGAAAGCCGCGCTCGCGCGTTGCGGGTTTGGCTGTGATTCTTTCAACCACCTCGCGCTGCAACATCAACACCATCTCCGACAGGCACGAATGATGCTCAATCAGTCGTTGCAAGATGGCAGTCGAAATGTAGTAGGGAAGATTGGCTACGACGCGAGCGCTTTTTTCAGGCTCGATGATCGAACAGAAATCTGCTGCGAGCGCATCAGCTTCCATGAGCCTTAGATTTTCCCGCCCTGCAAATTTTTCTTCGAGAAGCGGAACGAGGTGGCGGTCAAACTCAATTGCAATGATTCGCGCGCCGCTGGAAACCAACCTTGATGTAAGCGCCCCATGCCCCGCCCCAATCTCGATTATCGTCTCGCCTTCACGCGGAGCGACCGCGCCTATGATTCTGTCAATCACACGCCCGTCAACCAAAAAATTCTGACCTAAACTCTTTTTAGCGCGCAGAAGAAAAGCAGGGATGAGGGATGAGGGATGAGGGAAGATGGAAGGGCGGAGGGATGAGGGATGAGGGATGAATAAGAATGAGTGAATGCGTCAACACGCAATTGACTCAATCCATTTCATCCCTCATCCCTCATCCCTCATCCCTTACTTATCCCTCATCCCTCCGCCCTCATCCCTTCCTCCTTTTCAGGTATCCTGTGATTTCGATGTCTTCACCGCGAGGCATGACTTCTACGTCGCGTAATCTGAGGGCATCTGCCATTCTCTCAGCGCCTTCGCCTACGATTGCCGATGGCGCGCCGCGGCCACCAATGATGATGGGCGCTATGAAGAAGGTGGCTTTGTTGATAAAACCGGCGTCAACAAATGCGCCTGCGATTTTACCGCCGCCTTCCAGAAGTATGCTCTGCAACGAACGCCGTCCAAGCTCTTCGAGCACTGCGCGCAAGTTTCGGCTGCCTCCGTCTATCCTGAAGACTTCGACTCCACGCATAGACAGTTTTGCCGCCGCTGATTCGTCCGTCTCTTTTGAAGTGAAGACCAGAACGGGCGCTTCCTGCGCAGTCAGCGCGAGCTTTGAATTTGGGCCAAGCTGCAAACGCTCGTCCAGCAAGACGCGAACAAGCGGGCGTCTGCGCGGCCTGCCGGAGCGGTCTGTCAGCAAAGGGTTGTCCGTCAGAGCCGTGCCAGTCCCCACAAGTATCGCGTCGTACTCGTGGCGCAGATCGTGCGCGCGTGCGCGAGATTCTTCGCCCGCGACCCAGCGCGAATCGCCCGTGCGCGTCGCTATCTTTCCGTCAAGCGAGCATGCCAGCTTCAGATGAACGAAAGGCTGCCCTGTCAGCATGTAGTGAATGTATTTCTCGTTCTGGCGTCTTGCCTCATCGGCCATCAATCCTGTAACCGTTTCGATGCCAGCCTCACGCAAGTGAGCAAAGCCTCTGCCCGAAACTTTCGGATTAGGGTCTTCGATTGCTGCGACCACTCGTTTGACACGGGCGTTGATTAACGCATCCGTGCATGGAGGAGTCCGGCTGTGATGCGCGTGAGGCTCAAGCGAAACGTAAGCCGTGCCGCCACGCGCCCGCCGTCCAGCCTGTTCCAGCGCAAGAGTCTCTGCATGTTTCAGATTTTCGTAAACATAAAACCCTTCGCCAGCCAGGTGTCCGTCCGAATCAACTATCACGCAGCCTACGAGCGGGCTTGGACTCACAAGCCCACTGCCACGACCCGCCAACTCAAGCGCACGCCGCATCCATTCGCGGTCTGCTTCGCTCCATTTCCTTGATTCAGTTGAGACGGTCGTTTGCATAAAGGAAGTTAACTGTTCCGCTCCGAAGGGATGACTTATGACCGGCAGCCTGTGTTAACTTGAAACTCGAAACCTGAAACTTATTCAAACAGGCTGTTGACATATTGCTCTGCGTCGAAGACTACAAGATCATCAACCTTTTCGCCTATGCCCACGTAGCGAATCGGCAGGTTAAGCTCTTTGGCTATGGCGACTGCTATGCCGCCTTTGGCTGTGCCGTCCAGTTTCGTAAGAACGATTCCCGTCACCCCTGCAACTTTGAGAAACTGGCGAGCCTGCTCAAGTCCATTCTGTCCCGTGACCGCATCAATGACCAGCAGAGTTTCGTGCGGCGCGCCTTCCACCTCGCGCCCTGCAACGCGCTTCATCTTCTCAAGCTCGGCCATCAGATTCGATTTGTTGTGAAGCCGCCCCGCCGTGTCAACAATCAGCACGTCCGAACTTCTGGATTTCGCGGCCTTCAGCGAATCGAAAAGAACAGCCGCGGGGTCTGTCCCCTGCTTCTGCTGAATGAGCGGCACGCCCGTGCGCTCTGCCCATATAGCCAACTGATCCGATGCAGCCGCGCGAAAAGTGTCAGCCGCGCAAATCAGAACGTCGTTCCCTTCGGCCTTAATCCTCTGGGCCAATTTTCCAATAGTCGTTGTCTTGCCCACGCCGTTCACGCCAACAATCATCATCACGTATGGCGCAACGGATTCGGGCACGCCAGTTTCCGACGCAATGCCGTTGCTCTCTGCATCCTGAAGAATGGAAAGAAGCTCCGTTTTTATCGAAAGCTTCAAAGCCTCTATGTCGTTAATCTGCTTTCTAGCAATCCCACGGCGAACGGTTTCGAGAATGTGCAGAGTTGTCGGCACGCCTATGTCCGCAGCAATGAGCGCTTCTTCAAGCTCGTCCAACAGTTCTGCGTCAATCTGTTTACGACCTTGAAAAACCGTGTCAATCTTTTCGTTGAGCGATTCACGAGTGGCTGCAACCGCGCGACGGAAGCGCGCCGAAAACTCCTGCTCAAGCGCGGCCTCCTCCGCCTGCAACTCTTCAATCGTGCGGTCTAGCCCGAGTATTGATGTTCTGAACGGCGAGCGTGACTGAACGGGCTTCTGCGCTGCCGCTGGCTTCAAGGGTTCTTGCGGCTCTGGCGGTCTTTGAGTTTCTCTTTGGACAGGCTGCGGCGTGGCCGTTACAGCCTGTGTTTCGTTGGCGGGCAAGGGAGTCGGCGGCGCTGCTGTCGTAGTAGGCTCAAGAACGGGAGCAGTCGCAGCAGGCAGCGATTTTTCAGTTTGAGTTAGAGCAGCGGGCGGCTCAACTTTTTTCCTCTTCTCTTCCGCTCTCTTTAATTCTGCGGCGCGCGTCTCGGTCGGTTCATTCAATCCGAGCGTGACGAACCCTTCTTTTTTGCGTCTCCAAAATGCCATGAACTTACCTAGTGCCTTTTTCGATTAAAGATTAAAAGATGATTATAAGCTCAACTGCCGCAACGCGACAAAAGCGCGTGCGGCAGTTGATTTTAAACCACACCTTTCTTAATTGGTTTGCTACGCAGCAGGAGCGGGTGCAGGAGGCGAAAGCGTTTGCTCGTTTACTTTTGGCTTTGTGCCGTTTGCATCCGGCGAAGACGCACGAGGCTTGTTAAGTCGCACGCGACCCGGTGCAATCTGTCCGGACTCGCAAGCGTCAACCAATGCGGCTACCACTTTCTCGTCATATCGCGTGCCGACGAAGCTCTTGATTCTATTGACAGCATCTTCAAATTTCATTGCTTTCTGGTACGGACGGTCAGTAGTCATCGCATCGAACGTGTCTGCGACAGAGACTATGCGCGCCATCATAGGTATCTCGTCGCCTTTTAACCCTTGAGGGTAGCCTTCGCCGTTCACCATCTCGTGGTGCATGTACATTCCCGGCAGAAACTCTTTCATCGCAGGAATCTGCGACATTATTTTGAAGCCCTTCTGCGGATGTCCCTTCATTATCTCGAACTCATCGTCGGTCAGCGCCGATGGTTTTTTGAGGATGTTGTCGTCAATTCCAATCTTGCCAACGTCGTGAAGAAGCGCGCTGATTCTTATCTTCTCAACTTCTTCATCTGAAAAATCAAGACGTTGAGCTATTGCAATCGAAAATCTCGAAACGCGCTCGGAGTGGCCGCGCGTGTAAGGGTCTTTGCCGTCAATTGCGGCGGCCAAAGCCTTGACCGTGCCTATGAAAAGCTCTCGGTTCTCATTCGCTGAATTCTGAAGATCAAGTATGTAAGCTTCTATCTGGTCGGTCATAGCGTTGAACGACTCGCCCAACTCACCCAATTCCGTGCGGCTGGTGACTTTGATTCGTTCCGAAAAATCTCCGCCCGCGATGCGCTGCGCGCCAGCGGCCAATGCCCTGACAGGCTCAGTCAGCTTATTTGCGAAGAAGAAACCTATGATGAGTGTTATTGCGGCGGCAACGAGGCTGATGATTAGAGTCTGCCAGCGCATGTCGGACACTGAGCGCAAAGCCGCACGCTCATCCTGTATCGCTATCACGCCCAAACGTGCGCTGCTACCAAGCTCAGCCGTAGCGTAGGAGCCAAGCATCTCGACTTTCTTCCCTTCACGAACAAGCGTGAATGGCGAGAGAGCGGATTGAACCTGCGCGCCCGATTCCAACCAGTCCTGAACAACTTTCAGGTCGGTCATCTGTCTGCCTGTGAAAGCGACGCCTTCATCCGGGTGAGCGACTGCTCGACCGTCGCTGTCGACGACGAAAACGACAGGCACGCCCGCGTCCAGTAGCTCCTGTTCGTTTTTAGAAGTCTGCTGCTGAACCGCCCGTATTACATCCTGAAACGAGATAATCGCAACTACAGCGGCGACGACTTCATGTTCGGACGCGCCGCCCATTACTGGCGCAGCAATAGTGAATGCCATCTCCTGGCCTGAGCGAATCAGCTTCGGTCGGCTCACAACAAGACCGTTTCCGCTCATGCGCGAGAGAACTTCTCCGACGCGCTCGTCCACTTCCAAACGCTTGATTACGTCAGGTTGAAACGCCGTGTGAGGCTCACCCTGCACGGGCAGTATCGTCAGGGCTATTAGATTCGGGTCTTCCTGCAACATCTTCTGAAGCCTTGCGTCCGAACCGGTCTCGTTCAAAAGGCGCACGCCTCCTGCCAGCTCGAATGCACGCGCCAGTCCCGTAACAACGTCTCTGTATCTCTGCGCGTAAAGCTCAATCTGGCGCGCTTTGTCCTGCACAAGCTGCGCCTGGTATCTTCCTTCGACTGACCGCAACTCTTCGCCGCTCCGCTCTGAAAGCATTCCGCCCACAAAAGCCAACGGCAACAGCCCTACGAGCAGAAGCACCCCAAGCACTATGTAAAGCAATCTTACGCGCTTGAATTTTTCGAGCATATTTTTGGAGAAGAGGCGTGCTATCAAGTCTGAGCTAACCAGCAGGGGCTTGATCGGTATGCATAACTGAAAGCATGAGCGGCCCGGCACACGCTGCTGGGCCTACGACTTATCTTACGTTCCCGGACTCTGGCCTGTCAACGAGTTTAGCCATTTTTAACTACAGAAATAAAAGGAGTAAAGCCACTACCAAATGGAATTTGAACCTTTCTTCGTTTAGCGAATTATTCGAAAATTTCCGGGATTGCTCTTAAACTCATACTTGAATTTAATTGGGCAGGGCTATGGTCAGAAGCTTGTGATAGTTTTATAGACCTAATATCCTCAACAGGCGTCTAAATGTTTGAGCGCGAAGGGTTGTTTTCATTGCGCTCTTGATGAAACTCTTTTGCGGAAGAAGGCTGGCAGGGATTCAAGCGCTCGCCCCCTTTAGCCTCAAACGATACCAGGAGAGGATGGACACGGCCACGAGCGACGAGCAGATCGTAGAGCAGGCTCTAGCTGGCGATGCGGAAGCTTTCGGCGAGATTGTGCGTCGCTGGGAGCGTCGCATCTACTCGCTTGCCTACGGAATGCTTGGTCGTGAAGAAGAGGCGCGTGACGCCACACAGGAGACGTTTCTGGCGGCCTTCCGCGGCCTGCGAAATTTTCGTGGCGAGGCCAAAGTCTCTTCATGGCTTCACCGCATTGCCGTCAACCAGTGCATCACGCGCCAGCGACGCGCAAGGGTTCGTTCGGAGACGGCGCTGGAAGACGAGACGGATTACGACGGTGCGACTGAAGACGGGTCATCGCTTTTCACGGCAGCCGCAGAATCGCCCGACATGACGGCGGAAAGCCGTGAGAGGACCGAGGTAGTCAGGCGCGCCGTGAACGCTCTGCCGCACGAGTTGCGACAGGTGATACTGATGAAAGAGTTTGAGGAGCTAACGTTTCAGGAGATAGCCCAATCGCTCGACTTGCCGCTGAGCACAGTAAAGAGCAGGCTTTACACGGCGCTGAAACAGTTGAGAATGAGACTGGATAATTACGGCGCGGAGGTCGCGTAAAAATGAAAGAGAGATGGGAACAGAAGATTATGGAACACTCGCCCGCTAACGGGTGCGCTCGTCGTGATGATTTAATCGCCTTTTTGTACGGCGAATCAAGCGAGCGCGAAACGCTTGCTTTCAAGAGCCATCTTAATGAATGCGCTTCGTGCCGCTCGGAGCTTTCCGCTTTCGCAGGCGTGCGCGAATCTGTAGGCCAGTGGCGACAGCAAGTGCTTGGTGCGTTCGAGGCTGAAACCGCGAACGCTTCCTCTGCCTTCGCCACTCTGTCGCACGCTCGTCGTCGCTCTGCTCTGGCGGCGCTGCGCGAGTTCTTCTCGCTTTCGCCCGCGTGGATGCAGGCCGCAACCGCTTTGGCGGCGATTGCTTTCATAGCTTTGATGGTTGCCGCCGTGACCCATTTTTCAAGGCCGCAGTCGCAGAGCGCTTCCGCTCCAACTACAGTTCAGCCCGGATACACGCAGAAACAGGTTGACGAGATGATTGCAAACGCTCTCAGGGAAGAGCGCGAAGCCGCAAGCGCGAATCAAGCTGGAACGGCTGAAGCCCAGAATCAGAATATCGCCAGCACAGCGCCAAACAGTCCGGCTAATCGTGAAAGCCGCATTATTCGCGCCAGCGCTCAGAAGCAAGTTTACGTTGCCGTAAGCAAGAAGAGGTCTGCGCGCCCGCTCACGCCGCAGGAATTTAATGAGATCGTACAGGGCAATCAGCTGACAGCATCAAATGACGAAGAGCGGTTGCCGCGTCTCTCCGATCTGCTCAGGGACACGAGCGGGTCTAACTGATGCGAAAACTTCATGCTTCTTTGCAAAGAAGCATGAAGAACTGTTTTTATTGGAACTACTTTAGGTAAGAGGTAGTTTGGTATGAAAGATTTTATAAACAATTTATTTAAGAGCATTGTCCCGGCGCTCCTTCTGTTAACGACTTCAGCAGTTTCTACTATGGCGCAGGGCGGTGTCGTGCAGCAGGGCGAGCCGGTACAGCTTCCCGCACAACAACAGCAGCAGGACGGTGACCTGCTCAGGCAGTTGAATCTCACGCCTGAGCAGGTGGAGCGGATTCGCTCTATTCAGCAACAGAGCCGGGATGAGCGCAGGCTCGCGGGAGAGCGATTGCGTGAAGCTCAGCGCGCGCTTGACGAGGCTATTTACCGGGATAATGTGGATGAAACCCTCGTTGAGCAGCGCACAAGAGAACTGGCTGTAGCACAAGCGGACGCTGCACGCTTGCGCGCAACGACAGAGCTTCGCATACGCCGCGTGCTCACGCCGGAACAGATAATCACCTTCCGCATGATACGCCAGCGCGCGCAACAGGTAAGGCGCGAGGAAAGACGAATGGAAGGCATGCGCCCCGCCCAGCAGCTACGGCGCGAAAGATTGGAGCGCAGGCAGGGCGGGCAGGTTCAGGGAAACACGAACACAGGCCAGCAGCAGAACGCTCTTCCAGCACGAGAGCGACCGGGCAGACTTCTTCGCAGGCCATGACTATTTGAGTCAACTTCAACTTAAAAATGGGAGCAGCCGGTTAACATTAGACATGACCGGCTGTTCTCTTTTCAAGGAATACCTACAGAAACAGCCGGGCGGCGGAAAAGCTTTTAGCGCCGGGTAATATCATAATTTGAAATAAAGAGGCAGTGCCTCTCGACCTCATATTTTCAAATTAGCCGACTATTTGGCACTGCTTCAGCTTGATTTAGCTTGACGCATCAAGGGGATTTTGAGCATCATAAGCCGCTCGTTCAAATCTGTTTTGTTGTCACACTTCAAATCAGCCATCATTCTTTTGTGCCGGATAGCAAGGTCTGCGGTTCTTCGGGCAATTGAATCGCGCTTCCCGGCCAATTCGCGCCGAACAGGTAGGTGTGCTGCAAGTTTCGTTTCTTAATCAAGCATGAACTTCGCCACGCGAGCTGTGCTCGAATTGCAGGAGATGGTGCTGCTGGCAGCGCGCGCCGCGCGCGGGCTTTTCAGGCGTCCCAGATATTTCCCCGAAATCATCGCTCAGATGGACGTTATCGGCGTAGGCTCTTTGACGATTGTACTGCTGACTGGTTTCTTCACTGGGGGAGTTCTAGCCCTTCAGACTTTTCCGACACTACAGTTCTACGGCGCGCAGGGGCAGACGGGTCGGCTGGTTGCTCTTTCGCTTGTGCGTGAGCTTGGGCCTGTTCTCACCGCACTGATGATCACAGGACGAGTAGGCTCAGCCATCTCAGCCGAACTCGGCTCGATGACCGTCTCGCAGCAGATTGATGCCATGCGCGCGTTAGGCACCGACCCGGTTCGCAAGCTTGTTGCGCCGCGCCTCGTCGCCCTGATTATCTCCATGCCGCTTCTGACAGTAATCGCCGATGTGGTAGGCATTGGCGGGGGCGCGATGGTTTCCACACAACTCTACGGCCTGCCAACCAGCACATTCATGTCAACTGTTTGGGATGGGGTTACATCCAACGATATACTCGGCGGCATCATCAAGCCAATTGCATTCGGGCTGATTATTGGTACTATTAGTTGTTACAAAGGATTGAAGACGGAAGGCGGCACGGTCGGCGTAGGGCGCTCGACCACCACAGCGGTTGTGATGGCATCAATCATCGTAATCATAGCCGACTTCTTTCTGTCGCGCGGCCTACAGTATATTCTTGGCATGCCGCAGCGCTAAATTTTCGAGGTTATATGTCAACGACTTTAGGTACTACAGAACCGGCATTACAAGCATCTTTCGACGGGGGCGTTAGCGAGAATGCCGCCGAGTCAACTTTCGCGGAAGTCAATGACCGCAACCGCGAGATTCCTTCCATCGAGTTCCGCGACGTTCATCTTGCTTTTGACGACCGCACTGTGCTGGACGGGCTGAGCTTTAAGGTTATGAAGGGCGAGACCAAGATAATTCTTGGCGGCTCAGGCTGCGGGAAATCCACAACGATCAAGCTCGTGCTGGGCCTGCTCAAACCTGATTCCGGCCAGATTCTCGTTGACGGTGAAGACATCACCAATTACGGGGAAGAGCAGATGATGAAAGTGCGCAAGAAGATCGGGATGATCTTTCAGGAGGGAGCGCTCTTCGATTCGCTCTCGGTTTACGACAACGTAGCTTTCAAGCTTCACGAAGAGGTTGTGCCGGAAGAAGAGGTTGAGAAGGAAGTCAGGCGTATGCTCAGGTTCGTGAATCTGGAAGACGCGATTGACAAGATGCCTATAGAGCTTTCGGGCGGAATGCGCCGCCGCGTCGGAATCGCCCGCGCGCTCGTAGGCGACCCGAAAATCGTGATGTTCGACGAGCCGACCGCAGGGCTTGATCCGCCGACGGCGCGCACAATCTGCGAGCTTGCTATGAAGCTGCGCGACCTTGAAGATGTTTCCTCAATCTTCGTCACGCACGAGATGAACAATCTGGATTACCTCTGCTCCGAGTATGCTGTAGTAAACGACGAGGGCGAAGTGGTATTCGAGAAAGAGGGCGAGCGGCTCTGTCTTATCAACTCTAAAGTTTTAATGATGCGCGAGGGGCAAGTTATCTTCAGCGGCACAGACGAATCTCTGCGCAAAGCCGAAGATAAATATATACAGAAATTCCTACGCGGACACTGAAAGGAAGGATGAGGGATGAGGGATGAGGGATGAATCTGATTTAGTGATTGCGCGACTGTCGTGCTCACTCAACCCTTTTCATCCCTCATCCCTCATCCCTCATCCCTTAAAGCCATGCCAAGATCAAATAAAGCTATCGGCCTGAGCGACCTGCGCGTCGGGTTGTTCGTCGTAGCGGCGATTGCCGTGCTGATTTTTCTCATACTGAATGCATCGGGCGAGATAAATCCGTTCAAGCGTAAATTGCACTTGCGCGCAAGATTTGCGAGCGCCGATGGGCTGCGTAAAGGCGCTGACGTTAATCTTGCTGGCGTGCGTGTGGGCAGGGTTGACGATATTAAGCTTTTGGGGCCGGACGCGAACGCGGGCGATCAGAAAGTTGAAGTCGCAATCTCCATTGACGGGAAGATTGACGGGATTTCTGCTAATGATCGCATTCGCACCGACTCAACAGCCCAGTTGGTCTCATCCAGCCTGCTTGGCAACGAGAGGAACATTAACATCTCTCAAGGCACGACCGTAGGCCAGCCCGTTTCAGACAATTACCTGCTTCCTTCCTCTACCGCATCCGACTTTTCAAACCTTGCGTCTTCAGGCAACGACCTGGTTCAGCGGTTGACGAAAATTTCGGATCAGGTCAACGATCTGGTTGGGCGCGTGAACTCTGGACAAGGAACTGTCGGGAAGCTGCTAAACGACGAAGCTTTCTATAACAACTTGAATTCAGCGACGAGGAATGCTGACGAGTTAATCCGTCAGATCAACACCGGGCAAGGATCAGCCGGAAGATTCGTCAACGACCCGGAGCTTTACAACAATGCTGCCGCTCTTTCTCGCAACTTGCATGAAATCTCTGAGCGCATAAGCGGAGGGCGCGGCACCGTAGGGCGTCTCATCAACGACGAAGAGCTTTACAATCGCATCAACAACATAGCCACACGCGCAGACCGAACCTTAGACCAGATTCAAGGACTGGTCGGAGACGTTCAGGCCGGGCGCGGCACGCTCGGCAAACTCGTCACGGACGAAGCCATTTACAACGACGCGCGCGCCGCCATCGCCCGATTCAACACGACCGCAGAGCGCGTTGACAACGTAGTGGCCGGAGCGCAACGCGGTGAAGGCACACTCGGCAAGCTGATAACCGACGACCAACTCTACAACAACGTCAACAACCTCACCAACGAGGGCGTCAAGCTAGTCTACGATTTTCGTCAGAACCCGAAAAAATATCTGACGATAAAATTTCAGCTATTCTGATTGGGGTCAGTTGTTTCCAGATAATAAAGTTTGTCTCTGCGAACTGATTTCTAGCCTACATGGTCAGGATTATAGCTGTTTGCAATTGGATGTAGCTCAGGTCAGTAGCGCCTGAGAGAAGGGATGAGGGATGAGTAAGAAGGAGTCAATTGCGTGTTGACTTGTTCACTACATTCTTATTCATCCCTTCGCCCTCATCCCTCATCCCTTTTACTCCCCGCCCGGCTTTTAAGCAGGCTGTACTGACAGAAGATGCTTGCGTAAGGGGTTACATGCAATTGCAAACCGCCATAAGGTGACTCTCACCGCAAGTTTTCTTAATCCGACGCACGAAAAAAGCCTGCCGTAATAAAGGTTTTTCTCCAATGATTCCACGCATTGTCCAATCGCTTCGCGTCGAAACCATAATTATTAACAAAGTGTTCTTTTGCTTTTGCTATCGAATCTCCTTTGGCAAGGATTTTGAGAAAATAATATTGGGCAGACTTTATTTCCAGTAAGCTCAGACGGTAATTATTTCGAGTGACTACGGAATAACTATCTTCTTCAAAAGGAAGCTCCGGCTTTTTTTTTCGTGTTACGTCCAGATAATATCGGCAGATGGGGTAGGGGTGATAAAAAAGGTGAAATATAGGTGCGAGCTTCAACTTCTCATCGGGCGTAGATTCGGTCGCCGGTTCGATTTCTTCGTCAGAATGTTCGTCAAAAACAAGCGATAATGTATATTCAAAGCGCGCCAGTTGAATCATGAAATCTATCCACGACTCCTTATCCTCCTGCCCGGCGTCCGGCCTTGTTTCTTCCAGAAAATCGGGGAATCTTCCGCCGAGATCGTTTAAGCTGTAGCTGCCAGACGGATAAGCGTCCAGATATTGGTCGGCAAACATTTGAAACAGTTCTTCGCCCAAGGCGTAAGCCAGTGCGCTGAACTGGTTTTTCATACATTCGCGCAAACGAGCGATGTAGCTTTGACGGTAAATACCCAGATGCCGGACGGCAGTTAAGCGGCTCGATTCATTAATAAGATGTTCGGGGTTCGCCGCTCGCACTTGATAATTCTGCTGAATGAGCACCGACTGCATCCAATTCTGCATTTGTGCGAGAGTAAGTTGCTTACCGGTTGACATAACAGGATTCAGTTCACTTGCGGAATTCGTACTGCATATCCGCGACCAAAAAATCTATGGGATTCGACACCATAGCTGCGTGATGTTCAGCCTGTTCCTGTCGCGGCTGCATGGTAAAGGCGTCCATAAAATCTTTGGCTTTTAACAACTCGGCGCGATAGTCTGCGAAATCCGGGATATTGCTGTCCCATTCCAACAAAGTAGCCGCTCCTCCGGTTAACTGCCACGCCAGCGTAAAAAGCTCCCAAACGTCCTGTGTCACATTTCTATCATGCGTGTCGATAATATAATCGCCGCAATGCTGGTGTCCGGCGAGATGTATTTGCACGATGCGGTCGTGCGGAATCTGCCGTATATAATGCGCGGGGTCGAAATCGTTATTGAATCCTGACACGTACACGTTATTAACATCCAGCAGCAGCAGGCAGCCGGTCTCCTCGGTCATGTATCGCAGGAAATCCCACTCGGTGATGGTGGATTGTTTGAAGGTCAGGTATGTGCTCGGATTTTCAAAAACAAACGGGCGCTCCAGAAAGTCCTGTACTTGATTAATGCGGCGGCAGATGTGTTTAAGAGATTCTTCGGTTAGCGGAACGGGAAGTAAATCATGCGTGTTGAGACCGTTGATGCCCGTCCAGCATAAATGGTCGCTCATCCACAGAGGCTTGATTTCCTCCGCCAGCTTTTTCAGCTTTCGCAGGTATTCGGTATTGAGAGGGTCGGTACTGCCTATAGAAAGTGAAACCCCGTGCATGACCACAGGGTAATGTTCGGCGATTCGGCGCAAAACCTGTCTCGGTCTTCCGCCGGAGTCCATAAAATTTTCCGAGATTACCTCGAACCAATCTACTGCCGGGTTATTCTCCAGAATGTAATTAAAGTGCTTGCTCCTTAACCCAAGCCCGAGACCGGGATTGCACTCTTGAGAGGCTTTTTTAATCATCATCTGACTTTATTCTGGAGTATTGCAGCCATTGGCCTCACCGCTTTCCCCGGCAGAACTACAAAGATTGGCATCACTGCTTTTTTCCGGTGAACCGCCACTGCCTGCCCCGCTATTTTGCGTAGAGCCGCAATGAACCGCTTCCGTCCCCTTTTCCGATGAGCCGCAGTGAGCCGACTCGCTCTGTTTCGCGGAGCCGCAAAGAACCGGATGCATACTTTTTTCGCAAAGCTCCTGTGCATCTTTCGCGGGATCATTAAACCCGAAAGTACAGTATTTATTTCCGGCAGCGCCGCAGGAGTCGTAACTGCCCAATGCTTCAATCAACCAAGCTTGCGGCGGCCCGCACTTGTAAGGCGACGCTCCGAAACTGCGTTTTGCTTTCTGCATTCTTTCTTCAAATAATTTACGGGCGAGCACCCAGACGCTCTTTCCTTTATTTGCGCCCTGTGTGCTGAAGCGTTCCGCCTGAATCGGCACGGCGCAGGCTCCCTGCCACGCGCATTCGTTAGCGCCGGGCGTAGCATCGTCTTCCGCCGTGCCGTATAAACCGCATCCGCCCTGACCGCGACAACTGTTAAGCGTGCGGCAATGATGTATTGATGCAGTTGCGCATTGGCCTGTGCCCGCGCAGGAATTTGTGCCGTAACGGTCATGACCCTTGCAGGCATTCAATCCCATGCAGACGTGCAATTCCAAAGGCGCTGTAGTTGCGGCGGTAGTCGGCGGAGGAGGCAATGCCGGTGTCGGCGCAGGCGGGTGAGAGCAAATGTTGGCGCTTCTTTCGCCGCCGCTGCTGATGCTACTTCCGCAACTCTTTTCCGTTGATGAAAACTCTGTATTGTCCATAATCGTTAGTGTTTTAAGTTGAATAACTGGCCCAAATCGTTTACGGATGCTTGTCGGCTGCATCCGCGTGTTTAATTCAATGCAACGTCCGGCAAATCGTTTATCCTTTGTTCGAGGTAGGAAATGGTCGGATACAATGCGACGGCATTGTTATAAAGCTGTATCAATTGAGATTTCGGACTCGATATAAGACCGAACGAGTAATTCTCAAAAGTTGGAGCGGCAGTAAATACTTCTCCGTTGGAAAAGTAAGTCAAACTCTGAATATCGCCGCATATAGCATCCAGAATAAATATCATCGACTTGTGAATGCCGAACATAAATATCTCATACGGCGTGTTTCCCTTTTCCGGTTTATAACAGGCTTCGGTCATAACGAAAATGTAGGTATAAATAGCGCTCAGAAGCGTTGACACTGCTTGCAGAGTGCCGTCAGGATACTTAGTTCCGTCCGTGCCTATGATACCGGTATTGGGATAAGAGGCCGTTGACGGATTAGTCGGAAAGTTATTAACAAAATACTTTCCGATATTACCGTCCAGATTGTAATTCGCAAACTGTTCGGACAGGGTATTATATTCGCAATATACCTGGGCAAACTTTTCAAAGTGTGAAAGTTCCTCTCTGTCCGGGTCGTCATAGTCCGCTTTTATTATCTTTCCGCAGTCTACGGAACCGTCTGGCCTTAAGCCGGTAGCATGATCGTTACCTTCGCCCTGTTCGACAATCTGGTCAATCGCTTTATCGGCGGATGTCCTGTCAACCACATGAACCAAATCGCCGGAGTCGTCGGCATCGACATACTGCGGTTTATGATGCTTATCGTAGTAAACAGTATCTATCATATTCGGCGAATAATAACGCTGACCCGGAATGAGTTGCGGGAGATTGGTGCTGTAAGTCAGGTCGTTTTCATCTATACAGGCTTTAATCATGTCATAAAACTGGCCGATAGTTTTATAAGGAATGACTGCTAAAGCTTCGGCAGTTCTAGTCAAGGGGTCCGGGCTTTCAATCTTGAGAAAGGTCATCAACTGATTCAATGAAAACGGAGCCAAATCAATATTGAATTCCGGCTCGTGACCGGGAAGCATTGTTGGGTAACTCGATGGCGACCTGCCCGTCAAATTCGGCGCGCCTATCAACGCCTGTTTAAGATTGGACGAGAGCGCCATATGGAGCATCTCTTCCATGACCACGCTCATAATGCTGGCACCGGCTTTGTTGGCATAGACCATGATTTGTGCGGAAAGGTCTAAGGCAACGTTGTTGGCGTCCGGCAGAGATATTCCTTTGCCGGTTAATTCCTGCACCAGAGCGCCGCTGATAGCATCTTGATTAGGCACACGGTTAATCGAATAATACGTGTAGAGATAAACGGGGATGGTGGCAATTTCAATTTCAATCGCCTGCTGAATAGCCTCGCCAAGATTCTCAGGGGTTACTTTTGTATCGTCTTTAAAAAATTTAGTTAGCTGCATAGGTTTCCATTCGCGCTAGAGATTATTTTGTGAGAGTTAAATTAAATCAATTTGAGAGGCTCGTGTCTCAAATTTTACGATGAGCAATCACCTGATATGGTAGTCGTGGATTTCGATTAAGTTCAGAAACTGCACTGTTCGAGTGAAGCGGATGGAGACTATCATATTTAAATGGTGCTTGGGAAGAACTTTAGTTCCGAACTAGCTCTCATGTGCTATCGAAAATAGAAGAACTTACGCCCTCTTCAGGGAAGAACTTTATTGTTCGTGAATATCGGTATCTCCTGCGATAGCCGAGCGGGTGAGAGAAGGGATGAGGGATGAGGGATGAAATGGGTTAGGTCAATTGCATGTTGACCTGTTCACTGAATTCTTATTCATCCCTTCGCCCTCATCCCTCATCCCTTTTACTCCCTGCCCGGCTTAGGCAGGCTGTACTGACCTCATGACCGCCTGCCCTCTCTTTTTATTGCAACTTGGTGTGAGAAGGAAGTCCACTGAATCAAACTACAAGTTGATTCTCTTCCCGTATCAAGTGCCGCCGATGTAGTCGCCCGCGCCAGAATCGTCTGTGGGAGTTTCATCAATATCCGATAGCACATCATCCAGGTATCCGTCGGCGTTGGGCTTGGCAGCATGCAGGCATTTACGCAGAGTTGATTTGATGGGAACCCAGTCGCCGTACTGTGTCTGGAAGTTGTATGGAGCTTCAATGAGCAATCTTTCGCATTCTTTCCAGTGATTCAGGGCATTCTGGTTGTGCTGATCTGCACCCGGCGCGCCGACCCCTGCATAAGCCTTCAGCGCCTTCTCTCGGCTCCCTAGCTTCTTATGAAGATCGTAAATAAACATTCCAACAATCTTCACACTGAAACCAGGGTCGCCCAGAACCTTATTTCTTATGGTGCTCATATTGCCATATTCCGGGAAACGCCAGAACTCCGTATCATTCACCTGGCCGAAGCCCGTAGCGTGGCTGCCGTTTCCCACCTCTCGTATATTGCGGAAAGTTGACTCTTCCCACATGATCGCAACCAGTAGTTCATTGGGGTAAAGGTCTTCAAACAGAAGTCCGTACCTGTTTGCGTCGACTAAGCTCCACATCTCGCTGAATTTCAGCCTTGCTCCGCTCGGCATGGGGTTTTCTCTCCTTTCGTGAACTGTTTTATAAATCAACTGACGCAAGATTAACAGCAGTTTGCTAAAGCTTGATAGGGGCGCATTTTCGCGGTTCACAATTTCAAGCGCTCATCTTCTTTTGTATAAGCACCTGGAAACTCGCGCCCATGCGGTCGGGCATAATCAGGTCACGCGCGCTCGTTCGCAATTGAAGCGCTTCAGCCTCGGACAACTTTTCGCTCGCCATCTTTTCAAGCCTGTCCAGCAATCCCGCTTCCAGTAGGAATTGATCCTGTCGCTGAAGCTTCAACGTCATCAAACCCACTCGCTCTCCAGCTTTCATCATGGCAGTCCAGTTGACGGTTGAAGTCAAATCCTGCTCGCCCGGATTTGCAAGAACGCTTTCGGCAAAGCGGTGGCGACGAAAAGCTCTAAGCGTTCCCTCGCGGCGATGCGGCGCGCCATACAATTCTTCGGCCTCTGCGCCGTAATCAATCGAGATGATAAAGCCCTGATTAAGCGATGAAGCGGCGCGCGTTACCCAATCAAGCGCGTCAAGATTTACTTCGACTATCTGTCCTTCGGCAAGCTCGACATCGCACCAATCGAAATAGGAAGCGAGTTCCGGCACGGAGAGCTTGCTCTCAACCCAGGCGAATTCTCCACCACGCCCAACGTCAACACGCAACTCACGCAGCTTCCCGTCACGCATGATTACGCTATGAACAGGAAGCGCGTCCAACAGTTCGTTTGAGAAGATAATGCCTGTGAAAGCTTTTTTTATCCGAGCAAGTGAATGAAACTCTACACGCTCTGCATAATCGGAAAGGATGCGCTCGATACGCTTGCGCGAACCAGCGCTCCTTTCATCAATCACGTAACGAACGCGAGCGAAGATTTCAGTGTGCTCTTGAGCTAAAGTTTCCAGAACACCGCGCGCGAAGTGGCCTGCTCCGGCACCGGCTTCGAGGATTGTAAATTCCGGCGGGGCGTTCAATTCTAAAAAAAGCTTTGCGAAATAGTCTGCGAAAGTCGCAGCGAATAGCGGGCTTCGTTCCGAGCTTGTACGATAATCGCCCGTGCGTCCCCATCGCTCCAGATCGCGCCGCGAGTAGTAGCCATCGCGCGCGTCGTAGAGCGCAGCATTCATCCAGTCGCGAAAGCTGATTGCGCCCTCACAGCGAATACGCTCGCGCAAGCGCTCTCGAAGCGTCGCACTCTCTAATTCGCTTGCGCGCAAGCTCATGCATCTTCCTTTATCGAATTAATGAAAAACAGTGGATGAATGTTTCAAACGTCGGGAGGCTTAACTTCTTTGTCTAAAAGTTTGGTCGTGTTCTCAGTGACGCTCGGAGGCTGAACAAGCTCCGCCGTGTCCGGCCTTCTCCAACCTGAAACCGGCATGACTCGCTGCGGCGGAAGCGCGCCGAGTCTTGCGGCGCTTCCAGCGCCCATCTGCTGCTGCGCTGTAGGAGGAGCGTAAGCAGGCAGATCGTATTGACCCATGCTCTTCGCGCCCTCCTGAAAGATAAGCGCGTAGATGATTCGCATCAGACCGCCAACGAAACAGATTATGGCAACCGGTGGGACGAAAAGCTCAGGATGACGCAGAACCAGCGTGCTGAAGACTGCCACGAGCGGCACAAGCACCATGCCTATGAGAAACAGCGAGACTCCCTGCTTCACGCCTTCATATCGCGGCGAACGGCGTCGCACTCCTCCCTCCATAGGAACTAAGGCGGGCTGTCCTCCAGTTGCCAGCAACTGCGTCACGCCTTGAAGCTGGAAACCGCAACGCGAGCAGAAACGCATATCTTCAGATGGCTGCTGTTGGCCGCACTGTGGACAGAACATCCGGGGAGACCTCACTGGTAGATTGAAAATTCAGTACCGTCTGCTTTTCATCGAACGCAATTGAAATTGATCTGCTAGACTGTTCCGATGTCAGCTCTATTCAAATCTGCGGAAGCCGCACGTCCGAGATAAGTCTTAACGTGGCGAATGCACGCCCCTGATAATGCGCCGCGCGGTGAAGTGTATCAAAGAGTAGCTCGCAAATCATCTGTAACTCGCCCGACGGCACTGCTATCTCTTTAAGCAAATCGCCGTCGCTGCTAAATCGCTCGAATGCGCGCGAGCGCGTCTCTTCCACTTCGCTCAAATATTTATTGATTAGATCAGGCGTCGAAAGAGTTTCAGGCAGCGTCCATTCAAATGGATCGTCCCAGAGATTTGAGGTCAGCCCGCCGAAAGTCTGCTCGACAGCGGCGGCGCTTCTCAAGATATGCTCGCCGCAGGAATAGACGGGGATAAAGCGCGAGGGTTCGCGCGGTTTTGTGTAAAGTTTATCTGGCGGGATGAGTCCTACGAAATCAAGGGAGTTCTGATGAAGACGCGCAAACTGCCGGTCAAGTGCGCGCACCTGTATGCGCTCGCCAGCACCTTGCGCGTCCTCTCTCATCACCTTCCTACGGCGCGGCGGTCTGTTTCTTCCAGCACGGTTCCGAAATTTCTACCGCCGAAGCTGAAGCCTGTCTGTAGATGACCTTTCGCCGCAACACGCGCGCCGCGCGAAGGCACTCCGCGTTGCGTCACAACGAGCAGATGGCCTGTGCCGTCGTCAATCTGGTAAATGCCCATGCCCATGAAGCCGTAGCTATCGGTCACGGTTCCGGCGACGCCTATCTCTTTGTGATAGTAACGCGAAGGGTCTGCGTTGATTTTACCGATTGATTCGCGCTGCGGGCAGGCGGTCAGGAAAAAAGTTGCGAAGATGAGGAGCGACAGAGCAGAAATTTGTTTCGAGTATCGCATGGCGTCTCCTTTGATTTTCAGAAAGTTTCCGGCGGGAGAGCGCCGTCCTCAAACTCAGTCGAATGTTCGACAACGGATGCGGCGACAGAGTTGATGCAAGCTTTAACGAAAAAGTTTCCCGCCCCTCATCGAAATTAAGAAGCAAGCTCAACATGTCTGCCCTGGCTCAACCCTTTGCGAGCATAAGTTTTTCTCTTTGCGCCTCCAGCGTGAACCTGCAATTCTTTTAACTCTTAAGATTGACGAGAATTGCTGTTTCACGCAAAGGCGCAAAGAAAAGAGATAAGCTCGCAAAGGTTTTTAATTGCGTCCTGAATATTTCTCTGAGCTGACCGCTATTTGCCGAACCAGCCAATCGGTTTCCCCGAAAGATCAACCCACACGCTCTTGATTTGCGTGTAAAGCTCAAGCGCGTGCTTGCCCATCTCGCGCCCGTAGCCAGACTGTTTGTAGCCTCCGAACGGCGTTGCTGCATTGAACATGTTGTAGGTGTTAATCCAGACCACGCCCGCCTTAATCTCGCGCGCAAAGCGATGAGCGCGTGTGATGTCGCGCGTCCATATCCCTGCCGACAGGCCATAGATGGTCTCATTGGCCTGACGAATCAAATCCTCTTCGTCTTTGAAAGTGATTACGCAGCTCACAGGCCCGAAAATCTCTTCCTGCGCCACGCGCATCTCGTTCTGAACTTCGCTGAAGATAGTAGGTTGGAAGAAGTAGCCGTTCTGAAACTTTTCGTCTAAAACGGGCGACCCGCCACCGGCCAAGACGGTCGCGCCTTCTTCGCGCGCGATGCCGACATAAGATTTGATTCTTTCTAACTGCTCCGAGGAGACCTGCGGCCCCATCTGCGTGGCCTTGTCCAGGGGGTCGCCAACCTTCACCCTGCCTGCCCTCTCTTTGAATTTTTCGAGAAATTCATCTTTGACTCTTTCGTCCAGAAAGAGGCGCGAGCCTGCGCAGCAGACCTGCCCCTGATTGAAGAAGATGCCCATCATCGCACCGTTCACGGCCTGCTCGATGTCCGCGTCTGCGAAAACAATGTTCGGAGCTTTGCCGCCGAGTTCCAGAGAAACTTTCGTGAGATTGTCGGCGGCTGTCCTTGCAATCAGCTTGCCCACTTCGGTCGAGCCTGTGAAAGCTATCTTGTCAATCCCTTTGTGCGAAGCGAGCGCCGCCCCGGCAGTTTCACCATAACCCGGGATGACATTGACCACGCCTTCCGGGAATCCCGCTTCTTGAATAAGACGCGCAAGCTCCAGAGCCGTCACGGGCGTCTGCTCGGCAGGCTTTAGTACGACAGTATTGCCAGCACAGAGCGCCGGGGCGAGTTTCCAAGCAGCCATCAGCAAAGGAAAATTCCACGGGATAATCTGCCCGCATACGCCCAACGGCTCGCGCAGAGTGTAGTTCAGAAACTGACCGGAAACCGGAATCGTCTCGCCTTCTATCTTCGTAGCGTAGCCCGCAAAATATTCAAAATTCTCCACGACCTGCGGCAGATCAACGTAGAGCGATTCGCGTATGGGCTTTCCGTTGTCGCCCGTCTCAAATTCGGCCAGCTCTTTCGCATCTCGTTCGATCAACTGAGCAAGCTTGAACAGGAGTCGGCCACGATCGCGGGCGCTCATTCGTCCCCACTTGCCCTCGAAAGCATTTCGCGCCGCAGCAACAGCTTTATCCACATCGGCTTTATCGGCTTCCGCCACTTCCGCCAGCACCTCGCCCGTCGAAGGATTCGGGGTAGTAAAAGTTTTCCCTGATTCCGCATCAACGAACTTACCGTCAATGAAGAGTTGATATTTGCGAGGCTCATTCGCTGCTGCCTGTTGAGATGAAGACATCAATTCACTCCCTTAAAAATTTCATTTGGATTATGTACAAAACGTCAGGAACACTCTAACAGCCAAACCGCGCCAAAGTCCAAAAGCAAGTAAAACAGCATTCAGCCCTTTGCGAGCTTAAGTTTTCCCTTTGCGCCTTTGCGTGAACTTGCAATTATCTTGAAACTCAAGATTGTCAGAGTTGCAGGTTCACGCTGGAGGCGCAAAGAAAAGCGCAAAGCTCGCAAAAGAGATTCTGTTCTCACCATATCAAAGAAGTTTCGGCCAGGATTTGCCGGAGCACGAAGGGCAATATGCCGCCGTGCTGGTAGTAATCAACTTCAATCGGCGTATCAATTCTGACTGTAACGGGTATTTCTTCCGATTCGCCGCTCGCGCGATGAATCAGAAGCGTCACGTCCTGACGCGGCTTGATTCCGCCTTCGATGCCGATGATGTCGAATGTCTCCGTGCCCTCCAGCTTGAACGTCTGCGTGTTAGTTCCCTCTTTGAACTGGCAGGGGAGCACGCCCATGCCTACGAGATTGCTGCGATGTATTCGCTCGAAGCTCTGCGCTATGACGGCGCGCACGCCCAGCAGTTTCGTTCCCTTCGCAGCCCAGTCGCGCGAGCTGCCCGTCCCGTACTCCTGCCCTGCGAATACTATTAGCGGAATGCCCGCAGCCTGATAATGAACCGACGCATCGTAGATGCTCATTCGCTCGCCCACAGGCTCAAGCACAGTGAAGCCGCCTTCTACGCCCGGAAGCATCAGATTCTTAATGCGCACGTTCGCAAACGTGCCGCGCACCATAACCTGATGATTACCGCGTCGCGCGCCGTATGAGTTGAAGTCCTCTATTGCTATCTTTCTCAGTTGCAGGTAGATGCCCGCAGGTGAATTGGGTCTGATCGCGCCCGCAGGCGAGATGTGATCCGTCGTAACAGAGTCTCCGAAGATTGCCAGCGTGCGGGCGTTGCGTATGTCTGTGAACTTTTCAGGCTCCATGCTGAACTTCTCGAAGTATGGAGGCTCCTGAATGTAAGTTGAATGCGGGTCCCAGTCGTAAACGTTTCCAGTGCTCGTAGGAATATCGTTCCAGAGCGGATTTTTTTCCGCGAAATCGCTGTAAAGCTTTCGATATGTCTCAGGGTCGAAAGCATATTTCATCAGATCGTTGATCTCCTGCATCGTGGGCCAGATGTCTTTCAACAGCACATCGCCGTTGTTTCCTTTCCCCAACGGCTCTTTCGAGAGATCAACATTGATGCGCCCCGCTATGGCAAATGCCACGACCAGAGGCGGACTCATAAGGAAATTCGCGCGTATGCTCTGGTGAACGCGAGCCTCGAAGTTTCTATTTCCAGAGAGCACGCTCGCGGCAACCAGATCGTTCTCCGATATTACCTTTTCGATGCAAGGGTCGAGCGGGCCAGAGTTTCCTATGCAGGTCGTGCAGCCGTAGCCGACCAGGTTAAACCCCAGCTTGTTCAAAGAGTCCTGCAAGCCTGTTCGCTCCAGATACTCTGTGACGACACGCGAACCCGGCGCTAGAGATGTTTTGACCTCCGGGTTGACTCTCAACCCCCGCTCGACAGCTTTTTTCGCAAGAAGCCCTGCGGCCAGCATCACGCTGGGATTTGAAGTGTTCGTGCAGGAAGTAATTGCGGCTATAAGAACGTCGCCATGCCCAAGCTCGACTTCGCCCTGCGGAAACTCGTCGTGCGGCATCTCTTCAATTCTGTCCGGCGTCGGACGGTTGTTCATCATCTCCGTCTCAGTCCAGACGCTCGTATTCTTCTGACTCAGGTTGTTGCTGCCGACCAGCGGGCCTGTGTCCTGGTGCTGTTCTCCGCCGCCTAAGATAGGCAGCTTACGTTTGTCGCCATCGCCGTCGCACTCGCCTATGCGCGTGTAAAAGCGGCTCTCCAAATCTTCAGCGCTCTTCCCGTATCCGCCCTCGTTCGCAGGCTTTTGGAGAAGTGAGTTGAACTGCTCTTTCAAATCTGGAAGCTCTATTCTGTCCTGCGGCCTCTTAGGCCCGGCCACACCCGGACTGATTGAACCCAGATCAAGCTCAAGCAGCGTGCTGTACTCGATCTCGCCTTTCTTCGGCATGCCGAACATGCCCTGCGCCACGTAGTAGTTTCGCACGGCCTCAACGTGGCTCTCCTCGCGCCCCGTCGCCATCATGTAGTTGCATGTCTCTTCGTCCGGCGGGAAGAAACCCATCGTCGCGCCGTACTCCGGCGACATGTTCGCAATAGTTGCGCGGTCTGTGACGGCGAGCGATGCTGCGCCCTCGCCATGAAATTCTACAAACTTGCCGACCACCTTCGCCTTGCGCAGCATCTCCGTCACGCGCAGCACAAGGTCTGTCGCCGTCATGCCTTCTTTCAACTGCCCCGTCATGTGAACGCCTACGACATCGGGCGTCAGGAAATAGACGGGTTGGCCCAGCATACCTGCTTCGGCTTCGATGCCGCCGACGCCCCAACCCACAACGCTGAGTCCGTTGACCATAGTCGTGTGCGAATCCGTTCCGACCAGCGTGTCCGGGTAAAACAGTCCGTCTTTCTCCCAGACGACCCTTGCAAGATATTCGAGATTGACCTGATGGCAGATGCCTATGCCCGGAGGAACGACTCTGAATCCATCGAAAGCCTGCATGCCCCATTTCAGAAACTGGTAGCGCGAGTTGTTACGCTTGAACTCCATCTCCATGTTCTTGTTGAAGGCGTCCGATGTGCTCGAATAATCAACTTGAACCGAGTGGTCAATCACAAGGTCAACAGGCACTAGCGGTTCGATTATCTGCGGATTCTTCCCCAATCGAGCAACGATTGAGCGCATCGCAGCCAAATCAACAAGCAGCGGCACACCCGTGAAGTCTTGCAGCAACACGCGCGAGACAATGAAGGGAATCTCTTCGATGCGCTCGGCGTTCGGCTTCCAGTTGGCAAGTGTACGAACGTCCTCGTCACGCACCTTTTTGCCATCAACGTTGCGCAGTACGGATTCAAGGACAATGCGAATCGAGACAGGCAGTTTTGAGATTGGCCCGACGCCATCGCGTTCCAGTTGAGGAAGAGAGTAGAAACGCCCCTCACGATTCCTGTTTGGTTTGAATGTTTGCAGAGAGCTAAAGAAGGTATTCGACATATTTTTTCCGGCGGTTAATGACCTGCTGCGCAAACTACCCATTAGGGTCGTCCACGCAAAGCGAGTCAGTAGAAGAATTTTGATGTTGCTTGAGCAAATTTAAGTTTAGGTCGCGCACCTGCAAACGTCAAGCACGCCTCTCGAATGCTTTTCTTACTGTATTGCTGATTCTCCCGCTCATTTGCTATAGTTCAATCAAGTTAATACCAACGAACGCATAAAGGTTTTTCAGAGCAGCGCCTATCGCTTCGGATACAACTGTCCGTGGCTGGTGCTGGTCAGTATCACAAGCAAGGAGAGTAGAGAGATGCCAACAAAGAGGCCGGAAGATTTCGAGTACCTGAGCAATAACCCGGATTACGTTCCAGACCCTGAGATTGAAGAGTTCATGGAAGAGGAAATCTCTCGCTCGCCGAAAGACCCTGAACTACTGGCCCAGCGTCTACGCAACAACACGGCCTCGTCACCCGTTGACTCTGGGGGCGATATTGATGCCACGTGGGAAGACGTAAATGACAGCGGCACGGAATCCGTTGCGGGCGATAATCCCACGCCGGATCAATCAATCGTCGAAGAGAACGCGCGAGCAGTCGGCGTCACCTACGAAGACAACGAGGATTTGGAAATTTTAGAGAAGATTGAAAAACGAGACAGAGATAGATTTGAACTCGATGAGCGCTCGAAAACCAGCGATGATACGATTTGAAAGCAGTGATAAGTGATGAGTGATAAGTGATAAGAAAGAGAAGAATGCAGGAGCCGGAATCCAGAAGATAGATGCTACCTTGATTGCTAGTTGATGTTTGAACACGCCAGTGCAAAAAGAGAGGCGTGAATCTTAAGATCGAAGCCAGAGAGAGTGCGAGCGTGCAAGTGTTGCGTGCCCATCTTCTCTAATTGAGCATTGACGGTCTCAATAGTTTTCCGATACTGCTTCAGATCATACTCGTCTGCCCAGTCATGTGGCTTCATATTTTTACGACGAATCGGAATCAGCCGCACGCCACTTTCATCCGAGATTGTCTGTTCGTCCCTAGCGCTGTTGTAACCCTTATCGCCAAAGACGTGCGCTCCGCTGGCGAGTGAAAAGGTCAGTTCATGGATCGGTGTCAGGTCATGATAACCGCCAGCCACAATGGCGAAACTAACTGGCAGACCTGCGGGCGTGCAGACCAGATGCAGTCTGAAGCCGAAGAACTTCTCCTTTTTTGCTGCGCAATAGCCGCAGTAGTCGCGCCCGCGCACCTTCTTGTTGCGCCGCGCTCGCGCTCGTCGGCACACTGGCAACGGCATTGAATCAATGATGAAGACCTTGCCAGAGGCAAACAGTTCGCCGAGCGTTTCCAAAGTCAGCAGCAACCAATCGGCAACGGCGTGCAAACGGCGATTGAAGCGTGAAGTGCTCAGTGCCTCTGACAAGTAACCCAGATGAGTCAGCACCCACAAGGCGCGCTCGTGATTGTTATGAAAATACTTTGCGGCGACAACTGCCACCGTCAAGACTTCCGCATCACTGACTTTAGCTAGTGGATGGCTGCGGTGATTCAAAGAACGCATTGTGTCGTCAATGATGACGTAGCTGGTTATAATCAAGTGGTCGTTCATGCGGGTCTCCGGTTCGAGTGATAGGTTTGGTCACCATCATTCTCAAACGTGAGCCGCATGAACGGCAACTAGCAATCAAGGTATGCTTTATATTCTGGCTACTGAATATTCTGGCTACTGACTCCCATATCCTATCTTCTGCTTTCTCTTATCACTCATCACTATTCACTTATCACTTCCTTTCATGGGTGCGGTTGCAGTGTAATGCTCTTGATGACGATTTTTGGATTGGGCCTTTCGGTTCCCGCGTCAACCGGCGCGCCTGCGATTATCTCGGCATTCTTGATTCCTTCAATCACACGCCCGAAGACGGTGTAGCTGCGGTCGAAGTCAGGCACGCGCTTCAGCGTGATGTAGAACTGGCAGTTGGCAGTATCGCGCGCCTGAGTTTCAGTCATGCCGCCCATTCCGGGGGGAGCGCCGCCCATCCGAGCAGCGCCCACGATGCCGCGCTCGTAAGGGATGTCGCTCATCTCGCCCGGCACATTCGGGTACGGCGAATTTCCCCTGCCATCGTTCGTGGGGTCGTTGTCGCGCGAGAGCGGGTCGCCGCCCTGAATGATTCCCAACTCCGGGTTAATTCTGTGAAAGGTCGTGCCGTCGTAAAATCCCTCTTTGATTAACTGCTTGAAGCGCTCGACCATCTTGGGCGCGATGTTCGGGTAAAGCTCTATGACTATCTTGCCATATTCGCCCGCATCAATTACGGCGACTTCCGGGTCTGCCACCGGCTTAACGCCCTTCTTAACTTTCGCATCCAGCGCGGCCTCTTCGTCGTTTGCGTTATCATAATCCTGCGTGGCCGTCTTGCTGCCGCAAGCCGTCAATGCCAGCACAAGTAGAAGGAACAGGATCGAGAGAATTAAGATTGACGGCGCTTTGAACTTCCCGTTCAAAAGTTGAAAGCGCGCACTCCTCTGGCTCATCAAGATTTTATTGCCTCTATATTATTGAATGACTATGACAGATAGCAAATGAAAGAAGAATTTAGAGTTCTAACTTTCGTTAGACGTTTGAGAGCAAAATCAAGTACGAGATTAACCATGTCCCTATCATATGACCTATGCTACCGAAAAGTAATTAAATCGAGCAGGCTACCGCAAATTTTGCTCAAGCTGGGACAATGTTTGCCGCATGGCAGCGGCTCGTTCCTGATCTCCTTGCCTCTCTGCTTGGCGTATCATCGCTTTATAGAGATCAAAGGAAACAGGATAGTCCGGTACTGTTAACTGCTCTGCCGTTGGCTCGCCAAGAATTATTCTATCTGCTTCAATTGTGGTGTAACCAGCCGAATTGGCCTTAATGTTTTTTAAGTAATCATCAAGTTCAAGTGAGCGATAAAGTTCTATATAACTATCGCTATCTTGAGAAATACGAAAAACAACTACTGGATAACCTAATAAGGTATCTTCCCTTACGAATGACGGGTCAAGACGAGCCTTCGCTATGTCAAGCGAATGCGAGGCATGGTATATTGGCCCCGTCACAACTAGGAGTCTGTTTTGCTCGTCAACTTGAAACGCCGCTCCCTTTTGCGGCGAGCCGAATTGTATGTCAACCTTTTTAACCGTGCCATCATCGTTATAGTAAGTCTGAACCGCCTTCCAGAAGCCATCGGCGCGCGTGTACTTAGTCCATTCTGCCTGGAACGTAACTTTTCCACCATTAGCTGTCCACGTCTGGCGAAAGTGTACAGTTCTGCCTATTCCTTGCGGAGTGTGGTGCTTTATTCCGTAGGCTATGATTGAGAGAGCGCCTAATAAAAATATAGCAACTGGTAATGTCCAACTATTCTTAATGAGCTTGAACATCTCATCCCCTTTCCGCCGCGTCCCATTCAATCACTAGGACACACATGCAACCGCGTCAGGGCATTGCGGACAGCAAAACTCAAAAACACAAGGCCCGCCCGTGTCGCAAGTTCCAGGCACATAATAGCAACACGAGGTAGAGAAGGCGCATCCAGGGCATGAGTTATCAATCGTACAACTTCCTACCCCGACACAACAGGCTCCACAGCCGAAACTCCGACACTTTGCCAGCGTAGTAAGGGAGATTGTACATGTAAGCATAAGCACTCCAAGAGCAATATACAATAGCTCTCAAGTACCGATCAAACGTTGCAAATTTCATGTTTTTCTCCTCGGCTTTCAAGAGTCTAAGGGTTTACAATCAAGGTTAGAGTTAGCTACTTGCTCCGGAGATTAGCGAGTTCTAAGTGGGCACATTGTATTCCCGAATAATACGGGCGTCAACAGAATTTAATACTGGCTCAGTTTGAAATTATAAGCCAATGTTTGTCGGTGCTACAGTTTGAACCCAGCCCACTACCGGCTGGGTGGTCTTTCGACTCCTTTCCAAAAGCCCACTGAACCGGACGGGCAACTTTACTGCATCTCGGTATTAGAACTGCTTTCTGCTGTCGAGGAGTATAGTCACAGGCCCGTCATTGACAAGCTCAACCTTCATCATTGCGCCGAAGTTTCCCGTCTCAACATGGCGTACGATTTGACGCGCTTGCTCTATGAACGAGCCGTACAAAGGCTCTGCTACTTCAGGCGGCGCGGCGTCAATCCACGAAGGGCGTCTTCCCCGTCGCACGTCGCCGTACAGCGTGAACTGAGAGACTACCAGAAGAGCGCCGCCCGTCTCAACGAGCGAGAGGTTCATGCGCCCCTTTGCGTCATCAAAAATGCGCAGGCCAGCAATCTTTTCAAGAAGGTAAGCGCAATCTTTCTCAGTGTCGTCGCGCGCGATGCCGAGCAGAGCGACCAGACCGCTACCTATTCGGCCAATGGTCTCGTCTTCAACAATTACGCTCGCGCGCGTCACACGCTGCAAAACAGTTCGCATCTTCTACCTGAAAATCTTGAGCCAGTTTCCCGCGACCAACCTCCGATCTGTATTCTACGATGAGCGTGCCTGATATTTTTAATGCGCTACGAATCTGTAGACGATAGTGCCGGTCACTTTCACAGGCACGCCCGAAACGAGCGTTGGCGTGAAGCGGGCGTGTAGCGCCGAATCACTCGCAGCCTTTATCAGCGGCGCGTAGCCTCCGCACAAATCTCCGGCCTCAATCACTCGTCCGTTTTCGTCTATGGTTACCTTAATAATAATAATTCCGCCTATGCGCGCCGCACGCGCTTCATCCGGGTAATCTGGTCTTGGAAGACTTAAAGCTCTCCCGTTAAGCACGCCGGAGTACCGTTCCTGATTGCCGCTCGCTTTACGAAACCGCGAGGCACGCTCCTCTGCCGCCGTAGAGTTAATCCGCTCGTTCTGGTAGAGAAAGCAGTAGTAGTCATTCATCGTCCTTTCGAACTGCGGAAGACTGACGCCTTGCTCGGCCAGATTCGTCTGCATATCAATGGCACGACGAAAAGCCGCTTCGGCATCACTGTTTTTTCCGCGCAGACGATAAAATTGAGCCAGTTGATGTAGCGCTCCGGCGACTTCGGCGCTATCCGCGCCATATGCCCTTTCGTCTATTGCGAGCGCGCGTTTATAGCTTGCCTCGGTTCTATCGAAGTCGCCCCTCTCGTAATAGAGGAACGCAAGCCTGTCCAGCACAGGCGCGATTCTTGAATCATCCGGCCCGGAGCTTCGCTCATAAGATGACAACAGGCGCTTATAGAGCGTAATAGCATCGCCATACTTTTTCCTGGCAAAAATAATCTCCGCCAGATTGAATAAAGAGGTGAGAACGAGATCGTCGTCTGCGCGTAAATATCTTTCCCTTATTTCGAGTGACCGTTGAGCCAGTGGCAGCGCTTCGTCATACCTGGTCTGGTCAAATAGCTCTACGGCTTTACTGTTCAACCGGGCCGCCTCCGATAGCTCTGTCGCCCGGTCTGCTGTAGATGCGGTTTGCGCATTTTGATTGCCGTAGGACTGGCCTGGACAAATGTTGATCCGGGACGTGATGAAAAGAATGAAGAGTGCCGCCCCTATGAGTGCAAGAAGTTCTTTTCTCATTTCCGTGACCCGAAATTTGAGTCTGTTACTTCCTGGGGGGACGGCTCGGCCTGATTTCGACTCGACTCGGCAGCGCGTGCTCGTCGTGATGTAAAAGGTCCAGCACGACGCGGGCGATGTCTTCGGGTTGCAGTTGCCAGCTTTGGGATTCGTCCGGCTCGCCTCCGCCGAACTCAGTGTTCACAGAGCCGGGCATGATGTAGCTCACTTTTATACGGTCGTGGCGGACTTCCTGCATCAACGCTTCGCTGAAACCGTTGAGGCCGAATTTCGATGCGTTGTACGCAGCCATGCGCGGGTGCGCGTTCGTTCCCGCAAGCGAAGAGATGTTGATGATGTAGCCGCCGCCCCCGTTTTTCATCAACGGAATCGCCTCGCGGCAGCAGTAGAAGACGCCGAAGAGGTTGGTTTCCAGAACGGCGCGAAAATCTTCCGGCGAGATTTCTTCGACCGGAGCGAAGATGCCTATGCCAGCGTTGTTAATAAGAACATCAACGCCGCCGAACTCGGAAATCGCATGCTCGAATAGCGCCTTCACCTGCTCGTAATCCCGCACATCACACACGACGCCTGCCGCTTGCCCCTTATCTTCTTCATTCAAAGCGCGCACGGCCTCTTCAATCTCATCTTCATGCCGCGCGCTGATGCACACGTTCATCCCTTCGCTTACAAGCACGGAAGCGATGCCGCGCCCGATGCCCTTCGTCCCGCCTGTGACAACTGCCGTCTTTCCGTTTAGATTCATTTAACCATCCATAAAAGCCGTGAATAGTAGATCGTAAATAGAAAGGGCTTGCTTTAATCTATTTACGATTCACGATTCACTATTCACGCTTTAAGTTTCTCACGCAATCTTTCATTCACGATTTTCGGATTGGCCTTCCCCTTGGATGCCTTCATCACCTGTCCAACGAAGAAACCGAAGAGCGATTCTTTGCCAGCTCTGAATTGCTCGGCCTGATTCTGATTGGCGCTGATTACCTCATCAATAATCGTATCAATCGCGCCCGCGTCGCTCACCTGAACCATCCCCTGCTCTTCTACGACAGCAGCCGCAGGCTTGCCCGTTCTGAACATTTCAACCAGCACGTCTTTGCCCTGCTTGCCGCTTATCTTGCCCTCTTCGATAAGGCGAATCAGAGCGCCAATCTCTTCCGGCGGAATGGGAGACTCTTCTACAGGAGTGCCGGAAGTTTCAAGCTCGCGCAGCAATTCAGTCCTTATCCAGTTGGCGGCGGCGCGAGCGCTCTGCGCAGCCTCAGCCGCGCGCTCGTAATAATCCGCAAGCGAGCGCTCCGAAGTAAGTTGCAAAGCGTCGCTATACGAGAGCGAGTATTGATCCATGAAACGCCTGCGCCGCGCTTCTGGAAGCTCTGGCAGCGTAGCGCGAACGCCTTCAATGAAATCCTGCGAGACGACGAGCGGCTGCAAATCAGGCTCTGGGAAATAGCGATAATCGTGCACCTCCTCTTTCGAGCGCATCACGCGCGTCTCGCCCGCGCGGTCATCCCACAGACGAGTCTCCTGCGAAACGCGCCCGCCGGATTCCAGAGCCGCAACCTGCCGTTCTATCTCATACTCGATTGCGCGCTGCATGAATCGAACCGAGTTCAGATTCTTCAATTCTACTTTCGTCCCGAACTCTCGCTCGCCCACTCTGCGAACAGAGACGTTCGCCTCGCAACGCAGATTTCCCTTCTCCATGTCCGCGTCGCTTGCGCCCACCCATTGCAGCGCACGCCGAACGTGGTTGACGTAATCGTAAGCCTCCCAGGAGGAGCGAAAGTCAGGCTCCGTGACTATCTCTGCGAGCGGAGTCCCGGCGCGATTCAGGTCTATGTAGGAGTAGCGGTCAACCTCCGGCAATCCTTCATGAACATTCTTGCCAGCATCCTCTTCAAGATGCAGTCGCGTGATTCTAATCTGCATGGGCTTCCACTCGCGCGCGTGCCCGGCTTCGTCTCGCTCGGCGGTCATAATCTCAAGCTCGCCGCGCTCCGAGAACGGCTGATCATACTGCGAGATTTGATAGCCTTTCGGCAAATCCGGATAGAAATAGTTTTTTCTTGCGAATACCGAACGCTCGTTGATGTGCAAGCCCAGCGACAATGCCGCACGCGCGCCCAACTCAACCGCGCGGCGATTCAACATAGGAAGCGCGCCTGGCAAGCCCAGACACACGGGGCAAGTGTTCGAGTTCGGCTCGTCCCCGAACCGCGTCGAGCACCCACAAAAAATCTTCGACTCCGTGCTCAACTGAGCATGAATCTCAAGACCGATTATCGTCTCCCAACCATTTTTCATAAACATCCTCAAGAGTGATAAGTGAATAGTGATAAGTGATAAGAAAGAGCAAGAGGCTTTCTCTTATCACTTATCACTTATCACTACCTTAGCCATCCGGGCGGCACGCCTGCGCGGCGCGCCTCGTCTTCGAGCGTGCGCAGGCGAGCAAGAAATCCTGCGCGCTCCGCCTCCAATTCCTGAAGTTGTGCCAGCATTGCTTCGCGCTGGTAGTAGAACTGATCTGCGGTCGGGACTGTCACAACAGTTGCCGGTAATACGGGGAAGCCCGTAGAAATAATTGGCGCGCCGAACGCGCGATGCCCGAACACGGGCTGGCCTCGAACTGCGCGAGCGCCGAAAGTCGCAGCAGGGTTGTTAACAAGAACCTGCACGCGCGACGAGTTGCCGCCGATGCCCGCTCTACCGATAACGGACGGGCTGTTCTGTATAACGCTCGGCACTCTGTTGATTCCAACACCGGAAGGCTGGAACACGCCCGCTCTGTTGAAAGGAGAACGACGAAACGCACCTGAGGGCGCGACCGTCGAGACTGCGGTGAACGAGCCGCCGTAGAAAGCGTTTGGCGTTTCGCTCAGCCGCGCGTAGAAATAGTTTATCTGCGCATCAAGCTCCGCGATGCTCTCGCGCAAATCTTCTGCGCGGGAGCGCCAGTATGCTTCGTCCAGCGCCCTCTGCTCTTCCGCAAGAGCCGCGCGCTCAAGCGCTCTTCTTGTTTCTTCCTCGTCCTGACGCCTTGATTCTTCAGCCGATGGGAGACCCAGTTCGCGCCGACGCTGCTCATACCTGGCCTCACTCTCTTCACGCGCGCGCTTTACAGCTACAAGGTCGCTGTTCGTCAGAGTTCTGCGCGCTCTGCTCTGCGCGTGCGTTTGCATAGTTTGCGCATCGCTCGCCCTCGCACCTTGTTCGGCGCGACGATGAAGGCTGCCCGGTGTCTCGTGATTGATTCGCTCCGTGGCAATGATGTCAATGCTCGCCATCTGAACTGTCACGTTGATGCTCGGAGCGACCTCGTAGGTAAGCGTGGTCTCGGTGACAATGAAGTTGTCGGGAATCTCCATCTGACGCCCGCCCTTTAATACGAGCGTGTAAGCGTATGCAATCGCGGGAAGAGCCAGCGCGAGGGCTATAACGAATACGGCGCGCATTATCTGTGTGAGAAATCCGCTTTCCATTTCCTTGCGTAAATAGATTTTGAGATGAGAAATCATTCGCCTTTAACTCCTTTGCCCGTGGAGACCGATTTTGGCTTCAACATCGAGTATAGCACCTGCGGAAATCGCCGCTCAAATCAGAGCCGCCTGCATAATTTATTCGATTTATTTGCGTATATGCGCGAAAGTTGATATACAATCCGCCCATTCACGCCTCGGGCATCACTGGAAATGCGGAAGCGCCTTTTTAGAACGGCGCTCGTCGCGCATGGTTATTAACTTTTTCTCATAAAAAGGAGAGATAAAGAGAGATCATGGCAAAAACAATCTGTAAGCTTCTCGGCGTGGTGTTCCTCCTAGTCGGTGTCGTAGGTTTCATTATGCCCGGCTTTCTAGGCACCCACCTGAGCCTCGCTCACAACCTCGTACATATCATTTCGGGCATCATTGCCCTCTACCTCGGATTCAGCGGATCGCTTGGCGGAGCCAGGATGTTCTGCATCGTCTTCGGGCTGGTCTACCTGCTGCTCGGCATAGTTGGATTTGTTCTAGGGTCCCCGAACGCACCTACTATGGCCGGAATGGCCGGGATGGGTGTTGACGCGCGGCTCTGGAAAGTCCTGCCCGGCACTCTTGAATTAGGGACGATGGATCACATCGTTCACCTTCTTCTAGGCATCGTGTTCCTCGCAGGAGGATTTTTGACACGAGCGGACGCACGAACGGACTAACCGCAGCAGTAGAACTAAAAGATTTTCAGGGTGCGAAGGCGAGAGCCTCCGCACCCTGAAGTTTATTTATGAGCTACACGCAGTTGAGTGTAAGGAGTATTAGTTCACCACAGAGGCACAGAGAACACTGAGATTACACAGAGAGTTGAATATCTCTGTGCTTCCTCAGCGTACTCTGTGTCTTCGGTGGTGAACCATAGCTTCGATAGGCTCAACTGCACCTTGAGATAGCTTTCACCTAGAAACGAAAATTCACGCCGCCCCTCCCCAATGCGCCGGGTGCGCGGAAGCCGCTCTCAAAATATCTCTCATTGAAAAGATTCTCGCCGCCGACGAACAGCACCATAGTCACTTTCTCAGAGAGCGGACGCTCGTAGCTTGCGAACAGATCAGCTTTAGTGTATCCGCTAAATGTCAGATTGGCCTGGCGAAACGGCAAGCTGCTCTCGAAGACAGGCGCTATGTAAGAGCCTGTGTAATTCAGGTCAAAGTTGATGAGCAATGCTCGGTAGCGCTCGTTGAGTGTCAATCCAAATAGATGTTTCGGCACGACGAACTCTCGCTGCGTGCCCAGCAACGGGTCGAAGCGGTCAGAATTGGTGAAGGTGTACGAAGCGCGTAGATTCATATTGCGCGCTGGCGCGGCCTCGAAATAGCTCTCTATGCCTCTGGCAATTCCGCCGGGCTGGTTCGCGTAACCGCTGAAGCGGCCAAGTCCCAGAGGGTCTGCCGCAAAACCTGTGAATACAGTGACGCGCTGCAATCTGGTATAAAAATATGTTGCACCGAATCTCACGCGCTCGTCTCCCAAACGCTGATCGAAGCCGCCGTCAACGCTCACAGACTGTTCGGCGCGCAACGTAGGGTCACCGAAGCGCGCGAGTCCTGCCGAACCGAAAGCCCCTTCACCAAATCTCTCGAAAAGAGACGGAGCGCGGAAGCCGTTGCCAACGTGCGCGCGAAGCTTCGTCGCGGTCGAGCGTATGAAGTAGGCTATAGAGCCGTCGCCGGTCACAGAGCTTTCCGCCGTAACGCCGCTCAACTGCCCAGGGCGATCTGCCGCGCTAATTCTATAAAACTGCTCGCGCACGCCGAGCGAAATTTGCAGGCGTTCGTGCAGCAGAAAAATCTGATCCTGCCCGAAGACCGCGAAAGTACGCTGCCTGTCCGTCGTGTTATTCACAGGGCTGAACGAAGGAATCGAAGATTGAAATAGCTGCTCGTGCTCCATTTCAAATCCGGCTGTTGCAAGATTCTTTCGTCCCAGGCGAAGATTTGCGCGTGCGTCGAATGTGTCGGTCAACCCGTTGTTTGTGTTGCTGAACTCGAAGTCGCCGAACGGGTAGAACTGTGAGAAGCGCGGGTCAATGCGTGGGCCGTTGTAGTTGCGCCGGTGAGAAGAGACGCGCTGATAGGCGAGCGAGTAGGAAAGAAGATCGTTCACGCGATGCGACAATTTCACAGAGCCTACGAGCAGACGGTTTCTGCGCCCCTCATCAGGGTTGTTGATGTCCGGTTGAAAGGTCACGCCCTCTATGGCGCGCGGGTTTCTTTCGCTCGATGCGAAAGCTGCCGGAAGCGCTACGGGGCTGTCGTTGACTCTTGCGTTCGAGATGGTGCCGTAAAAGTTTGCGCTCAACAAAATGGAAGGCGTCGCGTTGAATTGAAAGCGAGCGCCGCCGCCTGTGTTCCCGTATTCATCGTTTCCATCAACGCCGCGACGCACATCAATCCTGGTCAGGCCGAAGCTGAAGCCTGCGCGGTTGCCAACGCCGCCAGAGCCTTGCACCCTTTCACGAAAGAGACGCAGGCTGCCCGCTTCAAAGCCCGCTTCAAAACGAGGCTCGCCCGAACCGGTTCGCGGCACCAGATTGATAACGCCGCCGATGGCGTTCGTGCCGTAGATGGAAGAGCCTGAGCCACGCAGGATTTCAACGCGGTCTAGCGATGCGGGCAGCAGGTCGCTGAAGAAGGGCGCGGCTGAGCCGTTGATGTCGCCCGCGTCGCGCACGCGAAGCCCGTCTAAAAGCAGCGCAGTATCAAAATTCCTCAACCCGCGAAAACGTAAGACGGTGAGTGCGCCGTATGATCCTTGTTGCTGAACGCGAAGGCCGGGCGTTCCACGCAAAGCTTCTGCGAGCGTCACTTCCCTTCCAGCTTCGATCTCCTGATCTTCAAGAAGCGTCACCGATTTCGAGACTTCATCAGCGCGCTGCGCAGTATCCGTAGCGACAACTACAACGCTCTCGCTCAAAGCCGCAACGCCCAGCATCAGGTCGCGCGAGACCACTTGACCGCGCTCGAAGTGAAACTCTTCGGTGGTCTGCGGAGCGAAGCCGCGTGACTTAACCTCTACGATGTAATCGCCCGGACCCACACCGTTGAATGCGTACATGCCCTGTTCGTCAGTGCGCGCGAAAAGTTTCAAGCCCTCGCGCGAGCGCAGGCGAACTTCTGCCCCTCGAATCACAGCCCCTCGCTCGTCCGTAACGTGTCCCGTTATCTTCGACGCGCCCTGCGCGAAAACTACATTTTGCAAAGCAATCGAAAACAGAAGCACCATGAGCAGCTTCAGAAAATTTTTGTAGACGGAATGTTGTGAAATCTTCGTAGCTTGAGTCTTATCGTTCATCTTTCAGCTTCTCCTGCCCGTCGCAGTGCGAGCCTTAAAGGGGCTAGAGCGAATAGGTCTCCTGACTCGCGGCTTTGATTCACCGAAAGGAATCGCCAACACCTCGCGCCTTCCCAGAAGGGATGAGGGCGGAGGGATGAGGGATGAATAAGATTGAGTGAATACGTCAACATGCAATTGACTCAACCCATTTCATCCCTCATCCCTCCGCCCTCATCCCTGCTTTTCTAGTGGCTTTTGATTGCGGGGCATTGTCGCCGTTTACAGTTGCGCGGGCAGTGGCGGATTTTCACCGCCTTCCCTGATTCGTCGCCCGTGTTAATTGGAAATGCCTGTGCTGCGGTGCACAGGCGTGATGCGTGGCGCGCCCGAAACAGGGTTCGCGTCCACTAGAACTTCGATCTCGAAAAGCCTGTTCAGCATCTCGGCTGTCAGCACTTCGCGCGGGCTGCCGCTTGCCAGCGCTTCTCCGTTTTTTAGTAGAACAACTCTGTCTGAAAACTCTGCCGCCAGATTTATATCGTGCGTTACGACGACAGCCGCAGCATTACGGCTATCACATCTCAATCGCACAAGAGAGAGCATCGCCGCTTGATGCGCAAGGTCAAGATTCGCTGTCGGCTCGTCCAGTAAAAGTATGTGCGCTTCACTTGCCAGAGCGCGTGCCAGCACTGCGCGCTGACGCTCGCCGCCCGAAAGCTCGTTCATCAATCTTCCTGAAAAATCTTCCATCTCCGTTTCGCTGAGCGCCCGGCGCGTAGCTTCCAGATCATCAAAGGTCTCCCAACCCCACGTCCCCGTGTTCGACCATGCATAGCGGCCACCAAGCACAAACTCCATGACAGTGACGGGGAAACGAAGCTCGGCTTCCTGCGCGACTACTGCGATTCGGCGGCTGACGGCTCTGCGCGAGTAATGAGCAAGCGACCTGCCATCCAACTGTATTTCGCCGCTCGCAGGTTGAATCGCGCCGTTGAGGACGCGCATCAATGTTGATTTCCCAGCACCGTTCGGGCCTATGACGGCGACAACTTTGCCGGGCGAAGCGACGAGCGAGACGCGAGCCAGAGCTTCACGCTCTCCGTACCTGACGCTTACATCACGCGCCTCAAGCATCTTCGGTTCAGCCTCTAACCTTTCTTTAGCAGGTAGATGAAGAGCGGCGCACCGACGAGCGCCGTGATTGCGCCTACCGGAAGCTCGCGCGGCGCAATCAGAGTCCTCGCCAGCGTGTCAGCCGTCACTACGAAGATTGAGCCTGCAATCGTCGCAGCCGGAATAACCAAGCGGTTGTCTCCACCGAAAGAGAGCCTGACAAGGTGCGGCACAACAAGCCCTACGTAGCCGACCGAACCGCTCGAAGCGACAGATGCGCCGACAAGCAACCCTGCTGCCAGAAAAACCGTCAACCGCACCCGCTCGACTTCAACGCCCAGGTCAAACGCATCGCGCTCGCCAAGCATCATCAGATTCAAGGAGCGCGAGTGAAGCGTCATGACGAGCGCGCCCGCCAGTGACGCTATCAGAGCGATCCAGAGCAGGCCGGAAGTTGTGCCCGACAGATCGCCCAGAAGCCAGAAGGTGAAAGAGCGTACCCGAGTCGCATCCATAAGCGTCGTGATGAATACAATTGCCGACGAGAGGAACGTAGTCACAATCACGCCCGCCAGTATCAATCTTTCCGGCGATGCGCCCGCACGCCCACGCGCAAGCCTGTAAACCAGAAACGTCGCCGCAATCGCTCCGGCGAATGCCATCACAGGCCGCGTCCATTCAAACGAGCTAAAGAAGACCAGCGCCATCATCGTTCCCACGGCAGCGCCGTTGGAGACCCCTAGCAGATAAGGCTCGGCCAGCGGGTTTCTCAACAACGCCTGGTAGCCTGCGCCCGCCGCCGCGAGCGAAGCTCCGACGCTCGCCGCAAGAAGTATGCGCGGCAATCGAATCTCCCAGAGAATTGCTCGCTGCTGCTCGGTTAGATTGCACCCCGCGCTTCCGCCGGAAAAGACTGAGCAGAGCGACGAGCTGAGCGGAAGATGCTCGCTTCCTACAACTGACGCAGCGAGAAGAACCAGAATGAGCAATGCGAATAGAGCTAGACAGACGCGAACCGTTCGACCAAATGTTGTTCGAGTTCTTTGCGAATCAATCTTCAAGCTTTTCTCTTTGTCTCGCTGGTTAATTGAAGCCTATGGGTAGCCAAGCCGCTAGCGCGGCTAATTTATGTACGCTTCAGGTAATTAACCTGATCCCATCTATCAAAAAGCTTCTGGATGAAGAGCGCGTGCAATCTGCTCAAGCCCTTCTATCAACCTCGGCCCGGGGCGCGAAAGAAAATCGCCGTTGATTCTGTAGACGCGCCCCTGACGGCTTGCGGGAGATTTCGCCAGCGGCGCTGCCACCTCTGTGTTACCGCCTCCCATAGAATCAGCCGTCGCCATAATAATCGCTTCGGGCTGAGCAGCGAGCGCGGCTTCGTCGCTCAAACGCGGCCACTCGCTTTCAACGTCCTGTGTGACCGACACGCCGCCCGCGCGTCTTATCATGTCCGTGATGTAAGAGCCTTTTCCAGCCGTGTAGAGAGGCTCGGCTGACAGTTGATAGAAGACGCGCACCGTGTTTCTTCCCTTCACTCTCTCTTCGACAGAGTGAGCGCGCGAGCGAAGCTCACTTGCGACCCTTCCGGCCTGCTCCTGTTGGCCCAGTAGCTCGCCGAGCAGTTCGACCGAGCTGAAGACAGTTTCCAGATTGTGCGCGTCTGTGATGAAAACCGCGATGTGCTGCGCTTCCAACTGTCGTGTGAATGATTCCAGTTGTGATGAGGTCGAGACTAGAACTACCTGCGGTCGAAGCGCCACGACAGTTTCCAGATTGGGGTGAATCGTGTCTCCGACTTTTGCAACTTGTTTCGCTTCAGGCGGGTAATCACAAAATGTCGTGTCACCTACGAGGCGGTCGCCCGCGCCAACTGCATAAACAATCTCCGTGAGATTCGGTGCCAGCGAAATAACGCGGTCAATCTTCGCAGGCAGGCGAACGCGATGACCAAGCCCGTCAACAAGCTCGCGCGTCTCAGTGGAATTGGCCGCGTCGCTTGCCGCTCTGCGATGCGAACACGCGCACAACTGTAGAAGCAGAGATGCCAGAATCGCTAACGAGCAGAGTCGTCGTAAACCGGTTTTAGAAGTTTCCTTTGAAAACAAAAATCCCGTCGCTCCTTTTCCTTCGCATCAAAAGCGACAGGACGTGCGACGGGATTTTTATGAAAAATTCCCACGTGCGACCTGAACACCCTGACGCGAGGCGCTCAAAAGGTTGCAAACGTGTGCGGGCAGGTCTCCTGACTCGACAAATCAGTAGTGGAGAAGCTTTCCGCGCTTTTCTCAAAGCACGCTCTCCAAACTCTTTGCCTTACAGTGGCGCGACCGCGCGGGATTCTCACCCGCTTCCCTATTCTCCCCGCAAAATTGCAGGGCACCCGAACACTATATTTTAAAAGAACCGAAATCTTGACGGCGCGGACGTTATCACGCGCATGCGATAAAAGTCAAAAGCTGCCGAGGTGTGCTGTGGCACTTGATTCTGCTTTTGCCTTCGCGCTTGCCCGTCGGTTAAGATTGCGCGGCATAGAATTTCTGAAGGAGACTCACAATTCTCGAATGATTAAGACTGTCGAATGGACCAGCGAAGGTGTGCGCATGCTGAATCAACGCCTGCTGCCGACTAAAGAAGAGTATTTGATGCTGCGCTCATATGAAGAGGTCGCGGAGGCAATCAAGGACATGATAGTGCGCGGCGCACCGGCGATAGGCGTCTCGGCAGCTTTCGGCCTTGCGCTGGGCGCAAAGCAGTCAGTTGGAACTTCAATCGCAGACCTTGAGTTCGATTTCGATTATATGTGCGAGGTGATGGGCAGTACGCGCCCGACCGCAGTGAATCTCTTCTGGGCAATCGAACGCATGCGCCGGGCGCTTCGGCGTGCAAAGGAGAAGACGCAGGACGTTGACGAAGCAAAACACCTTCTTGTCGAAGAAGCTCTGAATATTTACAGGGAAGACATGGAAGCAAACCGCGCGATGGGACGCTTCGGCGGCGAGCTTATCCCGGACGGCGCGACCGTCCTCACACATTGCAATGCTGGCGCACTTGCGACTGCGGGCGACTACGGCACTGCGCTCGGCGTCATACGAGGCGCGCGCGATCTGGGGAAACGCATTGCCGTCATTGCGGACGAGACTCGCCCCTTTCTGCAAGGAGCGCGATTGACTGCGTGGGAGTTGAGCAAAGACGAGATTCCCGTCACGCTGATTACAGATAACATGGCCGGGCACGTAATGAAGCAGGGCAAGGTTGATGCCGTGGTGGTCGGCGCAGACCGCATTGCCGCTAACGGAGATACTGCGAATAAGATTGGAACATACATGGTCGCAGTGCTTGCAAAGCAGCACGACATCCCGTTTTATGTGGCTGCGCCCATCTCCACGCTAGACCTTTCAAGCTCGACCGGAGAAGAGATTACGATTGAAGAGCGCGATCCCAGAGAGGTCACGCACATGGGCGACCAACAGATCGCGCCCGAAGGAATAGCAGTTCACAATCCCGCTTTCGACGTAACACCGCACGAATTCATCACGGCCATCATCACAGATAAGGGAGTAGCGCGCGAGCCGTATATACAAAGCCTTAAAAAGTTGGTTGAGAGCGCCACTGCGGCATAAACTATTGGTTTCATGTTTCAAGTTAGAAAACTCCTGGCTACTTGAAACTTAATTACTTTGCAAACCTGCTCTGCTTATACCACTCAATCGTTCGGCGCAAGCCATCTTCAAGTCCTACCTGCGGCTCGTAGCCAAGCAACGCGCGCGCGCGAGTGATGTCCGCGAGACTGTGGCGAACATCGCCTACGCGCTCGGTTTCATAACGCGCGCTCAAGTCCGTGTTCCCTGTAATTGTTCTTAAAGTGTCCAGCAACTCGTTCAGCGTAATTCTCCGCCCGTTCGCCACGTTTATAATCTCGCCCACGCCCTTCGTAGTCTGAGCCGCGCGCATGTTCGCGTCAACGACGTTCGCAATGTACGTGAAGTCGCGCGACTGTTCGCCATCGCCGTAAATGACGGGCTGCTCTCCTGTTAAAAGCGCGCTGATGAAACGCGATATGACGCCCGAATACTGCGAGCCTGGGTCCTGTCGCTCGCCGAATACATTGAAGTAGCGCAAAGATACTGTTTCCAGATTGTAGTTGCGCGTGAAGACCTGGCAATAATATTCGCCAACGAGTTTCGCAACGGCATAAGGAGAGAGAGGGTCTGGCCTCATCCCTTCCTCTTTGGGAAGCTGCGGCTGGTCGCCGTAAGCCGAGCTTGACGCGGCGTAAACCACACGGCGCACGCCCCGCTCGCGCGCGTGCGCTAGAAGCGAGAAGGTCGCATCAACGCAGGCAACGTGCGTCTCTGCCGGATTAGCAACGGAGCGCGGGACTGATGGTATAGCCGCTTCATGAAAAACAAGCTCGACATCTTCTAGCGCGCGGCGCGTAGCCTCTTCATCAACAAGGCTTGCATGTATGAAATCGAATGGGCCGTCAATCTCTTCCAGATTTTCGCGGTGCCCGGTCGAAAGATCATCAATGACACGAACGCGCGCTCCACCCTCGGCAAGCGCCGCGACCAAGTGCGAGCCTATGAATCCAGCCCCGCCTGTAACTAGAACGATTCCAGAAAGCATAAAACAGTTTTCAGTTTACAGTTTTTAGTTTTCAGCCCGGACTCGTTTCTTAAAACTGAAAACTTAAAACTGCTTTTTCACCTTCCAACTCCAACATAGTTAAAGCCAAGCTCTCGTATATCTTCGGGTTCGTAGATGTTGCGCAGGTCTGCTATCTTCGGACTCTTCATCAACTCTTTCACACGCTTCATGTCCAGCGCGCGAAACTGATTCCATTCGGTGATGAAAACCAGCGCGTCTGCGCCGTTGACTGCCGCGTACTCGTCTTCGGCGAATGTGATGTCGTTAAGAATTTTCGCCGCTTCCGGCATAGCAACCGGATCGTAGGCGCGTACTTTCGCCCCTTTCTCGACGAGGCTGCGGATTATGTCAACCGAAGGAGACTCGCGCATGTCGTCCGTTTCAGGCTTGAAGGAGAGACCTAACACGGCTATGGTCTTACCACTCACCCCCCCGACCAGCTTCTCAATCTTGGGAACCATTGCGGCTCGCTGCCGATTGTTGACTTCAATCACAGCCTCGACTATACGCGATTCGCATCCGAAGGCGCGCGCCGTGGCCGCCAGTGCGCGCGTATCCTTCGGAAAGCAAGAACCGCCGAAGCCCGGCCCCGGATGCAGGAACTTGCTCCCTATACGTTTGTCCATTCCCATCGCTCGCGCAACGTCGTGAACGTCACAGCCAATCGAATCGCAGATAGTGGCAATCTCGTTTATGAATGAAATCTTCGTGGCAAGGAAGGCATTCGCGGCGTACTTGATTAACTCGGCGGCTTCAAGTGATGTGATGACGACGGGCGTTTCTATCAGATAGAGCGGGCGGTAGAGATCACGCATAATCGCAATGGCCTCTTCATCGTTGCACCCGATTACAACGCGGTCGGGGCGCATGAAATCGTTAATGGCCGCGCCCTCGCGCAAGAATTCAGGGTTCGAGACCATCGCGAAGTTCGTCTTTGTCTTCTGATGCTCGCGTATAAGCCTACGAAGGCGCTCGCCCGTCCCTATGGGAACTGTTGATTTTGTAACAATAACCTTGTAGCCGTTCATGTGCTCGGCTATAGAGCGGGCTACTGAATCAATGAAGCTCAGATCAGGCGAGCCGTCTTCGAGCGGCGGTGTGCCGACGGCCAGGAATATAACGAGCGCATGTTCGATGGCGGATTTAATGTCTGTAGTGAAGCGCAGGCGACCCGCGTGGCTGTTCTTTTCTACTAACTGTTCCAACCCCGGCTCGTAGATAGGCACTACCCCGCTTGCCAGCCGCGTTATCTTCTCTGCGTCAATATCAACGCAAGTCACTTCAACGCCGAATTCGGCGAAACATGCGCCGGTAACCAATCCAACGTAGCCGGTGCCGATAACAGCTATATGCATTCTTCTGAAAAACCGTTTCCGAAAAAATTCTGGTTCTACATGCAAAACCTTGCGGGTCACGCGCACAGATTAAGGGGCGTGACCCGCAAGGTTACAGTTCACCGGGCGTGCACAGAATTCCCTCATACACGCGCCGTCGCTGAATTAAATGCAAGACCTGCTACTTGGTCGGGCTGACTTCGACGACTGAGCCGCCGAAGTTCAGATCGTTGTTAGAGCTACGAGCCGCGATGATAGCTGCGGCAATCGCGCCGCCTGCGGCCAGTAGAATTGCTGCGAGAGCGCCACCGCTCAGTTTGCCGAAACTATCTTCACGACGAAGGCGGGTGCAACGAGTACCGGGCTGCGCCGTGCCTGCATCGCCGGTCTGACCAGCAGCGATCTGCCGTGCGTTGCTACCAGCGCGAAGCTCAACGCTGCCTACCTGCGTGGCAATGATAGTGTTGCCGCATTCAACGTCAGCCGTGAACGAATTGGCCTGAGCATTGTCGGCAACGGCGGTTCCGTCATGCGTCACGATGCTGGCCGAGATTCCCGCCGGGGACGAGACTCGAACACGACCTGCATCCAACGCGACAGTTACGCTCGCATCCGTAAAGTTAATCTTAGCACTGGAGCCGGGCAGCAGTTCAACGCGGCCAAGCTTGCCCAGGCTGACGACAGCGCTGGAATTCTGCGCCGTTGTGATAGTGCTATCGGAGAAGACCGTTGCGCCGGAGATTGCGCTCTGGCCGTTGACGGTAGCCTGGCCGGATACCGAAAGCTCGCCTGACGGTCCTGTTTGCGCTTGCGATGCCAGGCTGACCATCGAGTATACACTCAAGATGGCGACTGCCAGGCAGAGCGCTAAGGACTTGCGGCTCCATGTTCTGCTGATCATTAAATTCTTCCTCCCGTTTGTGTGAAACGAAAATTTTTCAAAGCGCACCGCGAGCCTCAACCGAGATTCGCGGGAAACAGTGCATCTGCCGGTATAGCCAGACCCGTCTCAGCGACAATTGAGACCGCCCGCGCGGAACATCCTTAAAAGAAAGGCATTGATTAGCCCCACGAGGGGTTTAGTCTTGGCTTTTTTACACGAAACTTAGCCCTGTGTCAATAAGCATTTACGCGAAATATGTCAACAAGTTATCACGTCAACTCACGCCCGGCACAATGTTATCCGTCCGGCAGAGGTCGGAGGGCGCTCTCTGCTACTCACTTATTTACGAAAAAGCCCTGAATCCAGCTATCATCTGTAGATTTCAATCACGGCCTTTCCGTCTGCATCCACGTAACCACGATACATGCCCTCAGAGTTGAACGCCACAGCAATCTTACCGTTTTTCCCCAGAACGATTACGCCGCCTGTGCCGCCCAGCCGCCCCACTTTAGCTATGACCGCATCAGCAGCGTCCTGCGCAGACTTTCCCTTGTAACTCATCAAAGCGCTTATGTCGTAAGCTACGACCGAGCGTATAAAATATTCCCCGTCTCCTGTGGCTGAAACAGCGCAACTCTCGTTGCTGGCGTATGTTCCTGCGCCTATTATTGGCGAATCGCCTATGCGACCGAATCTCTTGTTGGTAGTCCCGCCAGTTGAAGTCCCCGCAGCAAGATTCCCCTGACTATCTAAAGCGACAGCGCCTACCGTTCCGAGTTCATGCTCGAAAGGATTGGGTCTTGAGCCGCCTCCATTTCCCGCCGGATTGCTTTGCCGCTGACGCTCCTCTTCCTGCTTCTTCTTCAACTCATCCCATCTTCGCTGCGTAAAGAAATAGTCTTGAGGAACAAGCTGCATCCCGTTCTGCCTGGCGAACTCTTCCGCGCCGTCGCCCGCCATCATCACATGCGGCGAGCGCTCCATTACCATGCGTGCGAGAGTAATCGGATTCTTGATATGCTTGACGCCCGCTACTGCTCCGGCCTTCAAAGTGCGCCCGTCCATCACGGAAGCGTCCAGTTCGTTCGTCCCTGCATTCGTAAAGACAGCGCCCTTCCCTGCGTTGAAAAGCGGCGAGTCTTCCATGATCTTGATCGCCGTCTCCACAGCATCCAGGCTCGCGCCGCCGTTTTCAAGAACGCGATAGCCAGCCATTAGCGCCTCTTCCAATTTCTCGCGGTACTGGCGCTCAAGCTCAGGCGTCAGAGTGTTTCTATTTATAACGCCCGCGCCACCGTGTATAGCGAAAGCGATCTTTCGATTAGGAGTTATGTTTTCAGACGCGCTTTCCGACTTAGAACCGGCGGAACTGTTTCGAGTGTTCATGATTAAAGATGAAGAGACGAGTAGAAGAACCAACGCCAGCAACAGACCTGCTCTACAGGGACGCATACGCAAGCCTCCAACAAGAACGGAGATTAAGTTTACAGAGGGAAATGAACCGGCGAAGAATAGCATAATCTGTATTGAAAAACAGTAAGAGGCTTTCGGAAAATTTTGAACAGCACAACCCCTGCGGAGCTTTTTTCATCAACTATCAACGACTCACCTGTTGAGCTACTCCGGCTCAATCTCTTCCTGATTACCCGTTCGATTTCGCCTTGACCAGTAGAAGTAAACGGGCAGCCCCAGCGCTATCAGAAACAGTCCGCTGAAAGATTGCTTCGGACTCGTCATCAGTGTGTTTACGAGCAGCCATGCGGTGACCAGTAGGAAGAGGGCTGGAACTACGGGGTAGCCCCAGACTTTATATGGTCGTTCGGCGTCCGGTAATTTTTTGCGAAAGACGAAGACGGTCGCGGCTGTCAACCCGTAAAAAATCCAGAGGGCGAAGATAGAATAATCCGCCAGAACGTCGAATGACCCTGTGATGATTAAAATTGCAGTCCAGAGCGCCTGAAGAAGGAGAGCCATTACGGGGACGCGCGTGCGCGGATTCAAGCGCGCAAGTCGCTGGAAGAATAATCTATCGCGCGACATAGCATAAGGAAGGCGTGCGCTCACCAACATGCCTACGTGCAGCGTCCCAAAACTCGATGCCATCAAAGCCGCTGCTATAAGGCTTACGGCTACAGGCCCTAAGAATTTCAGCGCAACTTCAATCGCTACGGACGAATCGCTTCGCACGGTTGCGATTTCCGTCGGCGTGAGAACGTAGAAGTAGGCGAAGTTGATGAAAAGATATAGGACGATTACGACGATGGTGCCGCCTATAAGCGCCAGAGGAAGATTTCTCTGTGGATTCTTCACTTCGCCCGAAACGAAAGTGAGATCGTTCCAGCCGTTGTAAGCCCAAAGCGCGCCGAGCATCGCCGCGCCGAAACCTGCAAGGCCGGAGCGCGCCGTCGCGTCCACACCCTCGCACGCGCCTCCCGCACTTGATAGAAACAGATGGCCCCAATCTCCATGTGCGTAGAAGAAAGCGCCCAGCCCTATACCGACTACGGCCAGAATCTTTATAGCAGTCAGAAAAGTTGCGACCCGACCGCTCACGACGACCGCAGCGCAGTTAATAAGAGTAACTACAGCGAGCGCAGCCAATGCCACCGCCTGCAATCGTAAGAACGTAAACTGCCATCCGAAAATATTGAAACTGAATATGGCCTGATTAAGTGAGTTACCCACCAGAGTGTTGAAGAAGATTGCGAATCCTATGCTTATAGCGGCAACGCCGCCTGCGCGTGCCACGAAGAACTGCATCCAGCCGTAGAGGAAACCGTAGGCTGGCCCGAATGCTTCACGAAGGAAGACATATTCGCCGCCTGCGCGCGGCCATAAAGCAGCAATCTCCGCGTAGGTTAGCGCGCCTGCAAGCGAGAGCAGTCCGGCTGCTATCCAGACAGCAATGACTTTTCCGGGCGTGCCGACGTTGCAGGTCATCACACGAGTTTTGAGGAAGACTCCTGTGCCTATGATATTGCCAATTACGATTGCTGTGGCGGGTACGAGCGTTAGTCCACGAACGAGCGAGATTTCGTTGTAGGGTTTCATGAACGATGGGATATGAACCCGGGATTAAACCTCACACTTTCATTCACTCTTCCTGAGCGTTCCTCATCTCGAAAGCTTCGAGGGCGCGTGTGGCTAAATCTTCCGGCACTATGACGCGGAAAGGATGCTTTGCGACGAAAGGCGGCACACGATGCACCTCCGCTCCGAGAGACTGAAAGGCGCGAACCGCCTCTTCGTCGCTCAACTCTTCAGCCCCGAATGCTTCGCTCGCGCGTTTCAGTGCGCCGCGCAGACGATCAAGCGGAAGATTGCGTCCCGCCAGCACTTTTCCGCGCGCCTGAAAATCGCCGAGCGCGTAGAGCGCTAATTCTTCTGCGCTCTTAGCGTCCCGCCCTTTCGTCCTCTCGAAGAGTGTCGGCTGGCGCATCTATTCAAAAAATCTTACGCACCGTTTAGGCGCTAAAGGTTAAGGCGATCCCACACGGCGCGGCCTGCTCGTAGCCGCGCCCTGATGCTGTGCGCTATTGCCTGCTTGCGGGTTCGCAACTGTTCCACGCTGCTGCTCGTGCTCTATCAGTTCGGCCTGCTCGTAAGGGTCTAACCGCGCAAAGATGTAAAAGAGTTCTCCAGAGCGAACAGTGCCTATGAACCTGAAAGTGTTGCCTAGAATCTGTCCCACGTCGAAAGCTCCCGGTCGCGGCGGGTTCTCGAAAATCGTGTGAAACTCGTCTCCGGTGACGGCTTCGAGTTCGGGCAAGTAATCGTTGCGGGTTTCGCGCGCAATACGAATCGCAGTCTGCCTGAGCGCGCGTATGCGATTCGAGTTTCGCACGTAATAGTTGCGGGTTACTTCGCGGCGGCTAACGCGGTCGTCAACCACCTCCTGCTCGTTCTTCAGATAGCCCAGATAAGCTCGAACCACAGGCCCGAACTCAGCGTCTGAACTCTGTCTGCTCTGCGCAGTCGCTATGCCGGGTAAGCATAAAAGCAGAATCACGAGCGCCAGCGTCGAGTGCGCTCTTCCGGCTTTCTTCATAACTTTCCTGCACCTGCTCAACTTGGAATCTGCCGGGGGTTAATTTTCAGAGAGTTTAGCACAAGCCGCGTTAAAAGGGTTGTCTATTCTCAAGGTTGCTATGCTTAAGTTTGGGTTGATAGTGATGAGTGAACATCTCACCACCGCAGGCACCGAAGCACACGGAGGAAGCACAGAGACATTCAACTCTCTGTGTAATCTCTGCGCTCTTCGGCGTCTTCGGTGGTGAATCTCAGCATCCCAACTTCAAATTAACCCACCATTCTCAAGTCCTCTCAGCACGAATGACCCAGTGCCTTCAGATTGCGCGCGGTTTGCGAGCGGTGTTACATTTCCCTCGAACAATCTTTATTCACTCCTGACGGCGTGTCAATTTCATGTCCGACGATTTCAATCTTGATGAGAGTTTTGCTGGCAAGCGAGTTGCGCTTGGCGTGTCGGGCGGCATAGCAGCTTACAAGGCCGCAGAAGTTCTGCGCGGGCTTCAGCGCGCAGGGTGCGCTGTGCGCGTCTGCATGACGAAGAGAGCCTGCGAGTTCGTCACTCCGTTAACGTTCCGCGCGTTATCGGGTGCGCACGTCATCGTTGACGATTACGCTCCGGACAATCCAGACCCGATTGCGCACATCACTTTCTCGCAGACCGTTGACCTTTTTCTAATAGCCCCGGCCACAGCCAACATAATCGCAAAGTTCGCCAACGGCATCGCAGACGATTTTCTATCTTCAACCTATCTGGCTTCGACCGCGCCCGTCATAATAGCGCCCGCTATGAACACTTCTATGTGGCAGCATCCTGCGACCCGGCGCAATCTGGAGACATTACGCGCGGACGGCGTGCATATCATAGAGCCTGATTCGGGCGAGATGGCTTGCGGGACATTCGGGACGGGACGATTGAGCGAGCCTGAGATTATCGTCGCGGCTGCGCTCGAAATCTTACGCAAAGCTGAAGCCCCGCAAGCTCAAGACCTGAGCGGGGAAAAAATTCTAATCACCGCCGGAGCAACACGCGAAGCCATTGACCCTGTGCGCTTCATCTCCAACCGCTCATCGGGCAGAATGGGCTACGCGCTTGGCCTTGCAGCGCAGCGGCGAGGAGCAGAAGTCACAATCGTCGCAGGTGTCACGAGCGCTGAGCCGCCCGCGAGAGTTCGCCTGATTAAAACGGTTTCGGCGCAAGATATGTATGCGGCTGTGATGAAAGAGGTAGCAAGCGCGACCGTCTTCATTGGCGCGGCTGCTGTTGCGGATTACAGGCCCGTAGCTTTATCTACGGAAAAGATAAAAAAGACGAGCGCCGAGATAACGCTTCAACTTGAACGCACTACGGACATTCTGGCTGAAGTTTCAAAAAATAGAGATGATGAGTTGATAGTTGTGGGCTTCGCGGCAGAGTCAAGCAACCTACTTCAGAATGCGCGCGAGAAGCTTGAGCGAAAAAATCTAAATCTGGTCGTCGCAAACGACATAACAGGCGAAGGCGCTGGCTTTGACACTGCGACGAACGTGGTGACGCTAATCGTCAAGGATAATCAAGAGCCTATCGAGCTACCCTTGATGTCAAAGTTGGAAGCCGCCGACCGAATACTGTATGAGGTCGTGCGCCTGCGTGCTTCGCATAACCGTGAGCAGTCTCGTTTGATGAGCGAGGCTGTTACGAACCGTCAATCTTAATTCAGTAGAATCATTGTTTGAGAATATGAGCCAGTGCTTATCGGCCCCATATTCTCAAAGTAACCCGCGAGTCTTAAGACAGACCATTGAGCGTAAATAGTGAGCAGATGAAGCCCGCGCCACGCCGCGATCCCTACCGCCTGATTGGCGAGTTGTTCGGCGGGCGTTACCGTCTTGAAGCGTTCGCTGGCGCGGGCAGCTTCGGCGCAGTCTATCGCGCAACCGACGAGCGGCTTGGTCGCACAGTCGCCGTTAAGATTCTCAAACCCGACATAGAAGAGAGCAACGCCGCCGGAGCGCGCGAGCTTTTCCAGCGCGAGGCTCTGACCGCAGGAAGGCTAACGCACCCGCACATAGTCGCCGTCACAGACACAGGCGAAGAGGCTGGCTTCGCATATCTAGTGATGGAATGGCTTGAAGGTCGCACACTGGATGATGAATTGCGCGCTCGCACGATGCTTTCGCCTGAAGAGACCGCGCCGCTGCTCGCAAGCATCTCGGACGCGCTTTCTGCGGCGCACGATGCCGGGATAATTCATCGTGACATCAAGCCGTCGAACATTCATCTAGGGCGACATGGCCGCTACTTCGTAAAGGTTCTCGATTTCGGAATAGCCAAGGTCATCAAATCCTCTGCCGCTGCGGCGAGTAGAATTGCCGGAACGCTCTCTTACATGTCGCCGGAACAACTCGGCGGCGACGCGATTGACCATCGCTCGGATATTTACGCGCTTGGCATAATGCTACATCAAATGCTGGCCGGGACGCTGCCCTTCGACGGAGAAACGCAAGGGCAGATAATACAGCAACATTTCGTCGCACAGCCCCCTCTGCTTCACACCGTTCGGCCTGACCTTCCTCCTGCTCTGTCGCATGTGATTCAACGCGCCTTGAGCAAACGTGCTGAAGATCGCCAGCAATCAACGCAACAGCTTTTCAGAGAATTCATTGAAGCTCTCCAGCCTGCTTCGGCTGCTCGAAAGACCAGCGCGGTTGCTGAGTCTCAGCAGAGAGAGACTCAAATCTTACAGTCCACGCAGGAGCCAATCGCGCGGCCAACGGCAACGGTTTCGCCCGTAGCAGGCGGCTCGGCATACGCGCCGACCGTAGCCGCGCCCATTGCGCCTTCGACGAATCAATCGGGCAGAGAGACCGTTGCGATGGTTGATAGAACGGCGGAGACGCTCGTGCAGCACGGAACGTTCGACGGCAAGCAACTCGTGCGCGTGCGTAAGTTCGCAATCGTGGGCGCAATCCTGCTACTGCTAACAAGCGTCGGCCTGAGCTTTCTTGCGCGCTCTATGGGATGGTCTAATACGCCCTATCCATACGATGAATTTGTGTTGGAGACGATTCCGCTTGCCGCGCGCGATGCAATCTTCGGGGCATTCCTGGGCGCTGCTTTTTCTGAGCTATTCAGGAAAGACGGCAAATGGTCAATCGTAACGGGGCAGCGCGCGCGGGCATTGATTGTTCACGGAGCCGTAGGCGCTGCGCTGCTGATGTCGCCTTTTGTTCTACTGCGCACGTCCCTGATTATGCTTCCCCTTACTCTTGCGCTCGCAGGCTTCGCTCTTGGCTTACTGGTCTGCGGCATGCGTATCGGAGCGCAAAAAGTTTCCACACGACTTTAAGGTCAGTACCGCCTGCGGTACTGACCTGCTTTTAGTCGCGCTTAGACGTTATAATCGGAAGCCCGAATTTATTGACGAACGAAAGTTGAATCGAATTTGAAAGAACTGCGCTCTCTTATTGAAGATACTGCCGAGTACGTCTCTTATCTGGGCGAACTGGGCGTTGCAGGCGTTGAAGAATTTACGGGAGACGAAGCAGCGGTCTCTTCTGTTGTAAAGTCTGAGACTAAAAAACCGCAGCAAGAGATGCCGGACGCTCCATTGAGCCAGGCGCTCAGGCGTAACGCGGAAGCTGCGACGAAAAAGGGCGCAAACGAGTCCGCTCGTCCAGAGTCGCTTGTGAAGGGTGCGACAGAAAATGTTACAGGGTTGACTGAGATGGCTAAACGAACTCCGAAAAGAACTCCTGAGCTTGAGCCGCCGCCGCCGGTTCCTACGCTCTTCGGCGAGATTACGCCGAAGGACGAGGCCAGCCTGCCGCAGGTGAACGAAACGCTGGAAGACATCTGGAACGATATAGGCGAATGCACGCGCTGCCCTTTGAGCGAGGGGCGCACGCATGTCGTCAACAGCGAGGGCAGTCGCAGCGCGCGATTGATGTTCGTCGGCGAAGCGCCGGGCGCAGACGAAGATGCTCAGGCTCGCCCCTTCGTAGGGCGCGCGGGTCAACTGCTCAACAAAATCATAGAGGCCATAGGCATGAAGCGCGAAGACGTTTTCATAGGAAACGTCAACCGCTGCCGCCCGCCGCAGAACCGCACGCCGACTCTGGCCGAAGCCGCGACATGCAAGCCGTTTCTCCTGCGCGAAATCGCTGTGGTTCGCCCCGAAGTGATAGTCGTTCTCGGCAACACGGCCATGAAGAATCTGCTGGACACGAAAGAAGGCATCACAAAGATGCGAGGCCAGTTCCTGGACTATCGCGGCATCAAAGTCATGCCCACTTTCCACCCTGCCTACCTGCTCCGCGACCCTTCAAAGAAACGCGAGTGCTGGGAAGACATGAAGAAGGTGCGCGATTACCTGGACGGAAAGATCAAAAGTTAGTGATAAGTGATGAGTGATAAGTGATAAGAAAGAGATTGGCTTTCTCTTATCACTTATCACTCATCACTTATCACTTATCACTGTCTTTATGCAGTCTTCACTCTTCGATTCAAATACGGAAACGCCGGGCGAGAAGCTTGAGGAGATTTTTGAGGAGATGCTGCGCCGTGCGAAAGCTATGCCGCAGTTTGCCGGACGTGTTTTCATCCTCGGCGAAGGGCGCGTGGGCGCGCGCGTAGCCGTCGTGGGCGAATCGCCCGGCCCGCCTGATGTGAATTCCGGGAAGCCTTTCATGGGGCCAGCCGGTCAGATGCTGGACAGAATTTTAGGCTCAATCGGTTTGAAGAGAAACGATTGCTACTTGACGAACACTGTGAAATACATCTCTACGGGCGACGAGATGACGCCTGATGTTCTGAATTTTTTCATCCCTTATTTACACCGCGAGATGGCTGCCGTTCGTCCCGTAGTTATTATCGCTTTCGGCAACACGCCTACGCGCGCTCTGCTTCGCACCAAGAAAGGAATCACGCAGATGCGCGGCGAGTTTCACGATTACGACGGTATGAAGCTGATGCCCACCTTTAATCCCGCCTACCTGCTGCGCGACCCAACGAAGAAGCGCGAGGTGTGGGAGGACATGAAGAGAGTGAGGGATTACCTTTCATCCTGACTCTGTTAATATCTCTTCAGTAATAAACATTTGAACAGACTCTCTCATACACGCTAACTTCCCGGTGCAGCAAATATCAAAAGAGATTTCAATGCAGAACCGAAGCGGCGCTAATTCGAGCCTCGCGCCCGCTTATGCGGAAGTTGCAATCCCGCTTCACTTGTCGCAGACGTTCACCTACCGCCTGCCCCTCTCCACCCGAAGCGAAGTTCGCGTAGGCTCGCGTCTTCTCGTCGAGTTCGGTAGAAAGAAAGTGACGGGCTACGTCGTCGCGCTGGTAAGCGAACTCGATCCTGCGGCGGAGCTACGGGATGCAGAGATTAAGGACGCGGAAGAGTTGCTGGATGCAGAGCCGTTGCTGACGCCGGAAATTATGGAAATAACTCGCTGGGTCGCGGATTACTACGCCGCGCCTTGGGGCGAAGTTTTAAAAGCCGCGCTGCCCGCAGGCTTGAACGCTACTGTCGAACAGATTCTTTCCATCACTTCAGAAGGGCGCGACGAACTGGCGCGTCTGCCGCACTCGAGATCCGCTACGGCGAAAGCTTTGACGCTGAGAACGCTTGCTGATGCGGGAGAGACAAGTCTGCATTTGATAGCAAAGCACGTGGGAGAAGCGCGCGCGCGAGTGGTGGCACGCGAGCTTGAAAGAGTCGGGTGGATTCGTATCACTCATCGCGCGCGGACTGTTACAGCGAAGGCTAAAAGAAGAAAGGCCGTGCGCCTTCTTCCGCCTGAGATGCACGCAGCGCCCGACGCCGCGCGCGCGCTCACTGCCGCGCAGCGTCGAATAATAGAACAGCTTATGGCCGAAGGAGGGGAAGCGGCTTTCGCCGACCTTGTTGACAGAGCGAACGTGAGCGCTTCGACGATTCAGACGTTGGAGAAGCGTCGGATCGTAGAGACCTACGTGCGCGATGTCCGGCGCGACCCTCTGGCGAACGCTGTGTTGCCTGAAAAGAATGACCTCAGATTGACCGAAGCGCAATCGGATGCTCTGAAAAAAATTGAGACGAAAATTGACGAGGGCGATTACGCAGCCTTTCTTCTTCACGGGGTGACGGGAAGCGGCAAGACCGAAATCTACATACGCGCAATGAACGCGGCGCTCAATCACGGGCGCTCCGCCATGATGCTCGTGCCCGAGATTGCGCTCACGCCCGTCTTCTCGCGCCGCCTGCGCGCACATTTTGGCGATCAGGTGGCAATCTTTCATTCATCTTTGACGACCGGAGAAAGGTTTGATGAATGGAGCCGGTTGAAGCGAGGCGAGGCGCGCGTCGTCATCGGCACGCGCTCCGCAGTCTTCGCTCCCGTCTCAGACCTCGGCCTCATCGTAGTTGACGAAGAGCACGAGACCTCTTACCGCCAGCACGAATCGCCCTACTACAACGGGCGCGATACTGCCATCGTGCGCGCTAAGAAAGAGTCAGCCGTCGTTGTGCTAGGTTCTGCCACGCCTTCCCTTGAAACCTATCACAACGCGCGCACAGGCAAATACAACTATCTGCACCTGCCGAATCGCATAGCCAACCGCGCAATGGCGCGTGCGGAGATAATTGACATGCGTGCGGTGTTCGCGGAAAAAGGGAAACCAATTGTCTTCTCAGAGCAGCTTCTGAAGGCGATTGAAGAGACGCACGAGCGCGGCGAGCAATCCATCATACTTCTGAATCGTCGCGGCTACTCCAGCTTCGTACTCTGCCGCTCGTGCGGTGAATCCATACACTGTCCCAACTGCGACGTGACCCTCACCTTTCACCGCAGCGAGCGTAGCCTCGTCTGCCATTACTGCAACTTCCGACGACCCACTCCGTCGAAGTGCCCTAACTGCGACGGCGTTTACATCTACTTTGTAGGCGAAGGCACTGAGCAGATTGAAGAGATTCTTAAAAAACAGTTTCCCGCTTTGAGAATAGCGCGGCTTGACCGCGATACTACGGTGCGGCGCAAGCTCTTTGAGCGAACCATCCTTGAATTCGGCGCGGGCGAGCTTGACATGCTCGTAGGCACGCAAATGCTCGCCAAAGGTCACGACTTTCACAACGTCACGCTGGTCGGCGTGGTGTCGGTTGACGCCGGGCTTGCCCTGCCGGATTTTCGATCTGCGGAAAGAACGTTCCAGTTGATTACGCAGGTCGCGGGCAGAGCCGGGCGTGGCAGTCGCGCAGGTCGCGTGCTGGTGCAAACTTTTCACCCGAACCATTACGCGCTCGGCCACGCCTGCGCTCAGGATTTTTTCGGCTTCTACCAGGAAGAGATTCGTCATCGCAAGACTATGAGCTATCCGCCGTTCGTCGCGCTCGCTTCTCTTCTTGTTCACGGCGACGAACTCGGTCGCGTGCAACAATGGGCCGCACAACTGAGAGAATCGCTGGATAATGCGAATGATGCTCGCGCGTGCAGGATTCTAGGCCCTGCTCCTGCGCCTCTCTCCAGACTGCGAGGCGAGCACCGTATACAGATTCTAATCAAATCGCGCAGCCGCCCGCAGCTTCGCAAAGTCATTGATATGGGCTTCGCAGACGCTGCCGCTAAAGGCTGCGACACGCGCGCCGTCAATATAGAGATTGACCCGATCAGCCTGATGTAACTTTCATCAACTGCGCGTGCGCGAGCCTCAGTGAATGCTGTAAACTTCCATGCATGAAGCTGAGAGAACTTGCGCGCCTTACCGGCGCAAACGTTGACGAAAAATCTGGTGACATTGAAATTGAAGGCGCTGCCGGGCTGGACGACGCACTGGAGGGCCAAGTCACTTTTCTTTCAAATCCACGCTACACGACGAGAGTTCAGACAACGCGCGCTTCGGCCATCTATGTCGGCGAAGAGATGGAAGTCGAGCATGAGATAGCTGTGCTGCGCGCGCGCGACCCTTACCTATCTTACACGCGCGCCCTGAGACTCTTTCATCCTGAGCCTGAAATCGCTCCTTCGGTTCACGAAACAGCGGTCATTGACGCTTCGGCGAAAGTTGCGGATGACGCATTCATAGGCGCTCACGTCGTTGTCGGACGCGATGTCGTAATCGAATCAGGAGTCCGCATACACCCGAACGTCACGGTTTATGACGGCGTGCGAATCGGCGCGGGTTCGACCATACACGCGGGCGCTTCCGTGCGCGAGGGAACGGAAATAGGCGAGCGAGTCATCATCTACAACAATGCCGTCATAGGCTCGGACGGGTTCGGCTACGCAAAGGACGAAGAGGGGCGCTGGCTGAAGATTCCGCAGACGGGGCGCGTAGTGATTGAGGATGATGTAGAGATAGGAGCTTGCAGTACGATTGACAAAGCGTCTGTGGGCGAAACAAGAATCGGGCGCGGCGCGAAGATTGATAATCTGGTGCAGGTGGGCCACTCATGCAAGGTTGGCGATGATGCGCTGCTCTGCGCGCAAGTGGGGCTTGCCGGCAGTTCTCACATTGGACAACGAGTTGTGCTAACAGGGCAGGTGGGCGTCGGAGGCCATCTGACAATCGGCGACGATGCTATGCTCTACCCGCAGAGCGGCGTTCACAACGATATTCCCGCCGGGAAACTCGCCTGCGGCTCTCCTGCAATAGACAACCGCGAGTTCGCGCGCGCAGCAGCCGTCTTCAGAAAACTCGGCGATGTCCCACGCGCCATTCGCGCTCTGGAAAAAAGGATTGCAGAGTTGGAGACAAAACTTAAAGGCTGATTTGAAACCGATAGCAGTCAAACTTCTTTGCGAGCTTTGCGCTTTTCTTAGCATCGTGGCTACTTGGTATTATAAAACAGCCATTAAAATAATCATCCAATAATTCATTCTGAGTCATATAAATAATTCGATGGATACGCCAAAGAATTTAGCCAAAGCTTTAGCTTGCGCCTTGCTAATACTACGCTTGCCGTTAATGACCTCAGAAGTTATGCCTTTAGAGCCAAAGACCTCTAACAAGTCACTTTGTTTCAAATCGCGTGCGTCCATTAGATGAAGCAGTATTTCTAAAGGTGTAGCTTCTCCGGGCTTATAAAACCTCTCTTCAAAATCTTGAATAAGCGTAGCCATAAGGCGCAATAATGCGTCCTCTTCAGGAGACAAATCTTCGCCTTTAGCCATCAGCTTTTCAACTTCAGCGAGCATACGATTATTTTCTTCTTCCGTTTCGATTACTATTGGCATAGCTCTCGAAAGAAGTTTTTTATATCGAGCGGGATTTATTACTAAAGCACTCATGTTTTCCAGTCGTCATATTCCTCATGTGTAAAAATATCTAGGATGAATATAGTTTGGCTTCTATAGACAATTCTGGCTATTAGCCGATATTTATTTTTATTGATATTAAAAACTGTGTAACGCCCTACTAAATCAGCGTGTAAATACCTTTGCTGAACTTCTGCAAGGTTTTGCCATTTTGCCTTTTTAGCCGTTGTATACCACGCATTTAATCCTGCATCAGCATCCGAGTGTCTCAAAATAAACTCGCGGATTTTCTTGTAGCTTATGACGTTCATATTTGCCATCCGCTCCTATGATTAATATTGTGTTCCTGCTCATGATCATTCTTCTCCTTAAGTTGGTTGTGGGTTTTGGTTTAAGTTTGGCTTTAATTCAAAGCTGCCATTGGTTTTGAGTAACCCTTTAGTTTGCGTGAAATGTATGTAGCACATTTTCAAGCAAGAATATGTTCTCATAACGAGAACACAAAGTAAAGCTTATATGGCAGAGTTGAAAGGTTACTCTAAGTCACGCCGCCGCCGTCGACTATGATTACTTCGCCGTTCATGAAGCTGTTGCGATCAGAGACCATGAAGGCCGCAAACTCTGCTAGTTCTTCCGGGCGACCGAGGCGACCGCGTGACACCCAAAGGTCGTGCATCTGCAAAAGTCTGTCCGGCAGCGTGTGAGCGAGGTCTGTGTCAAAGATGCCCGCTGCGATGGCGTTGACGGTGATGCCGAAGGTCGCGGCCTCGCGCGACAGACATTTGGTGAAGCCTATCATCGCGGCTTTGGAAGTGGCGTAGTGAACCGAGGTGGGAAGAGAGCGGATTGCTCCTATGGAAGTTATGTTTAGAATCATTCCTCCGCGCTGGCGAATCATCTGTTTGTAGATTGGTTTGGTGACGGCGAAGAGGCCGTTCACGTTTGTGTTGATTACTTCGTCCCAAGCGCGGTCCGTAGTCGTAGCGAAGTTGTCGCCGCGATTAATAGCAGCGTTATTAACTAGAATATCGATCCCGCCCCACTCTTCAACCAGTTCCCGCGTAACTTTTTTCATCCCAACGCGGTCGGTTATAGAAATCTTAAAACCGTGTGCACGGCGGCCATGCGAGGCAACTACGGCTTTGACCTTTTCGGCCAAATCATCGCGGGCGTTGAAGCTAAAGGCCACGTCCGCGCCTTCACGCGCGATGACCTCGCAGATTGCGCGTCCAATGCCGCGCGTGCCGCCCGTCACAAACGCACGCTTCCCTTCAAGCAAAAGGCTCAACTTTATGCTTCTCCCTAAAAAACCCGCGTCCGTGCTTTTTTCGGAGCGGGCCGACTGTTGAGAATTTTCTTTCGTGGATTAAAACCCGAATCGGCGTCTCGCGTCAACGTGAGAGTATAGCTGGTAGCGGCTCAAATTTGAAACTAAATAGCAGGAAAACCCCGGCCTTGAATTCTTCGAACCCGCCCGCTTACGGTATAGCTTCTACACTGCGTTTGTTTCCACCACCGTAGGCTCTTCGTGGGTCATCACCGGCTGAGGTATCAGTGCTGCTATCTCTTCAACAATCCTTCTGGTCGAATTGGGAATCGCAAGCCCAACAGTTGCCGCGCGCATGGCCGCGTAATGTTTTGAATCCTCAACCATACGGCGAATGACAGGAACGATGTCCGAGGCTTTTTGAAGAAGCACACCCGCGCCGCGCTTTACTATCATGTTGGCCGCGCCTGCCTCCTGCGGCATAGGCGGCGTGGTTGCATCCGCTATGATTGGCAGACGGCACGCCAGAGCCTCAAATGTGGTAAGGCCGCCAAGCTTTGAAACCATCACGTTGGCCGCGCGCATCAACTCTTCCACCTGATCGGAATAGCCTATGACTTTCACAGGGAAAGGCGCTTGAGAGGCGAGCGATTCCGCTTCGGCGCGAAGCTCTTCATTCTTCCCTGCAAGAAAGATTGCCTGCACGTCCAACTCGCCTCGCACAAGCTCGCTGAAGATTCCGGGGATGTTTCCTCCGCCCGCCCAGCCTGCGTTGACAAAGACCGTGAACTTTTCAGGGTCCAGGCCGAGAGCCTTGCGCGCAGCCTGCGCAGCCTGCTCGCCCGGAAAATTGAACTTCGGATGCACGGGCATCCCTGAAATCTTTATACGCTCGGGCGCGATGCCGTAATCAATAAGCTGCTGGCGCGCTTCTTCGCCAGCAACCAGATAAAGCGAAACGTCGTCGCAAGCCCAGCCTTTCCAGAATCCGTAACAAGGGTCTGTCACTACTGTGACAAGCGGAATTTTGTCTGCGAGTTTCAACTCTTTCAAAACACGCGCGATGCTATGTTGCGTGAGAGGGTGAACGCTAACGACGATGTGCGGGCACCATCGCTCGAACATCTCTTGTAAAAATACTACGGTACGCTTGTAGAAAAACTCTCTCGTCTCAGGACGAAAGCGGTTCACAGCCCAGTAGAGATATTTCATCCAGTGCTGCCTGTTGGTCAGCACCCAGTTGTAAACTCTGACCAGCTTCGCTGTAATGTGGTGCGACTCTTCAATCGCACGAACAACGCGCACGGCGTAAGATTGCCCGTAAAAAAACTTCTGCACGCCCGCGACGATTGCTGCCGCAGCCGAGCGATGGCCGCCGCCTGTGTCGGACGAGATAATCAGAATTTTTGGGACACGCGAACGAAACATAGATGAAAACCGGTTCGGAAGATGAGATTCTAAATCTGAAATCTCATCTTTCATTCTTACGCTTTAACGGCAACTCCGTCCGCCTGCTCACCCTCGCGCCCAATCTGACGGCTAGCCTTCTTCATCTCCTTTTCTAACCGCTTGATCTGAATCAGGTGCTTCGGGTTGAAAGGCAGACTGGGGTAATAACAGTTCGACTCATGAGTGCAGTAGCAGCCGTTGGCTGCGTGCTTGCGGCGCGCTTTCATTGCTGGCGAGAGCCAGATTTTCTGGAAGTCCCAGTCGTATTCCCGCAAGTTTCCAATTGGCTCAAGATTCTCGCAGGACGAGAGCGTGCCTTCGTCATAGATAACCGCGCCAGCAGTTCCGGCGTAGCAGGTCAATTGCGCCTTCTGCTCCTCTTTCGTCTTCGCAATCAGGCCGTGCATGTAGATGTCAATCGCGGCCTTGAAGAACCCTGCATCGCCGCCGTAATTATTCTTGATGGCGGCGTGGCGCGAATCGTCGTCAATCATCTGCGCGAGCCGCGCGTAGCGAGTGTGGTCTATGTCCAATTCAACCGGGTCTGCCGACGGAGGGCGAATGTAATTGAAGTTAACCTTGTCCGGCTTCAGGTCGTATTTCAAAAAGTCGTACCACTCGAAGATCGTGTCCTGATTCGAGTTCATAAAGCAGGTGCAGGTTTGAATGTCCAGGCGATGATACTCTTTCTTTATCTGCTGAAGCTGCCGGGCGGTATCAATAGCAATATCCCACGAACCGGGTTTCTGGCGAATCTTCTCGTGCTGCCCTTTCAATCCATCAATGCCCAGAGCTACGGTCACGTTCAAATCCGGGCACTCTTCGAGAATGCGCGTAACGTCCGGCATGATTCGCTTCTGAATCTGCCCGTTCGACATCAGGTAGACCGATTCGAGGTGGTTGTTCTTGTAGAAAGCGCGCACAACTTCGGGCAAATCTTTTCTGGTGAAAGGCTCGCCGCCAGCGAGTATGAGCACGCCCAAGTTCCCACCCAAAGTCTCGGAAATCTTCTCAATCTCATGCGTCTTCATCTGTAGCTTCTTGCGCGGGCGGTCGTCCAATTCGTCCGTAAAGAAGCAGTGCGTGCAGCGCATGTCGCAGACCGAAGTGACGAGTATGTTCAGCAGAACGGGCGCGAACGGTTGGCCCAAAGCAAGTTTCGCGTACCGCTTTAAAAGCTCTCTGGTCGTGTAGTCCATCAAAACCTCTTCAAAAATGCGCTCAAAAAAGGTGCGAGCGCGCCAACGGTGTCGCCTGTTTATTGCGACACATCAAACTACACTGATAAGGCATTTAGCCCACATTGTCAACGCGCAGGGAAGAAAGGCTGTAGAACGTCTTGCGCGGACGAAATATTAGATGCTGTTAAGCGCGTTCGCGCTCGCCGCATACCGGTTTGTTGAAGGCATCTAGCTAGCTAGTTTGAACGGGCTTTTCAACGTCTGATCCTGGAGCAGTTGCTGACTGCGTAGCAACGGCAGGCTCGGCTGGAGGAGTTGCTGATGTGCGGGAACCTGCTTGAGATATAGCTTCATTCTCAACCTGTTCAGTAGGCACCCAAATAATATAGACGCCTTGAAAGGCCAGTACGGGTAATCCCGATGTCCGGTTATAATAACCCCTATCCGGCGCATCAGTCTTCGTTGGCATAAGCTCACGATTGCTGAAAGCGCCGCAGTAGATTTTCAACGGCGCGTCCAACACCTGTGCAGTCAATTCTAAATCGCATGTATGAAGACCGAAGCTGAAATATTCAGAGCCACCCTCGTAATGTTTTACCGACTGCGCGCGGACGGTGACTGTTGCCGTTTGCTCGCCAGCAATGGTGATAACATCTTGCAAATCCAAGTAAATATGCGGGTTCCTTTTTCCAATTGGTATTTTCTCGCCTATCCACTCAACAGTCCGCTTGGAATTTTCGATCTGGACGCTTAGGAATTTCACTTCGTTCGCCAATTCAGCAAACGGTGAGTCCACAAGGAAATTGTTGAGCGAAAAACGATGGTCGTCTGTAGTCAAATTTCTAATATCATAGGTCATCTCCAATTCGAGCAGAATATATTTAACCTTCGTGAGTTCGCTGACTTTAGGCTTCAGGGTATATTTCATTTTCAGATTTTCTCGGACAAATACTGCTTTCAGCACTTGCGAGATAATCTCTTTAGTGATGGTTTCCGGAATACTGCTACCGAAAACGGCACGAAAAACATCGTCTTTGATCTGCGCTCTTTCCTCCGCAGCAAGTTTTCTGCCTTCTTCTTTGATAGTCATGACCATTGTGTTAGTGAGCGATATAATCTCTTTTTGTGACAAACGTTCGATTGTGATGCCAAGGACACAAGCGACTAAAAGAGCTATCCCTATTTCAATGACGAAATAGATCACTAAAGATTGGACGAACTCTGCGGGGCCCCACTCACGATGAAAGTATATGAGCACCTGCGTCAGAGGTTTATAGCGCTCAATTGAAAAACCGATAAGCAAAAAAATGAGGGAGAGCAAAAAAACAGCGCCATAAAGCTTTTTCCAGTCGTGATACCAAGGTGTTTTTTCTTTGTCAGTCATGACAGCTCTCCTAAGATAGAGGCCGAGGCTTTCCTCAACTTCCGAAGCCATCATTCGCAATCAAAGCAACGGATCAAATACAAGGAGTAGAGCAAGGTGCGCCGGAAGAGTGAGTTTTGCTCAGCACATAAAGAGAAATTTAAAAGCCTGGATTAACTTTGCGGAGCGCAGCATTCCGCTACGGCTCCTTATCATAACTTTCGCAGCGAGGATGGTCGAAACTTTAAGCGCGGATTGCAGTCACGTCAAGCTTTTTATGTATGAGCTATGGAATTTCTTGCGTCCGGCTCGCTGGCTATCGCCGTCTTGTCTCTAGCTAGTCCATCTGTCCGTCATGCTCGCCAGTTCTGAAAGACCTGATAGCTAAGAAGCGCGTTCGCGCTCGCTGCGCGCCTGTATTCCTAAAGAGCGCATGCGGCGGTAAAGGTGGCTGCGATCAACGCCCATCAATTCGGCTGCGCGCGAGACGTTGCCCTCGGCTTCGGCAAGTTTTCGCTGGATGAATTCGCGGTGATAGGCTTCGGTCGCCTCTCTGAATGACGGAAAACGGAAAGATGTAGCAGGCGGTTCTTCGCCGCCGAGCGTCGGCAGGTCGCCTGTCATGACCTTGACCTTGCCGTGCATGATGACAACGCGCTCGACAGTATTCTTCAGTTCGCGCACGTTGCCGGGCCATGCGTAAGCCTGCATAGCCTCGATTGCATCCGGCTCGAATCGTTTCGGCTTTTTCCCGTAAGCGACAGAAAATTTCTGGTTAAAATGCTCTACGAGCTGCGGTACGTCTTCAAGGCGCTCGCGCAGAGGGGGAAGCTCAAACGGGATTACGTTCAGGCGATAGAAGAGGTCTGAGCGGAAGGCTCCCTGCTCTATAAGCAAATCAAGGCGCTTGTTCGTAGCTGCGATGACGCGCACGTCCACACGCACACTCGCAGTGCTCCCCACAGGCTCGAAGCGCTGCTCTTCCAGTGCGCGCAGAACTTTGGCCTGCACGCGCGCGCTCATGTCTGCGACTTCATCCAGAAAGAGCGTCGCGCCGTCAGCAAGCTCGAACTTGCCTTTTTTCGCTGCGGTTGCGCCTGTGAATGCGCCTTTCACGTGGCCGAATAGTTCCGATTCGGTTAGCTCTTCAGGGATAGCGGCGGAGTTGACTTCGATGAAGGGGGCGCTGGCACGACGCGAGCGCGCGTGAATTGCGCGAGCTACGAGTTCTTTTCCCGTCCCCGATTCGCCATAAATCAGAACGCGCCCGTCTGTAGGCGCGACCACTTCTATCTGCTTGCGAAGCGCACGCATGGCAACGGATTCGCCGACCATCACGTATTCCTGATTCAGTTCCGCGACAAGCTCGGCGTTGACCCGCTCAAGCTCGCGCTGCCTGAGCGCGTTGCGGATTGTGAGCACCGTCTTCTCAATCGAGAGCGGCTTTTCAATGAAGTCGAAAGCCCCCAGCTTAGTTGCGCGCACGGCTGTCTCTACAGTCCCGTGGCCCGAGATCATCACGACCGCCGAGTCGCCGCCCATCGCGCGCATTCGTTCGAGCGTGACCAGACCGTCAATTCCCGGCAGCCACACGTCAAGTAAAATGCACCCGTACGCACGCTTCTCAATGGCCTTCAGACACTCTTCCCCGCTCGCAACCGTGTCGGCCACGAAGCCTTCATCTTCCAGAACGGCGCGCAGGGTTTCGCGTATCCCGCGCTCGTCGTCAACAATGAGTATTGATTGCGCCAACTGAAAACCGATTTCAAATCTTTAACGTCAAATCTGAAATTAAAGATTTTGTCATAAAGACTCAAGCGCCCGTTGCGGGCAGTTCTATTGTGAATTTCGCGCCGCGCGGGCGATTGGATTCCGCGCGTATGCGCCCGCCATGCTCCTTGATGATTCTTTGCACTATCGCCAGCCCCAGTCCTGTGCCGCGCCCGCGCGTGGAAAAGTTTGGCTGGAAGAGCCTTGAGAAATCTGAGCGCGATATGCCGTGCCCCGTATCTGTGACTTCGGCAAGCAGCAATCCGCGCGAAGGATCGTGAGCGGTCGCAATGGTCACACGTTTTTCCCCTTCTGTGTCTGCCAGCGCCTCCAATGCGTTATCAATCAGGTTGACGAAGACGCGCCGCATCTGTTCGCCGTCGAGCATCGCCTGCGGAAGAGTTCGCGCAATATGTACGTCCATGCGAACGCCGTCGAGACGATCTTCATAGAGCGCCACGGACTGTTTGACCACTTCATTCAAGTCTGCCTGCTCCAGTCGCGCGTGCGGCAGACGAGCGAAGCGTGAAAACTCGTCAACCATCGCTTTGAGTCCCGCGACCTCTCTTGAGATCGTAGCGGTACACTCTTCGACAATCTGAGAAACTCGCCTGTGCTCATCCGCAGAGTTGCCGTTGTGGCCGTTGCCATCAGAACCGTTAGCGCCGTTTCGGAAATTTTTCGCAATACGCTCGGCAGAAAGTTGAATGGGAGTCAGCGGGTTTTTTATCTCGTGAGCCATGCGGCGCGCCACCTCGCTCCACGCAGCAGCTCTTTGAGCCGAAAGCAACTCAGTCAAATCTTCAATCACCAGCACCACGCCGCGCCCGCCGTTCGTGGGCGAGTCCAGAGCCGTCGCGGTCAATGCTACGGGTATGGTTGAATCGTCCATTGATAACCCGCGCGCCAGTTCTGTCTGCTCCGTAGCCCGCCCCATGCGACGAGCGCGACGGAGCAATCTATCCAGCACAGGACGATCTTCCCGGCTAAGGATTTCCGAGAGAGTAAACCCGCTCTGCGGCCTGTTTGCGACGTAAAGCATAGAAGCCGCCGCCGCGTTGATTGTCGTAACACGATCATTTTCGTCCAGCGAGATGACGCCCGTTGACAGAGATTCAAGCACTGTCTCGATGTAGTTGCGCCGCTCTTCAATCGCAAGATTCTTTTCGCGCAATTCGGAAGCGTTCGCCTCAATTTTTCTTCTATTCTCTTGAAGCTGCGCGATCATCTGGTTGAACGAGTCTGCAAGCAGAGCCAGTTCGTCATCGGCAATCGTAGTGACTCTGTAACTCAAGTTGCCGCGCGCCACTTCATTAGAAGCTTCTGCCAGAGCCTTGATAGGCACGGCTATGCCGCGTCCCAGATGAATCGCTGCCCATGACGAAGCGAAAAGCAGAAGCAGCGTCATCAACCCCAGCGTTGAAAGACCCTGAAGTCTAACCTTGCGCTGGCGTTTTACTAGCCTGCTGTACTCGCTCTGCTTGCTTGAAAGTATCTCGCGCAAGGTCGCATCGTTGTGATGCGCGCGCGCAACCAATAAGCTTCGGCCTCCGCTCAGTGGAAGAATCGAGACATCGAATTTTCTCTCAAAGGTGGCGAGCGGCGCATTGCCGCCGGGGCGCACACCGTTCATCTCGCGCACAAGCTCTGCGCGCTCGGCATCAGGCATCGCTGCATCGCTGTGCGCCAGAACATCGCCTATAGCCCCCTTGATTGAAACGGCGGCGAGACCGCTCGATTGAACAACGTGGGCGAGCGCTGTATCGTCTGGAATATCCGAGCGCTGGTTGAGAAGCACAGCGATGGCTGCGCCGGTTTCGTACAGGCTTTGAGCTTGATCGCGGTCAGACTCACGCTGCAAATCGCCCGCGTCCCTCTCTATCTCCTCGGGTATGCGCCCGAACCATTTTTCCAGAGAACGATTCAGGAAAAGGTAGGAGAAGAAGGCCATGCCCGTCACGGGCAGAAGACTGAGCGTGATGAAATAGACCACCAGCCGCGTCTTTATCTTCGACCCAAGTTGCCGCTCGCGCCTTTCGCGCCTTAGCTTCAGAAGGCTGCGAACAAAGATGAAGGAGAACACGATGAAGGCTGCAAAGTTCAGCGACGAGAGCGCGTAAAGCAGTAGCGTATCGGACGCAGTATCAATCGAGACGATTGACCAGAGGCCGAACGCCTGCTGTGCCACCAGCATAAAAAGCATCAGCAGCACAAGTCCGCCCAGAAGCCAGGGCGCAGTCCGACGCCGCGCAGGATTTTCCGCCTTCAGCTTCTTCTCTTCTCTCTTCAATTCAGCATTCATAAGAAACGCGCCCTGAATTTTACCACATACGAGCCGACACGCGCTTCGCGGATGAAAATCTCTACACACTTCGCTAGAATGTCTGGACGTTATTCATGCGCGCTGCATGACTTCTTTACTCTTTTCTTTGCGCCTTTGCGTCTTGGCGTGAAAAACCATCTCACGCAAAGGCGCAAAGGCGCTAAGAGTCATAATAGATTTTGCAATTGCTTTTAATCTCATACGGCGATTAACTTTTAATGAAGCTTTCAGACATCTTCGTCAACGATGCGGGTCGTCTGCGCAGCGGCTGGCGCTTCGCCGTCTTCATCGCTCTTTATCTGCTGCTCTTCATATTAGTCTCTTTCATTCTGTTCGGCTTAAACCGGGTCATATCAGATGTATATGTTTCCGCAATCATTTTCGCTGCCATCTCTTTTCTGATAGCGGCGATTGCAGGCTGGGTTTGCAATAGACTGTTGGAAGAGTTGCCCTGGCGAGCGCTCGGCTGGACGTTTAATAACAGGTGGAAGCGGGACATTTTATCCGGCGTGCTAATCGGCTCGCTCTCGTTGCTGCTGGCAGCATGCATAGCTTTGTTGGGCGGAAAGTTACGCTTTGTTCTCAACTTTACAGGTCTCTACCAGCCGATCATTAAAACGCTGTTTTCATCTCTGGCCGTCTTCATTCCCTCGGCTGCCGCCGAAGAGATGCTGTTTCGCGGCTACCCGCTTCAAACATTCGCGCGCGCGCATCTGGCATGGGTCGGCCTATTTCTGACATCCGTTCCATTCGCTCTGGTTCATCTAGGGAATCCGAACGTAGTGCTCATATTTACGTTCATCAACACGGCGCTCGCTGGCGTGTGGCTGGCCGTTGCTTACCTCAAAACGCGCAGCCTCTGGCTCCCCCTCGCCATACATTTTTCATGGAACTGGACTATGAACGCGATTATGGGAATTCCCGTGAGCGGAATAACCGAGTTCGCACCCGCGCCACTTTTCCGCGCGATTGATTCAGGCCCGGCCTGGCTCACCGGCGGCGATTACGGGCTGGAAGGCGGCGCGGCTTGCACGCTCGCGCTGCTCGTTTCCACCATCTTCATCTGGCGTGCCCGATTTCTTAAACCCTCGGAAGAGATGTTGCGATTGACTTCAAATGAGAATCCTAAACGTAGAGATTCCGTCTCGTTTTACGACCGGCATGACGTGGACTAGAAATCGCCTTGATTTACTGCTCCTTAAAGTCTGCTCATAGAAACTTTCCGCTGCATTTTAACGTTTAAGCTCCCGTCAAATCAGGCTTCATGCGGGCAAACTCTCCGGCCACTGGCTGCCCATTTTGACCAGCCCTGCAAATCCTAATCTGTAAGCTGCGAAACTTGCGCGAATGAAATTTCATTCGAGTTCTGCAAGCCGCGCGTTAACACTTTTACGGAAACCTGCGTCTTTAAGGCTGAACAAGGGGACGCCTGCAATCCAGTCCCTCTAATTTTTCTACGAAGGTCACACGATGTACGAGGTCGAAACGGCAGCAGAAATGCTCTTGATGGTCGGTCAAAACCGGCCTGAAGAGGCGCGCTCCGAATCGTTCGACTCGCCCTCGGTCACACTCGTCAGACAAGTTTTGAGAGGAGACCGCGACTCGTTCGGCAGGCTTTATAGCCTTTACGCGCCAATGGTTCACGGCATTCTGCTGGCGCGCGTCCCCGCCGTAGAAGTTGACGATCTTGTGCAGGAAGTATTTCTTCAGGCGCTCAGAAAACTGAGCACGCTGCGCGATGCGAAGGCTTTCGGGGGCTGGCTGGCGATGATAACCAGAAATCGCGCCATGGATTTCCATCGCAGGCGTCGGGCGGGTGAAGAATTGACTGAAGAGATTGCTGCGCAGCCGGGCGAGCGAAGAAACGAGGCGGTTGAAGTTTTAGAGATCATACGCTCGTTGCCTGAAGCTTACCGCGAGACGCTGGTGCTCAGATTGGTGGAAGGGATGACGGGGCCGGAGATAGCCGTGCGAACGGGGCTGACGCCTGATTCGGTTCGCGTCAACCTGTCACGCGGTATGAAGTTGCTGCGCGAGAAGTTTAAGGAAGGAGCCGGAAGATGAGCGATTATTTGTGGGACAAGAGCGGCGAAGTTGACCCTGAGATCGAGCAGTTGGAAGAATTGCTGGGCACGCTCAGCCACAAGCCCCATGCAGCAACTCTTCCCGATTCGCTGCTTTCACAAGTAGGCGCGCGCGCCTTCACACACTGGTCTGAATGGGCAGCAGCAGCCGTGCTAATCCTGATGGGACTCGCAGGGTTGTGGATAGGCTCCGAGCGTCTGGACGCTCGCGCTCAAATCCCTTCGCTAGCTACGCAGGAGATTGCGGTTGCGCCTGTGGAGACCGGACATATTTCGGAAACGGCGCGAGAAGTCAGGCGCGAAGCTCACAGCCATAATAGATCAAACAACGAGATTGCTTCCGGTCGCCCCTTTCGACGCAGGCCGCTATTCAATCTCTATTCAAATCAAAATAGCGCTCAGGCAAGGTCGCAAACTAACGTCCCACAATCTGCTAATCAGGATGCCGTCTCTCAAACGCCTATGAGCGTAGAAGAGATTGCAGAAGCAAGGCGCGCAAGAGATGAATTAATCCTCGCGCTTCAGGTGGCAAGCGCAAAACTCAACCACGCACAGCACAGGGCGCAGAGCCTGACGAGCACTAATCCCGGTCTTAATCCATAACGAACGGAGCAGGTAATGAATTTTCTGAAAAACTCAACCATGAAACTTTTAGGTCTAGCGCTCTTTCTAGCCATAGCCTGCGCGTCCGTTTACGCACAGAGCGGCAGGATAGAGACGAGCGGCATAGACCACCTGGCCTCGCGCGCCAGCGAAACTGTGGACATAAACATGGACGAGCGCCTGCTACAGATGTCCGCCCGTCTTCTCTCCACACAGGATCAGGACGAAGCCAGAGTTCGTGAACTGATTAGCGGATTGAAGGGCATCTACGTCAAGAGCTTCTCGTTCGACCACGAGAACGAGTACGCAGAAACGGATGTTGAAGCGATACGCTCTCAGCTACGCGCGCCCGGATGGACCAGATTTCTTGGCGTTCATAGCCGACACGACGGCGAGAACGTCGAAGTTTACGTGATGATGGAGAACAACCTGATAGTGGGGCTTGCGATTCTGGACTTCGAGCCGAAGGAATTCACCGTCGTCAATATAGTCGGCCCGGTTGATCTGGAGAGGCTGAGCCGAATCGAAGGGCAGTTCGGCGTGCCGGACTTCGACCTTGTGCGCGAGACAACGCCGACAAGAAGAAACGAGTAGCTGCGATGTCATCGAAAAACTTTATCAAAATTCTACTGCTGCTCGCTCTTCTCCAAATGTTCCAGGCCGGAGTCGCGGCGCAATCGGGCGAGTATAACTCCGTAGTCAAACTGGTCGAAAATTTCTATCACGTGAAGCATAAGGGGCTGCCGCTGCTTGCGCGCGTCGGGATGAGGATAGCTCGACCGGACGAGGTGAAATCTTTCAAGCTGGCGACTTTTGAGGATCAGGACTTTTCTCCCGCCGGGCAGACAGATTTCTACACGGCAATGAAGCGCACGCTCAGTTCCGAATGGAGACCGCTCGTGCAGGTTCGGTCTAGGCAGGATGGCGAGCAGACCTATGTTTTCACACGTGATGCGGGCGAGTGGCTAAGCGTTCTCGTCATCACGATTGAGCGGCGCGACGCCACAGTGCTTCAAGTCGAAGTCGCTCCGCAGGCTCTGGTCAAATGGATACAGAATCCTGAACAGATGAGCAGGTCGCTGATTAACGACGCTACCAGTGATTCAGAGCAATGAGCAGGTTAACAACTCAACCCTTTTGCGAGCTTACGATTTTCACTTTGCTTCTACAGCGAGAAATCTAAATTCTATTAAAGCTCAAGGTAGAGAATGCTGAGGGTTCTCGCTCTCTGAAGCAAAGAAGAGACTTAAGCTCGCTAAGAATTCAATGTCTGCAAGTGGTTTTAGAAACGATTCCTTTTTAAGCATTTTCCGAGGAGGCAGAAGATGAATAGAATCCGACTCTCTTTGCTGATTGGCTTGATAGCCCTTCTCTCATACTCGACTTCCCTGTTCGCGCAGGAGCAGACAGCCGACACCGTGCGCATCAACACGCGCGCCGTCTTTCTCGACGCGCTCGTTAGAGACCATCGCACCGGACTGCCCGTTACAGACCTGCACCCGGAAAATTTCGAGGTGCTCGACAACGGGCAGCCGCGCGCTGTCTCCTATTTCACGCGCGAAGGGCAGTCGCGCAAGCCGCTGGCGCTCGTGCTGGTGCTGGATTTGCGCAGCGATGGGTCGGGTCGTTACCTGCGACGCACGGAAATTCTTGAAGCCATCGCGGCGGAGATTGCGAAGCTGCCTTCGGGCGATGAAGTTGGAGTGATAGCGCTGGATTCGGACTCGCCCACACCTCAGCGTATTTGGCTCACAGGGTTCACAGGCGACCGCGCACAGTTGAAAGCCGCACTCTCAAGTGTGCCAGACCTCATTCAGAATGGCGCACACCGTGAGTCTGCCTCGTCAAGTCAGAATCCGAATAGTAACAATCAGGGCAGGATGAGCGTTTCGGTCGGGTCTAGTTCTACAAATCAATCGAGCGCGCAGGATGCGCCTGCGGATGACGGCGCGCGTGTGACAACGATTCCGAGCAGGAACGGCGCTCAGGTAATCCGTAGAGAGATGCCTGACGGGACTGCGACGATACAGAGAATCAGCCACAACGGGCGAGTGGACGTGGATTTGGACGATGATCAGGTCGGGTTGACGATGACGATTCAGGACATAATCAAACGCGCGTCCAGCGAAAGACCTAACGCGCAGCCCGCAATCATCTGGATTTCCGATGGAATAATCCCCGTCATAGTGGAGGAGCGCGACGAGGCTGAAGATCTGCTTCTACGCTCGAACACTCTCTTTAGCTCGCTGAATACAGATGTGAAAACTACCATCAAGATTTTTCTGCCATTCGTCAAACCGCTCACGAATTGGGTTGGCATGAGCCTGTACGGTAGCGCGCAGCGGTTAGCCAAACAGACCGGAGGCGAAGCGGTCAGCGTACACAGCCCCTCGGATTACGGGCGCGGACTTTCCAGAATAGTCGGCAACCTGACCGCGCGCTACAATCTGGGCTTCACGCTTGCGGAGAGCGAGCAGACGGACGGCAGCATGCACCAGTTGGAAGTCCGCGTGCGCGCCCAGGATGTCAGAGGAAAGACGCGCAGGCTCGACGTAACATCACGTCGCGGCTACTTCATGCCGAGGAACGCGACGGAAACAGCAGAAAGATGAGAAAGCAGATGGCAGAGGTTAGAGGCTAGAGGTTAGAGGTCAGTGAAATGCTTTTACTAACCTCTAATCTCTAGCCTCTGACCTCTGCTTTCTCATCTCTGTTCAATAGGAACGTAAGGGACGTTTCTTGGGCCAATGTATTCGGCGCGCGGGCGAATCAGCTTGTTGTTGGCGTACTGCTCAAGTACGTGGCCTGTCCAGCCGCTGATGCGGCTCACGGCGAAGATGGGAGTGTATAGGTCTAGCGGGATTCCCATCATGTAGTAGGTCGAGGCAGAGTAGAAATCCACATTAGGATACATGCCCTTCTCGCGGTGCATCACCTCTTCGATTTTTCGGGAAATCTCATGCCATCGCGTGTCGCCCCCCAACTCGCCCATCTCTTTTGAAAATCTTCTCAGGTGCGTGGCGCGCGGGTCCTCCGTTTTGTAGACGGCGTGCCCTATGCCCATTATCTTCTGCTTACGGGCGAGCGCGGTTTTAACGAACTCCTCGGCTCGCTCGACGCTTCCGATTTCCAACAGCATCTTCATCACGTTTGTATTCGCGCCGCCGTGCAGCGGGCCGGAGAGAGCGCATAGCGCTGCGGTCACAGCGCTGTACATGTCCGCGAGCGTTGCCGCTACGACTCGCGCTGTGAAGGTCGAGGCATTCAGTTCGTGGTCTGCGTGAAGTAACAAACAAACGTCGAAGAGGCGCGCATCATGCTCCGACGGCATCTCGCCTTTGAGCATGTAGAGAAAGTTGGTAGCTATGTTCTCATCAGGCTTCGGCTCTAAAATCTGCTGGCCTTTGCGAATGCGCTCCCATGCGGCGACGAGCGTGGGCATCTGCGCAGTGAGCCGCGTTGCTAAAGCTAGACTCGCTTCGCGCGAAGTATCACGCGCGCTCTTGTCGTAAATGCCTAAGGCAGAGACAGCGGTGCGCAAAACGTCCATAGGCTCCGAATCATTCGGGAGCGCCCTCATCAGATCGACCGCTTCCTGCGGCAGACTGTATGACTCGCCGATTGCCTTCTTCAATTCATCAAGCTCTGCGCGCTTCGGCAGCCGGCCATTCCACAACAGGAATATTGTCTCCTCGAAAGTCGAATGCTCTGCAAGGTCATGTATGTTTATGCCCTGGTAGATCAGCTCGCCCTTCTCGCCGTTTACGTCGCCGATTGATGAGCTTGCTGCCGCCACGCCGCGCAGTCCGACGCCCGTCGCAGCCGCCGCAGCTTTTTTCTCGTTATCCATCTTGTGAGTCCTTCAGCCCTGGAATGTTTTGAAGATAACAAAGAGAAGAGGCGAGTGACAAGAAAGAAAAGGGGGGAAAAGGTAAACGGAAGGCCGGTATCAAAAAGTTTAGGTTTTTACATCTTCCCCTCTTCCCATTTTCCACGCAACTACTTTCACCTTCTGCCCGCGCTCTGCCTTAAGCATTTGCGAAGCTGAAGCGCGGAAGGCTGCGATTTCCAGAAAACCTGCGCTGCCCCAGATTGTGAACAACTCTCGCGCAGCGTTTTCGTCTTCACCGAAAAAATTTCGATGAGATGTTATCTCCCGGTCGTTAACGATAATCCGTGCGGAATTTGCGTCAAAGTTTTCGGACAGATGCTCGCGTCTCAAGCTGGTGATGCAGTTGCCGAAACGGTCAACGTGTATGATGGTAGCTTCAAGCTCATCTTCGCCAGTGGCGATTGGGGAGATGGCATCCAGCCGAACGTGATTCGTTATCTCCTCGCCAATCTCCGCAGGCTTAGCGCCTTTTGAAATAGCTGCGGCGACAGGCGCAAAGATGTCGCGCCCGTGAAAGGTGTTGCTAACTGGTTGACGAAAAAATTCCGCGCGGTTGAGATGAAAAACTTTATTGTCTTCTTCGCGCTCGTAGATGAAACTGAACACTCCGTTGTCCGGGCCTACGAAATAGTAGCCGCCCGCTTCAACCAGGATGGGGCGTCTTGAAGAGCCTACGCCGGGGTCAATCACGCAGACGTGAATCGTTCCGGCTGGAAAATTCTTGTAGACGGCAAGCAGAGTGAAAGCGCCGGATTGAATATCGTGCGCGGGAATCTCGTGAGTGATGTCAACGATGCTGGCTTCAGGGTTACTGTAGAGAATGACGCCCTTCATCGCGCCGACAAAGTAATCGGCTGATCCGAAGTCTGTCAGGAGAGTTATGATTGAAGACATAAAGTAAGAAGGCAGACCGAGGTTGAGAGCATATTCAAAACCGCCTGCGCTCTCAACCTCGGTCTGCCTTCCATGCCGATTCAGAGACTATTAAAGTCTTGCTTCACTCGATGTTCGTATCCTGACCGGCTGTCCCTGCTCCAAACTGATGTCTCTGCCGCGCGAGGTCAGCACGCCCCCGGTGGAAGCGCCCGCGCCGATTGCGGCTCCGACTGCCGCGCCCTTTACGCCGCCGATAATCGCGCCGATGACGGCTCCTACGCCTGCGCCCGTGCCTATCCTCGCCGCGTCATGACCGGTCGAGTCAGTTCCGTGTACGCCGCCTTCAGGGTCAACATTGCCGACGCTGCTGTTGGGCGCTGCCATGACTTCAACGACCTGAGCGCTGAACTTAGTCCAACTACCGTTCAAGCTTATCTGGTCGAAAGCAAGTTGCAATTCGGAAGTGCCGCGAACTCTTCCGGCGCGCTTTACCTGTGCGACGTGCCCTTCGATTATCGCGCCCTGCCACTCGGCAGGCTCAACCACGCGCGCCTGAAAGCGGTCTCCTCGCTGGCTCACGTCCGTCGAGACGCGATTGAGCAGTTCGACAACGAGCACAGTGTTCGCAGGGATGACTAGAGAGCCGTTTCTTGTCTGTTGTTGAGAAGGTTGCTGCTGCTGTGAAGACTGCTGCTGAGGATTGCCGCTTACGCTCACGCCGCCGCCAACCGAGCTATCGTCTGTGTTCGCAGGATTAACTATCACAGTTCCGCTCGCGGTTGGCGCGTCATTTGTAACCCCGCGTCGCGCCAGATTCGCAGGAATAGTCGAATCGAATGTGCGGCGGTCGTAGCCTGAATTGTAGCCGGATTCGTAACCCTGCTGGTATCCGTCGCGGTAATCTTCAAGGTCGCCGTAACTGACCTGATAAGCGCGGTCGGCTCGACGGTAATCCGTATGGCTGCGAAAGTCTCGCTGCGCGTTCGATGCGGAATCGGCATAGCCTGCCGGGTAACCGTCCGAATAGCCTGTTCTGTATCCGCGCTCAAGCGCGCTCGTTGAAGTAACTTGAGCGGAAACCTGACCGCCGGAACTATCTTGTGCGTTCGCGCCCGTTAAAAACAGAAGCAACGCTACGATAGTGGCCGCGAAGAATTTTGTGGATCGTCTCATAAGAAATCCTCTCGGAATCGAATCTCTGAACATGTTTTTGAGAGCAAGCACCCGCGTTGCCCTCGTTTTCGCGCCTGTCGGCTGCCCGAAACGAGATGCTACCAGAAACCGTAAAGGTACGCGACAATCTTTCTCACACTTGACGCTGTAAAGTGCCGCGCCATAGACTCGTCTTTGATAGCTTTGGTCGAGATGCTCAGCCGGAAATCAAGAGCGCAGGATGCCGGATTGGTAGGAGAGACGCTCTTCAAACGGATTTGATGTCTGATTACCGCTCAGGGGTTGGCGCTCGATAGAGATTAAAAGCCATAAATTTTCTGAAATATAGATGACTGCCGCTCGAAGAGTTTATCTTGATAACAGCGCGACGACGCCGGTTGACCCGCGTGTGTTGAGCGCTATGCTTCCCTTTCTGACCGAAAAATTCGGCAACGCTTCCAGCGTTCATTTCTTCGGTCAGGAGGCTCGCGCCGCAGTTGATCGCGCGCGCCGTGAAATAGCTTCTTTGATCTCCGCCAAGCCAAACGAGATTGTTCTCCTTTCAGGCGGAACAGAGGCCAACAATCTGGCCGTGCGCGGATTGTGCGAATCGGCAGAAGCTCATGGTCGCCACATTATCACGACCGAAATCGAGCATCCGTCCACGCGCGGCATCTGCGAGGCTATGGAAAAGCGCGGGTGGGAGATTACGCGCCTGCCTGTTTACGACGATGGCATCGTGCGCGTTGAAGATGTTCGCAATGCTATTCGCACGGACACTGTGCTCATCTCTGTGATGCTCGCCAACAACGAGATTGGAACCATTCAGCCAGTCGAAGAGATTGGCGCGCTGGTGCGTGACGAGAGAGAGAGCGGGAATAGTCATCTATGGCTTCACACCGATGCGGTTCAGGCTGCGGGGCGAATTCCCGTTAATGTTGAAGCACTCTCATGCGACCTGCTCTCTCTGTCCGCACATAAAATCTACGCGCCGAAAGGCGTTGGCGCTCTCTACATTCGTCGCGGCGTGCGAATTCTTCCGCAAACTGTAGGCGGCCACCAGGAGAGAGAGCGGCGCGCGGGCACTGAATCTGTCGCCAGTGAAGTCGCATTCGGTGAAGCTGCCCGTCTGGCGCGCCTTGAGATGCAGGAGCGAATAGAGCACACACGCAAGCTCCGTGACAGGTTCGAGAGCGGCGTTGTCGAGCGTATAGGCGACATCGTTTTCAACGGCGAGCGTGATAAGCGCTTGCCGCATCTCTCGAACATCTCGTTCCGCTTCATTGAAGGCGAGGGTCTTCTGATTAATCTGGACTTGCAGGGCGTGGCCGTCTCCACAGGCTCGGCATGCTCGTCCGGCTCGCTTGAGCCATCGCCCGTCATACGCGCGCTTGGCAGGAACGACGAGCTTGCGCGCGGCTCTATTCGTTTCAGTTTCGGAAAAGATAACACGGATGAAGACGTTGATTATGTTCTTGAAGTCCTGCCCCGCGCGGTCGAAAATCTAAGAAGACTTTCGCCGCTTTACCAGAAAGCTATGGCAGAGCGAGCGTGCGCGATAGAACATGTGAATGTTGTATAGCTTAAGCAGGTGGTACTGACTAATCATTAGCTTACCTTGCCCTACTCGACTCGATTCAAAGACCATTTAACCAATCCACGAAACGTGGGCGAGCTTTCGGATGCCAACGCGGTCGCTGAAGAGACTAATCCTGTTTGCGGTGACCGGTTGCGCTTGATGCTGCGCGTGAGCAGTGGTCGAATCGAGGCGGCGCGTTTTTTGGCTTACGGCTGCGCGCCGACGATTGCGTGCGGCTCCGTTCTGGCGGAGATGATCGAAGGCATGAACGTGGAAGATGCAGCGCGGATAACACGACAGGAGATTGCAGGGGCGCTGGACGGGTTGCCATCGCGCAAGCAGCATGCGGCGGCTCTGGCCGTAGAGACGCTTCGCGCCGCTCTTCATAACTTGAATGAAGCTGCGGGATGAGCAGACATGAAAACAGTTGGGCGGCTACTGGTGAATCTGCTGCGCTATCTCTTCAGCCGCTTTTTGGAAATCGTTGCTGGTCTTCGGAAAGTAAGCCTTGCCGCCCGTCTCACTTGCAACGCGCTCTATAAACGATTTTGCGCGCTGGCGCGAGCTAGCCAAATCGCCCTGAACGCCTATGACGAATACACGTAGATTAGCTTGCTTCAGCAAATTTACTATCTCATCCTGAGTGCGATGGCTGCCTCTGTCTTCGCCGTCCGTTATAAGAACTATGGCTTTCTTCCTTCCGGCGACGCTCTCGTTGAACTGCTTTAGATGCTGCGCCGCGACCTCAAGCGCGTCATAAACTGTAGTCTGCCCGCCTTCTATGTAGAGCGAGTCCAGAGCTTCTTCGAGCAAGCCTCTATCCGAAGTGAAATCCTCGACCACCTGAGGGCTGCCAATGAAGCGCAGAATCATCGTCTGATCGTCGCGCGAGTTTCGGCTGATTATGGATTTAGCAAGCCCTATAATCTGATCCAACTGCCTGCGCATCGAGCCGGAGCAGTCAATCGCCAGCACGTAGTCTGACGCAAGCGCCTCCGCCGAACTTGCACTATGACCTGATTGCTCTCGGTCAAATAGAAGCGCGACATCGGAAGCGCTCGCCTTCCCTTTCACACCCGCGCTTATAACCAGGGCAGAGAGCAATGCCACCAGGATTTTTTTCATATCAGTTCTAATTTCAAACATCATTTTCGCCCCGCCGACTTAAAAATTACCCGGAGGCCCAAACATGCCCATACCCGGTCTCATTTGCTGCATACTCTGGGGCGCTAGAATGCTTCGCACTATGAGCATTCGTGCCAGAAGGCGAACTTCGGGTCGCTGAAATCTGTCTGCGGCGGCTTTTGTTCGCGCAAAGTCGCCCGTTGCAAGCGCCGCGAGTTCATGGCCGTACTGCATTGAAAACATTCCTACCAACTCGCCTATGGGGTCGAGCATTACAATCTCGTCGTCTCGCACGAACTCGTCCGTGATGAAGCCGCCTATGACGCTTCCGGCAGAAATCAACTCGTTCAGTTGATCTATTATAGGCTCAAGCATCGAAAGACTCTTCGCCGGATCAACAAGCGAGTAGCTTCTCGCTATTTCAAGCTGCACGCCCAGTTGTACAAAATTCTTTGCGCGGTAGTTGACCAGATTGCGCGCTTCGTCAAGAAGACTCAAGGCGAGTTTCTTGTTGTTAGCAGCCATCGCCGCGCCCGCAAGCTCCGCTATGGCCGCTGCGCGCCGCAGTGGGTTGCGAATGTTGCCAACAAGCTTGCGCGCGTCGTCAATGCGCCCTTCACTCGCGGCTTTCGTAAGAAGGCGCTGATCCAGCGAGGCGAGCAGGGCGCTCCGCTGCGCAGGGTCTGTGACGTAATCGTTAATGAGTTGGCGAGCACGCTCGGTCTCGGCCTGAGAAGAGGAGACTTCGATCACACGATTCAAAAGGAAGGCGCGCAACTCCGGCGGCGCAGTCTTAAGCGCGTCGGCAAGCTCATTCAGATTCCCGCGCTGCGACATCTGCTGATACTTAGACCACTGGCTGCCCGTCTCCACACTAGGCTCCGTCGCGTTCTCATCACCCTCATCTACAGGGTCTGGGCGACGAGTTTGCTGCCGCGTCGTCATCCTGTTGCGAAGCTGTGCTGCGCGTTCAGGCGCATACTGCTCTAACTGCGTCATGACCGGGCCGAGCATTCCCTCTGACATAGGATCATTACGCGGCCTGCTCATAGCAGCAGCAATGACCATCTCTGCCAGGTCGTGCATCTGCTGTTGTGTGAATATTGGTTTCGATGCGTTGGCAGAAGTCTGTGCGCTCGTTTGATTACCGGCAGGCGCGCCTGATACGACCACAGCAGAGTTGCTTCCGGGCACCATGACGGCCTGTGCGGCAGCTACGGCGCTCGCCCGTTGCGATTGCGAAATCAGGCTCAGCGCGAAGGTGAACGCATCGCGGTTGGTAGCAAGATTATCGTTCTTGAGTTTGTTGAAAATTTCTTCCGCCAGCTTCGTTGCGGTCTCGCGGTCTCTTTCCAACAGCGAACTCAGAACATTAGTAATAGCAGGCGTGTAGCCTTTCTTTAAATTCTCTTCGGCCATCTCCAGAGCCTGCTGAGGGTCTTGCTGTGAAATCTGCGCAGCAAGATTCAGTTCCAGACTATCTTCGGAGTCCAGAGCCGGAATGCCTATTGAGCTTTGTGAAGTGGAGCGCGACGAGCGAAGAAAGCTGCGAGCAGAGCGAGCATCGTGGCGAGCCATCGCAAAAAGAATCTCGCGCCTTAGCAATGCGTTTGACGTGCCGGGCGGCATCAGATTTATCCCCTCCAGATCATCGTCCGTCTGCGCGGCGCTTGAAAGCTGGTTGAACTCATTTATCGCGTCTCTGAACAGCACGCGGGCGCGTTGTTCGTTATGCTCCCAGAGCACGTCTGCTGCCGCGACTTTGAAGTGAATGCGGTTTTCAACGACCTTAAGACCGTCAATATCCTTTATCACTTCATCAAGAAGCAGCAGTACCTTCTTACTCAAATCTTCCTGTGCGTCCTGCCGATTCGTAGAAGTCGAATCCGCCTGAGCCGCAGGCGTCTGCGCTACGGCAGCCGACGCGAAAAGCGATGCGATGACGAGTGAGGCCAGCAATCTTTTCAGAAACATCATTGCCTCCTTGTGAAGCTAAAGAGAAGCAAGCGCAGGGGAGAGGCGCGAGCGTCTTTCAGGTCAGTACCGCCTGAGAGAAGGGATGAGGGCGAAGGGATGAATAAGAATTCAGTGAACAGGTCAATATGCAATTGACTCCTTCTTACTCATCCCTCATCCCTTCTCTCAGACGGTACTGACTATCTCTTAGTCGCATGCAATTGCATTATAGGTTTTCAGGGCGAAACGACGCGGGGGCGCGTCTGCGGTATTGCTTGCCTGTTCGGATGATACTGCGGGCCGCAATACTGTCGCGGCTCTGTGCCGATTACAAATGTTTTCGTGCGAATCACAGGACACACGCTCGGGTCTGCTATCAATCCTGTCGTCGGGTCAATCTCAAGTGTGATTGTGCCCTGCAATCCTGATGAGCCGTCTTCAGAAGGCACACCACGCCCTTCTAATCTTGATGAAGACTTCCCTCTCTGCGGCGAAGGGCTGGGCAGCGGCGAAATCTCCGGGAGCGGTTGAGGCTCTATCTCGTTCTCGCCCTGCGGCGTGGGCAGCGTTTCAGGCTCAGCCTGGTTCTCATCTACTCCATTGCCCTCTGCCGTCGGCGCAGTGTTGTTTATGAAAAGCTCAAGCCGCTTATTCGCGCTGTCGGACGCGGCCAGCTTTCCTGTTGCCGTATCAATCTCCACCTGTTGAATGTTTTCCGGCATCTGCCAGTCGCCGCCCCAATCAGGGTGCGCTGTGAGCGCTTCGTTCATGAAATCCGCCCAGATGGGCAGCGCAGAATCAGCGCCTGTCAATCCAAGCTGCGAGCCGTCGTCGAATCCAACCCACACGACACACACAAGATTAGGCGTGTAGCCTGCGAACCACCCGTCGCGCGACGTTCCCGTTTTTCCAGCCACGTTGTACTTGAATCCGCGCGAGCGCACTTTCGCAGCCGTCCCGCGATTGATAACGTCCTTCATGAACGAAGTCATCAAGTAAGCGACTTCCGGCCTGAGCACATCGTTGTGCTGCGCTGTGGGCGCGGCGACGGTCGTGCCGTTGCCTGTCGTCACGCGACTGATGGCGACGGGCGTTGTGCGTGAGCCATTGTTTGCGAAGGCTGTGTAAGCGGAAGCTATCTGAAGCGGCGTTGCCTCGCTCGCTCCCAGAGCCATCGCGGGGTAAGCCTTCTGAACTTTCGGCAGCCCCGCTTTCGCCGCAAGATTCATTACGCGCCCGATTGTGACTTCCATAGCCACGTCAACCGTCACGACGTTAAGGCTGTGAACCAGCGCGTCTCTCAAGGTGACAGGAGCGTTGGAATAGTGGTCGCCCATGTTGCCGGGCGAATATTCCTGATTGTCGAATGTGAAAGTCTTCGGCGCGTCCTGATAGATGGTCGCAGGCGTAATTACACGCGGGACTGGATCGAAGGCTGTGTTGAGCGCAGTCGCGTAAACAAATGGCTTGAAGACGGAGCCGGGCTGTCGCATGGCCTCGACGCGGTTCAACTGGCTCTGCGCGTAATCGCGCCCTCCGACCATAGCCACTATCTCGCCCGTCTTCGCGTTCATGGCTATGAGCGCTGCCTGAACAGTTCCCGGTTGAACCCGCCTTGCTTCAACACGATCCAGAGCTTCCAGTTGCTTTTTCACAGCCCTGTAGGCCGCGCTCTGCAACTCCATATCAATCGTCGTGTAGACACGCAGGTGTTGAACTGCGCTTGGGTCTCCGACCAGCCCCTCAAGCTGCGATTGAACGTAGTCTGCGAAGTAAGGAGCATCCGACACATCAATGCGTCCGCCCACCTGAGCGACTTTCAGAGGTGTGGCTTCGGCCTGTGCGGCTTCCAACTGAGTTATCTTGCCCGCCTCAACCATGCTCTCAAGAACTTGATTGCGCCGCTTCGTAGCCGTTTCTAAATCGTGATAAGGGTTGTAACGGTTCGGGCTGCGAATCAATCCGGCCAGGAACGCGGCTTCGGGCAGCGTGAGCGAAGTAACATCTTTTGCGAAATAGGCATTCGCAGCCTCGCCCAGACCGTTTATAGAAAACCCGGATTGCTGCCCCAGGTAAACTTCGTTTGCATAGAGCGCGAAGATTTGTTGCTTGGACAATCGCGTCTCAAGAATGACGGACAGGTAAGCTTCCGCGACCTTACGTTTCAAAGTCCGTTCGGGCGTGAGCAGAAGATTTTTGACTAGCTGCTGAGTAATACTGGAGCCGCCCTGCTGCGCTATGGGCGAATTCGGGTCTGCGTCGTAGCGGCGAATCAGCGCACGCAGTATGCCTCGAAAGTTTACGCCGTAGTGCTCGAAGAACGAGCGGTCTTCCGTGACTACGATTGCCTGCACCAGTTGTGGCGGCAAATCCTGAAACCCTACTACCTTTCGCTTGGCGCGCTGCTGCCCCGTCACCGAACTTATCAACGCAGGCTCAAGCTGCGCCTTTTCAAGACGCGCGCCCCCGTCCAAATTCGTTATCAAAGCGATTGCTTTTCCGCCGCGCGCGAATTGCACGCGCAGGCGCGGGTATATAACGCGACCGTCAACGCGGCCATCGCCGCTTGGCTCAATGTCGAGCGTCGCGCCGTTCACAGCGTAGCGACCACGCACGGTGTCGGCCTGCTGCGTCTTCTGCACATAGTTTGCGCTCTGCAAGTAAGCGGTCAATTCATCAATCGAAGTGTTCTCGTTCGTGTAAATCTCTCTGGGCGCAGCATAGATGCCAGCCGTGCGCGTGAAGACTTCGCCGCTCAGCAGGCGATCAATGCGCGCAGAGAAAATCATCCAGTAGTAGACCAGAACTCCGATTGCGACGGCGGTGAGAAACGAGACGCCAATGATGACGTAAGGATGAAAGATGCGACGACGCCAGCGACGCCAGAGCGTCGGCTCCGGCTCGCTGTATTTGACTATGCGCGATGACGGGCGCGCCCTTTTAGCACGCGCTACCGGGGGAACGCGATTTTCCGGTGGATGACGAACAGACATAATATACAGTGATAAGTGATGAGTGATAAGTGATAAGAAAGAACAACAGGTTTTCTCTTATCACTTATCACTCATCACTTATCACTTATCACTTTAATTCCAAACTGTCCACTCTGAATTGACACTCGCCTTACGTTTTAGATACCGTGACGGTCTTAGTATTTCCACAGGTTTTTGATGCTTACGGTGAAGCATGAGTTTGACGGACGCCGCACGGTCTCGCATCTTGAGAAGGCCGACTTTTCGCTTTCGCTACGCGCTGCTGGCGATGGCGGCAGCGCTGGCAGTAGGCACCACCGGCTTTCATCTGGTCGAGGGATGGACGTGGGAGGACAGCCTCTACATGTCCGTTCTGACGGTGACGACAGTTGGCTACGGCGAGGTGCAGCCCATGCACCCTGCGGGTCGCGCTTTCGCCATAGCCTTCATGCTTGTAGGCGTCAGCATCGTCGCATACTCGCTCTCGGCTGCCGTTCGCTCTGTAGTTGAATCAGAGATGGTGGCGACGTTCGGCGAGCGTCGTCTCACTAAAAAGATGAGCAAGCTTCGTAATCATTTCATCATCTGCGGCGCAGGGCGCGTCGGCGCTCACCTGATACGCGACATCGAGCGGGCGGGCGATCTTTTCGTCGTCATAGAGAACGATCCTGCGAAAGTCTCTCCAATGTCAGATCGCGGAGTGATCGTGCTGGTGCGCGACGCGACACTGGAAGATGCTTTAATAGAGGCGGGAGTAGAGCGGGCGCGTGGGCTTGCAGCATGTCTTCCGAAAGACGCTGACAACGTTTACGTGGTGCTCACGGCGCGCGGGCTTAATCCCGATTTGCATATCGTCGCTCGCGCGGCGGAAGAGCAGGCGCATGCGAAACTGATTCGCGCGGGCGCGAACCGCGTAGTTGCGCCGACTATCATAGGCGGTCGCCGCATGGCTGTGGCGCTGATGAAACCTGCCGTTGACGATTTCTTCGATTCGCTGGCGACTGAAGACCTGGACGTTTCAGCCGAGCAGGTAGAGATAGAAGCAGGCTCATCGCTCGTCGGTCGAAAGCTTCGCTTCACGCCTATTCGCTCTGAACTGGACATTGTAATCGTCAGCATGCGACACAAGGACGGTAGCACGCTTTTTAACCCGTCCGGCGACGCCATAATCGAAGCGGGCGACGTGCTCATCGCCATTGGCCGCGCAGATTCGCTCGCGCAACTGAACGCGCAGGCGAAGGGAGGTGTAAAGTCTGGAGTCTAGAGTCTGGAGTCTCAGAGTCAAAAGCTAAAAGCTGTCTTTGACGAGTTGACTCCAGACCCCAGACTTCAGACTCCAGACTTTTTTGATGAAGATTCTTGTGACAGGTGGTAGCGGTTATCTGGGCACGCACGTCCGCCGTTTCTTTGGTGCCGACGATTTCTCGCGCCGTTCGCATCTGGACGTACTTAACCCGCGCGACTGCGCTCTAGTCTCAGACTATGATGTCGTCATACATCTGGCGGCCTACTTGAGCAAAGACCCCGCACACGCCGAAAGTTGTTTCCGCACGAATGCAGAAGGCACTGCCAACGTACTGCGCAACATGCGCCCCAGCGCTGTCTTCATCTACGCTTCAACGAAAGACGTGTATGGTGCTTTCGCGGACAAGTTTAAGGAGGTGGCTGAAACGTGTCCGACAGAATACTGCGGGCAGAGCGCGCTCGAATGGTCAAAGTTAATCGGCGAGCGCTATGTTGAATACTACGCGAATCAATTGGGAGTTCGCGCCTGCATCTTTCGCCTCTCGACTGTTTACGCGCGACCTTCGGAAGACAACGAAGCAGGTTTCGTCACACATTACGTAGAATCTGTGAAGCGCGGTTGGCCCATACGCCTGCCAATCGGCGGGAGACCCGTGCGCGACATCCTGCATGTTGACGATTTCTCGCGCGCATGCCGTGCGTTCGTTGATTCCGATTTGACACGCGGACTCTATAATCTTGGCGGCGGGCGCGAGAACGCTGCATCCCTGCGCGAGATGATTGACACCGTTGCGCGCATAATTCAGTGCGAGCCTGTGATTGATGCGGAAGCTGATTTGCCGCCGCCCGTCCCATTGAATTACGTCTCCGATCTTCAGAAAGCGCGTACGGAATTGGGCTGGCAGCCTGAGATCGGAATCGAAGACGGATTAAGGAGCTTGATTTAGATTGCTAATGGATAATTAGATTTTATCCTTCTTAGCGCCTCCAGCGTCTAAGAGCGTGAAACTTTTTCTCACTCTGGAGGCGCAAGGGCGCTAAGAAGAACGCAAAGATGTTTCATTGCGTTTGAAATTATGCTGAAGGGGCGAAGATTAAGGGCGGAGGAGATTGAGCGCGTCGTCGTGCGCGGGACGAACTGGGTGGGCGACGCTGTGATGAGCGTGCCTGCGCTGCGCGAGTTGCGCCGAATTCTTCCCGATGCGCACATCACGCTAGCAACTCGCTCATCGTCCGAAGCAATCTTCAAAGACGCGGATTTCATTGACGAGATTCTAATTTACGACCGGCAGAAGAACCCCAGACGCGCTCTTGTGCGCCAGATAAAAGAGTGGCGCGCACACCGGTTTGATTGCGCCGTTCTCTTTCAAAATGCTTTTGAGGCTGCGTTGATTGCGTTTCTGGCTCGCGTTCCTGTACGCACAGGCTACGCTACGCAAGGCCGTCGCTCATTCCTGACTCACTCGCTCAAACGCCCCGAATGGTACAACAGTCGGCACGAAATTTTTTATTATCTCAACATCGTCTCCGAATTTGAAAAGCTGCTTTTCGGCTCATCAGAAATTGAAAAGCGTGCGCCTGAAATCAATCTTGAAGTTTCGGAAGCGAGGCGAGCAGAGGCGGCTGCTAGCTTGCGCGCTGATGGCATCATATTAGACCGTCCGCTTGTGGCGCTCTGCCCCGGTTCTACGAACAGTCGCGCAAAGCGCTGGCCCGCAGACCGCTTCGCTGCAATCGCCGATAAATTTATTGAAGAGGCGAGGGCGAGCGTCATCATTATAGGATCGCCGGGCGAGGCGGAAGTCTCCCATGAAGTTTCCGAGAGGATGCGCAATCGCGCTAAGGTTCTCACAGGGCAAACGACGCTTGACGAGGCGGTCGCTATCCTGAGTCTAGTTGATCTTCTCGTTACGAACGACACAGGCCCGGCTCATATTGCTTCAGCGCTTAACCGCCCGACGCTCGTCATCTTTGGCCCGACAGACCCCGTGACTACGCGCCCGTTCTCAAAGACCGCAGAGATTATTCGCCGCCCGCCGGATTGCGCGCCCTGTCTGCTCAGAGATTGCCCGATTGACCATCGCTGCATGACGGCGATTACGCCGGACGAAGTTTTCGCTCGCGCGCTTGTAATGATGAGATGGACCAGCGCGGAGGCCAGAGCATGAAGCGGCGCGCAGTCTTCATTGACCGCGACGGGACTGTCTCCGATGAAGTCGGGTACGTCAATCATCCTTCGCGCTATAAAGTTTTTCCCTATTCGGCTGAAGCCATCAAACTTGTGAACCGGAGCGGCTGGCTTGCGATTCTGGTGACTAATCAGGCCGGAGTGGCGCGCGGTTATTTCGCAGAAGATATGATCGGCAAGGTGCATGAGATTCTTCGGCTGGAGTTGGAGCGCGGCGGGGCCAGACTTGATGCCGTCTACTATTGCGCTCATCATCCTTCTGTGGGCGAGCCGCCCTTTAGATTCGACTGCGACTGCCGCAAGCCCAAACCCGGTCTTGTCTTTCGCGCCGCAGAGGAGCTTGATATTGATCTTGAGAAGAGTTGGATGGTAGGCGACCGCTACGGCGATGTTGAATTGGCGCGAAACGCAGGCGTGCGCTCTGCATTCGTACTGAGCGGCTACGGGCGCGGCGAGTGGGAATACCAGAGAGCGTCATGGAAACACCAGCCGGACTTAATCGCCGAGGATTTGCTTGAAGCGGTCGAGAAAATATTAGAAGCCAATCCGTAAATAGTTGCAGCATCATTTTGAGCCAATGTCTATGCGGCTTCCAGCAACACCAGACTATTTATGTGTTGAGTTCTAAACAGATGATGGAGACTATCGAGTGAACAACGAGCGATGCACGCGGGCTGAGCAACTGGCGGCGCTGCTTGAGAGCTTTCCTCGGCGAAAGGTGCTGGTCGTAGGCGATATGGTCGCTGACCAGTTCCTCTACGGCGAGATCAGCCGTGTGTCGCGCGAGGCTCCCGTGCTTATTCTTCGCCACGAGCGAACCGAGACGATTCCGGGCGGAGCAGCGAACGCTGCCGCAAACCTCGCATCGCTCGGCGCGCGCGCGGTCATAGTAGGCGTTGCAGGCGAAGATGAATCGGGGCGTGCGTTGATGGAAAAGCTTCGCTGCTGCGGCGTCGAATGTGGTGGTGTCGTCACGTTGCCGAGGGGTCGCACGACGACGAAAATGCGTGTGCTTGCAGGGCAGGTTCATTCTACCAAGCAGCAGGTGATACGAGTTGACTACGATGGTGAATCTTCATTCGATACGGAAGTCCGACAGCAGTTGCTGGCTCGCATTCATGAAGAGATTCAGGATGCCGATGCTGTGATTATCTCCGATTATAATTACGGCGTGGTTGATACGGCGGTTGCCGCTGCGGCCTGGTATAGCGCAGACCAGCGCAGCATCCCCATTCTTGTTGACTCGCGCTTTCGCCTCTCCGATTTCCATAAATTCAACTCAGCCACGCCGAACGAGGACGAGGTTGAGCAGCTTCACGGCAGGCCGATTAAAAGTGACGAAGAGTTGGAGACAGCCGGTGAGCGGTTGCGTTCAAGATTAGATTACAGGGCGCTGCTGGTAACGCGCGGCAGTCGCGGCATGGTGCTATTTGAAGAAGGACGCGCGCCGCTCCACATAGAAGCCGTAGGCTCGCGCGAGCCTGTTGACGTGACCGGCGCGGGCGATACAGTGATAGCCGCATACTCGCTTGCAATCGCTTCCGGCGCAAGCTTCGCAGACGCCGCTCATCTTGCGAATTTCGCTGGCGGTCTGGTCGTTATGAAACGAGGGACAGCAACCACTACGCGCGATGAGATGCTTGCTTCAATCAAGCGCGTATAGAGATGGTAATAGTGACGAACCGTATTGAGTCGCTTACAAGCTATTTTAGAATCTCTTTGCGAGATTAGCTCTTTTCTTTGCGCCTTTGCGTGAAACAGCAATACTTTCAAAGCTCAAGTTAGTGAGAGTTGAGGGTTCGCGCAAAGGCGCAAAGGGAGATACTTAAGCTCGCAAAGGGGGTTGTGAATGGCTCTCTTAGTATTCTACAGGGCAAATGAGCTTTAAAGATTCAATCTCTGTTTCCGCTTACGCTTCTCTGCGTATTCTAGACCGCAACCGGCTGATTGCGCGTGTAGCAATCGCGCGAAAAAACGGGGCGCGCATTGTCTTTGCCAACGGCTGCTTCGACCTGATTCATGTCGGGCATATTCGCTACCTTGAAGGCGCTAAGCGGCTGGGCGATGTGCTTGTGGTCGGGATTAACTCGGACGAGCAGGTGAGAAAATTAAAGGGCGGTAATCGCCCGCTTGTGCCTGAGCGCGAGCGCGCAGAGACGGTCGCGGCGCTCAGGGCTGTTGATCTGGTTACTATCTTCAACGAGCCGACCGTCACATCGCTCCTGCTCGATATTCGCCCTGACATACATGCCAAGGGGACTGATTACACCGAAGAAACTGTGCCGGAGCGCGATGTAGTAAGAGCCTACGGCGGGCGCGTGGCGATTGTCGGCGATCCCAAAGACCATTCGAGCACGGAGATGATTAATAGGGTGATAAGTGATGAGTGATAAGTGATAAGAAAGTCTGGAGTCTGGAGTCAAAAGCTTTTCTTCTTATCACTTATCACTCATCACTTATCACTGAATTTTTTTTATGAAAGTGCCGTATTCAAAAATTTCTGAAGACAACCTGCTGCCGGGTCGCCTCATCGAAGTGCCCACGAAGGTACTGAGGCGCGGGTCGTCGTCTGGGGAGACGCTGCCGGCACCGCGCCAGCAGTTACGTCGGCCTAGCGCCTCAACCTTCGATTTCACTCCAGGCTTTCAGGGACACATCAGACCAATTTTATCCGCCCCCGCCAGAGGCGCACGGCTGAGTTGTGCCATGCCCCTGGCTCGCTTCTATTTTGATATTGCGGAGATTTTCATTGGCGCGTAGAGGCGGGACATGGATTCAGCGCTGGCGTGTGCCGCTCAGCTTCGTCTGCGCGCTTCTCTTCCTACTGTTCGCGCGCCCCACCTTGCGCACACTCATCGTTGGAGCCGCCGTCGCTCTGCTCGGCCTTACTTTGCGCGCATGGGCTTCCGGTCATATAAGAAAAAATTCGCAGCTTGCCGTGACCGGCCCCTATGCTTACACACGCAACCCGCTTTATCTGGGAAGCTTTCTAATAGGTCTTGGCTTCAGCATAGCTTCCGGGCGCTTAATCTTGGGTCTGGTCTTCGCCCTGCTCTTCTTAGGCATCTATTTCCCTGTGATGCGCGTCGAATCCAGCGACCTCGCCGGGTTGTTCAGCGAGGATTATGAGCGCTACAGCCGCGCTGTTCCGCTCTTTTTTCCGAAACTCTGGCCGTACAGAGACGAGAGGGCGATTGAAGAAAAATTCGATCCGTCGCTTTATCTGCGTTACAGAGAATACAGGGCGACGGTTGGCTTCATAGCAGCCTGGGCTTTGCTCGCGTTGCGCGCAATCTTCATTCGTTGATGCTTTATGTTTCGCCGCATTCTACTATCTTCGCTTTTAGCGCTCTCCGCCCTGCTGCTCGCAATCGGCGCTTCAGCCGATCAGAACAGTTTGGCGGTCACACGCGCCAACTTCTCGCTTCCGAAGTCTGAGGAGCTAGTCTACCAGGCAGAGCTTTCACGCGCGCTCATTCGCGGGCTTGACGTTGCAGAGTTTCGGCTGACGACCAATCGAGTAGAAGAGATTGACCAGATGGGACAGCCCAAAGGGGCAGCGAAGGTCTTCTTCAATGTGGATGCCGTCTCAAAAGGTTTATTGCGGAAACTCTTCGGGCTGCGTTTTCACCAGCACATAGAATCAACGGTCGAGTCCGGCTCGTTTCTTGTCATGAAGACAAAGAAGCTGGATGAGCAGGGTGATCGCAGGCGTGAGAGCGAGACCGTTTATGACAGAAGCGCGCGCCGTCTGGTCTGGACTGAACGCGATCCAAACGACCCGTCACGCCCCCCGCGAGTCGTATCGAACGAACTAAACGAAGAGACGCAAGACCTGGCCTCGCTTATCTACTATCTCAGAGCGCAGCCGCTCGTTGTAGGTCAGAGCTTCGAGGTTCTTGTAAACGATTCTGGCCGCATATATCGCGTGCCGGTCAAGGTTGCGGAGCGCAAGAAAATTAAGTCCGTGATTGGCGAAATCGTCTGCCTGCGTGTAGAGCCTGAGATGTTCGGCGACGACCGGCCTTTACGCGGTAACGGGCAGATAAGCATATGGCTCACGGACGACGAGAATCGCATTCCCGTTCAGGCGAGCATCAAGACCAGCATGGGCACACTCAACGTCAAACTCAAAAGCTTAACAAGCTCTCATCCTAATTCCGCGCATTAACAAAAAGATTAGCCGTAGAGTGCGCGTAGGATAGGCGCAGAGGGAGAGTTCAACTTTTCGCGCCCTCTGCTTCTATCCTTCTCATACTCTGCGGTTGAAATACTATCTGCACCGCCATCCACCATAATCTGCACTGAGTTCTTCCCTACGCCCTTTTGCTGGTAGCATAAGTGTCATGCTCAAGCTTCCCTTAATCATAGGCCACAGGGGCGCGGCTGCGGTCGCTCCTGAGAATACGATTGTTTCGTTCGAGCGCGCTCTGGCAGACGGCGCAGATGGCGTAGAGTTCGACGTGCGGCTTGCAAGCGACGGTGTTCCCATCCTTCTACACGACCCCGACCTGCGCCGCACAGGATTAAGAGAAGGTCTGGTTGCAAATCTCTCATCATCTGAATTAACCCGGATAGATGCGGGCAGTTGGTTCAATCTTAAATTTCCGTCGGCTGCGAACCCCGCTTATACACAGGCCACGATTCCAACGCTTGCAGATAGTTTCCATTTCTTCAAGCATCGCAATTGCCTTCTCTACGTCGAACTGAAATGCGCCCCGCATGAATCACGCGATATTGCGCAAGCAACAATCGAGCTTATACATGAACACGGCTTCACGCACAGAGTTGTGGTCAAAAGCTTTCTTCTCGAAGCGATAAAGGATGTGAAGCTGCTGGATAAGACGATTCGTACAGCCGCGTTGTTTGACCAGAAGATCACGCGCCCCGTTGTGTTCAAGAGCAGGCTGCTCGAACGCGCGATTGACAGCGGCGCAGACGAAATCTCTCTGCATTACACGCTCGTAAGCGGGCGAATTGTTCGGCGCGCCACGGAGCGCGGGCTTGAAACAGTCGTGTGGACGGTTGACAACCCTCTGTGGGTCGAGCGTGCGCGCCGAAGAGGAGTACGCGCACTCATCACTAACAATCCTGCCCTACTAACCCGCGCCCGAAGCTAGAAGATGCATGCATCTTTCAGTTATCCTCTCACTCTTCAATCTAGTAGAGCATGGACAAGATTTTCTTACGCCCACAGTTCTCTCTTCATCTGCGCAGTGCCCGTCGAATGCGCTGGACGAGCGAGGCTCGCTCTGATTACGCGGCGCTGTTTCTTCTTGAAGGGCGAACGCACATACGCATCAACGAGACCGTGACGGAAATCGAAGCAGGGAGCGCGCTTCTGCTTGAGCCTGCGCAGGCAGCATCTGCCACCGGCGCGAACGTAGAATATCTGACGCTCACTCTTTCGCCCTCATACCTTCTGGACATAGCCGCGCGCACGCGCATGGTTAGCGCGCAGGCTCAGGTGACTTTCAGATTAAACCTGATCGAAGCAGATGACCGTCTCAACCGTTTGCCGCTAGACATTGCCGAAGAGCTTTCGCAAGCCGAAGCCGGGCAGGAGATGGTGATTGCAGCCCTCGTGGAACAACTTGTCATTCATCTTCTCAGGCGCTACGCAAACGTGCGGCGCTCGGATGAACTGGAACTCTCGCGCGTGGGATTAGTTGACCGCCGCATACGACGTGCTGTCGAATTGATGCACTCGCATCTGGCCGAAGACCTTCCTCTTGAAGAGCTTGCTTCGGCGGCCTATCTTTCACCATTTCACTTCTCACGCCTCTTCAAAAAATTGACTGGCGCATCGCCGCATGCCTATCTAGCTACCTTGCGCGCACGGCGCGCTCAAGCTCTTCTGGCAGAAACAGACCTCTCGGTCACGGAAATCGGTTCGCGCGTCGGCTACTCCAGCTCAAGCCATTTCACCAAAGCATTCCGCCATGCTACCGGATTAACTCCAAGAGCATTTCGCGCCGCTGTCATACGCTCATAACAGCTAATTGCGGAAACCTTCGGATGATGCTACTGCATCATGTTCGGCTGGTTTCTACGAAGGGATAAAGTTCAAGAACTGCGGAGAGTGAGTGCTGAACAAAATCTACGCGGACTTCGCTGCGTTGCGTGCTCTGACGAAGCCCACCAATGGCGAATGAGGGGTTCGGAAGTATACGGGCGTCGCGCTGCTGAATAACTAATCTATCCAGAAAGCGAAAGCCGCTCATGACCGATTCGAGATAGCTTTCTCTACGGGATACGTCGCCGCAAGCTGCGGCGAGATTGAGCGCTGCGCCGACTCCTTCTAAGTAGAGGGCAGTCGTATAACCGGGCGCGTCCGGCTGGTGATCGTTGATGAAGCCGCCACTCTTTTTCTGCTGGTATCCCAGAATCCAGTCGCCGATTTCAAACACAAAGTCTGATAGTTGTGAGTCCCCAATCACGTACCACCACCGGGCGAATGCCTGCATCAGCCACGAAACCTGGCCGAAGTGGCGGCGGTAGCGGAATCGGTGGCGATAGTAGTGGAAAGCTCGGCGCAGAGCATCCTCATTCATCTTCGCCTGCCCTGCGGCGACTGTCGCGCCAAGCGCCAGGAGCACCTGTCCCGGGGAGTAGTCTTGGTAATCTTCGGGCGAGTCCGATGGCGGGCGGTGAGTGATGATGCGCCCATGCGGATTGATGCTTGACCAGAGTGTCGCAGCGAGACTTGGGATTACCGAGCGGCGTTGGTCGCCCGCAGGGAGTTCGAGTAGCGCAAGTAGCAGAAAAGAGAGTTCGCCGACAGAAGGAGCGCTGCCATCATCCGGCTCAAGCCAGCAGCCTCTCTCGACGCCGGATAACGCGCCTGAGAGGCGGTCTATTATTTCGCCCGAAGCAGCAACCAGTTCGCTCCGCTTTAATGTATTGCCCGCACGCGCCAGAACCCAGGCGGCGTGAGCCAGCCGTGCTGTCTCTATCCCCTCGTAGAGTCTATTCTGAAACGGCTCGTAGAACAGATAGAGAGTTCCGTCGGCCTTCCTCTGGCGTAGAAGATAGTCGGAGTGGAGCGTTGCGAGACGCTCCAACAAGTTTTCTAAAGAAGAACTGTCCGCTTCATCCACAGGAAAGCCGCCGACTAGCAGACGCGCGCCTACGGCGTCGGCGAGCCATGTCGTACAGTCGAACCGGCACCAGTTGAACGGCGGCTCTTCAATGCCTGCCTTCTCCAGCACCGCGCGGGCGAAACTTATGCGGTCCAAGTTCTGCATTGAAGCCACGAAAGGGAGCAGCAGCCCGATGTGGTCGCCCTGGTAAGCCATCAGGGTTTGTTCGCCTTGGCGGACGCGCATCACCACCTCCTCCGGCGAAAAATATCCGAGCACGAGAGGAGCAAAGAGCAAAGAGATGCTGACGGCAATGTCTGCTGGCTCGATGGTCTTGCTGCCGTTTGCGCTCACCTCTGCGAATCTGTTGTCGTCAAGAGCCGCGCGGGCGAGCTTTTTAATGTCAGCGTCCAGGTCGCGCACGACAGACCCCATGCAGCCGCGCAGGCGGCCTTGCACGTAAACGGTCAGGTAAACTGAATCAAGGTCTACGGGAATGCAATCTGCGCGGAGCGGTAGCGATTTCTCTTCGCGTTCGAGCAATAAACTGAGCACCACATCGCGCGCTCGTTCAACTACGGGGCCGCAGACGCACCTTTCACGATGCCATGGCAATTGCTCACCTAAGGGAACGCCTGTTGGCTGCCAGTCTGTTCCCGGCTCGACCGCTTTGACTACTTCGTGCCGGAAAAGCTCGTAAGGCTCGAAGGAGATGAGCTGACCATTCTTCCTGCGCGCGTGCTGAAACTGCTCCCATTCGTTGCCTATGCCCGGCATGCGCGGTAGCGCGCCGCCCATCCAGGAAGGACGCTCAAGGCTTCGCACGACGATGCCATAGCGGTCGTTGTCAAGCCCCCCAACATCGCACCTCTCAAGCGCAGGGAAGAAAGTCACCGCGATGCCGCTTTCGGCCAGCGCCTTCAAACCTTCGTCACCCGCAGGCAGGTGGACGGCAGTACGCAGCGATGCCATCACTAAGTCTTCCGGCGTCGTTCCCCGCTCCTCACCTGGAAAGTGCCAGAAGCCGTCGCGCGCGTGGCGTAGGTGTATGTCTTCGCTGGAACGGACGCTGACCCAGACACCGCCCGACGAATCGTACTCTTTGTCGAGTTGTTCGGGCGCGCCGAGCAACTCGCCCGTGGACAGATATTCCTCGATGACGAGCCGCGCCAGTCTGGACGGGTGCAGGCGCTCCGGCGCATACCGACGGCTATGCCGGAACTCCGGGAACCACTTTGATGGGTTTCGCAGCGGTTTCTCTTCCCCATCCATGTGGTAGATGAAATCTTCCCAGATGTCGTAAACAGATTCGACATGGTAGCCGCGCTCCTGCATCAACGCATAGCCGCCGTACCAGCCGAAGCGGACGAGTGCAACACCTCCCTCGACGCGCAGGCCAGCCTCTTCAAGCCGCTCGCACGCTTCGGTCATGCACGTGCCGGAACTGATGGAATCGTCAACGAGGACGACAGGCTCTGCCGGGTCAATCTTCCCTTCGATTAGCTTCAGCGAGCCATGCTTCTTACGCTCTTTACGGATGAGTAGGCCAGAGTAGAGACCTCCCGACTGCAAGATACACGACTGAAGAATGGGCACGGCGGTCATGCCGTAAGTGGCTAGCTGACGACCTTCAAATTTTTTTAGCAGCTCAAGGATGCAGCGTCCGGCTAACTCCGCGCCGCGTGGGGCGAGCGTGACCGCCAATGAATCGAGCATCCAGCGTGCTGAAGTCCCGTCGCGTGAGAGTACGGGCTGGGTGGGCGAGCGGAAGAGTATGCCGTCGCGCCGCAAGTGTTGAAGTAGTTCCGTGCGCTCGGCCTGGAAACGCGCGGACAGCGATGCGAGAGTTGATGACAGCGGTTCACGCAACATGGCCGAAGCGAATCATTAGAAGTTAGGGTTTTCCGGCAGCGCCAGGCTGAGGTAACGACCGTCCAGATAAATCAGCAGTTCCCGCTCGATGAATTCATCCAGCGCTTCCCCGACCCATGCGGCTGCGTCGAACCGCGTGTCTATCTCTTTGCGACTACGTGCGTCAACACAGTATTCATAGAGCATAGCGCGTTCGTCCGAATAAGTGTAAGTTCGAGCGTGGCTGTTGCGCCCGTCTTCAATGAGGATTGTCGCCAGGGACTTACGGTATCGCAGGTATGGAAGCGGTCGCTCGCGCCAGCACTGCTGCCACACACCGACGCGATGGAAAAGCTCATGGTAGCCTTCTTCGCCTACAGTGTTCTCCATCTCATGGTCGAAGTAATAAGAGACGCGCTGAAGATTGAATCTTTCTTTCGGGAAAAGGAAATCGTAGCAGGGCGACGGCGTGAGTCCTGTAATTGATTGCGACTCAGGCTCTGTGAACATAGGCGAGCCTCGGTCCGCGCGCGCACGCGCGACAGCCCAGGGCGCTTGCCAGTGATGAATCTTCGGGATGATCTCGCATTGCAGGCGATAGTCTTCCGAAGTCTCGCCTGGGAATCCGACCAGAATGTTGTAGAGATTGTTGATGCCGTAATAGGTACACCACTTGATTAGCTCAAGGTTACGCATCCCCGTCGTATGCTTTCGCATAAGCTTGAGGACGTGCGTTGAAAGGCTCTCCACGCCCGGCTGAATTGAGAAGAGGCCGCCCGTACGCATGTGCCTGAGTTGGGCGCGCGTCAGGCTCGGGCGAACTTCATAGTGTAGGCGTATGTCCGCTTTGGCTTCTGCGAGCCGTCCGAACAGTTCGTTGATGTACTCCGGCGAGATTATGTTGTCTATAGCGTTGAAGTGAAGGATTCGGTAGCGGCGCGACAGGGCTTCGATCTGCCCTATCACGTTATCCACACTCTTGGCGCGAAACTCCATCCCGGCACGGTTGAGGCCGCAGAAAGTACAGTGATTCTTCATGCCCCACCAGCACCCGCGCGCCGTCTCTATAGGTAGCAACACGTCCTGCGAGTCGTCATAAGTTTCGTAACCGCCCTCGCGTCGCGCGTAGAAGTACTCATCGAAGTCCGGCGTTGGCGTTCGGTTCATGTCTGACAGGTTCGGGGCACGTCCCGTATACTCTACGTTCCCGTTGTCGCGCCACATGACGCCCCGCAAGCCTCGCATAGATTCACCGGCGTACAGGCGGCGGATTATTTCGGGGAAGGTCTCTTCCGCGTCGCCGCAGTGTACGTAATCCACCTCTGGGCAGCCCCGCATGATCTCATCAGCGATGTCATCCTCGAAGCTAGCGCCGCCCATGATGACCGGAATGGATGGGTACTTCTCTTTGAGCGCGCGTGCAAGCGCGACGCTGGCGAGGGTCTGCTGGAAAACTACTGAAAAGCCTATTAGCCCGAATCGGCTCCAGTCAATGCTGTTGATGCAAAATTCGATGAAGGCGGGCGCGGCTTCGTCCCGAATTCTTCGTAGGTCGTCGAGGGAGCAGCCTGCAAGTCGGCAGATGCTGCGTAGGTTGTCTTCGTGGATTCTGAAGTAATCGTCTGTGTCTGCAAAATCGTCGAACGCTGCCCTGGTCCAAATCCACTCGCCCACCATGCACGGATAAACGTCGGAGATGGTCTCGTTGATTTGCCAGCCGATGTGCGTGCCGAAGTACATGAACAACGAGAAGGTCTGCGTAGGGATGCCGTGGCTTTCGAGCACAGGCTTGAGAAGGCCCAACTGGAAGGAAGGGAAACGCGCTGATAGCGTGGGCATGCTGACGAGCGCGACTGGTTTATGCACGCTGCTTTTCATATCAAGACTTGATGAGATACCGGCTGCTCTCGGCACTTAGACGCGGACGCATTTCGCAAGTAAGAGGCAGCGCTGCAAAGTTCGACAAGGCGGCACTTGGCCTTCGCGGGCGGCAGATTCGAGCAAGCACGTCGAGTCAGCCGCCCACGAAGGAGCCTTTATCAGCGTTAGATCATCCCTATAAGCGGCCAAAGACCGCTTCGGGCTAAACAAATGGCTCTACTTTTTCTTCGGTGACTCCGGCGCGACCTCTGGAATCACGCGCTGGGGCGCAACCTCCGGATGCACTTCAGGCCGCACCCTTTCCGGTGCGATCTCCGGGCGCACTTTTGGCGCAATCTCCGGGTGTACCTCGGGGCGCACTTTTTCTGGAGGAGCAATCTCAGGCGCAACTTCAGTAATTACTTCGGGCCTGATCTCCTCTCGAATTTCCGGCCTGATCTCCGGCCTTACTTCCGGTCTAATCTCCGGTCTAATCTCGGGACGGATTTCAGGCGCAACTTCGGGATAGACTTCCGGCGCGACCTCGGGAACGATCTCCGGCTTGATCTCCGGTCTGATCTCCTCTCGAATTTCCGGTCTAATCTCAGGCCGGACTTCGGGTCTAACCTCTGGCCGAATCTCCGGTCGAATTTCGGGACGGATTTCCGGTCTAATCTCGGGACGGATTTCCGGTCTGACTTTTGGTGCGACCTCTGGGTGAACCCCAGGTCGAATTTTATCTTTGTCCCCCACTTTGTCCTTGTCGCTCTGTTTATCTTTATCGCTCATAAGAGTTCTCCTGAAGGAAGCTTTGGTTGCAAGATGTCAGAATAGGGTGCATCACCCGATATTCATGGACGACTCGAAACCTTCATATTGCCTCATGAACTTGACCCCTTAGTGGCTTTGCAGCTAGGCAACTGCCCAGACATAAACGAAACAAATTGTTAAGTAGGCGTGAGGCCGACGAAGGTCAGACTTTCGCTGGCAATCGAGTCACACGTCTTGCGAGGCAGCTTGAGAGAATTTCAGACGTGCGAAGATTAAATCTATTGACGCGACGTGTCAACGATAATTTGTAAAATGCAGCGAGCTACGGCCAAAGCCGACCTCTCCCATCACTCTGCTCGGAGCGCCGCCAGAGCGTAGAGTTTGCTGAATGGACGGCTTCATCTATACCAACAAACGATTGAGTAACGTTCGCCGTGCGCGACTGGAGTTACTTCATGCGTCGTCTCAGCGGGGAAGGCTACGAGCAGTCCCGGCTCACCATTCAGGTGGAAGCCTAGCTCCTTCCGACGCGGATCTGCGTTCGCCTCGTAAAATGCCAGCGAGCCGCCGCAGTAAGTATCGGGGGTGGGCTGTGTAGACTGCCGATTGAGGAATATCACGACCGACACGCGGCGAACTCTAAGATGATCGAACTGTAACTGCTCCGTGTTGCCGTCCTGATGTGGGACGAAAAAATCACCCTCTTTATAGAAGAGAAACTGCGGCGATTCGCAGTCGCTCAGCGTGAGTTGAAAATGGCTCTCCACCTTCTCCCTCTGCTCCAGAAGCCGTTGCCTGACAAACTCAGTCGTCTCTGCGGAGAGCATAAAGCGCGTCGTCTTGCGTAAGCTCTCGTCAACAGGGCTGGGCGCGCCCGGTCTGTAGACTGTTGCCGGGCCGCCCCAGGCCAAGCGTGTCTCGGCGATGAGCTGCTCACACGTCTGCGCTTCGAGGAATCCTTCGATGAGGAAGAGCCTGAAGCGTTCAACCAGTTCTGATGTGTGTATGCTCACGATCTCACTACGATTCTATCTTCGAAGATGCAGCAGTCGAGTCCGCTCTTAAGGAGACATGCAATGGCGTCTTCAGGAGTTTCTACTATAGGCTCGCCCATCACATTGAACGAAGTGTTCAGGAGAACGGGCACGCCCGTCGTCTCGTAAAACCGCTTGACTAACTCATAAAATCGCCCGTTCGCCTCGCTTGTGACTGTCTGAAGCCGCCCCGTGCCATCAACGTGAACGACTGCCGGAACCTGTTCCATTTTATCCGCCTTGAATTCACACACACGCAGCATGAATGGGCTGTCGGGTGGAGCGCCGCGCAACTCGAACCAATCATTAACCTCTTCGCGCAGAATAACGGGCGCGAACGGGCGGAAGGCTTCGCGCCTCTTGACCTTCCGATTGAGAATCTCCTTCGCATCGTGGCGGCGCGGATCACAAAGTATACTTCTCTGTCCCAGAGAGCGCGGACCCAATTCCGAACGACCATCGAACCATCCGATGATCTCCCCACGACACAAACGCTGGACAGCTTCTTTGACGATGTTCGTTTCTGTTATAGCTCGAACTTCGGGAAACTTTTCGACTGCCGACGAAACGGACGCGGCAGAGTAAAGATGCCCGCAAGCGTCGTGAATCATCGCCCGCCGCGTGTTATGCCCTGTGAGTTGCCAGAGTCCGTAGTAGGCTGCCCCTATGGCCGGGCCGCTGTCTTCCGCCGCCGCAGGAATATATACCCTCTTGAAGCCGACTTCACGAACAACACGTTCGTTCGCCACGCTATTCAGAGCCACGCCGCCCGCGTAACAAAGATTTTCACTGTGGCAAAGCTGTTTGAGATGGCCCGCCAGATAAAGAACTGCGTCTTCAAGCGCGAACTGGACGGAGGAGGCCAAGCTCTTATACTCCTCCGCGCACGAAGGCCAACGCTCGTCGTGCCCGAACATACCCGGCACGGTGTCCAGAAAATTTAAGTCTCCGCCCGAGATGTCAAAGAACGCCCCTGCTGGCAGTTCTGGTATTCCGTAAGGTGCCAAGCCCATGACCTTCCCTGCCTCCATCGGGTCAGCGAAAATCTGTGCGGCTACAGATGAAAACATTCCGCCAAGACTTCCGAAGCGTGGCATGCCAACGTCTTGCGGCGAGAACCAGTCGCCGCGTTTGACCAGATGCTTCTCCAGGGGAATGATTGAGCTTCCCGACGCCGCGTATAGTGAGATCGTCTCCCATCCGTCCTCGACCTCTTTCTTAACGGCCTTTCGCTCGTCAACTGTCAGGTCACTGAAAGGTGAGCCTGCGCCATCAATTACGAGGATCGCCGATTCCTCGAAACCCGAAGTCGCGAACGCGCTCACGGCGTGCCCTAAGTGATGCGGGATGACGATTGCGGGACGCTGACTTAACACTTCTTTCAGTAGAGGGTTTAGCCTAATGTCTTGTTTAGACTCGCCGGCGCGTCCCTGAATGCAGAGCGCAACGAGACTCAAATCCTGTGGCTCAATGCCTGCGCTGTTGAGGCAGTAAGTTATGGCGCGAGAGGGTTCTGAGCCGTAGATGCGATGACGCTTGAATCGGGTGAGTCGTTCCTCTTGCACGGCGACCACAATCTCGTCGCCTTTCAGCAAGCAAGCAGCGCCGTTGTGAGAAGCGCTGATGCCAAGAATCCACGGCGTCTCATTCATATCATTTAATCTAAGCTTTCTTCCCTGAGTTAATCCTACTCTTAGGGACAAATTCTTCGACCATAAAGAAGCTTGCGCCGCTGCTGCACTGATAAAAGCAGGGCATGCAAGAGACTAAAGCCTTAGTCAGAAGTTTCGGCAAACTTCCCGCTAAGATTTATATCACGATGAACACTTTGGGCAATCTCTTGCGCTTGATCTTAACGGGTGGCGAGCCTAGCGAAACCAAGAATTTGGTAATTCAAGGCGCAGAATCATTATAGTCGAACTGGAATCACGTTATGCTCGAAGAGATTCACTTTATGGTTGAACCGACAACTTTCCAGAATTGACCGCGCTCGATTGCAAAGCGTTGTAATGAGCAAGCAATCGCCATTATTCGGCAAGATTTGCTGAGACAGAGATGCTTGAACGCCTCTAAGATGGTTATTAATAATCTTGAAGGAGAATTAAAAAGAGCATGGCTATAAAAAAGGGCGCTGAGATAGAACCGGCAAAGGGAAAGCTGGGAGTTCTGCTGGTAGGTCTGGGCGCAGTCAGCACTACTTTCATCGCTGGTGTGGAGGCAATAAAAAAAGGGCTGGCCGAGCCAATCGGTAGCCTCACGCAGATGAGCACAATTCGGCTAGGCAGGAGAACGGACAATCGCGTTCCCTATATCAAGGATTTCATTCCGCTCGCAGATTTGAACGATCTGGTCTTCGGCGCATGGGACATTTTTACAGACTCGGCTTACGAGGCGGCAATGCATGCTGGCGTTCTGGAGAAAGAGCTATTGGCCCAGTTGAAAACACCGCTCCAGAAGATAAAGCCTATGCGCGCCGTGTTCGACCAGTTTTACGTTAAGCGCCTGAACGGCACGAACGTAAAAGAGGGAGCGAACAAGATGGAGATGGCCGAGCAGTTGATGGCCGACATCGCGGAGTTTAAGCGAAAGAACAGATGCTCACGCCTTGTGATGGTCTGGGCTGCCTCGACCGAAATATTCCTCAAAACTCACGCGGTTCATAAGACGCTTAAATCCTTCGAGCAGGCGATGCGAAAGAATCATAAAGCGATTGCTCCTTCTATGATCTACGCCTATGCCGCTCTGAAATCCGGCGTGCCATTCGCCAACGGCGCGCCGAATCTCACGGTTGACATTCCTGCCATGCTGGAGCTTGCGCAGCAGAACAATCTGCCTGTTTGCGGTAAGGATTTTAAGACCGGACAGACTCTGATGAAGACCATCATTGCGCCGGGGCTGAAATCTCGCATGCTTGGCCTGCACGGCTGGTATTCCACGAATATCTTGGGAAACCGCGACGGCGAAGTTCTGGACGATCCCGATTCGTTCAAGACTAAGGAAGAGTCGAAGCTATCCGTGCTCGAATACATCCTTCAGCCGGAAGTTTACCCCAAGCTTTACAAGGATTTTTCGCACGTAGTTCGCATCAACTACTACCCGCCGCGCGGAGACAACAAAGAGGGATGGGACAACATAGATATATTCGGCTGGCTGGGCTACCCCATGCAGATTAAGATTGACTTTCTCTGCCGCGATTCCATACTGGCCGCGCCAATCGTGCTTGACCTAGCGCTCTTCATGGATTTGGCCCAGCGCGTAGGAATGAAGGGCGTACAGGAATGGCTCTCCTTCTATTTCAAGTCGCCGCAGACAGCGCCCGGACTTTACCCGGAGCACGATATCTTCATCCAACTGATGAAGCTCAAGAACACTCTGCGTCACCTTAGAGGCGAGGACTTGATTACTCATCTTGGACTCGAATATTACGACTGAGCTTGGCCCATCTCTTATCGAAAAGGCGCGTGATATATCTCACCCATGCGCCTCTTCTCTTCTTTATAGCAGCTAGAAAACCGCGACCGGAAAATCCGATACGTTTTGAGCTATACAGGTTGCGTTTTGGTGCAGCGCTGCGGCCTTTTCGCTCTACGTATTTTGGATAAAGACAGTTACTGTCAGAATCTTTCTGCCACAAATTGTTACCCCGCCAGTTCCCTGCTTCGACGCAGGAAATCTATTTAACTTTCCGTTAGGAATATTTTGTGGTGACAATAGGTTCAATGTCGTATATATAGTGTCAGTCTTAAGCCGGGCGGCCATGAAGACTCTCGCCGCCGGGAAACGAAACATCACGGCAACGCATCAATTGAGATAGCGGTTCGTTCTTTGCATGAGGGTTAGTGGGGCAGAGACGGCAAATGGCTGTCACGCCCTGTGCGTAAGGTAAACGCAGCCGACTCCGACTAATAATCGGCAGTACGCTTTGAAAAGTTGAGTTCGGGCGATTCGTGCTCGCAATAAACTTTTCCGGCCTTGCGCGGATAGTCGCATCGCTCATGCGAAGGAGGACGACCATGATTGCAGAAATGGAGATGGAAACAACTAAAGACACTATGGAGATGGTCTTCCTTGACCCTGATCAGAAGAGTCCGCGTGCGCAGGAGTTTGAAGAAAAACTCTCCGCGCGCATAGTTGGTCAGGAGCGCGCCGTAAGGCGTATGAGCGGGCTTTATCAGATTTTCCTGGCGGGCATGAACCCGCCAAACCGTCCCATTGGAACGATGCTCTTCCTTGGCCCAACGGGTTCCGGCAAAACCCGTGTAATCGAAGCGGCGGCGGAAGTTCTCTTCAGCGACCCTAACGCAGTAGTAAAGATTGACTGCGCGGAGTTTCAGCACTCACACGAGATTGCGAAGCTCATTGGCTCGCCTCCGGGATACCTGGGCCATCGGGAGACGAGTCCCATGTTGACGCAGGAGAACCTGGACCGTTACCACACGGAAGAGACAAAGCTATCGCTGATTCTCTTCGACGAAATTGAAAAGGCTTCTGACAGCCTGTGGCAACTTCTACTTGGCATACTGGACAAAGCCACTCTGACGCTCGGCGACAATCGCCGCGTGGACTTTTCGCGCTCGATGGTGATTATGACCTCGAACCTGGGCGCGCGCGAGATGTCTGAGTTTATTTCGGGCGGCATAGGCTTCGCTTCCAGCAAGGCTACGAAGAACCCGAACGACACGGACGTTGACCAGAAGATTTACCGCACGGCTCTGGAGTCTGCGCGAAAGAAGTTTTCGCCGGAGTTTATGAACCGTATTGATAAGGTCGTGGTCTTCCGCTCGCTCAAAGAGCATCACCTTCGCCAGATTCTGGAGCTTGAGCTTCAGTCGGTTCAGGATCGCATCATGATGAGCGCGGGGACGAAGTTCGTCTTCCAGTGCTCGGACAAGGCCAAGGACATGCTGCTGCGCGAGGGCATTGACTTCAAGTACGGCGCTCGCCACCTGAAGCGCGCAATCGAGCGCTTTCTGGTCTACCCGCTCTCGAATCTTGTAGCGACCGATCAGATCGGCCTCGGCGACCTTGTGCAGATTGACTTGAGCGATGAGACGGGCAAGCTTACTTTCTCGAAGCGCTCGGGCGGCGCGTTGATTCAAGAGGCATTCGAGGACGCTCCTGAGCCTACTGAAGAGCAGACGAAATCCGGCGGCGTCGGCGTGCCGCTCCCTCAAACGAAAGCCGCGCGAAAAGGGCAGGGTCGCGGCGAGAAGACCGAGAGCTAAATTTTCAACCTCACCCTCAAAGAAAGAGCGACCGACTTGAAACATCGGTCGCTCTTCTTTTTTCACATCCGTTTGCAAAACCTTCTATGTTGGCCTTGCGGCATCGGCACTGGCTATTTTATGCAGCGCTTCGTAGGCTATGCGTGAAAGATAGGGATCGTGTGATTCTAATGCTGAGCGCAGCGCAGGAAGGGCTGACGGGTCGGCGATTAGACCGAGCGAGCGAGCGGACTCGCGCCTGACATCCTCTCCTGCTCTTTCGTCCTGTAGCGCTGCGATCAAAGCGGGGACACCCGCGCGACTGTGTATCTGTCCGAGCGAGACGGCGGCTGCGCGTCGAACAAACTCATTCTCGCCGCTCCTTTTTCCACGAAGCTTGTTCAGCAGGCCAGAGCTTTCAGCCCCCTTGCCAAGCGCCTGCGCAAGAGGAACAACTGCGCGCTCGTCGCCTATCAAGCCGAGCGATACTGCGGCAGAAGCGCGCACGCTGAACTTTTTATCGTTGGCAAGAAGCGTAATCAAGTCTTGAACAGCGAGCGGGCTGCGTGTTTCGCCAAGCGAGTAAGCGGCCTCACGCCTTACAAATTCGTCTCTGTCTTTAAGTAAAGGAAGGATTAGCGCTGCCGCTTCGTCCGGCGCAAGCCAGACGACTGCGTGCGTGGCAGTAGCTCGAACTATTGCTGCCGGGTCATGAAGCGCTGCGGCTGCCGCGCGCGAAGCGTCCGGGCGATGCATCGCTCCCAGACGCATCAACGCATCGCGCCGCTCTTCAACGCTTGAAGACGCAAAGCGCTGGCTCTCTCTCTCTATTTCACGTTGCAGTGGGGTAAGCGCTTGAGAAGATGTGCCCTGCGCAGAAGCCTTTCGGGGCGAATGCGTTCCGGTGGCGAAGCCTAGAAATGCAATGAGCGCGCACGAAAAAATTCTTATGCGCATGATTGAAGAAGGGGAACTAAAAATTCCGGCTCGGCTCATTCGTTTCATAATCACGCAGGGTGCATAGCGGCTCTGCGCTCGGCCCTGCGGCGCGCGGCTTCCCACTCGTAAGCTTGCCGCGCGCGCTTGTTCTCAGGCGCGTCTGCAAGGTGCGCAATCAACTCGTCCTCCCAGAAAATTGGCGTAGCTTTAGACCGGCGCATTGACTCCATGATAGAGATGTAGTCAAGAACTTCACCGACTTCCGCGTCATTGAGTGTGTCGAGTTTGAGGGCTAGACGTTGCCGCTCGTTGATTCGTTCAGCCATCTCCTTTGCTCCTTCCTGCAAAGGGCGACGGCCAAACGCGCGTTACGCTCCGAGGGCTTCTCCAGAGCGAGCGGGCGCTTGATTCTCTCAGGGCCGTCGCGAAACTATTTGTGGCGCGAGGAACAGTTCTGTTTGCTCATCAGTTGCGTCAGTTTCTCTCCAGACTTAAAAGAACTTTCGCGGGCACGCAGCCACTTCTTCGCCAGATGGCACGACCCACCTTGTTCCAGTTTATTCAGAGTTGTGGAGCGGCTCAGAATATACACGAGAAGACGAGGGCTAGGCAAGAAGAACTGTTTTCCAGGTTGATGATGCGCGGTTCGATGCAGTCTTCCTTGAGTGTTATAAGGCCGACTGTGCGCGGAAGGTTGAAGCGTTTTGGGCCAGCGCCTCCGGGGTTGAAAAAAAGCGTGCCGCGCCATTCGTCAACGTAAGCTTTGTGGCTGTGGCCGAAGACTACAATTTCAGGCATGCGCTCTTCGATGACGTGCTTCTGCGCGGGCGTCATCTGCTCTACGGTTGAAAACTGGTGGCGGATGTAGAAGGTTCTGCCTTCTATGACGGCCATGCGCTCCGTGGGGAAACACATTTTGGGGGAATCTATATTCCCGCGCACGGCTATGACGGGAGCGATGCTCTCCAATCGCCATATTAAATCTTCGTCGCCTATATCGCCTGCGTGAATTATTCTGTAAACGCCCTCGAAGAGAGCAGGGATGCGCTCGTCTAATTTGCCGTGAGTGTCTGAGAGAACGCCGACGAGCTTTCGAGGTCCGCTCGTCATATGCTCACGTCAAGCTTTGCAGCGAGCGCGTGCATGCTGTCTATGACGAGCACGGCTATGGGAGGATAGAAGAGCAGTTCGGGTTTGACGTGCTGGTCGAAGAAATAGGGCATGTCTTCGAGTATGGCATAGTGCATCTGCTCGCCTACGAGAAGACCAGCGGCAAGGCTGGCTGCGAGCGCGATGATGAGGAAAGCGAAGGCAGTGCGCCGTGTGAAAGGCTTGTCAGGTTTCTCGTCGCCCATTAAAGAATCTTGAATGGACTTCGGCCTGTAGGTATAGCGTTCAAAGCAGACGCGCAGACGCGAGATCAAGTGGTAGAGACCTATGACCGAAAGCACAACTATGACTGAGCGTCCAGTCAAACCAAAACCCTGCCAGAATTTGGGCTTGAGCATAACGGCGAAGAAGGTTGAGAGATAGAGCGTAACTGTAGGGAATACCGCCTGCTGAAGCATGAAGTTTTCGCGCCGTCCGTCTTCAATCCAGCTATCAACGGCACGGTTGACGCGCATCTGCACGGCCATGCTGCGCATCCTTCGAGCATGAACGTTGTCTGAGTGAAGAACGGACGATGCTGCGTTCTTCAATCTCTCGTACTGTGCATCGTAGTATGAGCGTTCCTGCGGGTCGCTCAGCGTGCGGTAGGCGAGCGCGATCATTGCGAACTCGCGCGCAGCATTTTCCGAGCCGCTGTTCACGTCCGGGTGCTTTTTGCGCGCAAGTTTTCGATAAGCCGATTTTATCTCGACCTGCGAAGCCGTTCGCTTGACTCCAAGAATTTGATAGTAATCAACCACCGCGCTTTTCACTTACTCCTTACAAAAGCGAGCGATTGCTACAGCCCCCGGTTTTCACCGCTTGATAGAGGCGGGAGGGTCGCCCTTCGGAATGGATAATATAGCACTTTTCGACAAGAAACGTCTTGCCTAAATTGCAGTATGCAGCTTTGAAATGATTGAGTGATTTTCTGTTAAAGAGGGGGAGCCAAAGGGTCTGGTTAATCACCCCCATGCGGCAGGGGGCGGGGCGAGGACTTTTATAAGTGAAGATGCGTGCGTCCGCGCCCTTTGGCTCTCGAATATTTTTAGCAATGCCTGTGCCAGTGAAACGAATGTCAAGAAACAATAGGTTTTTTCAGATTTTAATGAACTGTGCGTGATACATGTGTTCACAGTTGTAGACGGATGTGTTCACAAATTCAGACATCACTTGTCAGAAAAGGCAGTGCCGCTGCTGAAAAGCGAGGCGGAAGGCGGAAAGAATAACTGCTCATTTTGAATAGTTCTTCTTTCATCCTTCAGCTTCGCTTTTCAGATGAGCGCATCGGATTTGGAGCTTATCCGCCGTTCTGATTGGCTGCGTTGCGAACTTCGCGGTCAATGAAGTTGATGAGAGTGCGCACTGCAATCCCCGTTGGCCCTTTTGAGCGATACGGTCTGGCATCATCAGCCCATGCAGTTCCGGCTATGTCCAGGTGCGCCCAGGAAATGTCTTCAGCGAACTCTTTGAGGAATGCTGCGGCTGTAATCGTCCCGCCCTTTTTGCCCCCGACATTCTTAATGTCTGCGATGTCAGACTTGATCTGCTTCGTGTACTCTTTGTCCAGAGGCAACTGCCAGAATTTTTCGCCGACTTCCCTGCCGGATGCTATCACTTCATCAATCAGCGCCTGATCCGTTCCCAGAATCGCCGTGTTGACATCTCCGAGCGCGATTGAAACAGCGCCCGTCAGCGTAGCCATATCAATGACGCGCTTGGCTCCGAGTTTCTTCGCGTAAGCAATTGCGTCGGCCAGAACCAGGCGTCCTTCAGCGTCCGTGTTAATAATCTCTATGGTCTTGCCGGTCATTGCTTTTACAACATCGCCGGGCTTCGTGGCTTTGCCGGAAGGCAGGTTCTCCGAGCAGGGAGCGACGCCGAGCACAGGGATGGGAGGCTTCAACTGAGCTATGGCGCGCATCACTCCCAGAACGGTTGCTCCGCCGGTCATATCGTACTTCATCAACTCCATATTCTCGCCGGGCTTCAATGAAATGCCGCCCGAATCGAACGTGATTCCCTTGCCGACGAAAGCAAGCAGATTGCCATCTTGCTGGGCGGCCTCAACGGCTGGCGTGTATCTCAATATTATCAACTTCGCTGGTTCGTCTGACCCGCGTGAGACGCTGAGCAGAGAACCCATGCCCTCCTGCTCCATGCGCGCTTCGTCCAGCACATCAATGCTCAGGCCGAACTCTTTGGCTATGTCCAGAGCGCGCTCGGCCATATCCGTTGGAGTCATGTACGCGCCAGGCTCGTTCGCCAGGCCGCGCGTGAAGTTAACCGATTCGCCAATGATTCGCCCGCGCTTCGTGCCGCGTTTCATGGCATCTTCGTCCGCTCCCTCGACCGAGATGATAACGTTATCAACCACTCTCTCTTCCTTCTCGACGGTGCGGTACTTATCAGGGTCGAACAGGCTTATAACTGCGCCCTCGGCGGCAGCAGCAGCAACCGTCTCAGCATCTTCTTCGGCGCGCGGAGCAACTACGATTGATTTCACGTTCTTGCCGCGCAGGAAACGAACAGCGGTTCCAGCCATCTGAGCGATTCCGGCGCGATTGTATTCGACCTTTTCGCCAACGCCGATCAGCAACAGACGGCGAGCTTTAATAGCGCTTGAATCCGAAGATAGATGAACGTAAACGGTCTCGCCCTCTTTGCCTTTCAGTTCTTCGGATTCGATAACAGATCGGACGACGCCGCCCGTCGCCCGGTCAAGCTCTTTAAGAATTCCTTCGTCAGCCTTCTCGTCTTTGAAAACGGCTACGGCCAAAGCCTGCGCATCAAGGCTTGCGTAACCCTTCGCGCTACTCTGAATCTCCATAATCTTAATCCTCTCCTTGTAAACTCATCCAATCTAGCGCGCACGCTCTTTTAATTGTGCGCGCGTCTCTCTTTCAATAGTTCTGCGCATTTCGGTCTCGCGCTTATCGTAAAGTTTTTTGCCGCGCGCCACGCCCACCTCAAGCTTTATACGCCCGTGATTGAGATAGACGCGCGTGGCGATGAGCGTCATCCCCTGCTGGCTCGCTGCCTCTCCAAGACGGTCAATCTCGCGGCGGTGCAGCAAGAGTTTGCGCGTTCTCAGCGGGTCGTGGTTCATGCGGTTGCCATGAGAATAAGGCGAAATGTGTGCATTAAACAACCACGCCTCGCCGTCCCGCACGGCCACGTAAGAATCTTTTAGCTGAACTTTACCCTCAAGAACGCTCTTGACTTCCGTTCCCGTCAACATCATCCCGGCCTCGTACTTGTCCGAAATGTGATACTCGTGAAACGCGGAGCGATTCGTAACCAGAGCTTTTTCCTCTTTTGTTGCTGCCATTATTGATAGATTTCGGTTCAACTTTCAAATTCTACGCGCAACGGTCGTGTCATCAACTCGCGCGCAGCGTCTCGCGCGCTCTTACCTTCATAGATAACCGCATTCACCTCTTCTGTAATAGGCATCTCGACGCTACATTCTTCGGCCAATCTCTTCACAGCTTTCGTTGTCTTCACTCCCTCTGCAACTTCACGCATCCCGCCCAATATATCTTCTATCTTACGCCCCCGTCCCAGTTCTTGTCCCACGAAGCGATTGCGCGAGAGGCTTCCTGTACAGGTGAGAACTAAATCGCCCAGTCCAGCAAGTCCCATCATCGTTTCAACTCTAGCGCCCTGCGACACTGCCAGACGAGTCATCTCGGCAAGCCCGCGTGTGATAAGGGCTGCGATGCTGTTAGAGCCAAAGCCAAGCCCTGCAACCATCCCGGCGGCAATAGCCATAACGTTCTTCGTAGCGCCGCCAAGCTCAGTGCCTACAAGATCACTATTGGTATAGAGGCGCAGGTTCTCGAAGCTTAAAAGTTTCTGCACCCTTCTGGTATCATCCGGATTTTCGCCCGCCGCGACAACTGCTGTGGGCTGACCGGCAGCGACTTCACCGGCGAATGATGGCCCGGAAAGACAGACGAATCGCGGCGGAAATTTTTCGGCAATTACATCTACAAGAACCTGCGAGATTCGCTTCCCTGTCTCAATCTCTACTCCCTTCGTGGCGCTTACGAAGAGCATCTCAGGCTCAAGCAGGGGAAACATCTTTTCAAGGAGCGTCCGCGTCGCGTGCGAAGGCGAGGCTAGCAAGACAATCTCCGCCGCGCTCAGAGCCTCTTCCAGATCATTTGTTGCGCAGACGTTTTCCGGTACGCTGTGCTCTGCAAGATAAACCCTGTTCACATGCTCGGAATTGACCTGCTCCACGACATCAATGTTTCTTGACCACAGCCGCACGTCGTGTCCCGCGCGCCCGGCGATTATACTCAGAGCCGTGCCCCAGCTTCCTGCGCCAATTAGAGCGACTCTGCTCATCTGAATTTACTCTCCGTGCCACTGAAAAGCCTGCCTATGTTCGCACGGTGCATGAAGATTATCAGTGCGCCGCCAATGATTGAAGCTATCAGAGTCGGTACGAAATCGGGCGAGTGCTTGAACGAAGCTATCAACCAGACGAGTAGCGGCAAGGCTGCGGTCGCTGCGATAGAGCCGAGCGAAACGTAGCGCGTTGTAGCGACGACCAACAGGAAGATCAGAGCCGAGATTGCCACCGCCAGCGGCGAAAAGCATAGGAACGCACCGACGCCGGTTGCCACTCCTTTGCCGCCGCGAAATTTCAGCCAGATGGGGAAAACGTGACCCGCGATTGCTATTATCCCGGCAGCAGCGACCCAGAAATTTATACTGAAATCGTCCGTCAAAAACTTTCGAGCCAGCAGAACCGCCGCCGCACCTTTCACAGCGTCAAGCACCAGCGTCAGGACGCCTGCGAATTTCCCCGCGCGCCTCGATACGTTCGTCGCGCCCGTAGCGCCCGAACCGGATTCGCGCACATCCACGCCCTCCTTCGCGCGGACTATCAAATAGCCGAAAGGGATTGACCCCAGCAGGTACGCGATGATTAGCAGCAAGATTGGTTTCAAGCGGCCTCGCAATAAATGAATAAGGTCAGTACCGACCGCTTAAGCCGGGCGGGGAGTAAAAGGGATGAGGGATGAGGGCGAAGGGATGAATAAGAATGTAGTGAACAGGTCAACATGCAATTCATTCAACCCATTTCATCCCTCATCCCTCATCCCTCATCCCTTCTCTCAGGCGGTACTGACCTCATCTTTAAGCAGGAACCAAATCAGACGACGGCGCAGAAGGTCTAGCGCGGCTTGCGATGCGCGCCAGCGAATCAGGTAGCGGTCACCCGGAATGCGAAGCTTGCGGTGCTCTGTGTGAGCATCGTCGGCCAGGGCTATGAAGACAAGGCCCACGGGTTTTTCTTCAGTGCCTCCGCCGGGGCCTGCTATGCCTGTTATGGCGATTCCGAAATCAACTTCGGCACGCGCCTTTATTCCTTCGGCCATAGCTTCGGCAACTTCGGCGCTGACAGCCCCATGCTCAAGAATCAACTCGGAATCAACGCCGAGCGCTCTTATCTTCGCATCGTTTGAATAAGCGACCACGCCCTCTTTGAAATAGTGGGATGCGCCCGGCACGTTCGTCAATCTTTCGGCGATCAAACCGCCTGTGCAACTTTCCGCGACGGCGAGCGTGAATCCGCCGACGGCAAGACGCAGGCCGATGACCTCCTCCATCGTCTCGCCGCGAAAGGCGAAGATACTGTGGCCAAGTTGATCTTCAATCTGACCCGCAAGCCCGTCAATCAAAAGCTCTGCCTCCTGCTCGGTTCTGGCCTGCGCCGTCAGGTGAATCTCAATCTCGCTCTTGTTGAAGAGAATTGTGGTCTGCGGATTCTTGTACTGCGTGTAGATTGGCGCGATTCGCTCGTCAACGGCGGATTCGCCCATTCCTGCCACGCGAATTATTCTGCGGACGACGCGCACATCCCCGGCCTTTGCCTTGAGCTTCGGAAGCACGAAGCTCTCAAACATGGGCTTCATCTCGCGCGGCGGCCCCGGCAGCAGAGCCATAGAATGTTTCTCGTGTTCTATGAACATGCCGGGCGCTGTGCCGTTCGGATTCTCTAAAACCTCCGCGCCCTGAATCACCATAGCCTGCCGCGAGTTTATCTCAGGCATTCCTCGCCCCATCATCTCGAAGCGCCTGCGAATGCTCTCCAGAACTTTCTCGTCAAAGAGCAGGCGGCGACCGAGCGCGCGCGCGGCAATCTTTCGCGTGATGTCGTCTTCGGTTGGGCCAAGCCCTCCCGTTAGAATGATGACAGGCGAACGTCGCAAAGCATCCTTAATGGCCTCTTCGAGCCGCGCGTCGTCGTCGCCAACGATAGACTTCTGCTTCACCTCGACGCCTATGCCATTCAGTTTCTCTGTCAGCCAGAGGCTATTGGTATCCGTGCGGTCGGGCGTCAGTAGCTCCGATCCGATTGCTATGATTTCGGCAGTCAACATAAAAAGCGGTTTTTAGTTTTCAGTTTCCAGTTTCCAGTTTTAAGCAGAAACTCGTTTGCTCCCTTCTTAAAACTGAAAACTAAAAACTGAAAACTGCTCTCACCTATTTTAATCCGTAAGCCTTAACTTCCCTGACCCACATGATGAAGGGTCTGCTTGTCGGCCCCTCTTGCGCGGGCTGGAATATTCTTAATTTTGAGACGGTCGCGGGCGCGAACTCGAAAGCTGTGCGGTCGTAATCGTCTCCGGGCGCGAGTTCTGAAAGCATCTTCCAGCCGCCATGCTCGTCGGTCGTTTGCAACTCAACTTTGCGCGATGGCATGAAACGGCTGCGGTCGTATCCCCAGTAGAGATAGACAGCAGCCAGACGCACGGGCGAATCGAAGTCAAGCTCAATCCAGTGGGCTTCTGGCGTTTCGGCTGAAGCCCAGTTGCCTTTGTTGTATCGCATGGCTGCGATTTTGCGCACGTCAATCTCGCCGTCTGTCAGCGGCGCAGCAGTGTAACCTTCATAGCTTGAATCAACCAGCACGCGCGATGGTCTAATCTCTGCAACGCTTCCCGATGGAGCAGTGGCAGCGGAATTAACTTCGCCCGAAGCATTGGAGTTTTGTTGATTTGACGCGCCGTGACGCTGCGCGAAATAGATAGCCATTGCAATCAGGGCGAAAGCGGTGAGCGCAGCCGCGAACCAGATTAACTGCGAGCGCATCCTTTTTTCAGCGCTAGCATCCTTTTGAGTCAACTGCGCAGTTGATATGGTCGCGCCGAGTTCCTGCCCGCACTCTGTACAACGCGCATCGTCGGAATCAACCTCTGCGCCGCACGACGTACAGGTCGTCGAAGTCATAGGCTGCGTTACGTAGCGCTGCCGGGTGGTATCTTGAAAAGGAGCGGGCTGCGTTTTACCCTTTTGTCGCGGAAGCTTTGACGGCTCACCCTTCTCTTTCAGATCGCCTGTGTCTAGCCCGCGCAGGCGGCGCACTTCCCGCAGGAACGCAAGCGCCGTCGGGAATCTATCTTCAGGCCGCTTCTCAAGCGCGCGCAGTATTATCGCTTCAAGCTCCGGCTTTATCTCGTCGTTGATTTCCGATGGCGGGCGCGGAGCGCTTCCCAAATGCATTCGCAAGATGTCTGCCTGCGAGAGCGAATCGTCTTTGCAGCAGAAGGGCGGATCGCCGGTGAGCATCTCGTATAGGATTACGCCGATTGAGTAGATGTCTGAGCGCTGATCAACCTGCGCGCCCTCGGCCTGCTCAGGCGAGACGTATTCGGGCGTGCCGTAGCCCCCGCTCAACGTATCCGTGCTTTCCGTTCCTACCAGCTTAACGATTCCGAAATCCGTGATCTTAACCTTATCGTCCGTAGAGATGAGAATGTTCGCAGGCTTCAGGTCGCGGTGTATAAGACCGCGATGCGTCAGGCCGCTCTGATCCAAATAGACGAAAGTGTGCGCGTGTGAGATTGCAGCGAGTATCTGTTCAAGCATGTCGAGCGCGCGGTCAACCGGCAACGGGCATTCGTCGCTTGCGCAGAGTTGCGCTAGAGAGCGCCCCTCTACCAACTCCATAACGATGTAGTAGGTCTGCTCAGTGACTATGTAGTCGTAGACCTTGACTATGCCCGGATGGTCAAGCTGCGACTGAATGTATGCCTCTTTCTCGAAGCGCGAGCGCTGGCGGCGCAGGTCGTCGTGGTCTCTGGCGCTGATGAATTTGATTGCAACGTCGCGCGGCAGTTGCGTGTGATGCCCGCGATAGACCACGCCCATCCCGCCGCGCGCTATGCGCTCGTCAATCTGATAATTGCCAATGGTCGTCTCTTCGGACAATTTTTTTCGACCTTGCTTAGACGCCAATGAAAGTCAGTACCGCCTGCGGCGATAGCCGAGCGGGTACCGGAGAGTTGTCGAGACACGCGCGAGCTTAAGCAGGCCGCTACTGACCTCTGCGCTGGTCGCGCGCAATTGCAAAGGCGAAAGCTCTGGATCAATCGTCCGCACTTCCGCCTCTGGCCTTTCTCCCTTCCCCTTTATCTTATGCCGTCTTCTTCTCTTCGTCGTAAACGTCGCGCAGCACTTCTGTAATAGGGGTATGCGTGAGCGTGGGAGCGCCATGTATTCGCCCGCCAACGGGCATTACGACCGAATCATTTGTGAGCGGCGCATGGTGTGCGGATTTTTCTGGCTGAGCCAGTGTCGGAATCATCTTGAGCCGCTCGCGGCTCTCATTTAGAAACAAGATGGCGCGGCTTCTGCGCGCACGTTCAAGGCTACGAATCGCAGCGAGAGTCTGCGGCGCTTCCGTCGGCTCGCGCTCAAGTTTTCTGAGGACGTAAACGTAGCGGCGCAGTTCCGGCGAGGGCGATATTTGATGGCGCTCGTCAGCAAGATCGTTTTCTATGACGTAAGAGAGATGTTCTACGGAAGCTTCGTGATCGCCTGCGGCGTGATATAGCGCGCCGAGTGCGAAATGGACGAGCGGCGGCGGGTCAGACATTTGATGAAGAACGCGCTCGCCTTCCTCAATCACCTTATTAATCTCAAAGCCGTACCAGCGGCGTTCCTCTTCGCGCAGTATGTCGTTGGCACGCACGTAAAACTCGAAGATGCGACCCGTCTCCTGATGCTCGGATCGCTGGACTGCGCGCCATATGAAGAAGGTGACGACCGAGAAGAAAACGAGCACAGAGGCCGGAATCCCCATGACATTCAGCATGGCGACGATGACTACAATCGCCAGAATCCTCTGTATCGTGTCTCTCCCCTTGCTGTTCATAAAAAAATTCAGTGATAAGTGATGAGTGATAAGTGATAAGAGAAAAGCTGTGAGTCATGAATCGTGAATAGAGAAAATATTACTTCCATCTAAGATTCACCTTCTTATCACTTATCACTCATCACCCGCTTAATCTTTTTCTAACTGCTGCGCCTGCCTCTTCCGTAGAGAGTGTGCCGCCCAGATCATGCGTGGACTCGCCTGCTTCAATCGAGGCGCGCACAGCGCTTTCCACCGCACGAGCGGCTTCGCTGAATCCCAGGTATTCTAACATCATACCGGCAGTGAGAATAGCTCCAATCGGGTTCGCTATCTTCTTTCCCGCAAGGGGGGGCGCGCTGCCGTGAACAGGCTCGAAGAGCGACACTCTGCCGGGATGAATGTTGCCGGAAGCTGCAAGCCCCAAGCCCCCCTGCAACGCAGCGCCGAGGTCTGTGATTATGTCGCCGAACAAATTGTTGGTCACGATAACGTCGTACTGTCCCGGATTAAGCACCATGAACATCGCCATTGCGTCAACATACTGGTGATTGGCTTCAATCTCAGGATAGCGCAACGCGACCTCTCTGAAAACTCTCTGCCAGAGGTCGCCGCCAAAGCGCTGCACGTTAGATTTGTCGGCCATAGTCACTTTGCGCTGCTTGCGTGTTCGCGCATACTCGAAAGCGGCCACGATAATTCTTTCGACACCGCGCCGCGTGTTAAGTTCCTCCTGCGTGGCAATCTCGTCATCAGTTCCCTTCTTCAGGAATCCGCCCGCGCCGCAGTAAGCGCCTTCTGTGTTCTCCCGAAAAATTACGAAATCAATCTCGGATGATTTACGATCTTTAAGCGGTGTCAGGTTGTCGGCGAGCAGGCGTATGGGGCGCAAGTTTATGTATAGATCAAGGCCGCGCCGCATTCCCAGCAAAATATCTTCCGCATGCTTGTTTGACGGCACGCGCGGGTCGCCGAAAGCCCCGGCGAATATCGCATCGAAATTTTCCGTAAGCATAGCGAGCGCGCCATCGGGCAAGGTCACGCCCTCGCTCAAAAATTTTTCCGCGCCCCAGTCAAAGTGTGTCAACTCAAGCTCAACACCATGCGACTCGCGCAAAGTTTCGAGCAATAGAACTGCTTCACGAACGACTTCAGGCCCAATGCCGTCGCCTGCAACAACGGCAACTCGCTTTTTCCTCTCAGCAGACATTTTTCCAGATGGTTTCTTTGTTTAATTAGAGTGAATCTCAGTTGAGCATAGGGGAAAGAGAACTCACCACCGCAGGCCAGAGAGGGCGCAGAGGCAACACAGAGGATTTCAAATCTCAAATAGCTTTATCTTCTCTGTGCAATCTTTGTGCTCTCTGTGCCTTCGGTGGTGAATCCTACTTGCCATATACTCAACTCAGAACTAAATCGGAACACACAGAACAGGCACGCGCGAACCGCGCAGAACTTTTTCTGCGGTCGAGCCGAACAACATCTCTTCGGGCGGCGTTGACTGCCCCCGCACGCCCATCACTATCATCGGAAGATCAAGATCGCGCGCGATTTTCAGTATCTCGACGAAAGGCGAGCCAACCACGATCATGCGTTCTATGTCCACGCCGTTCGTCTCCAACTCTTCGAGCATGGCGCTGAAATCCATCTCGGCGCGCTCGCGCAGTTTCGCAATAATCTCGTCGGCACTGCCCAGGCCAGCGGCCACAGCATCATGCGCGAATGCTTCGTCAATCACATGCAGCAGCGTTACGTCTGCGTCCGGCGAAGCGATACCAATCGCAGCGCGCACAGCGTTCACAGAGCACTGCGAGAAATCAACCGGAACGAGAATGTCCGTGGCTTTCAGCATCTGTCTCTGCCTCCTCGTCTGGAAGAGAATCTCAATGCGACGCCGCCAGTCGCTCCTCAATTCGCGGCAGGCTTGCGAGCAGAGTGTCGCCCACAATCTTCAAGCTCTGCGGCGAGATTTTGTCCAGAGTGTCATCGGGCGTGTGCCAGTATTGATAGGTCGAAAGCTGTATGATGTCGAGGCTGGGAATCTCAGCGCGCACGAAAGCTTCATGGTCGTCGCCTCCTACGCCCTCCGGCCTTTCCACGAATTGCGCGCCGTGTCCGAGTTCCTTCGCGGTTTGCCACACAATATCGACCAGCCAGCGCGTGCTTATGTCGTCGCGTCCAAGCTGCAACTGTTTGTAACCCATCATATCGAGCAGAATCATGGCGCGCACGCGCTTCAATTCATTCCTGCTTCTTAACTGGTCAACCATGTGGCGGCTGCCGTATGTATTATCTGGCAGCGGCCTTGATGGGTTTGACGGGTCAGGGTTGTGGCACTGCTCCCACTCATCGCAGAAAGCCTCTTCGCCATCGAAGAAGGTGAACCAGTAAGTGAAGCGTGGTTTGCGATTGCTGGCAGCCATGACGCGCGCAAGCTCCAGCAGCGTGCCCGTAGAAGAGCCTGCGTCGTTGGCTCCGACGAAGCGGAATTGTTTGAAGAGTTTCGTATCGTAATGGCTCGAAATGATGATAACGTCGCTGGATTCGCCCGGAAGCTCTGCAACTACGTTCACCATCTTGCGCTGTCCCACAGGCGTCGTCGCGTTGAACTCATCCTGAGTTATCTTCAACCCGTATGACTTCAACTCTCCCAGGATGTAGTCGCGCGTTTTTGCAAGCTCTGCGCTCCCGGCAGGTCTTGGCCCAAAATCCACCTGCTTGCGCACATGCTCGAAAGCTCGTTCGGCGTCGAACGCTGTGGCCGTAGACGGCGTAGCCTGCTGTGAAGTGTTCGTGTTCGTCTGTGTGTTCTGCACGGGCTGCTGCCCTCCAGCATTGTTGCTGCCGGGACATGCTATAAAGCTGAGCGGCAAGACAAGAGCAAAGGCCAGAGTGAAGAGCGTTCGGCTTCGCCCCCTTGGTTCGGTGCGTTCTAATGAAAGCGGCATCTGAGTTATGACTGAATGTTGATGAAAGAGCAAGTTGAAAACTTTTAGCCTTGAAATCTTTCAGATGAAACCGATATGCGAGAGCGGTTGATGAACGCCAATGGTTCTGTGCTCGGACTTCATCTCCTCCTCGCGCTTCAAATCTTCGCCGGTTATATGCTCGGTTCGTATGTATGAGATGTCATTTAAGTTGACAAGGATTATCTCCGTGCATTTTCCTTCAGGCTCGCACATGTACGAATGAATTACTGCGAAGCGCGCCGCCGCAGGAATGTCTTCGGCGTGAAGCGGCTCGCGCACAATGTATGCGAAGATTTCGCCGCTAGTGAAACGTATGGTCATCCTGTGCAGGAAAAAGCCGCCGCCGGGCGCAGGCTCCTGCCCTGTGTGCATAGAGCTATCACCCAGGAGCGATGAATCTTCTGCCATCCCGGCTACTCACTTTCTTCAAACTCTTCCCCGGCCTCTTCTCTATGCTCTGCGGGACGCCGCTCGTCGCGGTCATGCTTGCTCATTGCGCGCCCTTTCCTCGCCACCAGATTCATGAACTTTTCGCCCACAGAGATTGGAACTTCCACCATAGTGTTCAGCGTCTCGAACATTGTGTGCGCTTCCAATTCAACGAGCGTTGCCAGCTTCTTTTTCAAAGGCAGCGATTTGAAATCGGAACGAAAGTCGCTCACTGTTTCTGCTGTGGTTTCTTCACGCTCAGTCACAGGCACAGGGCGCACCTCGATGTCCCCGCCGTAAAGAATCTTCGCTTGGCAGGCAAGGCGTTCGCCCGCAGCCAGCCTTTCAGGGCTGAGACGAGCACGCTCGGCATTAGTCAGGGACGAGAGCAGCGTTGCGCCCTCTACAATCGTGACGGCGCAGGTGTCACACTCGCCGCGCCCGCCGCATTCAGCAGGCAGGCGCGTGCCTATGCGTTTAGCGGCGTCCCACAAATAAGTTCCTTCGGCCACAATGCCGGTTATACCTACAGGCTCGAATCTTATATTCACGCTCATGGCTCAATCTCGCTTCCGATTTACCACAGACTTTAAGGGAGTAGACGAACGGAAAATTACACCTAAGACGGGAAAAAAGGAAATGGGCAAAATGGAAAATGGGGAAAAGGAAGAGATGCGTTCTTGTTCATCCTTCCTTTTCCCTCTTCCCCCTTTGCCCATTTGCCCTTCTTATTAGCCCGTAGCCACGTGCACATGCGGCTGCGCGCCGGTTTCGCTGCGTTGCTCGCGCGCTAGTCGTCTGCAATCTGCGCAGATGCCGAGCAACCTGAGCAGGTGCTGGTTGATCTGGAAGCGATGCTTGGCCGCGATTGCGTCTTGAATCGCTTCCAACTCGGCGGAGAAGAACTCTATGATCTTGCCACACTCTGTGCAGATCATGTGATCGTGGTGCTGGTGTTTGTAGTTGTGCTCGTAATGTGTACGGTTGTCGCCGAAACGAACTTCGCGCGCCAGACCAGCTTCGGTCAGAAGCTTCAGCGTGCGATAGACAGTCGTGTGCCCTATGCTGGGGTCTTCCAGCTTTACCAGATTGTATAGGTCTTCACTCGACAGGTGTTTTTCGGTGCGCAGGAAAACGTCAAGAATCAGGTCGCGCTGCGCAGTACGCTTCAAGCCTGCCTTCTGAATATGTTTTAGAAAAACTTCTTTCTCTTCGGTCATAACTCTAAGAACAACCTGTTGCTATTAATCCTGCTTTGATACCGCTATATTGTATCACCTGCCTCGCCCGGCTGTGAAGATTTGTTCGACCTAAGCGGCGCGTGTTATCGTCTCAAAGGTGCCGGGGTGGCGGAATGGCAGACGCTACGGACTTGAAGAAATTTGAGCACGCCAGATTGGGAAACCCTGACGTGAATGGAGTCAAAGTCGGCGAACCCTTAACAGAATTTGCTGATGGCAACGCCGAGCTAAGGCCAGCAACAAGCATCTCATTTGAGATTCTGTTCGGCTGGCAAAGTGTAGAGACGAGACGGCTCCCTCCTAAACATCGTGCGCGATACATGGAGAAGGCATCGTCCAGACCACAAACTGTGAATCTTCACAGGTAGCTAAAGCTATAGTGGTAAGAAAATCCGTTGCCCGTAAGGGCGTGCGGGTTCGAGTCCCGCCCTCGGCACCAATTCTCTATTTTCAAGGGCGTTTGACTCTCATCGAAGCGCGCGGTGCTCGACCATCAGGCAGCGATCCTGTACGACCTTTATTCCGGCTTGCGCAAACCGTTCCGCCGCTGCGTCGTTCCTTATCCCGGATTGAAACCAGACCGCTTTCGGTCTCTTCTCAAGAATGTCTTCGATATGTTTATCGATGTCGTGCGAACGCCGGAACACATTCACTAGGTCAATCATGCCGGGCACGTCAACCAGTGCGCGATAAACTTTCTGTCCTAATATCTCTGTCACTTCAGGGTAGTAAACGGGCACGGGAATTATCTCGAACCCTGCGGAGGCCATGTAGCGCGGGACGTAGAACGCCGGTTGGAAGGATTGCTCTTCCGTCTTGATGCCGAGCACAGCTATGCGCTTTGTTTCGGCCAGCAGGTCACGAATTCCCTTATCGTCGTCAATAATGTTCTTTTCCCAACTCATCTTTTCCCCTTTCAGTCTTCAGATTCTAATCAATCGCACGTTATTAATGTTTCATAATTGCGTGAAGATTAGTTTACATCCGATAGACAGCGTGTTGTACTGAACTTATAATTCGCTATCATTTACTCCAATTCTTTTCGCGAAGAGGTAGCCTGTCATGCCGGACTCCAGACCGCTCACCGTTTTATGCCTTGCCAGCTACGAAAAGGGTCAGGAATTCTTGCGCGAGTGCAAGCGTCAGGGCTGTCGCGTTATCCTGCTGACCTCGGAGAGCGTGGGCAAACAGGTCTGGCCGCTCGAAAGCATCGACGAGATTTTCCTGATGCCGGACGAAGCGAAGAAGTGGAATCTTCAGCATGTGCTCTCAGGCGTCAACTTCCTTGCGCGCACGGAAACGATTGATAGGATAGTCCCGCTGGACGATTTTGATCTTGAAACGGCTGCGGCGCTGCGCGAGCATCTGCGAGTGCCCGGACTGGGCGAGACGACTACGCGCTACTTCCGCGATAAGCTTGCCATGCGCATGCGCGCAGCCGAAGTGGGAATCCCTGTCCCTGAATTTATTCACGTGCTGAATTACGCTAGCCTGAACGAATTCATGGCTCGCGTCCCTGCGCCCTGGCTCGTCAAGCCTCGCTTCGAAGCTTCATCCACAGGCATCAAGAAGATAGAGTCGCGGGAAAAATTCTGGGAGCATTTAGAAAGCTTAAACGACAAACAGTCCTATTACTTGATGGAGCGCTTCGTTCCCGGCGGCATCTATCACGTTGATTCCATAGTAGACGAGCGCGAAATCATCTTTGCGGAGGCTCATGAATACGGCCACCCACCACTGGAAGTCGCGCATGAAGGCGGCATCTTCACAACCAGAACAATGCAGCGCGAATCCCCGGACGCTCTGAAGTTGAAAAGCTTGAATGCAGAAGTTCTGAGCGCTATGGGATTAATGCGCGGCGTATCGCACACCGAATTCATAAAAGGCGAAGACGGCCAGTTCTATTTTCTTGAAACTTCTGCACGCGCAGGCGGCGCACACATTGTAGAACTGATTGAAGCGACCACAGGTATGAACCTCTGGGTCGAGTGGGCCAGGGTAGAAATTGCGCGCGGCGACGGCTCATACCAGCTTCCCGCGCACAGTGATGAATTCGGCGGGCTGATCGTATCGCTCGCACGCCAGGAGATTCCAGATACTTCCGCTTATCAGGATGCAGAAATCGCATGGCGACTGAACAAACGCTACCACGTCGGACTTATCGTTCGTTCAGAAGACCCTGCGCGCATAGACCAACTTCTAAGCGATTACATAGAGCGCTTCTACCACGACTTTCACGCAATGCAACCCCTTCCCGAGCGGCCAGTTAGTTGAACTCGTCGTAAGCTGCGAGTGCGTCTAATTATTTTTAGCGTCTTGGCGTCATCACTCGCCTGCCAGCAACCTCTTCAACGTGACGAGAACGCCGAGATGATATGCGTTGTGATCCGCTACGAGCAGCGCCTCGCGTAAGATGGTCTGCCCGTCGCCGTGCGGGATGGGCGTGAATAGATCGGTTTCAGAATCTTCAAGAAGCTGCTCCATCTCCGTCAGGTCAGAGCGAAAAGCTTCGACAGTTCTCTTCCAGCTTTCTTCATCACCTGACTCAGCAGGCTCGGGCCAGTAGCCTTCGGGCCAATTGGGGGAAACGTGCGCGGCGTTGCGACTGAATTCCAGTATGTCCCGCTGAGCGATTCGCATGTGCTCCAAAACCTGCCAGGGCGTGTACGGAATATCTCCGGCCTTACGGTTCACAGTCTCGACCGGAAAATCTTTCACGACTTTATCGAAACTGATGTGCGCCCCGCCGCCGCGCAATAGATAAAGCAGGTGCTCGCGCAATGCTCTGTCATTCTCGCTATTCATCCTAGCCTCGCTCCCTTCAAGGAATCAGCACAATTTTGCCGTAAGCGCCCGGCTCCATCACGACCCTGTGCGCGCGCGCAGCATCCTGCAAAGGTATCTCCTGCCCGACGACAGGCCGCAGCGTGCCGTTCTCCAAACCGGCTACGAGCGCGGCATGTATGCTGGAAAGCTCTTCGGGCGAGGCGTTGTTCAGCGACATGCCCAAGATACTGGAATCACGCCCCATCGTAGCGCGCGGGTCAATTTCAACAGGGCCGCGACTGCCGAGGACCACAACCCGCCCCTTCTGAGCAAGCGCGCCCAGATCGTTTGCAAGATTTACGTTCGCCAGCATCTCCAGAATAAGGTCAACGCCGCGCCCGCCCGTCAGCGCCACAATCTCTTTCAGATAATCCGGCGCGTGATGATCGAAAACGTGATGCGCGCCCTGCTCGCGCACAAGCCGTTTGCCTTCTTCCGTGCCGCCCGTTCCAATCACAGTCAAGCCATGCGCGCGAGCTATCTGCACCGATGCGATGCCGACTCCGCCGCTTGCGCCGTGTACAAGAACCGCCTCGCCCGGCAGAGCGTGCGCCCGGTAGAAGAGGGCGCGATAGGCAGTCGCGTAAGGCACGTTCACGCCTGCGCCCTGCGCGAATGTGATTGCATCAGGAAGCTTGTGAACCTGCGATTCATCGCACAGCGCCTGCTCGGCGTAAGCGCCCGAAAGAGTTCCTGCCGTATAAACTCTGTCGCCGACTTTCACACTGGAAACTCTCTCGCCTATCTCTTCGACAACGCCCGCAGCATCTGATCCGGGCGTGTAAGGCAGAGGAGGTTTCACAGGATACATGCCTGAGCGAATGTAAACATCAACGGGATTGACGCCCGCCGCCTGAACGCGCACCTTTACCTGACCTGGCTCTGGATGCAGGTCAGCCACTTCTTCCAGATGCAAAACATCAGGCGCGCCCGTTTCATGCACACGAATGGCTTTCATCTAGTTTTCTCCGTTCCTGAATTTTACGCAGCAGTTTTGGCCGCAGCGATATACCTGTCAATCAGACGCGAAAACGTCTCTTTGTTCGCAGCTCCTACGATGCGCTCCTCTTCTTTGCCGCCTTTGAATAGAACCAGAGTCGGCAGAGCCTTTATCCCATAACGCTGAGATAGAGCCTGCTCGCTGTCAACGTCAACCTTTACAATTCGCGCCGTCCCTTCATACTCGTGCGCAAGCGTCTCAAGTGTAGGCTGTATCATTCTGCACGGCGGGCACCATGCAGCCCAGAAATCAACCAGCACAGGTTCCGTCGCATTGAGCACTTCCTGCTCAAAATCGCCTCCCTGAATCTCTCTAACCAGTTCACTCATCTTACATCTTTCCTTTCTCTGTTGATGTTGGTTCTCTTCTTACCCTGTTGGCTCAGTTTCAAGTTGAAGTCTCAATAAATACTAGAGCCGGAACTTCAGACTGACTCATTACGCTTCTTATCTGCTACTACTTGCCCGCCTCTCGCGCAGATTCCTGCGGGAAAACCGCGAGCGAAAGTTTTTCCGTGCGCCTGATGATTTCAAGTTCGGTTCTCTGACCGAC